>OLLX01000061.1_pt1 | contig 69842 bp, 75 predicted proteins | sample 1604651 | NCBI WGS metagenome assembly OLLX01 (sample SAMEA104055725, study PRJEB20765) | soil metagenome | biome: Arctic tundra; feature: Polygonal ground; material: soil | place: USA | collected 2011-09 | depth 0-0.5 m
CCGAGCGGCTCGCCGACCTGGACGCACTTCTACAAATCCCTACGCAAAGGCAGCCTCTATGTGCTGGTCGGGTCGCCTGGCTCCGGAAATGTTTGGCGGCTTGACCTCGCGTTGAAAACCGCCAGACAACTAACCCATAACACCGGCCAATACGGCGTTTCCTGGATCGCCGCCGCTCCCGCTGGCCTTGTCCTCGCGGACGCCGCCAGCGGCGTCGACATCGTCTCGATCTACAAGAACAACCAGTCACAACCCTTTGCGGGGCACGGTGGCACACCGGCAATCGCGCCCGATGGCAAAGTGGCGTTCATCGAAGTCCCAGACCTCAGCCAACCCGGCCAACAATGGCGGATCGCGGTGGCCACCACGCCGGGTCAGATCCCAGAAACCTACTACGAGCAGCCAGGCCCTGACATGGGCGCTCTCGCGTGGGGTCCGAACAACCAACTGGCCGTAATTTCCGCGCCAGGACCGCGATCCGACTCCAGTGCCGGCACCCCATCCCCAAGCGGAGTTACCAGCGCAGCTCCGGAGTTAACGCCGGATGCGTCGCTGACTACACCGGCCGTTCTCATCCTGAACGGGCAAGGAAAAATCAAGAACCGAATCGCGATGCCCTTCGCAGGCATCGGATTCTTAGCGTGGAGCCCAACCGCACCACAGCTGGCTGTGGGTGGCATCTCTGGCCAAGCCGAACTCGTAGACGTGACAACGGGACACCGCACCTCATTACCCGCCGGCTGGACACCCCAGTGCTGGAGTCCTGACGGCCAGTCCCTCGTTGTGACTCATGGCAACGCCCTCGGTCTTCTCGAAATCGGGTCACCGCAACACGTGAAGACCGTCGAGACGATGGCCTCCGCCGAGCCTGTCACTGGATGCTCCTGGCTCGCGGCACCAGCCGCCAACGCATAGGGCAATGACGGTAGCCCTCGGCCGAACGCCGGATTCCGGGCTCGGGTAATGCGCTAGATGCCGCGATTCTGTTGCGCCGAATGGTGGAATCTTTCGGGATCTCCTACCCAAATAGGGCGGTTATCCACAGCAAATCTGGCTAATGGCTGAGAGTTCGAGGTCGTTGCGGCTAGTCTCCAGCTGCGCGAATATCTCCTGCTGCGCAAACAGACCGTCGTCGGCGGATCAGTTCTAGGGGGAGGGAATCTCGTGGACGCCGTTGATGTAGTCGAGGACGAGGTGCGTGAACTCGTTCGCCGCCGCGGACTCGACCCGACGGCCGACGCGGCTGGTATTCGGCTGCTTGTCGACGAAGTAATCGCCGATTATGACGAGCGCACGCTGACGAGTTCGTTGCCGCCACTGCTCGATCGGGCCACCGCGACTCGTTCGATCTTCGATGCGGTAGCGGGTTTCGGCCCATTGCAGCGATATCTCGATGATCCGCTTATCGAAGAGATCTGGGTTAACGAGCCCGGGCGGGTTTTCGTCGCTCGGCGGGGTCGAAGCGAGCTGACTAACACGATCTTGAATGCCGCTCAGCTGCGCGATTTGGTGGAAAAGATGCTGAAATCATCTGGACGCCGCGTTGATTTATCTACCCCTTTCGTTGACGCCATGCTGCCGGATGGTTCACGTTTGCATGTCGTCATCCCTGACATCACTCGCCGGCATTGGGCCGTCAATATCAGAAAATTCGTGCTGACCGCGCATAGTCTCGACGAACTCATCGACCTCGGTTCGATCACGACGCAGGCCGCTCGATTCCTTGAGGCGGCAGTCGCGAGCGGCTTGAACATTATCGTGGCTGGCGGTACCCAGGCCGGAAAAACAACTCTGCTGAACTGTTTGACCTCGGCGATTCCGGCCCGCGAGCGAGTGGTGACCTGCGAAGAAGTCTTCGAACTACGGCTGCCATTGCCGGACGTCGTCGCGATGCAGACTAGGCAGCCGAACCTTGAAGGTACCGGCGAAGTGCGGCTGCGCCGGTTGGTCAAGGAAGCGCTGCGAATGCGGCCGTCTCGTATTATCGTCGGCGAAGTGCGGCAAGAAGAATGTCTCGATCTGTTGATCGCCCTGAACTCTGGGCTGCCGGGAATGTGCACGATACATGCGAATAGTGCGCGCGAAGCAGTGACGAAACTCTGCACATTGCCGTTGTTGGCTGGTGAAAATGTCGGCCATGCTTTCGTCGTCCCGACCGTGGCTAGCAGCATCGACATCGTCGTCCATACCGGAACTGACGGTCAGGGTCATCGTCGGATCGGTGAGATCGTCGCGGTACCAGGTCGGGTCGAAGGAAACGGCGATTCGTGCATTATCGAAATCGAAGATATCTTCGTGACCCGTGGATCGCGGCTGGTTCGCGCCGATGGCTTTCCGCCGCATCCGGAGCGATTTGAGGCGGCCGGATTTAATCTGCTCGAACTCCTCGAACAGCCACGCTACGACGCCGTCCAGTCGGCTTGAGATGGGTGCTGTTCTTGGTTTGATGCTGGGTATCGGCCTGTTATCAGCTTGGCGCTCCGGGCCGCGTCGCGGGCCACGGCGAGTAAAAGCAGGCCCGAGCCTGACGCAACAAGCGGCTGAGATGTTGGCACAGGCCGGTATCGAATCTGTGACTCCGCAGCAGTTGATCGGTTCGTCGTTGGGCCTGTCGTTGCTGGTGTTTCTCCTCACTGCGGCTGTATCGCAAACCTGGTCTATCGCGGCTGCCTTCGCCGGCTTCGCGGCCCTTGCTCCGCTATCGTTGGTTCGATATCGGCAGCGCAAACGCCGTACCGAGCTGCGCGAGCTATGGCCCGAAGCAGTCGACAATCTGGCCTCGGCGGTGCGGGCTGGGCTGTCGTTGCCCGAGGCCTTGAGTCAACTCGGAGTGCGAGGCCCGAATGAGTTACGACGCTCATTTCAGCGATTCGGGGAGGATTATCGGGCGACCGGCCGATTCACCGAGTCACTCGATCGACTCAAGGCTTCACTCGCTGACCCCACTGGTGACCGCATCGTCGAATCGTTGCGGATGGCCCGCGAGGTCGGCGGCACGGATTTAGGCCGACTACTGCGAACGTTGTCGGCTTTTCTTCGCGAAGACGCCCGCACCCGCGCGGAACTTGAGACCAGGCAGGGCTGGTCGGTGAACGGCGCGAGAATTGCCGTTGCCGCGCCTTGGTTGTTGTTGGCCGCGTTATCGCTGCATCCGCAAGCAGTGGCGGCATACAACAGTACGGCCGGAGCGTTCGTGTTGATGATCGGTGGTGGCCTTTCGGTTTTTGCCTATCGGGTCATGGTCCGAATAGGCCGGCTGCCGACCGAAGAACGGGTACTGCGATGAGTAGCGGCATTGCCGGGTTGGCGGTCGGTGCGGTGGCTGGTCTGGGTGGCGCCTTCATGGTCTACGCATTGCCGCGCAATCGTCGTCCGGGTCTCGAACAGCGGCTGGCGCCCTATTTGCGCGATGCGCCGAAACCCTCCGGGTTACTGCTTCGTGATGCGGTGCGGACACCTTTTCCTACCCTGGAACGGATTCTTCGTCCGGTGATGGGCGACGCTATCCGAGTGCTCGACCGGATGCTCGGTGGGGTTGCTACTACCCGACGCAGGCTTGAGCAGGCCGGTCGGCAGATGTCGGTCGAGGAATTCCGCGCGGAGCAAGTGTTGTGGAGTGCGATCGGCTTGTTGGTCGGTGTCATCTCCAGCCTGTTAATGCTCGCGGACAATCCGCATCGGTCGCCGATTCTGTTGCTCGTCTTATGTTTGGCTTCGACACTGGGCGGGGTGGTAGCCCGCGACTACATGTTGGGGCAAGAGGTAAGCAAGCGCGAGCAACGCATGCTGGCCGAATTCCCGACGGTTGCTGAGATGTTGGCGCTAGCCGTTGGTGCTGGTGAAGGCCCGGTCGGGGCGCTTGAGCGAGTTACCCGCACCAGTCGAGGTGAACTTGCCAAGGAGCTCGGATTCGCGTTGGCCGATGCTCGGGCCGGCGCGACGTTGGTCGCGGCATTGGAAAATATCGCCGCGCGGACGTCGCTGCCGGCCTTGGCTCGCTTCGTCGATGGCGTCGCGGTGGCGGTCGAACGTGGCACTCCGTTAGCTGAAGTGTTGCGCGCCCAAGCGGTCGACGTCCGTGAAGCCGGCAAGCGGGCTTTGCTCGAAAGTGGCGGAAAGAAAGAAGTTGCCATGATGGTGCCGGTTGTCTTTTTCATCCTGCCTGTGACCATGTTGTTCGCCTTGTTTCCAGGATTCGCGTCTCTCAAGTTGTTGGCCTGATCAGCATAAATCCCCTGTTGTGCAAAACCTTCTCTCGTAACCGGAGTCACCGATGATCTTTCTGTACCGCACCAATGCGACGTTGCTCAAGCTCTATGCCCGAATGACGAGAGATGCCGGTGAGCGCGAACGTGGCGACGTTCCGGGTTGGGTGATGATCACGCTAATGACAGCAATCATTGTGATCGCCATTTGGGGAATCGCCAGCGACCAGCTCAAGGAGATGCTCAACAACGCGTTCGGCAAGGTGAATGTCACCAAGAATCCTGGTAGCTAAGGTCATGTGGCGAGGCAATGGGGTGTGCCTTAGCCGGCCGCCGAGCGGCATTCTCGGCACTGACGAAGGTTCGGCAGTTGTCGACTTCGTGCTGGTCTCGCTGATTCTCGTTCCGCTCTTCTTGGCGATCCTGCAACTTGGGCTCGATCTTTATATACGGAATACCCTCGCTGCCTGCGCGCAAGACGCCGCACGTTACGTCTCCAACGAGGATATTGATACCCAAGGCGCTGACGCGATTCAGTTGGCGAGCCAAGGCCATGCCAGCAGCTGTATCGACAATTCGCTGGCAAGCGGTTTTGCCGCCGACGTTACTGGAACCGCGACGACATTAGACGTTTCGAGCGGTGCCGCTGTTCCGGTCATCGAGGTAGATGTGGTGGCATCATTGCCGATGGTCGGATTCCTCGACCTCGGCGGTCTCCAGTTGCGGGTTTCTGGCCACGCATTAGAGGAACAGCCGTGATACTCGATTCGGTGGCCCGGCGCGCAGGTCGCAGGCACGATGCCACAGCCAGCTCAAACGCGGAAGAAGTTGCGCCGGACGCGGGCAACGCCGTCCTTGAGTTTATCGTGTTGACCGCACTCTTTTTCATTCCGTTGATCTATCTGATCCTGGCTGTCTTCCAGGTACAGGGCTCGGCCTATGGTGTTACCGAGGCGGCTCGCGAAGCCGGCAGGGCGTTTGTTGAGGCCGATTCGTCGTCGGCGGCTTACCCGCAGGCATGCGCTGCCGCGCAGATCGCGCTCCATGACCAGAGTGCGGAGCTGACAAATTGCTCGACTCAGCTGGAGATTAGCTGCGTTTCCGATGCTTCCGGCCAGCCGTGTACGGTGCAATTGACGCCAGGCACCACTATTCGGGTGCATCTGGAAATGGCAGTGCCGCTGCCGTTTCTGCCGTCGTCGATTTTCGGCATCCCGCTGACGGTCGATGTTGCCGCTACCCACGACGAGGTCGTCGACCAGTATCGAGCCGCGCGGTGAGACGAACACCGGACCACGTGGTAAGGCAAGTTGGAAATGATGATGGCCAGGTCATGATTTTGATGATTTTCTTCGCGCTCATCGTGGCCGCTGTGATCACGGCGGTCGTCGATGTCTCGACATTGTTTCTAGCTCAACGTGAAATGCAATCTACCGCCGACGGCGCGGCTTTGGCTGCCGCGCAGCAAGCTGATACGTCTTTCGTTTATACCGGAAACATCAGCCAAGCGCTGTCGTTGTTGCCCGCTCAGGTCCATGATGTCGCCAGCGAATTTGTTATCGCGCCGAGCCGTATTCCGCATAACTGCAAGGTTTCGAGCTACCAGCTCGTCCAGGCCGATGTCGGGGCTGACGGGCAAACTGTGACGGTAACGTTGACCTGTCGGGTGCCGCTACCTTTCGTTGGCGTAGTCGCGAGTCTGTGGTCAGACGGCGTCACGATCAGTGAAACCTCGAACGCGCGAGCCGAGGTAACTCCGCTGGGATGAGCCGGCAATTCCGATGGCAATGGGCGCAATCCGCGATTATCGGGCCAAACTCGGCAACGCGCGCAAGGGTACTGACTAGTTATAAAGATGCAAGCAGTTACTCGTAATAGAAGAGCGGCAGAATTCCTTGACCAGATAACATCATCGACCTAAAGTGATGACTGGTCAGTGAGCCCACGGCTGCGACGCAAAGTTAGATGTCGCTCGCAATTCTCGATGTAAAGGGGCTATTAGTGAGTATCCTCACGCGCCGGACGGCTTTTTTGGCCGCCGCGGCCCTGGTGCCGTGCACGATGTTGGGTGTCGCGGCCATTCCAGCTAATGCGGCAGGGGCGGCTTTTCCTTCCCAATACGCTGCTCCCTACCTGCAGATCTCGTCCGGTGACGCTGCTGACATGGCGGCAGACATGAAGGCTAGTGGTGACAAAGATTTCACCCTGGCTTTCTTGATTCCGAAGAGCGGCTGTACGCCCATGTGGGAAGACGGCAACAATGCCGTTGGCTCCTTCAGTACCCAGATCAAGGCGCTGCAGTCAGCTGGCGGCAATGTGATTGTTTCCTTCGGCGGTGAGGCTGGTGGCGAGCTCGCCTTGACCTGCACCTCGACGTCGAGTCTCGAAGCTGCCTATGCCAACGTCGTCAAAACTTACGCGGTGACCAGGCTCGACTTCGATATTGAAGGAAGCGTGCTGAGTAACACGGCGGCGACAACCCGCCGTAACCAGGCACTCGCCGCGCTGCAAAAGTCGAATTCCGCCGTCCAGGTCGATTACACCCTCGCGGTCAGCCCGAGTGGGCTGCCGTCAGCTGAGCTCAACGTGCTCAAGAATGCGAAGACTGAGGGCGTCAAGGTGAACTTGGCCAACCTCATGACGATGGACTTCGGCAATGGCCAAAATGCCCTGAAAGACGCCGAGTCCGCTGCCAATGCGGCCGACAAGCAGCTCGCTACTCTTTACGGAGTATCCGCAGCGGCCGCCTGGCACATGATGGGGCTGACCCCGATCGCTGGCAAGAACGACGATAACGAGAACTTCACCCAGGCCAACGCCAAGACCCTTGAGGCTTTTGCCGCCCCGAAGAATGTTCAAGAGCTGTCTTTCTGGGAAGTTGACCAGTACGACAAGCCTTTGGGTTACGCCTACTCGAAGGTCTTCGACAAGATCTGACTTCCGAAACCTTTGAGGTAGCAACCTTCGAGGTAGCAATACCGCGAGCGATAGTGACTCGGCGCCGTGCCCACAGGGGGGTGCGGCGACGAGTCACTTTTTTTCTGGCCACGACGGCGCGAGTCTTCCGACCGCGACGGTGCGAGCGGATGAATAGGCAGCGGAACGTAACGACTAGGCTCGGCGGGTGACAACCGTAGATCCGCGTGATGAGCTCAAGCAGCTTGAGACCACGCTGTCGAGCATCGAGCAGGTGCTCGACCTGCCCAAGCTGCGCCGAGAGGCCGCCGAACTCGAAGAGCAGTCGGCAGTGCCCGACTTGTGGGACGACCCCGAGGCCGCGCAGCGGGTGACCAGCAAGCTGGCCTACGCCCAAGGTGATCTGCGCCGAGTCGACAACCTCCGGTCTCGCCTCGATGATGTCGGCGTGCTGCTCGATCTCGCTGACGCCGAAGACGATCAACCCTCGCGCGACGAAGTGTCGTTGGAAATCGTCAGCTTGACCAAGGCGATCGGCGAGCTTGAGGTCCGCACACTGCTGTCGGGGGAGTACGACGCTCGCGAAGCGCTCGTCACGATCAACTCCCAAGCCGGCGGTGTCGATGCCGCCGACTGGGCCCAGATGCTGCTGCGGATGTATCTGCGCTGGGCTGAGCGGCACAATTATCCGACCGAGATCTACGACACCTCTTATGCCGAAGAAGCCGGTATCAAGTCGGCCACCTTCGCGGTCAAGGTGCCGTACGCCTACGGCACGTTGTCGACCGAGCACGGCACGCACCGGCTGGTCCGGATCAGCCCGTTCGACAACCAGGGCCGCCGCCAGACCTCCTTCGCCGGTGTCGACGTGGTGCCCGTCGTCGAGCGCTCCGATCACGTCGAGATCCCCGACGACGACATTCGGGTCGATGTGTACCGCTCGTCTGGGCCTGGTGGCCAGGGTGTCAACACCACGGACTCCGCCGTCCGGTTGACCCATATTCCGACGAACATCGTGGTCAGCTGCCAGAACGAGCGCAGCCAGATCCAGAACAAGGCCAGCGCCATGCTGGTTCTGCAGGCCAAGCTGCTTGAGCGCCGTCGTCAAGAAGAAGCCGCCAAGATGGCGGATCTTCGGGGCGACAACACCACCAGCTGGGGCACCCAGATCCGCAACTACGTGCTGCACCCCTACCAGCTAGTTAAAGATCTTCGTACCGACGTCGAAACCGGTAACACAGTGGCTGTTCTCGACGGCGAGATCGACCAGTTCATCGAGGCTGGGGTTCGCTGGCGGCGCCAGTCAGGGTGACCACTATTGGTTCTTAATACGCCGAATGGTTGATGGAGCTAGCCCAAATGGCTCAACTTTGAGGTGAAACCAGCATAAATTTACCCACTGAGGTTGCGCTCAGTAATATGCAAGGCCACTATCTGCAACATGGAGTGGGGACGTGTCGATCCGCGATCGTTGAGACGGTCACCTTGCCGCAGTGACGCGGCTGATCGCGGGGAGCGAATGGTGAGACCGACCCCTGCGTCGTTCTTTGATTTGAAGGGGTTACAGATTTCATGAGTGCCTGGTCAAGTTCGGTACAGCCACGGCGATTCGCCGCGATGGTTCTAGCAGGAGTAATGACTGTCGGTGGGCTCAGTCTCGGCCTGGTGGCTGGAAGCGCCAACGCGAGTCCGCCCGCGCCGACGTGTCATACCGGTCAGATTTCCTGGACGCCGAGTCTCGCGGCCGGTGTCGACAGCACGACCGTGTCGCTGGTCGAGCCTGCTGGCGTGCCAATCGCCGATCTGCCGACGTGCTCGGTGTCGCTGAACAGCTACGACACGTCCGGTCCGACCTGGCTGACCAGCAGCCCGCAGGTGTTTCTCGACCACATCTCGGCCACCTTGTCGCCGACCAACCTGTCGCAGACCCTCACCGTGACGGCGCCAGACTGCTTCGGTCAGATCGACCTCTACGGCGGAACGACCCGCTACGACGGCGTCGATGGCCCGTTGCCGACCCCGCCGAACTCAACGATCGGCCCGCTGTTCGACTCCTGGAACGGCGGTAGTGCGTGCACAACCCCGCCTGGCACCACCGGCGTCACACCGGCCGTTCCTACTTTCACTGACGTTTCTTGTTCCGTCGCGATCCCCAGCTTCACCATTCCGGCAACCACCGGCGTCAGCTACTTCGTTGACGGTTCGGCGACGGCTAGCCCGGCCGGCACGTACCCGACATCGGTGAATGCCACCGTCACGATCACTGCCCAGGCCCAATCGGGTTTCGTTCTTGTCGCTTCGACCGGCCCCTGGTCGCACACCTTCAACCCCGTCGTCGGGACATGCGGCACGACCCCGACGACTCCTTCGGGTCCGGTCGTGTCTGCCACCGGTTCGCTTAATGAGTCATGCCCGACCGAGACGAGCCAAGAGTCTTACGGCGTGACGTTGAAGAACACGTCCGCGAGTACCCCGGTGCTGTTCCAGGTCTCCGTTAACGGTGTGACCGTCTTCACGACACCGTCGGCAGCCCCGATCGCGGCGGGTGCCAGCTACACCTACACCGGCACGTTGCCGAGCAGCACTGCCGGCCCGGTTACAGCGGCCTTCAGCTCGGCGCCGGTGACCTCGTGGACGCCGATCACGCTCACCGGTTCACAGACGACGTTCCCCTGTGTGCTTGGCGAGACGTTTACCAACACACCGCCAACAGTGACGACGCCGACGGTGAAGACGCCAACCGTGAAGGTGCCGACGGCGGTTCTGCCGATCTCGCTGACGAAGCCCACCAGCAAGCCGGCGGCGACGTTGCCCTTCACCGGTCTGCCGACCGGCACCTTGTCACTCATCGGCTTTGGTTTCGCCGCGATCGGTGCCCTGCTGCTGGTAGCTACTCGCCGCCGGGTTGACCAGCTGAGCTGATCGGACCCAGGGCGCGGTAGTGCGCAACGACCATGATGTGACTGTGGGGCCCGGCAAAAGCCGGGCCCCACAGTCACGTTGAGATGTCTAGCGCAAGCCGAGTAGCAGCATGACGGTCATGAGTCCGATGATCAGCGCCAACACGGCTGTCGGAGGTATCGACGACAGCCCTTGCTGATGGAACTGGGCATGCGCCGCGCGGCAAACCGGGCATCGGCCTTCATCGACCGGGCCGGCACAGTTGGCGCAGACGAGGTGCTCACACGACATCGCTTCGCCTCCTTCTCGTCAACCTGCGTCTCCATTGTCGCGCGCTTACGCCGTCCGCGCGACTACTAAAGCTCCTACCCACCCAGTCGCCCATGAAGCTGTTCGGTTCTGGGTCATCCTGCTGGGCGCTCAGAACAGTTAGCTCAGGGTTGTCTACGCGGACTGTTTACCGGCAGTTCACGGGCCTTGCATGGTTCTGCATCGGCAGCTACCGAGCAGATCTGTGGCTCTAAGGCCGGTGTGCGTGGCGGCGTCCGGTCGCAGTCTGTCTAAACTGGCCGCGTGATACGGCTGGACAATGTGACCAAGACCTACCCCGCCCAGGCGAGGCCTGCGCTCGACGACGTCTCGCTGGAGATCGACAAGGGTGAGTTCGTCTTCCTCGTCGGCGCGTCTGGTTCTGGCAAGTCGACATTTCTGCGGTTGGTGCTCAAGGAGGAGAAACCCTCACACGGGCACGTCCACGTGGCTGGCAAAGACCTCAGCCGGCTGTCGTCATGGAAGGTGCCGGGCCTGCGCCGTCAGATTGGTACGGTCTTTCAAGACTTTCGGTTGCTGCCGAACAAGACCGTGTCGCAGAACGTGGCCTTCGCCCTTGAGGTGATCGGGCGGCCACAGAGCCAGATCGTCAAAGTGGTGCCGGAGGTGCTCGATCTGGTCGGGTTAGCCGACAAGGGCGCCCGGCTGCCGACCGAACTTTCTGGTGGCGAACAGCAGCGGGTGGCGATTGCCCGAGCATTCGCTAACCGGCCGATCATCTTGTTGGCCGACGAGCCGACCGGCAACCTCGACCCCTCGACCAGTGTGGGCATCATGAAACTCCTCGACCGGATCAACCGCACCGGTACCACCGTGGTGATGGCCACCCACGACGCGCAGATCGTCGACTCGATGCGACGCCGGGTTATCGAGCTCGAAGGCGGCAAACTGGTCCGCGACCAGGCGCGTGGCGTTTACGGCTACTCGAACTGACCGATTTGCTCGACCACTCGACCTGACCGACTGCTCGACCCAGTGCTGATCGACCAGTGAGGACATCAGAAACCTTATGCGGCTGCGATTTGTTTTCTCCGAGCTTGCCATTGGCCTGCGCCGGAACCTGCTCATGTTGTTCGCGGTCGTTGTTATCACCGCGTTTTCGATGCTCTTTCTCGGCCTCGCGTTGTTGCTGCAAAGCGAAGTTGGCCTGATCAAGCATTCGTTCTACCAAAAGCTGCAAGTCTCGGTGTATCTGTGCAGCACGTACAGCCAAGACAGCAACTGCCCGCAATCGGTGACCGAAGATCAGATCACCGACATTCAGAACACGCTGGAGGGTCTGCGGCCGTTGGTCACCAGCGTGCAGTTCGTCAACCAGGATCAGGCCTACCAGATATTCAAGACGCTCTTCCGCGATAATCCCGACCTGGTCAAAAACACGTCGCCGAGTTCGTTGCCAGAGTCATTCATTGTGAAATTGAGTGACCCGCACAAGTTCGACGTGGTGGCCAGTAGCTTGGCCGGGAAGCCAGGCGTCGACCAAGTGCAGAACGAAAACTCATTCCTCAAGACGCTGTTCCAGGTGATGAACGCGATCAGGAACGCGGCATTGTTCGCCTCGGTGTTGGCCATCGTGGCCGCCGGCGTCCTGATTGGGATCGCGGTCAAGGTGGCCGCTGACGGGCGACGGCGTGAAATCGGCATTATGAGGTTGGTCGGCGCGGCCAACCTCTATATCCGATTGCCCTTCCTGCTCGAAGGTGTGGTGGCTGGAGTCGCTGGGGCGTTGCTCGGGTTTGGTGGCGTCGCGCTGGTGAAATCGATCCTGGTCGACGGCCATCTCAGACCTGTCGTCGCCGTTCTTGGTGGTGCGCTTGTCGGCTGGGGTGACGTGCTCGGCACGCTGCCGTGGCTGATCGGCTTCGGTGTCGTGGTCGCGGCGGTGGCTTCGTACGTGTCGTTGCGGACGTACCTGCGCGTCTGATCGGGTCGCGAGTCTGCTCGGCTTTCGGCGTGCCGAGGCGGCTCGGCCGTAGACTCGTCCGGTGCCAGCCTTTTCTCTTCCGATGCGCGTCGCCGCTTGCGCGGGGGTCGTCGGGTTGGCATATGGAGCTGGTGTGCTCACAGCTGTGCTTGGCGATAGCGACGATGGCCCAATGGCTTCGTCGTCCAACCATCAGACAGCGCTCGGGTCATCGGCGGCCAGTGACGTGCTCGACCAGGCCGCCGGCACGATCGAACAACACGCGGCCAAGCCGATCAGTGTCAGCGATCTCGACAAGGCGGCGGTCGAAGGCATGCTGCAGGCACTCGACGACAAGTGGTCGAGCTACTACAACCCCACCGACTTCGCGTCGTTTCAAGATGTGATGGACGGCGAATACACCGGCGTGGGCCTGTGGGTTCATCGCGACGCGACCGGGGTCGTCAGTGTCACCAGCGTGCAGGCGGATTCGCCGGCCGATCTGGTCGGGGTAAAGGCTGGCGATGTGGTGACCGCGGTCGGTGGTTCATCGGTCGACTTGCGGTCGATTGCCGATGTCGTTACCGCGCTGCGCGGCCAAGCCGGCACCGCCGTCAGCTTGACCTACCGCCGAGGCACCGCGAGCTCTACCGTGACGATGCGCCGAACCGATGTCGCCACGGGCGATGTGTCCGACGTCATTTCCGGTTCGGTGATGGTGATCAAGATCAGCGCGTTCAGCAAAGGTGTCGGCGCCCAGGTGAAGAAGTTGGACGCGCTGGCCAGGGCTCAGCAGCTGACCGGCATCGTGCTCGATCTGCGCGGTAATCCTGGTGGCCTGCTCGACGAAGGTGTGCAGACCGCGTCGACTTTTCTCAGTGGCGGCTTGGTGGTGTCGTTCGATAGTCGCGGTGCCGCGCCGCTGCGGATGGATGCGCCGACCGGGGGCGACACCGGCACGCCACTCGCGGTGCTCGTCGACGGCTCGACCGCGAGTGCGGCCGAAGTCGTGACGGCTGCCCTGCAAGACCGTAGCCGGGCGGTCGTGGTCGGTAGCCGCACGTTCGGCAAAGGCTCGGTGCAGCAGCCGCAGTTGCTGTCTGATGGTTCGGCGATCGAGTTCACCGTCGGTTCCTACGTGACGCCGGCCGGCCGATCCCTCGACGGCGTCGGCATCGAGCCAGACGTGGTGGTAGCGCCCGGTACCTCCGCCTCTGACGCCCAAGCCCAGGCTGTTGACGTGCTGAGCGGTTTGCTCGCGGACGCCGGCACCGGAGGTCACGGCTGATGCCGAAAGAAGCTGGACGCAAACTGATCGCCAGCAATCGCAAGGCTCGCCACGACTACGCGATTGACGACGTCTTCGAGGCTGGCCTGGTACTCACCGGTACTGAGGTGAAGTCACTGCGGTTGGGCCGGGCTTCGTTGGTCGACGGGTTCGCGGTGATCCGCGATGGTGAGGTGTGGCTACAAGGCGTGCACATCCCCGAATACACCGAAGGCACCTGGACCAATCACGAGCCGCGCCGGCAACGAAAATTGCTGCTACACAAGCTAGAAATCAACCGGCTCACTGCCAAGACCCGCGACACCGGCGTCACACTGGTGCCGCTTTCGCTGTATTTCAAAGATGGCAGAGCCAAGGTCGAGCTGGCGCTGGCTCATGGCAAGAAGAGCTACGACAAACGGCAGGCGATGGCTGAGCGCGACGCCGGTCGTGACATCGCTCGCGAACTCGGACGTCGCGCCAAAGGCCACACCGACTAGAACTACTCGTAAACTTGACTCGTTCCAGAAACGGGTCAAGACTGTGCCTGTGACAGATAGACCAAACCGGTGACAAGCGGGCCAAAGCTGGCGAACTCGGCAACGGATGCGCTCGGCAAGCTCGCCCGGTTTCGCGATGTCGGGCTGCGGCCGACGGCTGCCAGGCTCGCGGTGTGGTCCGCAGTCGAGCGGCATCCACACGCCCAGGCTGATGAGATCGCCGCGAGTGCGCGTGAGCAACTCGGCGCGGTGTCAACCGCCGCGATCTACCAGGTGCTGAATGCCTTAACGGCAGCCGGTTTGTTGCGCCGGGTCGAACCAGCCGGCTCGCCAGCTCGCTATGAAACTCGGGTTGCCGATAACCATCACCACGTGGTCTGTCGCCGGTGTGGCCTGATCGGTGATGTCGATTGCGCGGTAGGCGCGGCTCCCTGCTTGGAACCCAGTGCGTTAGGTGGTTTCACTCTCGACGAAGCCGAGGTCACTTGGTGGGGGCTATGCGGTAGTTGCCAGGGTGATACGGCGTCGTCTGTCGCTAGCTTTCCAGAGATCGGGGGATCGGTCGCGCCCGGCTGATCGCCGTCCAATCGTTTTATTCGCTCGTCTCTTTATCAGCGCAACTCTTAATCAGGCAATCGAATCGCAGGAGGAGGACATATGACAGACGCCAATCAGGGGTCAGATGACCGGGAGGTCTTGACCAATCGACAGGGCCATCAGGTCTACGACAATCAAAACCAGCGGACTATCGGTGCGCGGGGTCCAGCGACACTGGAGAATTACCAGTTTCTGGAGAAGATCAGCCACTTCGACCGCGAACGGATTCCTGAGCGAGTTGTGCATGCGCGCGGCACTACCGCATTCGGCTATTTCGAGGCGTATGGCAAAGTCGGCAGCGGCGATTCAGCTGAGTCGATCGCGCGATATACCCGTGCCAAGCTCTTTCAGGACGCAGGCAAGCGCACCGATCTCGCCGTCCGTTTCTCCACAGTGGCAGGCGGACGCGACTCGAGTGAGGTTGCCCGTGACCCGCGCGGTTTCGCGATCAAGTTCTACACCGAAGACGGCAACTGGGATCTCGTCGGCAATAACCTCGGCGTTTTCTTCATTCGGGACGCGGTGAAGTTCCCCGATTTTATTCACTCGCAGAAGCCCGACCCGGTGACTTTTCGGCAGGAGCCGAATCGCATCTTCGATTTCATCAGCCAGACCCCTGAGTCGATGCATATGGTGACTCTGGTCTTCAGTCCGCGCGGCATTCCGGCGTCGTACCGGCACCAAGAGGGGTTCGGCGTCAATACCTACAAGTGGGTCAACGCCGTAGGCGAAACTCACCTAGTGAAATACCACTGGGTTCCTAAGCTGGGCGTGAAATCGTTGACGGCAGCTGAGGCCGCGAACATTCAGGCGAACGACCTCGGCTCGCACACCAAGGATCTCTACGACGCGATCGATCGTGGCGATTATCCCGAGTGGGAGTTGCAAGTACAGCTCATTAGCGATGACGAGCATCTTGAGCTCGACTTCGACCCGCTGGACGACACCAAGGTGTGGCCGCATGAACTCTTCCCGCCGAGAGCAGTCGGTCGGATGGTGCTCGACCGCGCGCCATCGAATTTCTTCGCCGAAAGCGAGCAGATTGCCTTCGGTACCGGCGTTCTTGTCGACGGACTCGATTTCTCCGACGACAAGATGTTGGTCGGTCGCACGTTCTCCTACAGTGACACCCAGCGCCACCGGGTTGGCCCGAATTACCTGCAACTGCCGGTAAACCAGCCGAAGAGCGCCCCGGTCGCTACTAACCAGCGCGACGGGCAGATGGCATATTACGTCGATGCCGGCGGCACGAACCCGCACGTGAATTACGAGCCATCGATTACCGGCGGTCTGCGCGAAGGCTCGCACCCGGCACACGATGAGCTGGGCCCAGAGATTACCGGCCGCCTTACCCGGCAGCGAATTCCCCGCACTAACGATTATCAGCAAGCGGGCGAGCGTTATCTGTTGTCGCAACAGTGGGAAAAGGACGACCTGGTGAACAATCTGGTCACCTTGATCTCACAATGCGACCGGCCGATTCAGGAGCGGATGGTCTGGCATTTGCTGTTGGTCGAAGATGAACTCGGTCTGCGGGTGGGCGAGGGTTTGAGTATCGGCCCAGACGACGTCCGGCACCTGCCGCCGTTGGCTACCCAGAACTTGTCCGACGCCGAACAGCAGCGGCTGTCGAACCTTGGCAAGAACGGTCCGCGTGATGTCACCGGGCTGATCATGACGCATTGCGTGCAGAACGAGCGGGCTGAAGCAACCGCCTGAGCTTGACAACGAATCGGTCGGGACGGCGGCCAGTCGTCGTCCCGACCGATTCGTCGTTGCTGCACAGCTTTCTGTCTCGCCATCGGCGCCGTCTGACCGATAGGATGGCAACCATAACTGCATAGGGGGTGACTGGCTTCGACTTCGGACGTCGAAACAGGGGAAGCGGGCCGAGGAAGGCAGCGATGATCTCGTTAACCATGTGCTGCAAAGAAATAAGTGCCAATACAACGAGCACTGACCAGTACGCTCTCGCTGCCTAGGTAGCAAGAGTTGGTCTGTCAGCCCGGGAGTGCCTTCGGCCCGGAATCTGACATCGACAGAAGGCTCCACCGAGTGACCCGGCTGCGGGGATACTCGGAAAATCAAACAGCAGCTGAGCCCGTCACAACGGCTTGCCTATGTGACCGTTGGGGCTGAGAAAGACACAGTAGGCTCCGCCCGGAGAAGCCCTTTTTCCATGCCGAAGGACCCGGGTTCGATTCCCGGCACCTCCACCATTGTGTCCTTAATCGAACCTGGGACAAGCGTTATCGCTTGGCCCAGGTTCCAGATGAAGCGGTTCCGCGAATTGCCGCGTTGCGGAGGCTGGCCGGCCTTTCCTTCGCGTTGACCTTGCTCCAATGTCGACTTACGATCCGCGTGTGGCTGTCACCGTCGACGTGCAGACCGTTAGCCCCCGCAAGCTGGCTGCGGTTCGGCGCGAGGTTGCTCCGGGCGCAGTGGGCTCGGCGTGGGGTCCGGCTGTAGGCAAGGTCTGGGACTTCATTCGCGGCCAGTCAGAGCTGTGGACTGACGGCCACAACGTGTTCGTCTACCACCACGCGGAACAGCCCGGCTCGCCCCTGCTGTGCGACTTCGGTGTCGAGGTCACGCGAACGTTCGAAACCGCGGGCGAGGTGTATGCGACCGAAACGCCGGGCGGGGAAGCCGTCGTAGCCGTCTATCGCGGGCCATACGAGCACATGAACGAGGCGTATGACGCGATCGATGAATGGATGGCCGCGAACCAGAGGGAGTCCGCTGGGCACTCGTGGGAGATCTACGGAGATCCGACGCCGGACCCCGCCAACACCGAGACGACCGTTTTGCATCTCCTGAAGTAATGCCCAGTGCACCTCGGCATGCGTTAAGCCGGAGGAATCAGGCGGGTCTTGTCAGATGACGATCGTGACCCTTGTCAGCGGCCTCCTTCTTAGACGCCGGCTCCAACTGCGAGTTCGAATACGAGCAACGTAATCTCCACCATGTGTCCGACTGGATCGGCACGGCGGCATTCCCGGAGGTGCCAACCATGGAGTATCTGGTCACGATGACAACGGTGGTTCCGGACGGAACCACCGAGGACGCGGTTTCAGAGATCCGGCGCCGTGAGGCTTCTCGCTCTCGCGAGCTCGCCGCGCGGGGACAGTTGCTCAGGCTGTGGCGCCCTCCGCTGCTACCCGGGGAATGGCGCACCCTCGGACTGTTTTCTGCCGCCAACGAGATCGAGCTCGAAGGCGTCCTGGCCTCGATGCCCTTGCGTGTCTGGCGCACCGACCATGTCGTGCCGCTCTCGGACCATCCCAACGACCCGCCCGAGCCCCTCGCGATACCGGCAATGGAGTTTCTGACGACGTTCGAGGTCACGTTCCCCGACAGCGCTGGCGAGCAAGAAGTTGCTGACATGAAGGTCCGAGAGGCAACACGCACGCATGAACTCGCGGCGGATGGCCACCTCGTCCGACTCTGGTCGCTGTCGCCCACCCCGGGGCGTTGGCGGGCGCTTGGCCTGTGGCGAGCCGAAGACGAGGACGAACTGGAGGTCGTCCTCAAGTCGCTGCCTATGGACACGTGGATGACTACGCGGACGACGCCACTCACGGAGCATCCGAACGACCCGGCTCGTTCAGACGCGTAAGCCGAGATTCGTTGGACCTGGGTCTGTCGACGGCGGACCCCTTATTCGACAGTCTCGGCACAGTAAGTGCCACTTTCGGGCCACTCCGCGACAGTTATATGCCGTTGCTGTATGAGAACTCTCCCCGATAAAGTCTATCTATGAGTGTCGAAGAGTGTTTCTGGCAAATACACGCAAACTTAGATCGACAAGCTCCTGGCTCTGACGAAACGACCAGCAAACTTTTAGCAGTAGCAAGCCAAGATGACCAGCTACATAGAGCCCTTGACGTAGGGTGCGGTCCCGGCCGAGCCGCACTATTTCTTGCCTCTTCTGGTCTTGACGTAACTGCCGTTGACACTCATGAACCTTTCCTCGATGAGCTCCGACAACACGCCGGCGCGACTGGGCTGTTGCCGAGACTTACGATCGAGAATGTCTCGATGGAGCATCTGCCGTATCCAGAAGCTTCGTTCGACCTTATTTGGGCGGAGGGTACGACCTACATCATTGGTTGGCAGCGAGCCTTAACGGAGTGGAAGAAACTGCTTAGTCCGGCGGGTAAGTTGGTTGCGACCGACTGTCATTGGTTTACCGACAATCGTTCTGCCGAAGCAGTCGCGTTTTGGGAAGATGCCTATCCGGGTATGCCCACTATTGGTCAATCTATCGAACTAGCCCAGGGCGCTGGCTATAATGTGACGCACACCTATCTGCTGCCAGATAGCGATTGGGCGGAGTATTACGATCCGTTAGAGAAGAAGCACGAGGCCTTAATGCACGAGACTGATGCCGACATGCGGGAGGCTCTAAAGTTGAGTCGTGCCGAGGTTGATATACGCCGGGCATATGGCGACGAGTACGGTTACGTCGGATTCGTTCTGAGCCCAGTCGCCGAGTAGCCGCTACTACCGTAATCTCGCAGTCGGGCAGGCCGTCGCGACCAGTTCGTTCGGTTCTGAGCAGATACAACGGGGAATAAGGCAAACAGATGAAATCGAAATCAATCCACAGTATTCGGAGAGTGCAGGGATTTAGTCGAGTATTATAAAGTAGGTTTTCTGAACACCTACCCATCCCTGCGGTAGAGGTCGTGGGAGAAGCGTTTGGAGCCTACTTTGGCAGCACTGATGCAACGTCCTCACCGTTCACCGAGTGAGCAATGCGTTAAGGCTCAGTAAGATTACTGAGCTGACTTGTTCACTTTTTGCGGTGTGCTGTTGACGTAAAACGTCGGGGTTTGGTCTGCTCCCACGCCCGGGTCCTCCTGGCTTAGGAAACCTCCGGCGACAGAAAAATCATCGCCTACCGATAGTAGGTCGGTGCCGGTCGCATCATAGATATGGATCACGCCGCGAGAGTCTCTCGCCGTGTAGTAACCGTAAGGCCACACAAGAAGAACTCCCGCACTACTGTTGGGGCTGGTGCGTGCGACGAGAGCGCCGGTATCGGTCAGCGCCAGCGTGCCGGTCAGATACGCCAGCATGACTGCATCGCCAGGTTTCCATGACGATGTTGGGAGAGTATTCATCGAACTCCTCGAAGCTGAGGTGTCGCGGTCTGATGTGTGAGCACGCTAGCGCCAACGGGCGGCTTAGGTGTGCCAGGCGGCGGGAGATTTGCTGGCGACCATGATGGCGGTAAGAACGCTTGCCAGCATCGCCACGACAAGGCCGAGGGCGGCAGAGGGGTTGGCATGAAGGACGAGTAACCCGCCGCAGACCGCGCCGATGAACATCGTGACTACAGCGAGCACTCGGCGACCAACAGCGGCGTGGTTTCCGCGACGTATATCGGCGGCAATTCCGGTGAGTGTCATGGTAAGTACCGTGGTTGTCAGATCTGGTACGGCTAAATATCGGACGACGGCGTTTTGATACCCAGTGCGGTAGCTAAGACCGCAGCAATGGCATCAGCGGACGTTGTGCCGATATGCGTTCCGGCATTGAGCGCCACGATGAGCGCTACTACGACGAGAATAAGCTCGACGGCGACGGCATTACGTAGGAGCAGTAACCGATTCAGTCGAAGGCGGGTTATTGCCAACCCGCCGCCAGCTGCTCCGAGCAGGAATCCGCCGAGAGCGAAGAGTGAAGCAGCGAGAGAGAATCCGCGAGCACCGATGAGTCCGAATCCAATGAACACCACGTTGCCTGTCATGTTGGCAACGAAAACTCGGCCCAGGCTGAGAATGCTGACGGCGTCGACGATGCCCGTGGTTGTGGTCATCACGAGAAGTAGGGCAGGCAGCAGCCCATGCTTCGGGTCCGCGATCAAACTTCGCCACATTCCGAGTGGCTGTTTCGATATGTCGGCCATGGCATCCATTCTGCTAGCCCAGGGATTCCGCTAACCCACGGGAGGAGGGGGCTGACTCGTGAGCCGAAGTCCGACCGATCGAGTCGCGGGTGGAGCTTTGGCAGGGGAGCTGCGCAAGTCGTAGTGATTCAGCCCGGTGACAGATTCCACGGGTATCCTCGTGATGAGGCCGTAGTCGCATCGCCGATCGGTCTTCGCCACGAGCCGGCGCCCGGCGCCGGACATGGGCATCCCACGAAGCATCGAGGCCATGACGTCATCTACACCGCCAGAGGGTGGTTACGACCCGTTCCGCGACCCGTCGCGAGAGCAGGCGGCCGGAAATGGCCAGCCTGCCGCGAACGGCCATCCGCCAGCGTGGGACCCGAATCAGGGTCAGCTCGCGGCTTATAAGCCGCCGCCGGCAGCGCAGAGTTCGCCGCGCCGTAAGCGTTGGAGTCGTGCGGGTGGCGGTGCGGTAGCCGCCGGTGGTGCTGCCGCGAAGGTCGGCGTACTCGCGAAGTTGGCGCTGGCTTTCAAGAGCGTGGTGATCCTGGCCAAGTTCAAGTTCGCCGCGTCGATGCTGATTTCCGTCGTCGCGTATGCCTTTATTTTCGGCTGGTGGTACGCGGTCGGTTTCGTCGTCCTGCTCGCCGTCCATGAATTTGGGCATGTGCTGGTGCTTCGCGCGCAGGGAGTCAAGGCCACCTTGCCGACGTTTATCCCGTTCTTGGGTGCGTTCGTAAAAGTGCAGTCGCGCCAGCAATCGGTTGCGCATGAGGCGACCAGTGCCCTTGCTGGTCCGGTCGCGGGCACCCTCGGAGCGATTGCGGCACTGGAGCTTTCGCACACCTTTAATTCGCCGCTGTTACGGGCATTGGCCTATACCGGATTCTTTCTTAACCTGTTCAATCTGGTGCCGGCACTTCCATTCGATGGCGGTCGCGTCGCTGGCGCATTGCATCCGGTGTTGTGGTTCGTCGGACTCGGCGCGGCACTGGTCTTCGAGTTCATACACCCGATCATTATTTTGCCGTTCATCTTGCTTCTCGGCGTGATTGAAATCGGGCGGCGTTGGCGAGGTGGCCGGCTGGTCGATCCGAGCTACTACTCGATACCCCCGGGCGTGCGGGTCGCTATCGGCACCGCGTATCTGACTGTTGGGGCAGTCTGCCTGTGGGGCATGGACGTCGCCTACGTCCGTCGCTGACCCACCTGTGTGAACGGTTGGCCAGGCCAGATAGTGTCTTTCGCGCGCTATCACGGAGTTTGCGCGCACGGCGCGAGAGGGGTTTCGGGCCAGGGCGTAGCGAAGATTTGCGCCAAGGAATTGCACCAAGAGAAACTCGTGCGCGGGAGAGGTGGCTGTGAGCGAGAGCACGACCGAAGTGCGGCACGAGCAGACCTACGTCGACATGCTTTACACCCGGCTCGATGAGCTGCGCGCCCGGGCGGAAGCCGATCTGATCGAGACACGGCGCTCAGGTCCGTCTGGCACTCATCAGAACAGGTCTGAACGCGACGCGTTCGCCACCTTGTACGAGCAACGCCTCAGCCAGCTGCGCGCGGTCGAAGACCGGCTGTGTTTCGGCCTTTTCGACACCCGCGATGCGGCTCGTCGCTACGTTGGCCGGATCGGTTTGTCTGACGAAGAACGCCAGCAGCTCTTGGTCGATTGGCGGGCTCCAGCGGCGCGCCTCTTCTATCAAGCGACCGCTGCCGCGCCCGGAGATGTGGTGCGTCGTCGGCACCTGACCACCCGAGGTCGATCGGTCACTGCGGTCGAAGACGAAGTGCTCGATCTTGACGGTATGGACGCCGAGGCGTTGTCGTCGCTTTCGGGCGAAGGCGCATTACTGGCAGCGCTGAATTCCCATCGTACCGGCCGGATGGGCGACATCGTCGCCACCATTCAAGCGCAGCAGGACGACGTAATTCGCGCCGAGCTGCCTGGTGTTCTGGTGGTTCAAGGTGGCCCTGGTACAGGCAAGACGGCGGTTGCGCTGCATCGCGCGGCGTATCTGCTTTATACCTATCGCGAACGGCTCGGCCGAAGTGGCGTGCTGTTGGTCGGTCCGAACCCGATTTTCCTGCGCTATATCGAAAAAGTGTTGCCGTCGTTGGGTGAGACCGGCGTCGTGATGGCTACCCCGGGTGAGCTATTTCCGGGCCTGGTCGCGACTCACGACGAGGGTCCCGATATTGCCGCATTAAAGGGTGACGTACGCATGGCTGAGGTGATCGCGAATGCGATCAAGGCGCGGCAGCGAATACCAGAATCACCTCGCACGATGGACGTCGACGGTCATCAGCTGGTGTTGCGCCCGCAGTTAGTGGCAACCGCGCGGGCGCGCGCTCGTGCCAGCGGTAAGCCGCATAATGTGGCGAGAATTGCTTATGTCAAAGAGATTCTGGAGCAGCTGGCGTCACAGTATGCCCGCGCGCTCGGGGTAAAATTGACGTCGGAGAATCGCAACGACCTGCTGGCCGACCTGCGTGATGCCAAAGATGTTCGACGTGAAGTCAACCTGACCTGGATGCCCTTGACGCCGCAGCGGTTGCTCGATGACCTCTTCGCCGATGAGGATCAACTTCGCCGGGCCGCGCCGTATTTAGCTGCCGCGCAGCGGGCTTTGTTGCGCCGAGATCGCGGTGCGCAATGGACGGTCTCCGATATTCCGTTGCTCGACGAGGCCGCCGAATTGCTCGGTGAAGATGACTCCGCTGAACGCATCGCGCGCAGGTTGGCGGCGCAGCAGCGCAGCGAAGCGCTCGAATATGCCCGCGGTGCTTTGCAGCTTTCTGGTGGGGCCGGGGGATTGGTCAGCGCCGAAGAACTCGCGGACCGCTTCTCTGACGACGGAGTCGTGCTCAGCGCGGCCGAGCGTGCCGCCGGTGACCGCAGTTGGGCTTATGGGCATGTCGTCGTTGATGAAGCACAGGAACTCTCGGCCATGCAGTGGCGGCTGCTGATGCGCCGTTGTCCGAGCAAATCGATGACGTTGGTCGGTGACGTGGCCCAAACCGGCTCAGCGGCAGGTGCCAGTTCATGGAGCCAAATGTTGGACCCGTTTGTCGAAGGGCGTTGGCGGCTGTCAGAACTGACCGTCAATTACCGGACGCCGGCCGCGGTAATGCGGTTGGCGTCAGCGGTTCTCGACGCGGCCGGCATCGACGTCACCGCGCCGACCTCGGTCCGCGAAGGCGATAATCCGCCGACTGCTCAGCGCATCGCTACTAGCGACGACGCGACGTTGGTTGCCGCCGTCCGAGCTGAACTGGCCGCGATTGGTGAGGGTCGACTCGCCGTTATCGCACCCGCCCGGCGCACTGCTTCGTTGCACCGGTTGCTGGCACGGGAGCTGCCTAAGGGCGTCGTCGGTTCAGGTGCCGACGCGATCGACTCGCCAGTAGCTGTCTTGTCGGTGGGCCGAGCGAAAGGGCTCGAATTCGACGGGGTAGTGCTTGTCGAGCCGGGCGAGATCATGGCCGACTCCGTGCGTGGAGCGAACGATCTCTATGTCGCGCTGACCAGGCCGACCCAGCGTTTGCTGGTCGTGTTCAGCGATTCGCTGCCGGCCGGTCTCGATTCGCTGGCCTGATCCGCGGGTCTCCAAGGGTCAGATAGCGTGCGGTACCAGCCCTGAGATTGCCTACGTTTCTTCGTCCACTCTCATGTTCGGCTCAGACGATTCCCAGCTGAGGCGGGCAGATTGGTCTTGCCGGTCGGACCGGCACTGCGGAGTTTGAGCAGTCGCGGAGTTCGAGCAGGTGCGCCGCGGCGGAATGCTCATAGACGAGCGTCCGCTAGAAGCAAGACACGCGGAAGCCAGGACACGGAGAGGGAATCACGTGAACCCCAACGACGACACCACTAACCAGGCCAACGAGCCCAGTCAGTTTGAGCAAGAACCACAGTCGGTTCAGTCGAGCGCGCCGGAGATGCCGTCGACACCGGTTCCGCCTGCCTTCACTGCTCCGGACGCCAGTGCGACACCCGCCCCGTCGGCATTTACCGCGCCGGCGGCGGACGCCATACCTACGTCAGATGCCATACCCACATCGGGCGCGATGCCGGTGCCACCCACCGTTCCCTGGTGGTCGCAACCGGGTGGGGCTTCAGCGCCGCCGTGGTTGGGCTCCCTGGAACCCGGCAGCCCAACCGCCGACGTGAACACCTCGCCGACCTCGGGGCAGCGGCTGCGCCGGGTGTTTCGTTCGAGTGCGGCTCTGACGGCGGTAGCCGTGGTGGTGTCGGCAGCCGTGACCGGCGTTGTCGTGCACGGGGTAGACGACGGCAGCTCGCACAACGGTGTCGCGACGTCCTCGTCGACGGTGTCGAGCCTGCCGTCATCGACTCAGCTTTCGGCCAGCGTGAAATCGGCTTTGGCGAAGATCACGCCGTCCGTCGTGTTGGTGAACGACACGATTACCAGTTCGCCCAGTGGTGAGGGTGGTTTCGGCGGCGGTTTCGGCGGTTTCGAAGCCAGCGGCGCGGGCACCGGCATCATCGTTACCGCCAGCGGTGAGGTCGTGACGAATGCCCACGTCGTCAACGGCGCGACCGATATCAAGGTCACCCTGCCGAACAATGGCGGCCAGCACGCGGCCACCGTCGTCGGAATCGATACCACCCAAGATCTCGCGGTGCTAAAGGTTTCTGGCGTCTCGAAGCTGACTCCGGCGACGTTCGCCAACTCCGACAGCGTTCAGGTCGGCGACAGTGTGCTGGCGGTCGGTAACGCCCTTGGCTACGGCGGTTCTCCGAGCGTTACCGAGGGGATTATTTCGGCCAAGGGTCGCAGTCTTCAAGACAGCGAAGACAGTCTTTCCGGGCTTTTGCAGACCGATGCGGCAATCAACCCTGGCAACAGTGGCGGCCCGCTGGTCGACAGCAACGGCAATGTGGTGGGTATCAATGTCGCGGTCGCGGCAGGCACCTCGCAAGAGCCTGCGCAGAACATCGGTTTCACTATCCCGAGCAATACAGTGGTGAAGAATCTGCCGGCGCTCGAAGCTGGTGAGAACGCGCCGTCCGATAGTTCTGGTAGTGGCTCTGGGTCTGGTTCTAGCGCGGCCCCGAGTACGGCCAACACGGCCTACCTCGGCGTCGAAATCGGCGATAATCCTGGTGGCGGCGCGGTAGTCGAAACGGTCCAGCCCGGCAGCCCGGCCGAGAACGCTGGCCTGCAGGTCGGTGACGTGATCACCGCAGTCAATGGGACGTCGATCGCGGACTCTTCCGCGCTTCAACAGGCTGTCAGAGCGCAGAAGCCGGGCGCCACAATAACGCTGGCGCTTACCGGCGTCGGTGAGTCTGGTGCTACGACAGTGAAGGTCAAGCTCGGCAAGACTCCATCGTCCGGCGCCCAGCAGCAACAGCCCACTTTCCAAGGCTGATTCCGCTGATTTCACCGGCTGATTTCTCAGGCTGAATTACCCGATCAGTTTTCCAGGGCCAATATCCCCGAGCTGATTTCAGCTCTGGAGCACGTGCGCGGCGGGCATCCCCCTCGACCCGCCGCGCACGTGCTGTTTTCCGCATTCGGACGCCGGTCTAAGGTTCGAACGCGATGAAAGATCAAACGCCGGTCACTGTCGGGGTTACTGTTTTGAGCGCTCGCGCCTCGGTCGAGTTGGCAGCTGTCCCGTTATCGGAGGCCGAACGAGCCCGCGGTATCGCCTTTCGTCAGGACGCCGACCGGCAGCGATTCTTGGTCGGCCGATGGCTGCTTCGCACGTTGACGGCCCAGGTGCTGGGGATTTCGTTCGACCAGGTCGATCTCGCGGTCGACCCGCTCGGTCGGCCAGTACTGAACTCGGGGCTAGATAGCGGCGAGGCCGGCTGGTTCCTCAGCTTGGCACACAGCGGCGAGGTCGTGTTGGCAGCGATCGCGCGAACCCCGGTCGGTGTCGATGTCGAAGAGTTGCCTACCCGACCGCAGCATCCCCGGCTCGCGGAGCGGGTCTGTTCGCCGGAAGAATTCGACCGGCTGAGCCAACTCGATGAACCGGCCCGCCAGGTTGCTTTCACCGAGATATGGGTGCGTAAAGAGGCCTACGGCAAGGCACTTGGTGTTGGTCTCGGGTTTCCCATGCGATCGGTGACCGTCGCGCCGGGGTCTCACATCCGCGGTATTGCGGAGTGCTTCGGGGTCGTCGATCTTGATGTCGGGCCGGGATTCGCGGCGGCACTTGTGGTGGCGGGTCAGTTGCCCGCGATCGAGCTACATACCTTCGGCTGACCCCCGATTGGGACGGGCTTGACCCGCTGCGCGGTGTTGCCGTCGTCGGGTACAAGATGCCTTTCGAGATCACCAGAATCCCGAGTTCACCCGCGTTACAGGAGGCACTGATGACCTATTTAGCTGACCCATCGCGGTACGACACCATCGATTATCGGCGGTGCGGCCGTAGCGGCCTGATGTTGCCGGCCATCTCGCTCGGGCTTTGGCACAATTTCGGGGACGACGTCGCGATCGATACCCAACGCGCCACGCTGCGACGAGCCTTCGACCTTGGCATCACCCATTTTGACCTGGCCAACAATTACGGGCCACCCCCCGGCTCCGCGGAGAAGAACTTCGGCCGCATCTTCGCCGAGGATTTCAAGGGTTACCGCGACGAGCTAGTAATTTCGACCAAGGCCGGCTGGGACATGTGGCCAGGCCCTTACGGTGACCTCGGGTCGCGCAAATATCTCGTGGCCAGCCTCGATCAGAGTTTGGCTCGGATGGGTCTGGACTACGTCGACATCTTCTATCACCACCGATTCGACCCCGATACGCCGCTGGAGGAGAGTCTCGGTGCGCTCGATTCGGTGGTTCGTCAAGGCAAGGCGCTGTACGTCGGAATCTCGTCCTATTCGGGTACACGTACCAAAGAGGCCGTCGAGATTTTGCGTGAAATGGGGACGCCGCTGTTGATTCATCAGCCGTCGTACTCGATGTTGAACCGCTGGGTCGAGGAGGATCTGCTCGACGTACTCGGTGCGGAAGGTGTCGGGTGCATCGCCTTTTCGCCGCTAGCTCAAGGAATGTTGACCGATCGCTACCTCGAGGGAATCCCGGCTGGTTCTCGGGCGGCACAGAACCATTTCCTTACCCCGGAAATGGTCGATAAGAACATGACGCACGTCAGGGCGTTGAACGCGCTCGCCCAACGGCGTGGTCAAACGCTCGCGCAACTGGCACTGGCCTGGGTTCTTCGCGATCCTCGGGTCACGTCGGTGTTGATCGGAGCGAGCAGCGTGCGGCAGTTGGAGCAAAACGTCGGTTCGCTCGCCAATCTCGATTTCAGCCCCGAAGAAATTGCCGAAATCGATCGCCATGCCGTCGAGGGTGGCATCAACTTGTGGTCGGGGCCGAGCACTTCGTGAGCCGATGAACCGCTGGCACGAGCTAGATCGAACCAAAAGTAGGCCGAGCAAAAGGGTGATCCGGACATCGTCTGAACCAAAAGGGTGACCCAGACGTCCAACGGGGTAATAAGACAACGACAGATGGTCGGGAGTAGCTAGTTGGAACATCACGAGTGGCCGCGCGTTGTATTCAGTGTGCGAGCTTTGCCGCATGTTTCAGCGAAGAAGAGTTGAAGAAGAGTGTGAGCGGGAAGGTATGAGCAGGACAGCCTCATTGGCGGTCCGTGCACCACAGTTCGACGAAGGAGTTGCCATCAGTACTCACGACACGTCGGTTCTCGATACGACGAATATTCCCGACAAGACGAACGACGTCGATAGAACGAAAGACGTCGACAAGACAAACGACGTCGATAAGACAACCATGGTGGTGACTGTCGAACCCGACGCCATACCAGAGGCCGATCTCGACTCCGAAGAGCCAGGTGTTTCGTCTGACCCGGTCCGTAACTATCTCAACGAAATAGGGCGTACCGCGCTCCTTGATGCCGCTCAGGAAGTCGACCTGGCCAAGCGGATCGAAGCCGGCGTTTACGCCGAATACAAACTCACCAACCCCGATACGAAGCTGTCCAGCAAGCAACGTGGGCAGTTGGCAGAGATTCGTGATGATGGATATCGGGCCAAGGCGCACATGCTGGAGGCCAATCTCCGGCTGGTCGTTTCGGTAGCCAAGCGTTATTCCAATCGAGGCATGTCTTTTCTGGACGTCGTCCAAGAAGGCAATCTTGGCCTGATTCGCGCGGTAGAAAAGTTCGACTATGCCAAGGGTTACAAGTTTTCGACCTACGCGATGTGGTGGATTCGGCAGGCGATTACCCGGGCGCTGGCTGACCAGGCCCGCACGATCAGGCTTCCCGTGCATGTGGTCGAGCAGCTGAATAAGCTCGGTCGGCTGCAACGTGAACTGCACCAAAAGCTCGGCCGTGAACCAACCCCGATCGAACTCGCGGCCGAACTTGACCGCACACCCGAGCAAATCGAGGAGATGCTTCGCAACGCTCGTCAACCGGTTAGTCTCGACAATCCGGTCGGCGACGACGAAGACACCAGGTTGGGTGATCTCATCGAAGACTCGGAGGCGCCAGGTGCTTCCGATGCGATCGAGTACCGCACGATGATCGATACGGTGCATCGCGCGCTTGAAGGTTTGGAGCCGCGTGAAGCGCGGGTGCTCGCGCTACGTTTCGGCCTGGCCGAGGGGCGTCCGCACACCCTTGACGAAATCGGTCGAGATGTCGGCCTGACTCGTGAACGGATTCGGCAGATTGAGAAAGAGGCGCTGGCCAAGCTCAGGGAGCCTGATCGCCCTGACAGTTTGCTCGATTGGGCAAGTTGAGGGAGTCGTTCAGCTGAAGGCTAGTCCCGGCCGTGATGGCTGCACGGTTTGAAGGCAATAGGCATGTCAGCGAGGGCCCGGCGCGATATCTGCCGGGCCCTTCTGGTATTCAAGGACCATGAGCGAATCGCACGACAACCGGCCGGCCCGATCCACTGCTGGGCCCGCTGTCGTCAGGCCTGTTGTGAGATCGGCTGGGCGCGGCCCGGCCGAGCCACTGCCGCCAGGTGGCCGCAGTGAATTCGTGCCACCGCCGGCAGCTGGAGCGCTACCCGCTGTGGTCGGAGCGCCTCCGGTCGCCTCAGCGGTGCCAGTGCCGGCCGTCCCGGTTGGTCACCAGTTGCCCGGCGTCCAGCTTTCGCAACGACCGCACCGGGCCGGCGACAGGTTTGGCTGGCCATCGAACGCGGCGCCCGGCAAACCTGAGGGTGAAGTCGACACCAGATCCTGATGCCGGCCCCTGATGGCGGCTCGTTGCCGATACGCGAGATGATCGCATCGCAACAACGTCGCCTCACGAGGGCGTAGCAGCACGGATTGCGCCATACCAGGGCGTAGCAATAAACGTTTGCCCCAGCATTGGCTCGGGTAACAGCTTCGCCCCGGTTGGGGCTCGGGTTCGGAGCGGGAGAACGAGATGGCGCAAGCGCAGGCCGCCGATGTTTCGCAGGAGCACTTTGGTGGCGGGCATGTTCCGTCGCGCCCGATTGCCTGGGTCGTCGTCGCGATCATCATTGTCGGAACGATCGTCGGTGGGGTCGCTTTGATCGTCGCGCAGCCGTGGCTGTTCTACGTCGGCGCCGCGATCATCGTGATCGGCGCCATCATCGGCTGTGCCACCCGCGCGATGGTCGACACGAGGCCCAAGGTCACGACGTCAGCTCGGCCGGCCAGTTCGCGGGAGTCGCTGGAAGGGCAGTGACGCTGGCCCGCTTGCTTCGATCCTCATCGCTTCGGCTTCGCATAGCGATCGCGCTGGGCGGTATCGCCGGCGGTCTCTCCCGCGCGACCGGTCGCGGTGATGGCCTGGTAATCAGCGGCAGGGTCATCCTGGCTGGCTGTCCTGACGCGTTCGGGCAGCTCACTCATCGGCGAGACGTGGTGTTCGTCTCCGCGACCAATGGCAAGACCACCACCACTCGATTGCTCACGGCGGCCGTCAGCCCGGCGCGCACGGTGGTTACCAATACGTCGGGTGCGAATATGCCGGCCGGCATTGTCGCCGCGCTCGCGCATCCACCGGTATCGATAAGCGACAGCGATGTGGCGTTGCTCGAAGCCGACGAGACCTACCTACCGCAGCTACTCGCGGCCCGAGACGGCGCCAAGCCGACCCTGCTTATCCTCGGCAATCTCAGCCGCGACCAGCTCGACCGGGTCGGCGAGGTTGCCATGGTGGGCCGCCGTTGGCGCACCGTCTTTGCCCGGACGCCGGCACTGCGCGCGATCGCCAACGTCGACGATCCACATGTGGTGTGGGCAGCGTCGGTGATCGACGATGTCACCTGGGTATCGGTTGGCCAGCGTTGGACCGCCGACTCCGCGTTATGTCCGTCCTGCGGTTCGATCCTTCGCCGGGACCCCGCGCGCGACGGCTCAGGCGGTTCGGACGGCGAGTTCCGATGGTTCTGTGATTGTGGCTTCGCGCGCCCCGAGCCGAGTTGGCGATTACGCCCCGCCACAGGCGCTGATCCTGCCGCCGCGACTACGGCTCGCGTGGTCGGACCAGATGGCGCCGAATACGCACTTGCGCTGGCACTTCCTGGTGTCGCCAATCAGGCGAACGCGACACTTGCGCTGGTGGCAGCCCTGGCTCTTGGTGTCGCGCCCGAGGTCGCGCTCGCCGGTCTCGCCGGTGTCGCTTCGGTGGGTGGGCGTTACCAGACGCAGACTGTTGGCGACCGGCAAGTCCGGTTGTTACTCGGCAAAAACCCGGCCGGCTGGGTCGAGATGTTCTCCATGCTGGCGCCGGCGCCAGCGCCGGTCGTGGTCGCGATCAATGCGCGCGCCGCGGATGGCAAGGATCCATCCTGGTTGTGGGACGTTCCGTTCGAACGGCTTGCCGACAGGTTCGTCGTGGCCACCGGTGAACGTCGTCACGATCTCGCCGTCCGGCTGGAGTATGCCGGGGTCGCGCATGCCACGGTCGAAGACCCCTGGAGACCGGGGGCGATGCCGGCAGCGGTCACTGATATGTCAGTTGCCGGAGTAGACACTCTTGATGTCGTCGGCACTTATACGGCCTTCCGCGAACTTTTGCGCCGTGGCGGGGGAGCGCACGATGACTGATTCCACCATCAGAATCGTCTCGATCTACCCGGTCTTGCTCGGCACCTACGGCGACGGCGGCAATTTGCGCGTTCTCGCCGTCCGGGCTCGAGCCCGTGGTCATCAGGTCGAAACCATCGAGCTGGACGCCGGCGAACCGGTGCCGGCCCAGGCTGACCTTTACCTGCTTGGTGGCGGTGAAGACAGCGCCCAGGTCGCGGCCGCTCGGGCGCTGCATTCCGATGGTGGCCTGGCCAGGGCGGCTGCCGCCGGTGCGGTCGTGTTCTCGGTCTGCGCCGGATATCAGATCTTGGGCGACCATTTCCCGGGATCGGACGGCGAACTGGTGCCGGGCCTTGGCATCCTCGACGTCTCGACTGACCGACTGCCCAGCCGGGCGGTTGGTGAACTGTTGGCTGATCCGACTGTCGTCGGCCTGACCGAGCCGTTGACCGGCTACGAAAATCATGCCGGCGCGACCACGATTGGGCCGGCCGCTAGCCCGCTCGGTACGGTCCGTGTCGGTATCGGAAACGGCACATCCAGCGTTCGTTCCGAGGCGGCGGCGTCGTCCGAGGGCGCCGTCCAGGGCAAGATTCTGGGCACTTATCTGCATGGTCCTGGCTTGGCGCGTAACCCTCAGCTCGCTGATTTGCTGCTGTCATGGGTTGTCGGGCATCCGCTAGCGCCGTACGAGTTGCCCGACGTCGAGGCCTTGCGCGCTGAGCGGCTACGAGCTGTGGGTGCGCAGGCCCGCTGATGTCGTTCACCTGATGAGTTGTTCGCGAGATAATGGGCGAATGCTCGACGTCTCTTTTGCTGGCAGCTTGTTGATTGCTTCGCCGACAGTGGAGGATCCGAATTTCGCTCGTACCGTGATCCTGTTGCTCGACCATGACGAAGATGGCGCGTTGGGCGTCGTGCTGAACCGGCCGAGTGACATGCCGGTGTGTGATGCGTTGCCCGATTGGGCTGACGTGGTCAGCCAACCCGCTGTTGTGCATGTCGGTGGACCAGTCACGCCCGACGCCGTCGTCTGCCTTGGGCGGGCGCGGCTAGGTGATTCTCCGCTGGGTTGGACGCCGGTAGCCCATCAAGTTGGCGCGATTGATCTCGACCGTGGACCGGAGGAATTTGCCGGCGTCCTCGATGGCTTGCGGCTGTTTGCCGGTTACTCGGGGTGGGCAGCCGGTCAGTTAGAGGCCGAGATGCTCGAAGGCGGTTGGCTGGTGGTGGCGGCCGAACCCGGCGATGCGTTCACTCCCGAGCCGCGTTTGTTGTGGTCGACGGTGCTGCGTCGACAAGGCGGCGATCTGGCGATGTTGCACACGATGCCGGACGACCCGACTCTGAACTAATCTCGACGGTTCTAGACTTGTCGATGTGAGCGACATCGAAACCTTGCCGGGCCTCGGACAAACCATCACCGCGCCCGATACCGATACCCGTACGACCCCTCGGTTGTCTCATGGCGACGGCGACCACGAACGCTTCGCGCACTACGTCGACAAACACAAGATTGTCGAGAGCGCTGTCCTCGGGTCACCAGTCACCGCGCTCTGCGGCAAAGTCTGGGTACCGTCGCGCGATCCGAGCCGGTTCCCGGTTTGTCCCGACTGCAAGAATGTGCTCGACGGCATGTCCAGTTCCGGTGGCGGCGACAAGTCGCCGAAGGAGTGACGCTGCCTGCTGGTGAACCGGTAATGGCCGGCGCCGCAGTGCCGACGTCCACGTCGGTCTTCGTGCCTGTATCGGAGGCTGCGGCAATGCCGACGTCCGTGCGGGCGCTGGTTGCTGGTCGCCGCGCTTATCTGGTCTGGGAGAACGAGCTCGGTGGCCGGACCTTCGAGGTCGATGCCGACCCTGATCGCTTCTTCGTCAAATGGACGCCGGTCAGCAGCGGGATTGATCTGAGCCAGGAAGTCGCCCGGCTGCAATGGGCTGCGTCGTACATCGTGGTGCCGCGGCTGCTTGACCAGGGTGCCGACGATGCCGGCTCGTGGATTGTCACTGCGGCATTGCCCGGCCATAACGCGGTTATCGATCGGTGGAAGGCGGAACCGGACCGCGCGGTGCGGGCGATCGGTGAAGGGCTACGGGCACTTCACGAAGCGTTGCCGATCGCGAGCTGTCCATTTTCTTGGGCGACGGAAGCCCGGCTCGACGACGCGCGTCGCCGAGCAGCTGCTGGCAGCATTAGCGTTACCGGTTGGCACGAGATCCATCAGCCGCTGGGCCTTCAGGGCGCTCTCGATGTGTTGGCTGATGTGCCGCCGGTTGACCAGTTGGTGGTCTGCCACGGCGACGCATGCGCCCCCAACACGCTGCTCGGTGTCGACGGTCATTGGTCGGGCCACGTCGATGTCGGTGCCACGGGAATCGCCGACCGGTGGGCCGATCTCGCGGTCGCTACCTGGAGCACCGAATGGAACTACGGACCAGGCTGGGACGGCGAATTGCTCGCGGCGTACGGCATTGAACCCGACCCCGACCGGACCGCTTATTACCGGCTGCTGCAGGATCTCGGGCCGTAGCGGCGGGGTTTGGCCATTGATCCGATACAGCCTTATTCAGGTTCATCTGGTGTGCAGACGCAAAGCCGGTTGCCGTCGGCGTCGGCGACCACCCACCAGGACGGCGCGAACTGGTCATCGAGTCGCACGCCGCCGGCCACTTTGATGGCGTCCAAGCTCTCCAGTGCAGTTTCGGACGCGACGTGTAGGTCGATGTGCATGCGGGACGCATCAGGTGTCGAGGTTTGCTGGAACCACACGTTGGGCCCGCGCCCCCAGGGGTCGACGAGGTCGCCGTCACGGCCGCGTCGGTAGCCGAGCGCGGTGATCCACGTCTCTTCCAGCGACTTTGGGTCCGGAGTATCGATGCCGATTTCGACCTCCCGTGCCAGTGCTGGTTCTGCCCGCGCGCCGGTCTTGGCGGCAAGCGTGCTGATTTCGGTAGCTAGAAGGACGTCGCGTTCGGTGACTTCGTGGCCAGCTTGGTGCGTCGTCGTCCTTAGGAAAACGTGGTCATAACGCCAGTCAAGGTCGGGATGATGATCGGCTGCTTCGGCAGCCTCACCGATCGCCGCCACCAAAGCCAGTGCGGCCGCGGCTGACGGCGCGACGTAAGCGGTATAGAGGACGCCGAGTCGTGTCCGCCAATCGGGCAAGTCGGTCAGTGCTTTGGTGATCTCGTCGGGACGAAGGACGGCTGGCTTTGGTTGGCTCACGACGTTCTCCCATCGGTGGTTGGCGAAGTTGCTCGACGAGCTGCTCCAGGTGAGCAGGTCCATCAGGAGGCGTCATGCAGCCAACCGACATAATTCCCCTTGCCCGAACTTTCCAGACCGAACCTTCTCGGACCGAACTTCCCTATCCGAACTCCCTGCCCAAGAAACGCGACCTCTGATCGGAGATGTTGTCGCCATGACGACGCATATCGAGGCACCATTCACCATCGACATCTGGGACGCAGTAGCCGATGAGGGCACACCTGATGGCGGCCCGGCAACCGGCCGAGTGGTCTTGGGAAAGACCTATACCGGACCGATTCTTGTGGGTACCTCGACCGGTCACGTGCTGACGATGATGGGCCCGGCCGGCGCGTCATATATGGCGCAGGAACGCATCGTCGGCACCTTTGACGGTCGCGAGGGAAGCTTCGTTCTCGAACATCATGCCTCGATGGGCGAGGGCTTTCCGACGCTGATGGAGGCCATGATCGTGCCTGGTTCAGGTACCGGCGCACTCGTTGGGATCACCGGCACCGGCCAAGTAGTTCACGAACTCCTGACCCTGGACGTCGATTTCCCCGCCAGCTGATCTGCCCCCTGCCGCCCACCGTGTTGAGTCGAAGCATTGGTGTTCTCGACTCGATAGACCGCGTCGAGAACACCAATGCTTCAGTGCTGCTACCGCGCTAGGCGGACTGGCGTTGGAACGTGCGGGTGCCCCAGGCCGCGAGAAGGGCGCCGAGCACGATTGCTACGGCGACACCCCAAAGCACGTCGCTGTTGCCGAAGTTGCCACGGAACAACGCCCGAGTCGCGTCGACCACATGGGTGAGTGGATTGACCTGGGACGCGTGCCGCAACCAGGCCGGCGCGAGCGACATCGGCAACAAGACACCCGACAACAGCAACAGTGGCAGCGAAACACCTTGGATGAACGGGGCGAACGCGTCTTCGTCTTTCAGGATCAGTCCCATCGCGTAAGACGCGGCGGAGACGCCGAGTGCCAGTACGCAGATCAGCAGCACGGAGCCGACAACGCCGGCCCACGAGGCGCGAAGTCCGAACGGAAGCGCGACCAGCACGAGAACCGCGCCTTGGACGGCGATCGTCACCATGTTGCCGATAGTGCGCCCGAGAATCAGCGAAAGCCGGCGGGCTGGCGTTACTCGCTGGCGGTCGATGACACCTTCACGCAGCTCCTGGATGATGCCGAAACCGGCGAAGCCGGCGCCGAAAATCGCCAACTGCATCAGCAAGCCCGGTACGAAGATCTGCCATGAGGCGTTGCCGCCGAGGCCGCCGCCAGAGACGCGCTTCAGTAGCGGACCGAACAGCACCAGATACAGGATCGGCTGGGTCAACCCGAAGAACACCCAGACTGGGTTACGCAGCAGAATTCGCATATGCCGCTGGAAAATAATGAAGGTCTCGGTAATCACGATGCCTCCTCAGGAAGTGGCCGACGTGGTGACGTCGCTGTCGGTGTTGGTATCGGAGCCCTCGCGAAGCGAACGGCCGGTCAGGGTGAGAAATACGTCGTCGAGGGTGGGCCGGCTGATGTCGACCGTGGTGAGATGCAGCCCGGCGGCGTCTATCGCGCGGAGCAGCGGAGCTACTGCGGCCGGCCCGTCATCGACGGTGACCAGCAACTGGCCTGAGCCGATTTCTACTTCGCGGGTGGCGATGGCTGCCCGGGCGGCGTTCGCTCCGCGCGTCAGTTCCTCAGCCGTTGCGCCGGCGAGGCTGAGTGTGACGATGTCGCCAGCGATGTGACCCTTGAGTGCTTCGGGGGTGTCATCGGCGACGATCCGGCCGTCGTCCATCACCAGGATGCGGTCGGCGAGGGCATCTGCTTCGTCAAGGTAATGCGTGGTCAAGACAATGGTCACGCCCATTTTGTCGCGCAGTGAGCGGATGTGCTCCCACAAGTTCGCCCGACTTTGCGGGTCGAGGCCGGTGGTCGGCTCGTCGAGAAAGACCAGCTTGGGTGTGTGCATGAGCCCGAGCGCCACATCGAACCGGCGTCGCTGGCCACCGGAAAGTTCGAGCAGGGCTCGACCCTCCAAGCCGCCGAGATCGAGCTGGGGTGCCAGCTCTTTCAGTCGAGACGCGGCCTTGGTCTTGGACAACCCTTGCAAACGAGCCTGGGTGACCAACTCTTCACCCACGATGGTGCCGGCGCTGGGCGCTGAACCGACCTGGGCGACGTAGCCGATTCGGCGACGCACATCGCGCGGCTCGCTCACGAGGTCGAAGCCGGCGACGGTGGCGCTGCCGGCACTTGGCATCAGCAACGTGGTGAGCATCCGGAGTGTGGTGGTTTTTCCCGCGCCGTTGGGGCCGAGAAGCCCTACGATCTCTCCGTTGGTCACGGTGAGGTCGATACCCCGGACGGCGTCGACTGGACCGGCCTTAGTTTTGAAGCTGCGAGCCAGGCCGCTGGTGCTGATCATTGTGTTATCTGCCATGGCACGAGCCTGGCAGACGCCTCTGACATTAGTCAAGCTTGTTTAGGTGAATCGAGACTGTACCCGACGCCAGGCCCGAGTTGGGGAAATCCCTCCTCACCGCTGAAGTGGTAATCGCCTTCTCGGAGTCGTTTCTGCAAAGAACGAGTCCACTCGATTTCGGCGCGGGTTCGCGACGTCATGAAATCCATGATTTCGCGTACGTGATCGGGGATGTCTCCGTCGGCGCCAGTGGCTCCGGCCTTGATTGATCTGCGGATGAAGGAAATCTCAGCCAAGCGCCCTTCCATGTGGCCAAGACGAGCTTGTAGTGCGCCGATCAGTTCTTCGCGCGGCATGAAAAGCATGAGACATAGCGCCGGAATAAGCGGTTCAGTAGCCGGAGTGACGCTCCACCACGATTGTCGCAGCAGCAGGTGGAACTCTTTTTCACCCTCGCCGGTCAGCACGTAAGTGGTGCGCTCAGGCCTGGCGACTTCGCTCTCGCGCGCGTGGACGGCGATGCAGCCGTCTTTTTCCAGCGTACGGATAGCGCTGTAGATCGAGCCTGGTTTGACGTGCGCCAATTCTTCGAGTCGCCAGCTGATGAGTTCGCGACGCACCTCGTAGCCATGCACTGGCTGCATGATGCGGATGGCTCCGAGCACGAGCAGGCGAGTGGCGGACATACCCTCGATACTACTCACCCTTGACTATCGATTGTAGTTGCAACGATGTAGCCACAACGACTGAGCTCGTGGCTGGGGCTGAGGGCGGCTTCCGCCGGGTGAACGCGGCTTACGCCGATGGTGAAAACTCGTGACCACCGCGACAGACCTGTGCTGAACTGCGCGACATGGAAATTCTCGTGCTCGGCGGCACAGCCTGGTTGGGCCGCGAACTCGCGGCCGAAGCGGTCAGGCGCGGTCACCAGGTGACCTGCCTAGCCAGGGGCGAAAGCGGGCAGGTTGCTGCCGGCGCCACGCTCATCGCTGCCGATCGCACGCAGCTGACCGCCTACGACGAACTGGCCGGCCGAGATTGGGACGCCGTCCTGGAAGTCTCGTGGCAGCCGGGATTTGTTCGAGGTGCGCTCGCGGCGCTGGGTGCGAAAACCCAGCACTGGACGTACGTGTCGTCGTGCAGCGTCTACGCGTCGCACGGCACCCCGGGCACCGATGAGACGGCCGAACTGCTACCCGCCTCTACTCATGACGTCGTCGACCGTTCCGAGTACGGCGAGGCCAAAGTGGCATGTGAGCAGGCATCGCGAGACGCAGTCGGAGACCGGTTGTTGATCGCTCGGGCCGGTCTGATCGGTGGCCCTGGCGACCACACTGGCCGTACCGGCTATTGGGTTGCGCGCTCCGCGCGCGACCCGCACGGGCCAATGCTGGTTCCTGACGCGCCGGACGTCGCGAGCCAGCTGATCGACGTCCGCGATCTGGCTTGGTGGTTGATCGACCGCGCTGAGGTCAAGACGGTCGGCACCTTCAATACGGTGGGGCCGGTGCTGCCTTTCGGGGAGTGGGTTGAGTTGTCACGCGCGATCGGTGGCCATGATGGGCCGGTGATCAACGCTTCGGCCGAGTGGTTGCTCGGCCAGGGTGTCGAGGAGTACATGGGTCCTGAGTCGCTGGCGATGTGGCTGGTCGAGAAAGGCTGGGAAGGCTTTAGTCGCCGATCAGGCGCTGCCGCGGAGGCGGCTGGTTTACGACATCGGCCACGCGCGGAGCAACTCACCGAGCTGCTTGCTTGGGAACGCGAACAAGGTCTGGACCGGCCGCGATCAGCTGGTCTCAGTGCCGAACGTGAGCGAGAATTGCTGGCTACCCTCAGCGCATCGGGTGCGGGAGTTAGCTGATTTTTGGTTGGGCGGAGTTCGGCAAGATCTCCACCCAGGTGCGCCCAGGCGTGAGTGGGATCACCGACGAGCCGGCCTGGAACGTCGTCTCGGAATCTTCGCTCGGCCGGTTCCAGCTGCCTTTGATGACCATGCCATTACGGAAGATCCAGGCGGTGCCGGAGCCGATCACCAACGGCAGTGGCACCACGGTTCCGTGCGAGTCGTGCGCCGCCGTGTTCGTAACGCCGACCGACATGATCACCACATTGCTCGCGCTGACTTGGCTGCCGTCGATCAGCATGTCGGCATGGCCGTTCTGGTTACGCAGGTAGTAGCGCCCATTCCATTTCCAGCTGGCGGTCGCGGCGGCGTACTGCGCGATAACAGAGGTGGCCGGCGTAGCTCCAGCGGACACAGGGTCGTAGCTGAAGATTGGCGGCGGGGGAGTCGTCGAGGGAGCGCGTTGCTCGCCGCCGGCATAGAGCCTGGCGGTCGAGCTGAAAACCTGGTGCGGCACCGGGTGGTCGCTTCGGGTGACGAACAGCGACGGCGTCACATCCCACCACATCGGCGTGGCCAGGGAGTGGTCCTTGATCGGTGCTAGGTCGGATGCGGTTCCACCGGAGAACGCGAAGTAGGAGTGGCCGAACTGATGCAATAGGTCGGCGTCGACCGGGCGGGCTGATCTGATCGGCCCGATCCACGGGACGTCTTGGGAGTGGAAGACCGCGAGTAGCCGCGTCAGGCCACCCTCGACCGGGATGTCGTAGACGATGTCGGCCTGGTTCAGACCAGCTTGCGGCCAGGCGCCAGCGACGTTGTCGACCTTGACCGCGAGTGCCGGTCGCTTGGCCGCGGCGGCGCTCGTAGCCGGCGCGCCGGTGAGCGGGTCGATACCAAAACCAGGACTCGGTGATGCTGCGGTAGGCGATGCGGGCGCCACCGGACTCGACGCTGCTGTCGAACCTGAGCTGGACGCCGACGGGGTTGTTGTCGATGCGGCCTTTTTGCCTTGGCATCCGGTCAGCGCGATACCGGCCACTAACAGGACGGTGACGGCCGGGCGCAATGACCCGATACGAGGGTGACGAGCAGGTAGCGTCGAATTCCACACCGGTGATCAGGCCTTTCTCGCAGCGTTGAGGCGGCCTGACCCTACCGGGCTCGCGAGCTGGCAACCGCGACGACTGGCCCATTCACGGCAATCACAGGATCGGCTGATGATGCCATGGGCATACCTAAATGCACGGCGGCTACCTCAACCGCTCTCGACTTGCTTGAGGTTAACCCTCTTAGTTGGCTGGCCCGCCGCCAACCAGCACGTGGCCTGGCGGCGGGGATTCGTCGGGAATGACGGTGAGTTCGGATTCACGTAGATGCGGCCAGGCCGCGTGCACCATCGCTAGCAGCGGAACTGCCACGATCGCGCCGACGATTCCCTCCAGAATGCTGCCGACTCCCAGTGCTAATGCGATGGCGAGCGGATGTAGCCGCACCGATCGACCCATCACAAAAGGCTGTAGCACATGGCTTTCAGTCTGGTGTTCCACCACCAAGATGATGAGCAGGACGATGCCTGGCACGACGCCTTGGGTGCCGAGAGTGACGAAGACGGCCAGACCGCCACCGATCAGCACCCCGACCAAGGGAATGAAGCTGGTGATGAAGACCAAGAGGGCGATCGGCGCAACCAAGGGCACCCGCAAGATCAGCAGCGACACCCCCATCACGGTCGCGTGAAACGACGCAATCAAGACGCTGCCGCGGATATAGCCCGACAGCGTCGTCCAGGCGGCGAGGGCAGCTCGGTCGACCCGCTCCGCAGTGCGTGGACGGAGAGGCGACGCGACGAAACGCCAGATGCGTTCACCGTCGTACAGCAGGAAGAACGTGATGAAGGCGGCAAGCACGATGCCGGCCAGCGCTTCGCCGGCAACGCCAGCTCCGCTGAGCACGCCGTTGACGATGGCGCCACGGTGTTGATTGAGCTGGGCGATTGCTTTCTTCTGCAAGCTGGTGAGATCGCTGCTCTTCAACCGGAAGGGCGGCTTTGACAACCAGTTCCGTAGCTTGTCTGACGTCGTCGACAGGTCACTGACCAAGACGTGCCACTCGTCAACAGATCGGAAGACAACGAGCGTGCCGATGCCGACGACGACGAGCAACGCGATGAGGAAGGTCAGCCAGGTGGCGAGGGCTCGTGGTACGCCATGTCGTTGCAGGCGCATCGAGAGTGGCCGAAGTAGCGCGGTGAATACCAGTGCCGCCAGCACCGGCAGCACCATGACTTCGATCTTGAGGATGAACTTGAGCACGTAGGTAGCGACAAGGCCCATCGCGATAAGCCGCCATGACCAAGCTCCGCCAGTGAATAGCCAGCGGGGCAGGATCGTTTGCGCGTTCGGTGGACCCTCTGGCCTGATCGTCGGTGCCGGGGGCATCGGTGATCAGACTCCTGACATGGTTATCGAGTGGTGGTGAACCTTGCCGATCCTCTCAGAAACCCAATCGCGCAACAGAAAGCCACGCTGAGATAGGTCAGCTGAACAGTCAGGCTGAGACGAAGGCGCGTAACGATTGCTTGAGTGACCCCATGGTTGCCATTACCGCGCTCGGTTCGTACCCACAGTGCGCCATGCAGTTGTCGCACTTCGGGTTCTTGCCACGGCCGTAGTTTTCCCAATCGGTCGTGTCGAGCAGTTCCCGGTATGTCTTCGCGTAACCGTCGGCCATCAGATAGCAAGGTCGTTGCCAGCCGAACAGCGTGTAGTTCGGGATTCCCCAGGGCGTGCACTCGAACTCGACCTTGCCCTCAAGGAAGTCGAGGAACAGTGGCGAGTGGTTGAAACGCCACTTCTTGCGACGTCCATCAGCGAAAGCCTTGCGGAATAGCTCGCGGGTCTCATCGACGCCGAGCCAGTGCTCCTGGTCGGGAGCTTTTTCATACGCATACGCCGGCGAGATCATCATCTGGTCGACTTTGAGGTCGTCGTTTAGAAAGTCGAGGACGTCGATCACCGTCTGGGGTGTGTCGGTGTTGAAGAACGTTGTATTGGTGGTGACCCGGAAGCCACGCGCTTTGGCATCTTTGATATTCGCGATGGCTTGAGTGAAGACGCCTTTCTTAGCCACCGATTCATCGTGTCGTTGTTCGAGGCCATCAATGTGAACAGCCCAGGAAAAATATGGGGACGGCGTGAACTTGTCGATTTTCTTCGGCATCAGCAACGCGTTCGTACACAGGTAGACAAACTTCTTGCGCTTGATGAGTTCTTCGACGATAACTTCGATCTGTGGGTGCATCAGTGGTTCGCCGCCAGCGATCGACACCATCGGCGCGCCGCTCTCTTCGATTGCCGCGATGGCTTGCTCGACTGGCATGCGCTGCTTGAGAATATCGGCCGGGTGCTGGATTTTTCCGCATCCCTCACACGCCAGGTTGCAGGCGACCAGCGGTTCGAGTTCGACGATCAGCGGGAATTTATCGTGACGCAGAATCTTCTGCTTGGCCAGATAAGCGCCCATCCGGACGCCTTGCCGCATCGGGACCGCCATTGTCAGCTCACTTTCTTTTCCAGCGTTATAGCCTGGGTGGTGAATGCATTTGGCTGTTCGATGCGAGTGGCCCAATCGACCTGAGTGGCCCCGTCGATGTGACTGGCCCAGCCGGGAAGTGCTAGCGCGATGTCGCGCAGTGTTCGGTAAGCCCATATTCCGTCGGTGATGAGCGATGTTCGGATCAGCCTCCGGTGAGGGGTGTCCACGATTACTCGGACGACGGCGAAGGGTCGCTCGCCGAGATAACTACCCAGCACCGCCGATTCCATATCGACCGCGACAGCGCCGGTTATTGCCGCTAGCCGGTTTCGCTCGACGCCATACACGATCCGCGAGCTGCTGGTGATCGGTGCGACGTGTACTTGCGGACCGAGATCGCTCAGAATCGCGCCAAGGGCGGCACTGCCGGCGCAATAAATCGCCCGGTTACCAGTTTCGATGCGGCTCGCGACGACGACGTCACCCACGTTGATTGCCGGGTCAAGGCTGCCGCCGAAGCCAATCAGCACTACCGGTGTCGAGTGGTCTGAGTCTCGACCTTCGGTGCCCAGAATGCCCATTCGACGCGCGGATTTTTGCTGGATGTCGATGCTGGCGGGAACGAGCCTGGCACGCATGCCTATTCGTACCACCGGGGTAGTTGGCAGCACCGATCGCGCGGCGTGCGCCTCAATGCGTAAGGCGGCGCAGACAAGTACGGAGCTGCTCATGCCGCGCCGTCCTGACGCTCATCGAAGTCGACGTCCTCGTCGTCTGAGGCTCGCTCTTCCGTGTGGTCAGCGACGCTGGAGAGATTGATGACGCGACCGGTCGCCAGGTACCTACCCAGGGCACTCAGCGGAAAGACCAGTCGGTACAGGTGATAGTTGATCGAAAAGTCGCCGGGAAAGCCGGTGCCGGTGTACTGCGGCTCGTCCCAGCTGCCGTCCTCGCGCTGGTTATCGACGAGGTAACGCACGCCCCGATGCAGGCACGGCGACTCGTCACCGACGGCGAGTAAGGCCAGCAGCGCCCATGCGGTCTGTGACGCGGTGGATGTGCCACGGCCGACCCAAGCATGCGGATCGTGGTAGGAACGAAGGTCTTCACCCCAGCCGCCGTCGCTATTTTGGTGCTTCTCCAGCCACCGAACCGCTCGCCGAATAGCCGGAGTAGACGTGGGCAGGCCGACCGCGATTAACGCGGGCAAGACGGCGCCGGTGCCATAGATGTGGTTGGCACCCCATCGGCCGAACCAGGAGCCGTCGGCTTCTTGGTGCCGCAACAACCAGCTGACCCCGGCTGCCGTGGAGTCGGCGTATTGACCGGCTGAATCAAAGGATCCGAGCATTTCCAGCATGTGCGCGGTCACGTCCGCCGAGGGCGGGTCGATGACAGCGCCGAAATCGCAGAACGGTAATCGAAGGACCAGCGACCGGTTGTTGTCGGCATCGAAGGCGCCCCAGCCGCCGTCTCTGGACTGCATCCCGACGCTCCAGGCAACTCCACGTCGCGCCGCGTCGTGCAGAAGATGTGGCTGCGGCAACTCGACCCGGCCTAAAGCGAGCACCACCTCGGCGGTGTCGTCGGTGTCGGGGTAAAGATCGTTCGCGAACTCGAAAGCCCAGCCGCTCGGAGCCAATTTCGGACGGCGTACCGACCAGTCGCCGGGCACTCGAATTTCTTCGCCGACCAGCCATTGCGCGGCCTTAGCCAATTGTGGATCGGTCGGGGCTATTCCGGCGTCCGCGAGGGCGATAACCGCGAGGGCGGTGTCCCACACCGGAGACTGACAGGCCTCAAGTCGTCGGGTCACGCCGTTCGGCGTCGACTCGACGACGGTGAAATCGTCGAGTCCGCGAAGCCCTTTGGCGATGACCGGATGATCGAGCCCGTAGCCAACCAGATGTAACGCGATGAGGGAGTACACCCACGGAGGTTGGATGCCACCCCACGAACCATCGGCCTCCTGTCGGGCCACGATCCACTGCGACGCGCGCCGCAAGGCGAGCTTGCGCAGAGCCTTCATCGGGCCGCGACGAGTTGTGCTGTCGTAGGCGCTGAGCAACTTGTCGAGTTGGTGGAACCCGCCCGCGACGCTCCACAACCGAGCCGGTGCTGGCGTGGGTTGGTGGCTGCGTAACTCGTCGATATCGAGGGTGGCGCCATCGGTTGAGCGCAATGGGCGCACCGGTCGCAGCGCGTTCACGATCGTGAGCGGGACGACGGTTTGTCGAGCCCAGCAGGCCCAATCGTAGATATTCAATGGAAACCAGCGCGGCAGGAAGATGATCTCCGGCGGCATGGTAGGCAGGTCGTCCCACGACCACAGACCGAATAGGGCAAGCCAACCTCGGGTGAATACTCGCGAATTCTCGACGCCGCCTTCGGCCCGGATGAAGGCGGCAGCTTTCACCATGTTGGGCAGCTCGGGGTCATCTCCGGCTAACCGCAGCGCCAGGTATGCCTCGATCGTGGTCGAGACGTCGCCAGGGCCGTCAAAGAATGTTGCCCAGGTGCCGTCGCTACGTTGCTTGGCGCGGATCCAGCGCGCGGTCTGCTCGATCAGTTCGGCGTCACCTATCCCGAGGAATTCACGCAGCAGCAGGTCTTCGGCTTCCATCGTGACGTTGGTCTCGAGTTCGCCCTTCCAGAACCCGAGATCGTCTTGCAGGTCGAGCAGGTGCTGGCGGGCCTTGTCCGCGCTTTCGAGCGCGGCGTCCAGCAACGCGGACCCGAACTGGGGTGACGTGTCAGCGGTCTGGTCAGCGGCGGTCGTCACGTCAGTGCTTCCTCACCAAGATCGATGGGTGGGCTGCCATCAACGGTCCCTCGATGTCACGTAGTCCGCGATCTCGCACAACTCTTCGCGAACTCCCGGTGGCAGCTCGATCGCGTTCAGAGCGCCCCGGGCAAGCTTCAATCGGCGGTCCGCTTCGTCGATCGCCCAGGCTTGGCCGCCTGCCGTCACCACGAGCGCCGCAGCTCGTTCCACCAGCGATTCGTCGCTGGTGGGTCCGAGGTCACCTGAGGCATACAGGTCGCGCAGTTGACTGCCAGCTGGCGTGCCAGAGGTCATCGCGGCGACCACCGGGAGGCTCTTTTTCAAGGCGCGGAGGTCACTGCCGACCGGTTTGCCGGTGTTGTGAGTCGTGCCCCAGATCCCCAGCAGATCGTCGACGAGTTGGAACGCCAAACCCAGCTCGTAGCCGTAGGTATCGAGTGCCGCGATCACCGGCTCGGGCGCGCCGACCAGGTGTGCGCCGATGCTGGCCGAACATGCCAGCAATGCGGCTGTCTTACCGCCGGCCATCTCCAGACATTCGGCGAGATCGACATCGGCGCGGGTTTCGAAGTCGAGATCATCGACCTGGCCGATGATCAGCTGTTGGGTTGCTTGGGCAAGTGCGCGTGACGCCCGGGCAGATGACGCCGGCTCGACGTCCAGCAAGGCTTGGAAGGCCAGCACCTGGAGTGCGTCACCAGCCAAAATCGCGGCCGAACTGCCGAAAACTGTCCAGGCAGTGGGGCGATGGCGGCGTTCTTCGTCGCGATCCATCACGTCGTCGTGTAGCAGCGAGAAGTTGTGCACCAGCTCTACCGCGATAGCGCCTGGCACGCCGATCTGACTTTCCGCGCCGGCGGCTCGCGCGGAGAGAATGGCCAGCGCCGGCCTGACGGCTTTACCGCTGCCACGGGCACTTGGCGTTCCGTCGGCGTCTGCCCAACCAAGGTGATAGGCGGCAACGCGCCACACCGAAGGGGCGAGCCGGGCGACAGCGGCACGCAGCGGTTCGTCGACGAGATCGCGAGCGGCGGCCAGTCCGGACGGCACCGGTGACGTGGCGCGCGCGTCTGATTCGATACTCGGCTCGGCGCGCACGCCAAGGCCGGTGCTCGTGGTGGGGCGTGTATTGGCGGTCATGCTCAAGCCAGAGCCTCCTCAGCAGTCTCGACACCTGGCCCGATCGTTTCATTCCCCGCTCTTGATGAGAAAGCGGATTTGACGATCTCGGCGGGTTGGGTGGGTCTGGCAAGTACCCGGTCGGAGACCATACTCGAGCCGAGTAATGCCTCATCGGGTGTGCGACCAGTCAAGGCGGCGGCAGCCGCTAGGCCACTGCGAACCGCGCCTTCCATGGTCGCCGGCCAGCCGGTATCGGTCCACGCGCCGGCTAGCAGAATGCCCGACGCCGCTGTCACGGTTGGCAACCGCAGCGCGCGGCTTCCTGGTGCCGGCGCGAAGGTGGCGGATTTCTCGCGGGTGACGAAGAAATCGCGGACGACGGCAGTGCGAGTCGCGGGCAGCAGTCGGGCGAGTTCGGCCAGGAATACTTCGCGTAGAGCTGCGACCGGTTGTTCGATCCACTCTTGCGCGGCCGAGACCGAGATCGCGAGGTACTGGCCGGAGGCGAGTCCTGCTGGTCGGCTCCGATCAAAGATGAACTGGGCCGGCGAACCGACGGCCGCCACGAAAGGCTCGGCCATGACCTGGCGGTCATAGACGACGTGCACATTGAGGATCGGCGCGCTCTTCAGCTCGCGCAGCGCCTCCGCCTGGACACCAGCCGCTGGCGGCAACAAACCGGCGGCTACATCGTGCGGAACCGCCACGATGACGGCGTCCGCGCTTAGCGTTTCGTTGCCGATATCGAGCTGCCAGCTGCCAGCTTGACCCGCCTCGATCGCGTGAACCCGAGTCCGTAGCCGGACGTCGGCACCTTGGTGAGTAAGCACCCGGTGCGCTGCCTCGCCGTGCAGTTGGCCGAGCGGCACTGTCGCCATGCCGATGTCGGCTGCGCTTTGGTGGCGAAGTAGGCCGTCTTGAAAAACCATCGCGGCCAACGACAGCGAGGCATGCTCGGCCGGCGCGTTCAAGGTGGCCACGGTGAACACATCAAACAGTTTCTCGAACGTCGCGGCATTTTGGCCGTGGGTGCGTAGCCAAGAACCGAAAGACTGTTGGTCGGTGGCCGGGTCGTCACGCTTGACGAACCGCAGCGCGGTCGCACCGTAGATCGCCCGGAGTCGCTGAGTCGGTGTCAGTAGCCGGTAACCGAGTAGGGCTCGGGCCAAATGCATGGGCGCTGGCAGCGGGTCGCGAGCCAACCGGCCACGCCGACCGGTACCCGCGTCAATGACCGGGACGTCGAGCCGGCGCTGCAGCGTGGTGTCGGCCTCGACACCGAGCCGGCGCAGGAAACCTCGATAGGCGCCACAGCAACGAAGGAACACATGCTGCCCGTTGTCGATCTGTAGTTGGCCGCCCTCGAATGCTCGGGAGAACGACGAGGTTGCGCCGCCGAGTCGTGGCCTCGCTTCACACACGGTGACCTGCCAACCGGCGTCCGCAGCGGCGATAGCGGCGGACAGGCCAGCGAGACCGCCGCCGATCACGACCAGTCGAGCGGGCATGCTCGGCTGGTCTGTCATGGCTTGCCGCCGATCAGACTACGGACGGCGAGGTAAGTTTTTTCCCTTCGGGGCAACGAAATTCGACGATGCAGCACTGCTTGCGGGTCGCGAGCGATTCGGTGCAGCAGCCGGTGGTAGATGCCAGCCATCGCGGCACATGAGGCGGCGCTGCGCCGATCGAGCAGCGGCAACAAACGCAGGCCGTCGGCGTACCAGGTTTCGGCTCGGGCCACCTGTTCGCGGATCACCTTGACGACGCGGCCGCCGTCGTCAGCGACGTTGCCGTGGGCATCGAGCCGCAACACCACGCCCGCGGCGTCTAGTTCGTCGGCAGGTAGGTAGATGCGGCCATTGCCGAGGTCTTCGCGAATGTCGCGCAAGATGTTGGTCAGTTGCAGCGCGACGCCGAGGGAATCCGCGAGCGGCTCGGCGGTCGCGGGTTCACGTGCCTCGAAGACGCCGGTTGACAATCGTCCGATCGAACCGGCCACGCAGCGGCAGTAGTGCAGTAGCTCGGGAAAGCTAGCGATGCCAGCATCTCGGACGTCGAGTTCACAACCTTCGATGAGTTCGAGAAAGGCGCCGACCGGGATCGGCAATCGGGCCGATGCGTCGCCAAGCGCGAGGAGTACCGGATCGTCGCTTCGGCTTCCGATTGCTTTGACGTCACGACGTGCCTCGTCGAGGAGTCGCAGTTTCTCCGCCGGCGGCAGCGGGCCATCGCCAATGTCATCGATTCGCCGGGAGAAGGCGTAGACGGCTGCCAACGCGCCGCGTTTGTCAGGTGAAAGGAGCCGGATGCCATAGGAGAAGTTCTTCGCCGCGTGCGTCATGATCCGCTCGCATTCGGCGTAGGCCGCTGCCAGCTCGCTGGGGTCGGCGTTCATCGCGTGCCGCGCAGCAGGTCGATCACGTCGCGCGCGAGCCGGATCTTGGCCGGTTTCGGCGCGGCTGGCAACACATCGAAGTCGACCGCCGCGATCGCGTCGAGTGCGGCGAGTCCACCGGCCACGAAGCTCGCGATCGCTAACTTCGGCCGGCCCGACAGTGATGCCACCAACGGGCGACCAGCGCTCAGTAGCTCGCGAGTTCGAGCTACCTCAAACGCCAACAGCCCACGCAGCGCCGGGCTGGCGTGGGCCGCGCCGAGATCGGCGTCGGTCACGCCGAAGCGACGCATGTCTTCTTGGGGGAGATAGACCCGGCCTCGGGCGTGATCTTCGGCGACGTCCTGCCAGTGTTCGGCCAGTTGAAGGCCGGTGCAGACCTGGTCGGATAGCCGAATGCGGTCATCGTTGGCTACGCCGAACACGGCAAGTACCAACCGGCCCACCGGATCAGCCGAGAGCGCGCAGTAGGCTCGCAGTTCGTCGAACGTCTGATAGCTCGATACGCGCTGATCAACGCGGTTCGCTTCGACGAGGCGGCGCAATGGCTCCTCGGGTAGTCGACCGGCCTGGACCGGCTCGATCAGCGGTCGGAGCATCGGCAGGCGCGGAGCGTTGCCGGCGAACAATGTCGTCAGATCGCCGTCGACGACATCGAGGGCAGCCAACCGGTCAGCTGTGTCGACATCAGACTCATCGCCGATGTCATCGACGAAGCGAGCGAAGCCGTAGATCGCTAGCAGATCACCGCGCAGGCTCGCTGGCAGCAGGCGTAGGGCTACCGGGAAGTTCTCCGTGTCGGCTTTGGCGAGCACAGCTTCAAGGGAGGGCAACAGCAGCGATGCCTGGGCTGCCGTATCGGCGTCGGTGTCGCTGGTCACCCGCTTCGCCCCTACTCCTCGCCTGTTGGGTCGGACCTGACCCTTCTGGGTGTTACCGCTTTAGTCTTACCTCGATACTTTGCCGTAGATCGACCTGGCCTTGCATCACGGTTTATCAAGTCGACCATGATCTGACAATCGCCGATAGTGCTGCCGAGACTGGCGCTCGCCGTCGAGACTGCCACATCGAGACCGCCACCCATCGAGACTGCCAGGCACGACCCGCTGACAACACGGTCGGACCTTACGATGAACCTATGACAATCGCGCCGACGGAGGTCGAACGGCCTTCGACCGACGAGGCGGTCGAGGCGGACCAAGAGCTCGACCGACCGTGGGTCACTATCGTCTGGGACGACCCGGTCAACCTGATGAACTACGTCACCTACGTGCTGCGAAAGATTTTTGGCTACTCCAAAGAGAAATCTGAGCGGCTCATGTTGCAGGTACACCACGAAGGCAAGGCAGCTGTCTCGTCCGGCCCGCGCGAGCAGATGGAGCTGGACGTTCAACGGCTGCATGCGCACGGTCTGTGGGCCACTCTGCAGAAAGACTCCTAGTGGCCAAGGTTCGCAAGGTCGATGGCGGCGTACGCGTCACCTTGGTTGGTCACGAGGTGGGCGTGCTCACCCAGCTGCTCGATGGACTCGACCAGATGTTGATCACTGACCTGGTATCGGAGTCTCCCGCGTCGACGATGCCACAGGTGAGTGAAGATCCGCTGGTCGCGCTCACCGGGATCGGCGGATCGAGCGGATCGGCGTCCGGACAAACTACGGTGCCCGAAGACCTGGCGATACGCAGACTGGTGCCGGACGCTTACAACGACGATCCGGTGGCGGCCGCGGATTTTCGTCGTTTCACCGAGGATTCGCTGCTGGCAGGCAAACGCGAGTCGCTGGAGATCGTTCGGGTGGCTGTTCGCTCGTTGGGCTCCGGCGCTGGAAAGTTGACCCTGGCAGCGGCTGACCTCGACTGCTGGGTTCGAACGCTCACCGACCTTCGGCTGGTACTCGGCGTCCGGCTCGGCGTCGAGAAGGCCGATGATCTCGACGACCTTGACCAGGCCGGTGCCGACGATCCGCGGCGCGGTATTTATGAGGTATTCGGCTGGCTCGGGTACCTGCTGGACGAACTCCTCGGGGCGCTGCTGTGAGCGACCACTAATCTTTGCTGTCATGCTCCGCATCGATCAGGCCAACTACGACGCGATCGTGGCTCACGCGCGCCGTGATCACCCCGACGAGGCTTGCGGGATCGTCGCGGGAGTGGTCGGCTCTGACCGGCCGACCAGATTCGTTCCGATGGTCAACGCGGCCCGGTCGCCAACGTTTTACGAGTTCGACTCACTCGATCTGCTTCGGCTCTACCGCGATCTTGACGACCGCGATGAAGAACCGGTGATCGTCTACCATTCGCACACAGCGACAGAGGCCTATCCGTCGCGCACCGACATCTCCTACGCGTCGGAGCCGGGTGCCCACTACGTGCTGGTGTCGACACGTGAGCCCGATACCGTGGAGTTCAGGTCCTACCGGATCGTCGATGGTCTCGTCACTGAGGAAGAGGTGGCGGTGGTCTCGGCGTTAGGCCCGGTGTGACCAGTCACGCTGTAGCGCACCGCACTCCACCGGCCTTCATTTCGGCGGCCGTCCACATCTCGGCGTCCGACTCGGCCGCCGTCCACGAGGAGAACCACGGCATGGCCATCGAGGTCCGCATCCCGACGATCCTGCGCACATACACCGGCGGCGAGAAAGCCGTTTCCGGCGACGGCGCCACTTTGGCCGACGTCTTGACTGATCTTGACGTTCGCCACCCTGGCCTTCGCGAACGCATCGTCGACGAGAAGGGTTTGCGCCGCTTCGTGAATGTCTACGTCAACGACGAAGACGTCAGGTTCATGGGCGGCTTAGAGACCGCGCTAGCGGACGGCGACACAGTCACGGTGCTGCCCGCCGTCGCTGGCGGAGCTGGCGAGCGTGAGCGAGCTGGTGGAGTCAGCGGCGTTGTGGCTGTTGGCGGAGCTGGCGAGCGTGGGCGAGCTGGTGGAGTCAGCGGCGTTGTTGCTGTTGGCGGAGCTGGCTGAGGTTCTGCTTCTCTCGTGCGCTACGACTCCCTCGTCGATTCTGTCGGGCAGACACCGCTAGTCGGACTGCCCAGGTTGTCGCCGTCCGCCGACGTCCGGCTATGGGCGAAACTCGAGGACCGTAACCCGACCGGTTCGATCAAGGATCGTGCCGCGCTTTTCATGATTCAAGCCGCCGAAAAAGACGGCTCGCTCGTTCCCGGTGCCACGATTTTGGAGCCCACGTCGGGCAATACCGGTATCTCGTTGGCCATGGTTGCCCGGCAGCGTGGCTACAAGTTGATCTGCGTGATGCCAGAGAATACGTCAGTCGAACGCCGGCAGTTGCTGGAAATGTGGGGTGCGTCGGTCGTTTCGTCACCGGCCGCTGGCGGGTCTAACGAAGCGGTTCGGGTTGCCAAAGCGATTGCGGCCGAGCATCCAGAATGGGTCATGCTCTATCAGTACGGCAATCCCGCGAATGCGCTGGCGCATTACGAAACTACCGGGCCGGAACTCCTGGCCGATCTCCCCACGATTACCCATTTTGTTGCCGGGCTTGGCACCACCGGCACGCTGATGGGAACCGGGCGTTTCCTGCGGGAAAAGGTGCCCGGCGTCCAGATCGTGGCAGCTGAGCCCCGTTACGGCGAGCTGGTGTACGGGCTACGCAACATCGACGAGGGCTTCGTGCCTGAGCTGTACGACGAGTCGATCCTGACGACACGTTTCTCGGTGGGCTCACACGAGGCGGTGCGCCGAACTCGGGAATTGGTCGAGCAGGAGGGCATTTTCGCCGGCATCTCGACCGGGGCGATTCTGCACGCGGTGCTCGGTACCGCGGCCAAAGCGGTAGCTGCCGGCGTCCGGGCTGACATCGCGTTCGTGGTGGCCGACGGTGGCTGGAAGTACCTGTCGACTGGCGCCTATACCGGCACCATCGAAGAAGCCGAAGCTGCCCTAGAGGGGCAGCTCTGGGCCTAGCTTTCGCCAGCTGCTTTTCCGTATTGCGACCGATTTGGGTAGCTGGGACTGCCTAAATCGGTCGCAATACGTCGTCGTCCACAGGGTTCGTTGGGACGAACGCCGCCCTCGAGATGATTCGGCCACGATCGTCGGATGGGCGACGACTTCGAACTTCTGCTGCTGGAGCAGCATGACGTGTTCACCCGCGCCCAGGCTCGGCAGCTCGGTGTCGGGTACGGCGTCATTCGGGCGCACGTTGCGGCCAACCGTTGGCAGCGCGTCGGTAGCCGAGTTCTGGTCGCCCACTCCGGGCCTCTCGATGACCTTGCGAAACTGTGGGTCGCCATCCTCTGGTGCGGGGAGGGTGCCTGTCTAAGTCATGACACGGCGGCTCATCTTCAGGGCCTGCTGTCATCGGCGCCCGAAGAAATCCATGTCACCGTTCCCGAGTCCAGGCATCCCGCGCACAGAACCGGCGTCGCGATCCATCGGACGAGGAACGCGATGCGACGTGCCTCGGGGCGGCGATTGCCGCAGCTTTGCGTCGAAGACACCGTCCTCGACCGTTGCGAGGCAGCAGCGAAGGAAGATGACGTCGTCGCGCTTGTGGTGTCGGCCATCTCGAAGCGGCGCACCACATGTGCTCGGCTCGCCAACGCGCTCGGTGATCGGCAGCGGGCGCGTTGGCGCGATCTCTTGAGAGACCTTCTCGATGACGGCGAGGATATCGAGTCGCCGCTCGAGTGGCGCTACCGACGAGACGTCGAGCGAGCGCACGCCTTGCCGAGCGGGACCCGGCAACACCTGGCCGAGTTCGGTGGGCGTCGTGCAAGGCGGGACGTGCTCTACGCCGAGTGGCGCGTGGTCGTCGAGCTCGACGGACGTCTTGGTCATATCGGCGTTGGTAGGTTCCGCGACATGCAGCGAGACAACGCCGCTGCGATCAGGGGCGAGTTGGCGCTTCGCTACGGCTGGGCGGACGTGGCTGGCGATCCATGCCGGGTGGCCGTTCAGATTGCCGTGATCCTGCGGACGCGCGGCTGGTGGGGTGAGCCGCAGCGGTGCGTGCGCTGCTCGTCTAGCCGCTAATGCGACCGGTTTGGGCAGCTGGGACTACCCAAACCGGTCGCAATGAGGGATAGACGGCGAGCGGCGGCGAGGCGAACGGCGGTGCGGCGGACGGCGGGTGGGTGGCGGGTGATGGGCAACGGCGGCGAGTTGGACGCCGCGCCCGCGTGGAGCCGACGCCCGGAAGGTGTGCGCGGTTAAGCTCGCGGGGTGACGGCAGCGAGCAATGATGCCCCGATCGGGGTCTTCGATTCAGGCGTCGGCGGGCTGACGGTCGCCCGAGCGATGCTCGACCTGCTGCCGAACGAGCCCTTGCTCTACGTGGCCGACACGGCGCATCAGCCGTACGGTCCCAAGCCGATTGCCCAGGTGCGCGAGTACACCCTTGAGGTGCTCGACGGCATGGTTGACCAGGGCGTCAAGATGCTCGTCATCGCGTGCAATTCGGCGAGTGCGGCGATGCTGCGGGACGCTCGAGAACGCTATGACGTGCCGGTGATCGAAGTCATCCATCCGGCAGTGCGCAAAGCGGTGAGTGCCACCCGCAACGGTCGGGTCGGGGTGATCGGCACTGTCGCTACCATCACCAGCGGTGCCTACGAGGACGCCTTCGCCGCAGCCCCGAACATTGACCTGACGACGGCGGCTTGCCCGCGGTTCGTCGAGTTCGTCGAAGCCGGAGTCACGATGAGCGGCGAGCTGATTGCCTGCGCGAAGGAATACCTGGCGCCGATCGTGGAGCGCGGAGCAGACACCCTCGTGCTCGGCTGCACGCACTACCCGTTCTTGGCCGGGGCGATCTCGCTGGTGGTTGGCGATGAGGTGATGCTGGTGAGCAGTGCCGACGAGACAGCCCGCGATGTCTACCGCACGTTGGTGCGTCATCAACTGAGCCGGTCCGATGACGCGCCCAAGCCGGCGCACCGATTCGTCACTACCAGCTCCCCGGAGTCCTTTTACGAGCTGGGACGTCGGTTCCTCGGTCCAGAGATCGGCAGCGTCGAGGGTAGCTAGGCCGGCAGGCGGAATGCCGGCGGATGGAATGACGGGGCTCGCCGATATGGTCGGCGTCATGCCTCGATTCGATGGACGTGCCGACGACGAACTGCGTCCGGTCACGATCACCCGCAACTGGCTCGACCATGCCGAAGGCTCGGTCCTCGTCGAGTTCGGTCGTACTCGCGTGTTGTGCGCGGCCAGCGTCACGGTCGGCGTACCGCGTTGGCGCAAGGGCAGCGGCCTTGGCTGGGTGACGGGTGAGTACGCGATGCTGCCGCGCGCCACGAATACTCGCAACGACCGCGAGTCGGTCAAGGGCAAACTCGGTGGCCGCACTCAAGAAATCTCCCGGCTCGTCGGCCGTTCGTTACGGTCGTGCGTCGACTACAAGGCGCTTGGTGAGAACACCATTGTGCTCGACTGTGACGTTTTACAGGCCGATGGTGGCACTCGCACGGCTGCCATTACCGGTGCTTACGTGGCGCTCGCCGACGCGGTGGAGTGGCTGCGCGGTAACACAAAACTGCCTGGTGAGCCTCTCGTGCGGGCAGTTTCAGCAATCAGTGTCGGTGTCGTCGATGGCGTTCCGTTGCTTGATTTGTGTTACGAGGAAGACGTCAAGGCCGGCACCGATATGAACGTGGTGATGACCAGCGAGGGTGATTTCGTCGAGGTGCAGGGAACGGCCGAAGGCACCCCGCTCAAGCGAGCTGAAATTGATGCGTTGCTCGATTTAGCGGTGGGCGGTTGCCGCACGCTCGATGGCTTGCAACGGGCGGCGCTGGCGAAAGTATGACCGCGTGATGGCTGGCGAAGGTGTGACCACCGGCAGGCTAGTGCTTGCGACCCGCAACGCCCATAAAGTGCTTGAACTGAAGCGAATTCTGCACAGTGCGGGGCTCGGCGATGTCGACCTGGTCGGCCTGGACGCATTCCCGGCGATTCCCGATGTCGCGGAGACCGAAGAAAGTTTTCACGGCAATGCGTTACTTAAAGCGGAAGCTGTTTCCCGAGCAACGGGGTTGATCGCGGTTGCCGACGATTCCGGGTTAACCGTCGACGCGTTGAGCGGAATGCCTGGCATCTTCTCGGCCCGCTGGTCGGGGCGCCATGGTGACGATCAGGCGAACCTCGACTTGCTGCTCGGCCAGCTGAGCGACGTCCCCGACGGCCGACGTGGCGGTGCTTTCGTTTGTGCCGCAGTTGCCGTATTGCCAACCGGAGGTCGGCTGATCGCCGAAGGGCAGCTGCGGGGTTCGATCACGAGAAACCCCCGTGGTAGCAACGGCTTCGGCTATGACCCCATCTTTGTGCCGGCCGGCCACGATCGAACGACCGCCGAGATGACGGCGCACGAAAAAGACGCGATCAGTCATCGCGGTATCGCGTTTCGCGAATTGGCAACAGAACTGGTCACATCGTTATCGCAGGCGGACTTCAACAACTCTGGACGGAAACTCATGAGCAATACTCCCGATCCGGTCGACGCCGACGCGGCAGTAGCGGTGCCGGTCGGTTTCTTCGACCTGGACGGCGTCCAGCTGCCGGTATTCGACCTCGCGGCTTTCAATGCCGACGATCTGCACCGGGTGAGCAGTTTCAGCACGAACTTCGGGCACTGGCAGCTACCGGCCGAGGTGGGCGCGCTGCTCGGCGTCCAGGCTGGGCAAGAAGCGACGCTGGAGTGGATTCATGACACCGGTGAGCTGGTGCTGCTCGGCGGAGTACCAACCGGTTCTGCCGTCTCGGTCGAATCGGCCGGCGTCGACGGGCTGGCCGGTGTGATGCCGGGGTTTCTCGGCGGCTCGCTAGTGGCTGGCGGATCGGGTGCGGCTGGCATGGTCCGCTACTTCATCCGCTCAGAGGTAATGCCGGCTGGGTCGAGAGTGGCGTTGCTCGCGCACATCGAGCATGGGCCGAAGGCGCACGAGGTGTTGTGGAGCTGGCATCGCGAGCAGCGTAAAGAGACCGGCTGGAACTGGCTGGTCGAGCGGTTGGCTCGACTCAACTCGGAGAGTTCGGGTCAAGACCACCTAGCCTGACCCGGCGAGCAGGCGGATCCCCGACCGCCTCATCGCAGGTGTTGCGGCGGAGGTAATCTTAGTTGCCGCTATCGAGCACGTTGCCGAGAAGGCCGCCGAGCAATCCACCGCCGGCCGCGCCACGAAGGCCGCCGCCAGCTCCACCGACTGCCGCGCCAGCAACGGGGTAGGCCTCACCGGAGAAGTAGCCGGACTGCAAACCAACTCGCCCTGGCCCGGTGAACCGGTTAAATACCAGATTTCCGCCACCGCCGAGGATGCCCGTTTTCAGGCCGAAAACCTGTTGCGAATATCCGACGCTGGCTTCGCGATAGACCCAGCTACCTGGCTCGACATCGATGACCTCACCGGCGGCGAGATCGACCTCGAAGGCGTTGCCGTGCGCGTGCAGCCAGAGCAGACCCTGACCATCTGTGCAGGTGAACTGGTCGATGAAGAAGCCTTGCGAGCCGAACAGCATCGAGCCGAATCCGCCGGCCCGCTGGAAGCTGAAGTCGAGATTGCCGGTCGCGGCTAGGAACTGATGCTCACGCACCAAAATGCTGTTACCGGCTTGGAGCGGAAGGGTGAAGATCTGGCCGGGATTGTCGCGGCTGAAGGCGATCTCGCCGGCGCCGCGAGCCTCGGTCATGAAGATGGGCATGCCTGCGATGACCCGCTTGAAGCCACCACGCAGTGGCCGTAGCACGACGTCCACTTGGGGTTGCTTCCACAAGATGACGTGGTGTTCGAAGAACACCGGCAGCTGCCCATTCATCACTAGGTGCAGCGTCGGGGTGAGCTCACCCTCGATGCGATAGGCCAGGCCAGGCCCTTGCCCGTTTGGTTCGGACGTCGGGAGTAGCCGCGGGCGGTAGGTCATCTCAGGTCCTTCGCTGGTCGCCGCGATCGGTTCAGGTGATCGTCATTGTGAAGCATCAGCGGCATTGTCGCCACGACCTGAGTCAGAGGAGAACACATTCGCGCGTCGTCCAGCGAGCGTTAACTGTTCGCGAACGATCGATGTCCGCCCGGATCAAGCTCCGAGGTCGGCTTTGACGGCGGCCACAATATTGGTCGCGTGGCGCAGGTCGACTTCGACGTCTTGGCGGCCAAGCACGAGGTCGTCGTACTCGCTTTTTGTTGCGCTGCCGACGCATGCGTTGGAAATCGGCGACGCTTCCAGTCGAGTCGGGGATGGTTTCTTCGGCATAGATACCGACAGCCTTGTGTGCTCCCATTCGAGCCGGTACCCGAAATCCATGCGCGAGCATGTGGGCAGCTACAGCTTTGCGAGCAGCGTCATAGAGCGCGGTGTAAGCCATGTCGTTGTCGACCGTGATGAGAGCAGCGGCAGTCGTTAGGTGAGTGTCGGCTTTGGAGATACGTGACAATGCTGCGTCTCGGTCGCCGGGTACCCGTTCGAGGCGGCCAGCATTCAACAATGCGGCGACCGTCAGCTTGGGCATCGAATAAACCTAGTGGGTCTCGGGGCTCTCGTGGCCGATGTCAAGGTCGACAAGCTCGCCCTGGTGGAGTTGGGTCAGGAAGCCACCGCTGCTGTTCGACCACTCTTGATGTGTCAGGACGGTCGGATTGACGTCTCGGCCCAGAGTGCGGCTTGCCTTGTTGGCGACGGAACGCAACGAGTCAATGTCTGGCTCGCCGACGATGAGCAAGTCGATGTCGTGTGGTTCAGGCCCTGCTTCGCCGCGGTATCGCCTTGCCCACGAGCCGTAGATCGCTGCCCGCTCAATGCCCGACACGTGTCGGAGGGCATCTTCGAGGACAGGCTTTGGCCCGACGGTCTTCAGCATTAGACCGTGAAGTTCGGGGAAGATGACCGACTCAGTGTTCACCTGGACCTGGCGGGCGTTCATCCGCCCACCGATCAGTACTAGTCCCGCATCGGCAAGCCGGCGTAACTCTCGTGAGACAGAGGGTTGGGGGATTCCAGTGTGCTCGACCAGGTCGGCCATCGACCATACCCGCGTCGGTGCGAGTACCAGGCTCGCCAGTAGTTGGAGCTGATTCTGGCTGCGCATCAGTGGCAGCAGGGTGGGTCTCACTTCACTCACACTATGAATGATGTCACTCAAAGTGTGAATGTCAAAGCAATTGCGGAGATCGTTTGAGAACGATCGAGTAGGGCCGGCGAGAGTCGAACTCGCACTGGCGCGGACCTAAACCGCGTGCCTCTGCCATTGGGCTACGGCCCCTCGTAACTAACCGGTCAATTAAGTCAGATCGCGAGCTCCCGACGAAGCTTGGCAACGTGCCCGGTCGCTTTCACGTTGTACATCGCTCGTTCGATTTTGCCTTCCGCGTCAACGACGAAGGTTGACCGGATCACGCCGATCACGGTTTTGCCGTACAGCTGCTTCTCACCATAGGCACCGTAGGCGTTCATGGTGGCTTTGTCGGCGTCCGACAGTAGCGGGAACGTTAGCGTCTGCTCGTCACGGAACTGGGCGAGGCGTTCGACCGAATCGGGGGAGATGCCGAACACGGTGACGCCGGCGCCATCGAGCTCGCTGAGGTTGTCGCGGAAGTCGCCGGCCTGGGTCGTGCAGCCAGGCGTCATCGCGGCCGGGTAAAAGTAAATGATCACCCGGCGGCCGAGGTAATCAGCCAGCGAGACCGGCTTGCCATCGGCGTCGGGCAGCGTGAACTCCGGCGCCAGGTCGCCTGGCTGTAGAGGTGTGGTGGTCATGGCGTCACGGTATCCCGCTCGTGTGAACAGGTGCCTACCTGGGCAGGCCGAAGGAGGTCGCTCGGGGCCAATAGTGCGTCGTTCGGCCGAACCGAGATGATGCTGTTGACGCAACCCGCGTCGATGGGTGTGTCGACCAGGAGGATCGCGGATGAGCGTCAGGGCGTTGTCGGTGGTGCCGGGCAAGCCAGAGACCGCAGGTGTGGGCGACCATCCCGATCCGACGCCGGACGAAGGCGCGATGCTGGTCCAGGGTCTGCTGGTCGGCGTCTGTGGCACCGACCTCGAAATCGTTCAGCAGGGCTACGGCTGGGCTCCGGCTGGCTCCGATCGGCTGGTGATCGGGCACGAATCGCTCGGGCAAGTTATCGACGCTCCCGCTGGCAGCGGTTTCACCACGGGTGACCTGGTGGCCGGCATCGTGCGTCGTCCAGACCCGGAGCCGTGCGAGCCGTGTGGTCTCGGCGAGTGGGATTTCTGCCGCAACGGCAAATACACCGAGCGTGGCATCAAGCAGCGCAACGGCTACGCGGCTTCGCAGTGGCGGGTCGAGCCGGAGTTCGCGGTCAAGCTCGACCCGAAGCTCGGTGATGTCGGCGTCTTGATGGAACCCACCTCGGTCGTTGCTAAGGCCTGGGAGCAGAGCGAGAAGATCGCCGCCAGAGCGCCGTTCTCGCGGCACATCGCGCTCGTTACCGGCGCCGGCCCGATCGGTCTGCTGGCCGCGTTGATCGGCGTCCAGAAAGGCTATGAGGTGCACGTGCTCGACAAGACCGACGCCGGCCCGAAGGCAGGGCTGGTGCGCGACATCGGCGCGACCTTCCACACCGGTGACGTCACCGACCTGCCGGTACGCCCCGACATCGTCATCGAATGCACCGGTTATGGTCCGCTGGTATTCGAGTTGACTGCCGTGGTGGCCAACGACGCAGTGATCTGCCTGGCCGGTATCTCCGGAGCAACTCGCGAAGAGTCGGTCAGCCTCGATGTCATCAACAAGCAGATGGTGCTGGAGAACACCGTTCTGTTCGGCAGCGTCAACGCTGCTCGTCGGCACTACGAGCAGGCGGCACAGACGTTGGCAGCTGCTGAGCTCGATTGGTTGACCAGGCTGGTTACCCGCAAAGTGCCGCTGTCTAACTACGAAGACGCGTTGAACCGGCACGACGACGACGTCAAAGTCGCGATTGATCTGCGCCGCTAAGGCTTTGTCGTATTCGATCGAAGGAGCCGAGATGGTGACCGACCCCGAAGAACTGTTGCGTTCGATAGAGCGTACCCGCGAAGAGGTGGCGAATACCGTCAACACCATTGCCGGCCGGCTGGATCCTAAGCAGGCCGCGAAGCGTGGCGTCGCGAACGTGCGAGACAGCGTCAACGAGGCGGTTGACAGCACTCGCTCGAAGCTTCATGGCGGGTCCAGTTGGGTTCAGCCGCAGGCATTGTCGAAAGTGACGCCGTACGCTCGGCGGATCCCCAAACCGGCGTGGGGTGCCGGCTTGGCCGCGCTGCTCGCGGTGGCCACTGTCTTGGCTAGCCGGCGCAAGCGCTCATAGTTGGCCAGCTCGGCGGTTGCTCTGGAGAACCGGCCAGGTACGGTCTGGACGTGACTGTCGATCGCCAATCTGGGCTGCCTATCAAGTTGTTGCACGATCGCGTGCTCGTCAAAGCCGATGGGCCGGACGGCGAACGGCGTAGCAGTGGCGGCATTGTGATCCCGGCCACGGCCGCCGTTGGGCGTCGGCTGATGTGGGCTGAGGTGGTCGGTGTCGGCCAGCATGTTCGCTCGATACAGCCCGGTGACCGAGTGCTCTATGAGCCCGAGGATCGTGCCGAGATTGAAATCCACGGCGCTGCCTACGTGCTACTCAAAGAGCGCGATGTGCACGCGGTTGCCGCAGCCCGGGTGCAAGAAGACGCGATTGGTCTCTACCTCTGATCGGGCTCATCAGTTCGCCGTTCAAACAGCTCGACGCTCGATTAATTCGACGGGGGCACCAATATCAGGGCTTGCGCGACCTCGCGAGCGACCGCGCTACTGATCGCCAGGTCGCCGCCGAACAGCAGCCCTGAGACCACTGAGTCGGCGCTCGCGCTTAGGTACGCCTGGGTACTGGCGGGCAGGTTTCCAGTCGGAGGCACCAGCAGCAGCGGGCCGCCTTGGGTGCCGATCGCTGGTCCGCCAGACAATGCGTCCGGGAAGGTCGCGCCGCTCGCGACGCCGACCTCGGTCGGTTCGGGGAAGAACCGTGACGCGACCATGGCGGACGTCGCGTAGCGGTCGGTACCGACGATCGTCGTCGCGGTCGGATCAGCATGGGCAGCCGGACCACCGATCGCGTATCGAGCGCTGCTGGAATACGCCGAGGCGTAGCGCGTCGTCGTGGCGACCGGGGACGCGCCGTTGGTCAACAGGATCGCGCCACCAACAGCGATCGCGGCTGAACCAGCGGACAATACATCGGGGAAGTTGGTGCCATCGGCCTCGAAGATCGCGCTGGGATCGCCGATCACCTGGGCGATATCGATGGCGGTCTGGTAGCGGTTGGCGCCAGCGATTCGCGAGGTCAGGTAGCCGAGGGCTTGCAGCTTCGTCTCGATTGCCGGTGACAGCGCGGTTGGTCCACCGAGGAGATATACGGTGCGCCCCGGCGCCAGCACGCGCTGGATCTCGGCCAAGGTAGCTGGCGCGAGGGTTTTCGGTGGGGTCAGCAGCAGCGGTCCGTTGCCGTGTGCGGCTAGTGGTTCGCCCGCGAGCGCGTCGGGGAAGGTGTCGTTGCGGGCCAGCACGACGGTGCCGGCGGCGTCGGCGTTCGGGTAGGCAAACTGGGACGCCGCGACTGCCGTGGCGTCTCGGTCGGCGCCGGCGATGCGGGTTAAGGAGCCCTGCCCGAGGCTATTGGCGGCTAATACTCGGACCGCTGGATTCAGCGGAATCGGTTGCATCGTCCCGGTCGCGGTGGTGCGGTCACTGGTGGAGAAGGTCGACGCTTGGGCTGTCAGCGGCGCCACCGCACCGGGTCCACCTTCGCGGGTGTCGCCGTAGACGATGGTCACCGGCTGATTCGCGATCTCGGTAATTCCACGGACTTGGATGGTCGAGCCATCGACGCTGAGTGTGCCGGCTGATGTCGTCACATATCCCGGCACGAGTGGCGAGATGGAGGGCGGGCTCCAGGTGCCAGGCACGGTCAGATCGATCTCGCCGTCGATTAGCCCTTTGCCGGCCGGCGCGTTATAGGTGAATGTCAGCGTTGTCGAAGCGCCGGTCTGGACCGAGCTCGGCGCGACCGTGACACTGCCGTTGCCAGCCGATGCAGTTGCCGGGCAGAGCGCGGAATTGAGCGCGACCGCTGACGGTCGGCCGAGACCGGTCGTGAGGTCATACCCAAGCCGGGTTGGATACTTCCCGCCGTGGGTATTGGTGAAGTCATTGTCTGGCCCGCTGGTGACGTCGACCAAACCATGTGAATGCGCGGCTGCCAGCTGGTAAAGCGCCGGATTGACGAATCCGATCGGGCCACTGGAGCAGGTGGCATCGATCAGGCTGATCAACGCGGCCCACGTCGACGTCGCAGCACTGGTTCCACCAGTAACCGGAGTCCATTTGCCGTTAACGTAAAGCAGGTAGCCATGGGCGGTGTCCGCGGACGCGCTGACGTCGGGAACCTCGCGACAAGGCACTGCTGTCGAGTCGCACGGCACGGAGGAGCTGTCAGTGGTGATGCCGAGCGCTCGTTGATAGGGAGGCATGGGCCACAGGCTGGAGATACCGCCGCCACTCGCGCCAGAGCTGTCAGACCAGCTGGTATCGGAGCTGGTCGCTGTTGCGAGCGTTGTTCCGCCGACGGCGGTCACTTCGGGTTGGCTGGCTGGGTCCCAGACCGATAGGGCTTCGTTGGTGGAATCGGGTGCCGCGTAACAGCCTTCGGAACCCTCATCTCCGGCGGCTGCTAGCACTGACTGCCCTTGCGCGGCCATCTGCTCGAACAGCGGTCGTTCGTCCGCCGCCAAACCGGCTACGCCGGTTTCTGCTTCGCACTCCCCCCAGCTGTCACTTACCACGTTCGCGACGTCGGCCTGCGCGATCTGCTGATAGTCGGCGTAGATACTGACCGTGGTATTGCTGGCCTCGTACACGACGAGCTTGGACGACGGCGCGAGCCCGATGAGATCTTCGACATTAGATGCGGCTTCGAGGATGTCGGAATCGTCAGGTGAACCGCCATCGACTGAGACCACCGACACTGCCGTGTGGGTGCCGTAGCAGGATTGATATGCGGTGACGTCACTTGCCGGGTAAGACTGAAGCTCGATGACACCCACCGTGATGTTTTGGCCTAGGTCACCACCGGCATACAGCGAGCTGAAGCCGTAGTGCTGAGCCAACTGAGCCGGAGTGTATAAGCCGTTCGCGTTCGCGATCTCGGTCGCGTTCGCGCACGCGGTCGGCCCTGACTGAGCTTGGGCGCTCGCCGGCAGCGTGGTGCTGGTCGCCCGTGTGGTGATGGCGGGTCGCGCAGTGCTCACCGCTCCTGTGGTCAATGCCGGTGTAGCTTCTTGGGCGGCCGTTGTCGTCGATGGGCGCAGCTGGACTGCCTTGGTCAGCTGGTCCAGACCGACGATGCCGGCAATCTGGTCGGCGATCGGTGCTGTCAGCTTGGGCGGCAGATTGTTCGCGATGGCATTGCCGGTCGAGGTGCGGTACGTCGTGAAGGCGGTCGACAAGGCATTGCTGAACGCGGCGACGCTGCCGCTGACCGGTATCGACAATCGGTTTGCCGCTGGCTGCCCGACGGTGAGACCGCCCTTGCGCAGCGCGGCCGAAACCTGGTCGAGAGCTGACGTGGTCGCGCCGAAGTCGGCGGCGAAAGCGCCGCGAGCGAGGTAGTGGCGGTAGGACGCCGAGCCGGGCGTCGAGGCGGCTCGCACGAAGGCGCTGAGGCCGCTCGGATCGCGTGGTTGTAAAACGATGTCGACCGAGAGTCGTTGATCGGACGGGGCTGGGCCGACCGCCTGGGCGCCTGCCGGCGCGTCGGCTTGGGAGATCGCCGCGCCGATGCTGACCAAGGCGGGGTGACTCTCGGACGCCTGAGCAACGGTAGCCGGCACAGCCGCCAGCATGAGGACGGAACTGGCAAGGAACCCTAGCGCCGTGGCCGCTCGCGTGCGGATGACGAAAGGCCGACCAAGGGTCATAGAGCGGCGTCCCCTAGGGAAGCTCGGTGCCGCCCATTCGCGGGCGACGGCTTCGAGTCACCCTAACCGACAAGAGGGCACGCACGTGTTCCCCTCACGGTTTCCCACCGAACCTGAATGTCAGCTGGCAGCGGCTTCGGCGCTGCCAGTGACGGTGCCGAAGCGGTAGCAGTGGCAGTGCGTTGGTCGGCTAGAGCTGGGTCGACGTCGTCGATGTCGTCGGCGTGTTCTGCAAGTAAGCCAACGCCACCGGACTCAGCGACTTGGTCGACATGTAGGCCGCAAGCAGGCTCGCCATCGATGAATCAGTATCGGTACCGCTTGTTGTCGGGAGACCCGGTAGCGCGGGTATGGCGCCAGCGGCGGAAGAGCTACTCCCGAACGTCTGGCTGAGTAGGCTCGAATCGACAGAGGAAGCGGCACCTTGTACTTGCTGCGCGGCGTTGAAGGTGAGCGTCGACGCTGCGAACTGGCTGAACGACGGACTCGCACCGGTCGCGGAAATAGTCACGAAACCTCCATCATGTTCTGGTTACCTTGAAATATCGGTATCCGACCAAGTGGGCTGTTGCGCCGTCCGGGTTAGACCTGAGGAATTTGGGCGCTCTAATTTTCTCTGCTCTGGTGGAACTCCCAGGCGTCGGTGACGATGCGTTCGAGATCGAAGGTCGGGCTCCAACCCAGCCGCTTGTTGGCCAGCTCGTAGGAGGCCACAAGCCTGGCCGGATCTCCAGCTCGGCGATCTGTTTCGCGTACCGGTACTGGCCGCCCCGTTACCCGTTCGATCGTGGCGAGCACGTCGCGGACGGAGAAACCGCCACCATTGCCAAGGTTGCAAATCAGGTGTTCGCTGGCGGTCGCGGCTTCGAGGGCGAGTACATGAGCCTGTGCGAGATCTTCGACGTGCACGTAATCACGAATGCAGGTGCCGTCGGGGGTCGGCCAGTCGGTTCCGTAGATCTCCAGCTCCGGGCGCTTACCGATGACGGCGTCGAGGGCGATCGGGATCAGGTGCGTTTCGGTGGTGTGTCGTTCACCGACGCCGCGGGCCGCGCCGGCCACGTTGAAATACCGCAGACTTACAGCCGCGAGCCCGTGCGCGATTGTCTCGTCGCGAATCATCATGTCGACGGCCAGTTTCGTTGCGCCGTAAGCATTTGTCGGTTTGGTTGGTGATGTTTCGAGAATCGGTATCTCGTCGGGTTCACCGTAAACGGCTGCCGTCGAAGAGAAAACCAACCGGGGTACGTGATGCGTAGTCATCGCGTCGAGCAAGCCCCGAGTGCCGATCACGTTGTTATGCCAGTAGAGGGCTGGGTCAGACATCGACTGCCCGACGAGAGATTTCGCCGCGAAGTGCACGACGCCGTCGTAGTTATTGCCGGCGAAGACATTGCCAGCGTTGGCGATATCGGTGGTGACTAATTCGACGCCGGGTGGCACTGTGTCGAGGTGTCCGGTGGAAAGGTCATCGAGAACGGTGACGGCGTGGCCGTTTTCCACCAGCAACCGGGTGACGACACTGCCGATGTAACCAGCGCCGCCGGTAACCAGGAGCTTCACGATTTCACCTTTCGCAGTCGGCGCGCCGCGCCCCTAGGTGGGACGTCGATAACGTGCCTATGGCCGAGCTTGCTACCAGCCCCGTGACACTGAAAGCGTATCGTCGTGGCTTCGGCTACACACGCGATCGGAATGGATCGCGTACTGGTGGTGTCGCCGATCGCAGTTGGGCGCATTCGGTCGGCAGGCCGACTAACGCGAGTACCCGAGCCATTATCGACGCGGTGCTCTCACCAGCGGCGACGCCAGCGGCGGTCACGATGGTGCGGTGCACGGTTGCGCAATCGCGGACGGGCGTGTCGTAGGTCCAGTCGACCGAGCCGAGATGCTCCGCTGAGCCGGGTTGGTCGTTCGGGCCGTCAAAAGGCCCACTCCATACCTGGACGCCGGCTGGTCCGGCCGAGAAGTTGCCGCCGGTGTGGATGTTCCAACGCCTGGCTGCGGCCATCAGGTCGCGCGTCTGCGCTTCTGGCAGCACCAAGCCGGGCCGTACCTGGCTCGCGAGCGCAGGCACCGCGACCGTATGCGGCACGAGCGTCAAGGTGGGCGTCGCGGAGGAGCGTTCGGCGAACAGCGCACTCATGTGGTGCCTCCTTTAAAGATGAGCCGACCGGCCCGGCGAAGATCAACCGAAGGCTCCACGGGATGATCGGTCCTGTGGTAGATCGACTTGAATGATTTCGAGCCGGACGTTGACCCCGGTGACTTGGGCGGCTCGGGTGACTTCCCGGTGCGGCCGATCAGCGGGCGACCAATCAATGCGCGACCGGTTAACGCGCGCCCGGTCGATATTCACGCGCCGCCGCTTCGCCGGCCACGGATTATGAGCCAGCGTTGGGAAAATCTGTCCTTCCTGCACTGGCGGGTCGAACCGGCGCTAGTGGCGCCGCTGTTGCCGGCCGGTACCCGACCTGACGTTTTTGACGGTTCGAGCTGGGTTGGGCTTATTCCGTTCAAGATGGTGGGTGCCGGGATCGGTCTGTGGCCGCCAGTGCCCTGGCTCGGCACCTTTGCCGAGACCAACGTGCGGCTTTACTCGATCGATTCCAGCGGACGTCGAGGTGTGGTGTTCCGTTCACTGGAAACCTCCCGACTTGCTGTCGTTTTCGGGTCACGGGTCGGATTCGGCGTCCCGTATATGTGGGCTCGGATGCGGATTTCTGAGGTGGGTACCGATGTCGCTTACACCAGCTCGCGACGGTTTCCCGGGCCACGTGGTGTCGGCGGCAAGATTGTGGTCAGACGTGGTTCGCCGTTACCTTCGCGGGAGCCGCTGGCTGATTTCTTGACCGCGCGTTGGGGCCTACACAGTCATTGGGCCGGTCGCCTGACTTACGTGCCGAACCGGCACGAGGTATGGCCCCTACACTCGGCCGAGCTGCTGGATATTGACGACTCGCTGGTAGCGGCGGCAGGTTTACCAGACATCGTGGGAAGGCCACCCGATTCGGTGCTCTGGTCACCAGGGGTGAACACTGTTTTCGGGTTACCTTTCACCGTTCTCAATAAACCGGCCAATTTCTCGGCGAGCCTTGATGGGCGCGGTCAGTACATCATTCGGGCGTCCTTGTAATGCTTGAATTCCAGCAGATTGTTCGACGGATCACGCAATACGATCGACTCGTGTTCTTCGACCAGGCCCTCGAATCGCTTGAACACGTCGGCGAAAATAGCCAGCTCGCGCTGCCTTATCAGCAAGAGAAGCGCATCGAAATCGGCGCGGTCGTGAAAGGTGACGCCGAAATGGCGCGGATACATTGCCGGGTCGCGCTCCCAGTTGTCAGACAGATGGCAAACAAGCTGGTCGCCGAAGAAATCCAGAGTTATTCGATCGTCGTAGCGGCGGCCCAGTTTGCAGCCGAGCTTGGTGACGTAGAAGTGCTGTGCCTCGTCGAGATCATGGGTGGGGATTGCCAGGTGAAAGGTGTCGTGAACGTTGCGCATAATGCCTACTCAGACGGCTGAGAAGAACGTATCGGAGCGCAGGCCGAGTCGCATGGTTTCGAGATTGACGACGCCATCGGCGGGAATGTTTCCTAGGTTGACGTTGGCGCCAAGTTGTTCGATCAGGTAGGTCTGGAGTTCGCGGGTGGGGGCCTCGAAGAGTAGTCGTGATGGGTCGACGTCCGCTACCAGTTGCTTGATCACCATCGTTTGGGGATTCCCATTACTGTCTCCGATGCCCGAGCGACCTGATTCGCGAGCCTCAAGGATCACGGTGTGCGCTCCGGCGTCGAGGTCGGCCTTGACTTGGCGTACCCATTCTTCCGGCTGGAGCGTGGCCGAACGTGCCGGATCTTTGAACCCGACCTCGGCGAAGACAGTAAAGTCGACGCTGAGTTTCTCGATAAAGACGGCCTTTTGTTCGCTGGTCATCGGCAGTGTGCCGTTCGAGACTTCGACGTAGCGACATTGGTGAGCGCGGATGAGCTCTCGAAAACTGTCGAATCGCTGCTGTAGCACATATTTTTCGAACAAGGTGCCGCCGAAGAAGAAATCGATGCCGTGCGAGCGGAGCATGTCGAGCTTGCGATCGAGATCGGCCGTGACCAGGCAGGTACCCCAGCCAAGTTTGATGACATCGACGAGATCGGCATAACTGTCGAGCATGGCATCGAGCTGTCGAGTCGGGATGCCGGTATCGATCACCATCGTCAGCCCGCGTTGCCGAGGCTTACTCGTGCGTGCCGGTAGTGAGAGCGCCGTCATGGGAATGGTCAGAGACATGCTGCCTCCTGGGTAGGAACAGACGGAACGCTCATCGACGGCAGCATCTCCGAAGAGCCACTGGATTGCCGCTGACGAACGAGTTCTTACCCTTAAACTTCACGCCAAAGCTGGGGAATAGTAGAGACTAACCTGGCAAAGAACTGGTAAAAAATATCGTTGGGGGCCTCAGTCGGTTTCGACTTCGAAATCCCAGGAGGCAAGGATTTTCGTCGTCCCTGGTGCCCAACGCATGAGGCCTTCGCCGGTAATCATGACGGTGCGCAGTTCGAAGCTGACGGTCTTGCCAACTGCAAGCACGGCTGGTGGAGCGGGCTGCCCGGGCACCAGAGCCGGATGGTAGACGGTGCCGAGGTGATCCAGGGTGGTGAAGTCTGTCAGCGTGATCGGTACCTGGCTGGTTGCGTCAGAAAGGGTGACTGTCCAGGTGCAGGTGGTGGCCTTCGTTTGGTAGGGCAGACCTTCGCCGGGTACTTCAGGGCCGCTCACGGTCGCTAGTACTGATCCGGTGGGCAGCGTGACCCGGATGCTGTCGCCCTCGGTGGTGAGCGCTGGTCTGGCGATGCTGCCGACAAGAACGCTGTCGGGTTGAAACGATGCCTTGGGTAGAAAGCTCGGCAAAGTGCCGTAACTGCTGGTGCTGGCAGTCGCCGGGTTTTTTGAGCCACATCCACTCACCAGCAGCAAAGCGGCCGCTGTTGCTGTGCGGCGCCGGGCACGAGGCCCGGCGC
>OLLX01000130.1_pt1 | contig 68211 bp, 68 predicted proteins | sample 1604651 | NCBI WGS metagenome assembly OLLX01 (sample SAMEA104055725, study PRJEB20765) | soil metagenome | biome: Arctic tundra; feature: Polygonal ground; material: soil | place: USA | collected 2011-09 | depth 0-0.5 m
TTCGGCGACGTGTGGCTGCGAAATCGTGCCAACCCCATACGCTTCGGCGACAGCGGGATGATCGGTGAGTGCGGTATCGGCATCAACACGCCGCCGGGCTGCACCGGGTGTCAGTTGGCAACTGTGCCGCAGGAATGACGCGGTCGTCAGATACCCACCAGCCGACGCGGAGCCACGCCGCTCAGCTACGACAACACGCTTCGACCAGGCGGCCTGCAGCCTGTTGATTTGGCGATGCATCATGATGATCTGCTCACAGATCGCTTCATCAGATGATGCCTGGATATCGCATTCCTGCAACACGTCAATCGCGGCACGTAACTGTTCCATTGCCTGCAATTGCCTCGTCGTCCGCAACTGCTCCGTTGCTTGTAGCACTGGCTATTCACCTCCTTCGCTTGATCAGCAAAGAATATCGGCTGCCACCGACAAAACCCTGCCAGCAAAGAGATTGTGCATAACTTCTAGCAACCAGATTTGAATCGGCTGGCCTTATGTTCGTTGATGTCAGAACCTTGTTAACGAGTCCGGGTAATCTCGCCGAGATTACGATTTATGGAAAGTGTGGTTTCAGTCAATGTGGCCTTTAATTGTGGATCGGCTACTGACGTGTGGTTGGCAGCCTTTACCGCCAGACTCACGAAGATCACGGCAGCTACCGCGAAGCCTGCTAGCACTGACTTCTTGAGCTTGGTCATTTTCTTTATCCGATTCAGGAGCCAGCTTCGGGCAGAACTTAGCCCTTACTCAGGACGGCGAACCATCGCTTCCACAACATCAAGGACGGCGTCCAAGTCGTCGTCGGCAACGCCCATCGCCCGATGTAATACGAGCCCGTCGAAGACCAGTTCGAGAAATGCGGCGAGAGTCTCCACCGGAACGTCGGTGCGCAGCGTGCCGCGTTCGACCCCTTGGCGCAGACGGTTGCGGGCAGCGTCGCTGATCCGCTGCGAGCGAGCCGCCCAGCGATTGCGAAACTCCGCGTCGGTGCGCAGCCGCCGCGACAATTCCAGTTGGACGCCGAGCCAGCCCGGATCACGGCTGCGCAAATCTCGCATCAGCTGCACGAGCCCGTGCTCGGCGACGATCTGCGCCATCTCGGCGGCGTCATCTTCGGCGACCGCGAAGAACAGCGATTCCTTGTCGCGGAAGTGATGGAAGATGGCGCCACGCGACAGGCCGATCTCGGATTCGAGCCGGCGGACCGTCGCGCCTTCGTAGCCATCGCGGGCAAAGCAACGACGCGCGCCGTCGAGAATCGTGCGACGACGCGCCAGCAGATGGTCCGCGGTCAGCCGGGGCACCCCCGCAGACTATCGAGTCACGACCTCGCGGGTCATTCAAGATCGATCAAACGCGGAGCCCGACCGCATGCGGGGCCGACTCGGTGACCCGATTAAAGTGGTGGGTCTGATCGAGAAATAGGCGTGGGCCTCTGACAGAAAGGACATTCGTGCTGACTCGGCGACCTCGCGCGGCCAGTGGCCGGCGATGCCGCATCGCCTTGTCGATGGCTGCCGTCGTGGTGAGCGCAAGCGCCTGCCACGCCACATCGGGGCTGAGCACGCAAGAGATCGTCGTGGTTTTCAAGCCCGGAACGACCCAAACCGATCACGCCACGGTGTGGGCTGCCTGCCAGCGGTTGCCCGGCACCAGCATCGAGCCACTCGTCACGACGAGTAAGTACAAGTCGACGTTGCTGAACAACGTGCGTTTCCGGGTCGACCACGCAAGCAATTACCAGCTACAGAAGCTCTATAGCTGCCTCACCGCGCAGAAGAGCGTCTCCGGCTACAACACCGACGGCTCTGACGACGAAGGCTGACCGCCTGCACCTCATCCACAGTTGACGCCCAAACTAGGTGCCATGAACTATTCGCCACCGCGAGACGGCGAGCCGATCGCGATCATGCGCTCGACCGAAGCCTTAGCCCGGACGGCGATCGAGGGCTCGACCTCGATCTGGAACCAATTCTCTCGCAGCGAGCGCAAAAGCTTCGCTGGCGTAATCATCTTCATGTACGGGCAGACGGCCCGCTCGGAGACGGGAACGAATTCGGTGTTGGGCGCGGCTTTACGCAGCTGATGCAAGATGCCAGTTTCGGTCGCGACCAGTACCCGGGACGACTTAGTCGAGGCGGCATATTCCGCCATCCCGCCGGTCGAGAGCACCTTGGTGCGCTCGGCCGGCAGATCTCCGGTCGTGGTGAGGTAGAGCGCCGTCGTCGTGCAGCCGCATTCGGGATGCACGAGCAAGTCGGTGTCGGGGTTTGCGGCCACCACTTCACGAAGGTGTGACGGCGAAATCTCCGCGTGCACATGACATTCGCCGGCCCACACGTCGATATCGCGGCCGGTAACGCGGCGCACGTGCGCGCCGAGAAACTGGTCAGGCAGAAAGAAAATCTCCCGATCGGCCGGAATCGATCGCACCACATCGGCCGCGTTCGACGACGTACAACACACATCGACCTCGGCCTTGACCGCTGCCGACGTATTCACATACGCGACGACGACACCGTCGGGGTGATCAGCTTTCCAGGCAAGCACGTCAGCGACCTCGATACTCGACGCCAGCGAACAGCCGGCGTCCGGGTCTGGAATCAGCACTGTCTTTTCGGGAGCCAAAATCTTGGCCGTCTCGGCCATGAAGTGGACGCCGCAGAACACGATCGTGCTGGCGTCACTGGATGCCGCGATTCGCGACAGCGCAAGGGAATCGCCGACGTGGTGGGCGATGTCTTGAATCTCTGGCACCTGGTAGTTATGCGCCAGAATTACCGCATTGCGCTCAGCGGCCAGCTCCCGCACCTGGTTTGCCCAATCGACCGGCAGCTCAGCAAGCGGCGGAGCGGAAAGTGCCGCTGCGGAAGGTGGTTCACTGCCAAATGGCACGGCGGAAAATGACGGGTTAGACACGATATTCCTTGTACTCAAAGGGGTTCACTATCTTTGACGATCATCGTTGCTTCGAAGGTCATCGGTCGGCTCCGCGCCAGGAGTCCGGCCTGCGCCGGGATTCGGCATGGTGTCTGAATCCACTGCATATGACTCCACAGTGCCGACAATCAGTTCGGGTTGCTGGGCGGTGATGAACTCCGGCTGTTCGTCGTCGGACGCCGGACCAGCATTGGCCAAGATCACCGCGACATAAGGCAACAGCACGGCAAGTCCGACGAACACCCAACGCAGTAGCCCGGTCACGAAGAAAATCGCCATGATCAAGCAGACGGTACGAATCCCCATCGAAATCAGGTATCGCTGCGCCCGACCGGACATTTCTTCCGAATGTGCTTGCCGAGCTGACGTGACCAGAAATACCTGTTCGTCGGCCGGCGGTTTCATAACTCCACGGTACGCCTCGCCGGGGCGACGAGGCGTCGCCTCGACGAAGCGAGGAGTCAGAACACGTCACAGCCGGTCGATTCATGAGGCTTGGCTGACCGTGCTCATGTTGAAATCCTCGATGCGCAGCGGCGGCATGGCGGCGCGAGTGAAATAGTCGCCCCACTCCCGTGGCAGGCAAGGCGCGGTAGCTCCCACTTCACTGATCCGCCGCAATACATCGACCGGACTTTCGTTGAACCGGAAGTTGTTCACCGCGCCGACCACTTCGCCACCCTCGACGAGGTAAACGCCGTCACGGGTGAGACCGGTGAGCAACATCGTCTGCGGATCGACTTCGCGGATGTACCACAAACAGGTCAACAGCAGACCTCGATCGGTGCTGGCGATCATTGCGTCTAGATCGGCACCACCGGCTGGCCCTTCGAGTATCAGATTGTCGATTGCCGGTGTGACGGGTAGCCCAGTAATCCCAGCCGAATAGCGGGTCTGAATCAGCGAGGCAAGCTTTCCCTGGTCAAGCCACGCAGTGCGCCCCAGCGGCAGTCCATTATCGAAGACCGAACTCTCAGCACTGGATGCCTGCGCCTGCACGAAAGGGCCGCATTCCAGGCCGGCATGCGTCGGATCGCTGTAGAGATTGATCGGGACCTCTGTCAGCTGTTCGCCGACTCGGGTACCGCCACCGGGCTTGCTGAATACCGTGCGACCATCGTGAGCATCGCGCGCGGATGACGACCAATACAGGTAAATCAGCAAGTCGGCTACCGCCGTCGGTGGCAATAACGTTTGGTAGCGCCCAGCAGCCAGATCGACGCGACGCTGCGCCCATTCGAGCCGACCGGCAAGATCTTTATGTAGCCCCGCGACATCGATATCGGTGAAGTCGCGAGTTGCCACACCTGCCCAGGCCGAGCGACTCATGTCGCCAGATTTGCCGTTGATTTCCAGTTGCCCGGTCGGCTGGTTATGAGAAAGCCGAAGTCCAGTCGAGCTGCCCAGGTAGGTCGAGGTCATCTGGTGCTCGGCGAAACCGAAGAGCAGCTGGTCACGCCCGGCCGCATCTTCGAGTTGGACGCCGAGATCGCCGACGAACCGGTCGAACACTCTCGCGTCGGTTTCACGCGGCGCGTCCGCCCAGTTTCCACCGACAGGACCGCTGGGTTCGACCAGCGGCCCGGCGTCAATCGCCGGAGTGTTCTGCCGGGCGGCTTGCGCGGCGGCCGCGATCAGGTCATCAAGATCAGCGGTTTGGACGGCGCTACGGGACACCACGCCGACTGCGGTTCCTTCGTTGCCACCGACGGTGGCAATCACGGTTAACCGACGTCCGCGCGTGACGCCGTTGGTCGTCAACGTGTTGTTGGCCCAACGCAGATTGGCGCTGCTGGTCTCCTCGGCGATCACCACGCAGCCGTCGATGCCGACCACGCCGGCGGCCAGCGACAACGCGCGCTCGACGGTTTCCTGTGGTGTGCTCGCAGGGCTCATCGTCCACCCTCCTGCACAGTATTGAGAACGCGGATCCCGCGAAACAATGCGGACGGGCAGCCATGACTGACCGGCGCGACTTGGCCTGGCTGGGCTTTTCCGCAGTTGAAGGCGCCACCCAGTACGTAAGTCTGCGGCCCTCCGACGACGTCCATCGCGCCCCAAAAGTCAGTCGTGGTGGCCTGGTAGGCCACGTCGCGCAGTTGGCCGACGAGCCGGCCGCCACGAATTTCGTAGAACCGCTGCCCGGTGAACTGGAAGTTGTATCGCTGCATATCGATCGACCAGCTCTTGTCACCGACGATGTAAATGCCTCGTTCGACCCCGCCGATCAACTCCTGCGTTGACGGACCACCTGCAGCCGGTTGCAGTGAGACATTCGCCATCCGCTGCACCGGCACATGGTCGGCGGAGTCGGCGAACGCGCAACCGTTGGATCTACCTAGGCCTTTGAGCCGGGCCATTCGGCGGTCTAACTGATAGCCGACGAGAGTGCCGCCGCGCACCAGATCCCATTGCTGGCCGGCCACACCTTCGTCGTCGTAGCCGATGGTTGCCAGGCCATATTCGGCGGTGCGATCTCCGGTGACATGCATCTGTGGTGAGCCGTAGGCCAGTGTGCCGAGTTTGTCGAAGGTGGCGAAACTGGTGCCGGCATAGGCCGCTTCGTAGCCGAGCGCGCGATCGAGTTCGGTGGCATGGCCGATCGACTCGTGAATAGTCAGCCACAGGTTCGACGGATCGATCACCAGGTCATAGTCGCCGGCTTCGACCGAAGGTGCCGCCATTTTCTCGGCTAATTGCGAGGGGAGCTGGTCGAGCTCGGCGTCCCAATCCCAACCGGTGCCGACCAGAAACTCCCAGCCGCGCCCGACCGGGGGAGCGAGGGAATCCATCGTTTCGAACCTGCCGGACTCAGCGTCGACCCGCACCGCCGTGATGGTCGGCATTAACCGCACCCGCTGCTGGGTGGTAATCGTGCCGGCCAGGTCGGCATAGAACTTGTTCTCCAGCACCTGAGCCACGCTCGCGTCGACGTGGTCGATGCCGTCGGCCTTCAGCAGCCGTGCCGATCGTTCGGCCAGCAGATCGACTTTGTCGGTGTCGGGCACCGTGAACGGATCGATGTCATAGGCAGAAACCCACGTGACGTCGGCGTAGACCGGCTCATCGGCGAGTTCGATCTCTTCGCGGTTGACCGCGCGGCTGACCTTGGCCATCGCCACCGCTTGCTCCGCCACCCGCGCCGCCGATTCGGGAGTGAGATCGACGCCTGCGGCGAAACCCCAGGTGCCGTCATAGACGACCCGGACGGCGAATCCGGCGTCGGAGTCGTCGCTGCGTGATTCCAGCGTGGCATCGCGCAGTCGCAGTTGCTGCGAACGAACCCGCTCGATCCGGACGTCGGCGTGCCCGGCGCCCAGCTCAGCGGCTCGGGTAAGCGCGGCATCGGCGAGCTGACGCAGCGGTAGGTCGAGAAAAGTCGGATCGACCCCACGATTGGGCTCAGACATCGGTCTCGCTTCCTGGCAGGTGCGACCGAGGTCTCGGTCATCCGGCGGTCGGGAGTGTTTCCTCGATCACCCTATGACGAAGATCAAGCGGCGCCGTCATACGAAACCGCGACCCTGCGAGATCGCAGGGTCGCTAGGCGAATCGGCTGCCGCGGGTGCGGCGGAATCCGCATACCGCTTGGCGATGAATTGTTTACAGGTAAGATGTCTCTGTAAGCAATTCGTTTGAGGCGGGAGTCATGAGTACAGCAGGGTTACCGTCGATCATCAGCCATGCTGATCTGGTCGGGTTGGGCTTGTCGAGGCATCGGCTGTATGCGATGGCGCGGGCTGGTGAATTCGAGCAGATCGCGCCGGGTATTTACGGCCGGTCGGGCGAAATGGATGACACGACGGCGGCTTGGGCGTCGATCAGTCTGCGGAAACCGTCGGCGACGATCTGCCTGCTCAGTGCGCTGTCGCTGCACGAATTGACTGACGAGATTCCGCGAGCGAGTGACATTGCGCTGCCTCGGGGTGAGCGAACGCTGGCGACTCGGTTCACACCGATCAGCTGGCATTCCTTTGATCGGGCGACGTTCGATTTGGGCAGGGCGCAGCACCCGTTGACCGAGGAGGGGCTCGCGATCGGGTTGTATTCGCCGGAGCGGACGATCATCGATGCCTTCCGGCTGCGGCACGAGATCGGTGCCGACATCGCCAACGAGGCACTGAAGCGGTGGCTGCGTCGGCGTAATAGCACACCGACGATGTTGTTGGGGCTGGCACGATCGTTTCCCCAGGCACTACCGGCGCTGCGCTCGACCATGGAGATCTTGCTATGAGCCAGGCTCCGCAACATGGAACACCGGCCGGTGACGCGTTCCTGGCTATCCAAAAGCTAGCCCGAGGCACGGGTGGGGATGTTCAGGAACTGCTCACGCTCTACGCACTAGAGGGCTTACTCGCCCGCGTCGCCGCCTCCCGCTACCGCGAGGACTTCGTCCTCAAAGGCGGGGTACTACTCGCCGCGTCTAGCCTGCGCAGGCCGACGAAAGACATCGACCTGCAAGCAACTGGAATCGCCAACGATGCCGACGACGTGCTCGAACGCATCCGGGGAATCGCCGCGATCGACGCCGATGACGGACTGACCTTCGACCCTCGTGCGATCACCGCGCACACGATCCGCGAGGACGACACCTACGCGGGCGTCCGTGTTCGGCTACTCGCCACACTAGGGCGAGCACGTTTGTCAGTCGGGATCGACGTGAACTTCGGCGACCCGATCTGGCCAGCCGCCTCCAAGATCATTCTTCCCCGGCTGGTACAGATCGGCCAACAACCCGTTCACATCCTCGGCTACCCACTTCCGATGGTCATAGCCGAAAAGACTGTGGCTGCTCTCGAGCGCGGCGAAGCCAACACTCGGTGGCGCGACTTCGCTGACGTCCTCACCATCAGCGGCGTCCACGAGATCTCAGCGAGCGAACTCGCCGCTGCCCTGCAAGCAGTCGCCACCTACCGCGAAGTAGTGGTGCAACCACTCCTACTCGCGCTGGCCGCGATGCCCGAAACAGCCCAGGTCAAATGGGCGGCCTGGCGCCGCCGACAAGCCCACGCCCACAAGCTGCCCGAGCGATTCGCCGACACCTTAAGCCTCGTCGCCGCGTTCACCGACCCGGTACTGAATGATGAAGCGACCGAAGGCTCTCGCTGGAACCCAACCCGCCAGATGTGGGAACAAGCCGGGCCCTGACCCAGAGCCGGTCAGGCGGTGTGGCTGACCACGTGCGGGCGGCCGCCCAAGCTGGCGAGTCGCGGCAGCAACTCAGCGACGTCAAAGGCGTCGGCCGTCTCCAGAATCGACGGAGAGATCGCGGCGAAGCGGAGCCGGCCGCCCGTTTCCCGGGTCCAATCGGTGGCCGCGATCAACACCGCGAGTGCGTGCTCATGGATTTCGGTGACAAGGCCGGCATCGACCACGACGTCGTCGCAGCCTTGCGGCCGTTCCCGCAACAGTGCTCCGCGCAGGTCAGCGAGAGCATCGACGTTCAACGAACCACTCAGCCGTACGACCAGTCCATCGTCGAGGCAGGTACTGCTCACAGTGCCGAAGTCTGCCGCTGTCATGGTGTTCATGATTTTCTCCCAATGCGCTGGACGACAGTAGTTTTATCGGGACGTGTCGGTCGCTGGCCCAGGTCCGGTCGGAGCGAATGCTGGTCCGCCAGAGGACCCAACGGGACGGGACCAAGGACCTGCTTGGCGATGCGCTGGACGGCCTAGCGGTGTCGGTTTCGCGCCCGCGCCCATCCACTGGTGTGTTCGCGGATGGGCCAACCGATAGCCTTCAGTACGCCCAGAGCAATCGGTGCGACTAGAACAATTTCGGGGCATCCAGCGCGCACGATGCGCCAGCTCGTTGGGAGCTTCTCGGAAAGCCTGGGAGGGCAGCTCGTGGCACGTTCGGTTCTGGTGACCGGAGGCAGCAAGGGAATCGGGCTCGCCGTCGCGCAATCCTTCATCGCGGCTGGCGACCGGGTCGCGATCACCTATCGTTCCAGCGGCTGCCCGGAAGGTCTGTTCGGCGTCCGCTGCGACGTCACGAACACTGACGACGTCGACGCGGCATTCGACGCGGTCGAGGCCGAGCAGGGCCCGGTCGAGGTGCTGGTGGCTAACGCTGGCATTACCCGCGACACGCTGTTGCTGCGGATGGACGACGACGCTTGGCACGATGTCCTCGACACCAACCTCACCGGCGCGTTCCGAGTGGCCAAGCGTGCCTCCCGTGGCATGTTGCGAGCCCACGGTGGCCGCATGATCTTTATCTCCTCGGTGGTTGGCCTGTCCGGCTCGGCTGGCCAGGCCAATTACGCCGCGAGCAAGTCCGGGTTGGTGGGCTTCGCCCGGTCCGTCGCGCGTGAGTTCGGGTCGCGCGGTATCACCGCGAACGTGGTTGCTCCCGGTTTCGTCGATACCGCGCTGACAGCGGTGTTGCCCGATGATCGGCGAGCCGAAATCCTTCGGCAGGTTCCGCTCGGTCGTTACGCCAGTCCGGCAGAAATTGCCGGCGTGGTGCGCTTCTTGGCCAGCGACGAAGCCAGTTACATCACCGGAGCCGTCGTTCCGGTTGACGGCGGTTTGGGAATGGGGCACTAGATATGGGTCTGCTCGAAGGCAAGCGGTTGCTGGTTACCGGCGTCCTGACCGAGGCTTCGATTGCCTTCGACGTCGCCAGGCTCGCCCAAGACGAAGGCGCGCAGGTGGTGTTGTCGTCGTATGGGCGGGTTCGGCGGCTGACCGAACGGATCGCGGGCCGGTTACCCAAGCCGGCACCGGTGATCGAGCTCGACGTGACCTCAGTCGATGACTTGGCCGCGTTGCCAGAGCGAGTTACCGAGCATCTGCCGGCACTGGACGGCGTCGTGCACGCGATCGGGTTCGCGCCAGAAGCCGCGCTCGGCGGCAACTTCCTCAACACTGGCTGGGACGACGTAGCCACCGCGCTGCATGTTTCGGCTTTCTCGCTCAAATCCCTGACCACGGCAGCCTTACCGCTGATGCCGGACGGCGGCAGTGTGGTCGGGCTCGACTTCGACGCCAGTGTGGCCTGGCCGCTGTATGACTGGATGGGGGTGGCCAAGGCCGCCTTCGAATCCTGCGCGCGCTATCTCGCCCGCGATCTCGGCAAGCAGAATGTGCGCGTCAACCTGGTCTCGGCCGGGCCTATCCGCACGATGGCGGCGAAGGGCATCCCGGGCTTTGAGGAGCTTGCCGCTATCTGGGAGACCAGAGCCCCGATGCAATGGGACGTCGCCGACGCCGAGCCAGCAGCCCGTGCTGTCGTCGCCCTGCTGTCGGACTGGTTCCCCAAGACCACCGGCGAGATCGTGCACGTCGATGGCGGCGTGCACGCCATGGGCGCCTAACCTCTGCCAGCGCCCGTTGAGGTGTGGACAATCACGGAGCGATATCCACAAACTGAATCGGGAATTGGCCTGATTGACTAAAACGCGCTTAGTCTTTCGAAAGTGCCAAGTCAAGGCGGCGCGCTGGCAGGTCGATTGCCAAGCGTGTAGCCATCACGACCGCACCCCGAGTTCCCACGCCACATCCTGCCGGGATCACTCGGGCCACCGATTGGAACTAGGCAGGAGTGGGGGACCCAGGTTCGGGTGCTCGAGCTAGATCCGAGCGCCCTTGGGGCGAAGCCGCTATGACAGCGGCCGGGCACACCTTCCGCCCGAGCCCGACAGCTCACCTCGCCGGCGTCGGAAGGATTCACCATGGGTGCACATCGCTACTCCGGGCCGCGCCATGCGCGCCCGACTGGACCGCGTCACGCGAAACCGACGCAGCCAGGTACCGCTCACCGCACGGTCGCACTCACCGGATTGGCCACCGCGCTCGTCGCGGCTGAGTCTTTCGGGCTGTCGCTCAACTCCGGCAGCGCGGGTGCTGTCACTCCCGACAGGTGGGCGCAATTGCGTATGTGCGAGGCAAGCGGCAACTACGGCGACAACACCGGTAACGGTTATTACGGTGCCTATCAGTTTGATCTCAAGACGTGGCACGGTCTCGGCTATCCGGGGCTGCCATCCGCAGCGCCGGCTCCGGTGCAAGACCAAGCGGCGCAGCAGCTCTACGCGACACGGGGATGGGAACCGTGGCCGTCGTGTTCGCTCAAGCTCGGTCTTGTCGATGACCGGCAGGCCTCTCGCAGTGACGCCAGGCTGCCGCTCGCACCGGTGGTCGTGCCCCTGACAGCACGCACCGTTGTGTCGGTCGTCCGCCGGACGCCGGTAGCCGCGAAGCCGGTGACCAGCACGCCAGTACCCCGCACGTCCACGCCAGTACCCCGCACGTCCACGCCAGTGCCGCGTACGTCCACACCAATACCCCGCACAGCGGCAGCGCCGGTCGCCAGGACGGTATCGGCAGCGCCGGTAACCAGAGTCGGCTGGGACGGTCACTACTTGACCACTCGTGATGTCGTCCAGGCGCGAACCGATGTCACGTTGTGGCAGCGACAGATGCGTGCCGCCGGGTATCCGCTGACCGTCGATGGTCGGTACGGTCCGGCGTCTGCTGCCGCAGCCAGCCGGTTCGAAGCCGCGAAGGGCCTGCCGGTCGAAACCCCAGGCGTTGTCGGCCCGAGGGTATGGTCCGCGCTCTTCGCGAAGTAACTCAGATCGTGTCGTCGTCGAGATCCTCAGCGTCGGCGGCGTCGATCTCGTCCCGGGTGATGCCGAGCAGGTACAAGATCGCGTCTAGGTAAGGCACGTTCAGGGCGGTGTCAGCCGCCTGCCTGACTACGGGCTTGGCGTTGAAAGCAACGCCAAGCCCGGCGCGACCCAGCATGTCGAGGTCATTGGCACCATCGCCGATGGCGATGGTCTGACTCAACGGCACGCCAGCGTCCGCCGCGAAACGTTCCAACGCGGTGGCCTTGCCGGCCCGGTCAACCACCGGGCCAGTCAGTCGTCCAGTCAGGACGCCATCGACAACTTCGAGAGTGTTGGCGGCCGAGAAATCGAGTTTGAGGTCGTCGACCAGCCGGTCGGTTACTTGGGTGAAACCACCGCTGACGATCGCGACCAGATAGCCGAGTCGTTTCAACGTACGAACCAGGGTGCGCGCGCCAGGGGTCAACACCAACGATGTGCCGACAGCGTTGAGTGCGCTGGCTGGCAAACCGGCCAGCAACGCCACCCGCTCGCGCAGCGACTGTTCGAAGTCGAGTTCGCCGCGCATCGCGGCTTGGGTGATCGCGGCAACCTGCGCGCCACAGCCAGCTCGGTCGGCCAGCATTTCGATGACCTCGCCACGGACCAGCGTCGAATCGACGTCCATCACGACGAGTCGCTTGGCCCGCCGGTAGAGGCCGCTGCGCTGAACGGCGATATCAACCGATGACGCCACCGCCTCGCTACTGAGCTCAGCGCGCAAAGAGTCGGGATCGGCGCCGGAGACCTCGAGCTCGATGCAGGTGACCGGGTGTGTGGCGAGTCGCTGGATTCGGTCGATGTTCGCCCCGCAGCTAGCGATCCGCCTCGCGACGCCGGCCATCGCCGCTGCCGATAGTGGCTGACCGAGCACAGTGACGTGAAGCATGCCGGGTGCCGGCGTTGATTCTTCGGGTGTCGGCTCTTCGGACGCCGTCTGTTCGCGACCGACGCTTACTTCGATTTCTAGCCCGAGCTCGCGAGCGACGCCGGCTAGACCGTCGCGCACAGTGATCTCGTCGGCGGCGGAAATCTCACCCAAGCTGACTTCAGCGCCGAGGATCAGCCGCCCACGCAAGACGATTTGCTCAGTATCGGTAACCGCGAGATCGAGCCGAGCGAACTCGGCAAATAGTCGTGAGGTCACCCCGGGCCGATCGCGGCCGGTGAGTGTGACGAGCAAACTGCGCTCTGCTGTCGCGGAGGTTTCGGGTTGCCAGCTCATTGCCCGACCACGTTATCGCCCCGCGCGATCACAGTCGCATCGGCGGTCAGGCGCGGAGTAATCGGTTCAGCGCCGACGGTCGGCTCAGCGAAGCTCGCGGACCTCGTGCTCGACCGCGCCGCTGATTAGCAGATGTATCGGCGCGTTGTACGCCACCATCAACGATTCTCGGAGTGTTCGCGAAAGTTCACGCAGCACTTGGTCGCGCATCGCGTTAGCCGACGTCGACGCCGCGCCCGGGGTTGTCGTCGCGAGCTGGACGACGCGCCACAGCCCCAATGCGCGTTCGATCAGCACCCGTGACGGCGCTGGCCAATTCGGCGGTAGCCGATTGTGCGCCGTCCGCAGCGCGAGATCGGCTGCCGCACTGCTGCCCGCGAGTTCGGGTCGCCAATGCGCGAGGTCGATACCGGCCAACGTGTCAGTAGCCGCTCGGATGGCACGACGCAGGGCTCGATCGGCTTGTTCGAGCAGCCGGGGAACCGTCGCCGCGGGCAGATCGGTCGGCACCGCTGGCAGGCCTGTCGTGACCGGCAGTCCTGTCGTTATCGGCCGCCCGCCCGTTCTGTCGTGGGCAGCGTCTCCGTCGTGGGCATCGTCGAGGAACGTGCTCTCCTCAAAAGCGATCCAGTAAAAACCCCGATATGACGAACCTCGTAAGTCGAGCCGAGGCACTAACCCGAGCCGCTGGCCTGCTGTTTCGAGGAGGACGCCGCCACCGGCGTCCAGCGCGGCACGGGCGAACGGACCCGTACCAGCTGCCGACAACGCGTCGCCTGGGGCTGGCAAGATGACGGCAAGCTGGCCGGCTCCGCTGGCGCGCAGCAGCGGCCAAGCTTCACTCAGCGTCACTTCCGACCCGAGACTGCCGAGGCCGGCCACAATATGGCCGTCGCTATCTGCCTCTACCGCCGCGACAGCCCTGGCGTCATCGACCGGACCAGCCATGGCGGCCGCGAGCCAGCAAGCCAACCGCCCGGGGACGTCGGGGTCGACGGGCTGAAACCGTTGCCCAGGCATACTCGAACTCACTACACCAGGGTAGAAGAGTCGGTTGCTGGCCCGCATACGGCTAGCGCAATTCGCCGTCGCAGGTCGCCACGACATGCCGGCAACCCTCCAATGGCGGCCAGCAACGCGGGAGCCGCTAAGTTTCGCTGCGTGACTGCGACCGCCCAGGACGCCGATGAGCCGGTCGCCGACGTGCTCCAGATGCGCGGAGTGGGCGTTGTCCGCGATCAATCGACGCTGCTCGACGGCATCGATTGGGACGTCGACCAAGACCACCGCTGGGTGATTCTCGGTCCGAATGGCGCTGGCAAGACGACGCTGCTGCGGATCGCGTCGACCCGGATGTTTCCCTCTCGCGGCACCGTGCACATTCTCGGTGAGCGGCTCGGCGCGGTCGACGTCTTCGAGCTGCGGCCACGCATCGGCCTGTCGAGTGTCGCGCTCGGCGAACGGATTCCGCCAGCTGAGAAGGTCCGCGATCTGGTGCTGACCGCGTCCTATGGCGTCGTCGGTCGTTGGCGCGAACATTACGACGAGCGGGACCAAGCGCGGGCCGAGGCCGTATTGAACCAGGTCGGTTGCGCGCATCTGGCTGACCGTAGCTACGGCACGTTGTCTGAAGGTGAACGCAAGCGCGCGCAGATCGCTCGGGCGCTGATGACTGATCCGGAACTGCTCTTACTCGATGAACCGGCGGCCGGCCTTGACCTCGGTGGGCGTGAAGATCTTCTCGGCCGGCTCACCGCGCTTGCGACCGACCCAGACGCGCCAACCACCGTGCTCGTCACCCATCACGTCGAAGAAATCCCGGTCGGATTCACCCACGCGCTGCTGCTGCGTGGTGGCCGTTTGGTGGCGAGCGGACCCATCGAAGAAGTGGTGACGGCGTCCACGCTTTCGGCGACGTTCGGTCTGGCATTGGCGCTGGGATTCGCGCGAGGCCGGTTCAGCGCCCGGGCACTCTGACACTTCACCTGCGCAGCCGTTTCTAACTCCCGCGCGGTGAACGGCACCGCGCGATCATTTCGCGTCCTATAGTCGAAACATGCCTGACTGGTTGGCGTGGACAGTGGTGGCCGCCGCGTGCGCGGGTGCCGAGGCATTCACGCTCACCCTCATGCTCGGCTTCGTCTCGGTGGCAGCTGTTATCGCGATGGCTGTCGCCGTCGCTGGTGGACCGGTGCCCGCGCAACTGATCGCCTTCATCGCGAGTTCCGTCGGCTTACTCGCCGTCGTCCGCCCGATTGCCCGTGCTCATCTGCGTACGCCAGCGGTGCTACGCAGCGGCGTCGATGCTTTGATTGGCACGCACGCCGTAGTGCTCCAGCAAGTTGATTCGGGGCAAGGGCAAGTCAAGATCGGGGGAGAGGTTTGGACGGCGCGTTCCTATCTGGACGATCAAGTTCTCGAACCCGGTGCCACCGTTGAAGTCGTCAAGATCCAAGGCGCAACGGCCTTGGTCTATGGAACGGAGTAGTTCATGAGCCCCGCCATTATCGCGCTGATTGTGGTCGCGGTCTGTGTGTTATTCGTCATCGTCCGTACCGTGCGCATCGTGCCGCAGGCACGTGCTGGCATTGTCGAGCGATTCGGGCGCTATCACAAGACTCTCGGCGCGGGGCTGAATATCGTGCTCCCATTTGTTGACCGGCTGCGTCCGCTGCTGGATATGCGTGAGCAGGTTGTTTCATTTCCGCCACAACCGGTGATTACCGAAGACAACCTTGTCGTCGGCATCGATACCGTGCTCTATTTCCAGGTTACCGACCCCCGGGCCGCGACCTATGAAATAGCCAATTACATTCAAGCCATTGAGCAGCTCACCGTCACCACGCTACGAAATGTGGCCGGCGGCATGGATCTCGAACGTACCCTTACGTCACGCGAGGAAATCAACTCGCAGCTGCGCGTCGTGCTCGACGAAGCAACCGGCAAATGGGGGATCCGAGTCAACCGGGTCGAGCTAAAGTCGATTGATCCGCCGGCGTCGATTAAAGATTCGATGGAAAAGCAAATGCGCGCCAACCGCGATAAGCGGGCCGCTATCTTGACCGCCGAGGGTTTGAAGCAGTCGCAGATTCTCACCGCCGAAGGCGAGAAGCAGTCGGCTATTTTGCGCGCCGAAGGGCAAGCGAAGGCTGTCGTTACGCAAGCCAAGGCTGACGCCGAAGCCCAAGCCTTGCGCGCGGAAGGTCAATCGCAGGCGATCGGCACGGTCTTCAAGGCGATTCACGATGGCAAGCCGGACGCCGAACTGCTCGCCTATCAATACCTGCAAATGTTGCCGCAAATTGCCCAAGGTGACGCGAACAAACTCTGGATTATCCCGAGTGAACTCGGCAAGGCGCTTGAGGGCTTGGGTGGCGTTATCGGATCATTGAAGAGTAGCGACAGCTGAGAACCCTCTGCTCGATTTAACCTGCTCGATGTAACCCGCTCGACCTGAAGGACGACCTGTGTTGAGCGGCTGGCAAGACCTCGGCGTATTCGCTGCGGGCGCGGTGGCCGGCCTGGTCAATACCGTGGTCGGTTCTGGTTCGCTGGTGACGTTTCCGACGTTGGTGGCGATGGGCTACGCGCCGCTGATAGCCAATATCTCGAATACTGTCGGGCTCGTTCCTGGCTCGGCGAGCGGCGCGTTCGGCTATCGACGCGAACTTCGTGGCCAGGGCCAGCTGCTGCGAAGGTTGGCAGTCGCCTCGGTAGCTGGCGGCGGGGTCGGGGCTACCTTGTTATTGGCGCTGCCGGGCAGTGCTTTTCAGAAGGTCGTGCCGTTCCTCATCGTGCTTGCTTGCGTGTTGGTGGTCTTGCAGCCGCGACTTTCGGCACTGGTAGCTCACCGCCAACACAATCGCGACGTCGCGAAGCGGCCAGGCGGGCTCCTGCTCGACGTCGCTGTCTTCGCTACCGCTATTTATGGCGGCTACTTCGGCGCCGCTCAAGGTGTGATCTTGATCGCGTTCCTCGGCATCTTGCTCGATGATGAGCTGCAACGGCTGAACGCGGTCAAGAACGTGTTAGCCAGCATCGTGAACGGCACGGCGGCGCTGATTTTCATCGCCTTTGCCCATGTCGCCTGGCTGCCGGCGATCCTGTTGGCCGCAGGCGCCACGATAGGGGGCCAACTCGGTGCCAAAGTCGGCCGACGAATACCCGCGCGGATACTGCGAAATCTGATCGTCGTGGTCGGGCTGGCAGTCGCGATCAAGCTCTTCGCAGACTGGTAGTCAGTATCGGCAGCGGTTCAGTAGCGGCGCTTACGGCCGATCATCATGCGCACCGCGAAGACAAGCACGATAAGCAGAGCGCCGCCCACCACGATCGTGTCGATCAGCGCATGGAAGACGAATGCGATCAAAACTCCGACGACGACACCCCCACCAAAGAGCGCGGTGCCGGTGCGCACACTACGGACCAGCGAATTGCCGCTTCGTCCGGTCAGGGTCTCCAGATCGTTCACTGCGAACTTCCTCGTCTCGTCGTCTTCACCGGCTGGTGCGCCGGCTCTGTCTACCTCCCACGCTACTCGCCATCACGGCTTGCCGGAATGATGTGCCGAATGGCGCAGCTCTGGACGATCGAGGATCCCACCGACCCGCGACTCGCCGATTATCGGGCGCTGACTGATGTCGCGCTGCGGCGGCGCACCGAACCGGCCGATGGGGTGTTTATCGCCGAAGGTGAGTTGGTGATCGAGCGGGCACTGCGAGCTGGCTACCGGATGCGATCGGCACTGATGAGTCAGCGTTGGGCTGACAGCTCCGAGCAGTTGCTGGCCGACGTTGACGCTCCGCTATACATCGGCTCTGATGCGCTGTTGGAGACCGTCACCGGCTTCCACGTCCATCGGGGCGCGCTTGCTGCCATGGCCAGGCTGCCGGTGCCGACTGTTGATCAGGTATTGGGCGGTGCTCGACGGGTCGTCGTCCTTGAAGACGTGAACAGTCACACGAATATTGGCGCGATCTTTCGCTGCGCCGCTGGCTTGGGCATGGACGCCGTCTTACTGAGTCCGCGCTGCGCTGACCCGCTTTATCGTCGCGCGGTGCGAGTCTCGATGGGTCAGGTATTCGCGATCCCGTACGCGCGATTCGATGCCTGGCCAGCAGGTCTGGCGGCATTGACCAAAGGCGGATTCGAGGTGTTCGCGTTGACACCTGCGGCCGAGGCGATCTCGATCGAGGAGATCTCGGTCTCGGCGAGTGATCGGGTTGCGCTCGTCCTTGGAGCAGAAGGGCCCGGTCTGTCAGATGACGTGCTGAGCGCAGCCAGGCCGGTGCGGATTCCGATGTCCGGCGGCGTCGATTCACTCAACGTCGCCGCAGCAGCCGCAGTCGCTTGTTACGCGCTGCGCGGCCGAAACTGACTGCTTAGGTCCAGCGGGTGTCGCGCATGTCGCCTCTCTTCGAATCCGTCAACATCAAGCGTCGATCTGGGTAGCCGATCGAGGTAGCCGTCCCCCGCAAGGCCGTCTCTAGGGTGACTGTTTCGGCAACCGTCTGGTCATTCTGAAGCATCTTCGGCTAAGAAAAGTAGTCATCCGCGCGCTTTTTTTCGACAACCGCCACAGGTCAGATCTCGGTGGTTACAGTTAGTGATGTTCGGCTACAACCAGCCTGTTCCGATCACGACCAACGAATCGGCACATGACTACGACAAATGACGCGCGAACAACGTGCGGACAGGTCAAGCTCGCCAGGGGGTGAGACTCCACCGTGATACATCGTTTATCGCGTCGTGTTGCCGCCTGGTCACTATGGACGCTCAATGCTCGTACTCGCAACTTTTTGCTGGCTATCGAAGGCCTTTACGTTCTCGCGGTAGTTACTGGCCTTGCGAATAGGTCGATTGATCTCGACAAGTTAGCGACGTTCGGGGTTTTAGTCGGGTGTGGCCTCCTCAGTATCGAAGGCTCGCTTAGGCTGGTTTGGAGCAATCCCCAATCACGTCGCCATAACGACATGATGGCAGTGTGGACGTTGCCGGCCGCGCTGCTCTTGCCGCCGGTGCTTGCCGCTTTGGTCGTCGTCCCGTTGGATCTATATTTTGCCAATCGGGTCTTTCGTAACGCACCGGTCAAAGCTGTCTTTAACAGTGCCTGTATAGGATTGTCCTGTTTTCTCGGCGCTACGGTGCACGGATTCTTAGTCGGATCGAGCTCTCCGCACAACGTCAACACACTCGTCGGTGGCGGTGGCGCGATGATCGCCGTTCTTGTCTGCGTCGTTGTGCGGCAGGCGACTAATGACGTTCTTATTGCCGAAGTAATCGCCTTGACTGGGGCACCAGGAGCGCGGGTCCGAGACGGATTCAACAATCGCGAAGACTGGGGGAGTGTCCTCGCCGAAAGCTGCACCGGAATTCTGGTGGCGATTGCCTGCGCGGCGTCCGCTTATACAGTTCTGCTTGCTGTCCCGCCTGTTCTCGTGCTGCAGCGCACATTATTGCTGAGCGGATTTCGCGATGCCGCGCGTACCGATCCTAAAACTGGGCTCGCGAACTCCAGCTATTGGCGTGAAGTTGCCGAACGTGAATTGGTGCGTGCCCGCGGTGGTCGTGAATCGGTCGCGATTCTGCTGGTCGACATCGACCATTTCAAGCTGGTCAACGATCAATATGGTCACCTCGTCGGTGACGATGTGCTACGCGCTGTAGCCGACGGACTGACTGATGGTCTTCGACCCCGTGACTTCGTCGGCCGGTTCGGTGGCGAGGAGTTCCTGATTCTGCTTGCTGGCTCCGATGTCGAGCAGGCACGTCAAACGGCCGAGCGGATTCGCGAGCACATCGCTGCCCTTGCCATCGATACGCCGACAAGCCAGGGCGAGGTCGGCGTGACAGTCTCGATCGGCGTCGCCGCCTTCCGCGAGAGCGGCCATTCCGTGCACGAACTACTGGACGCCGCGGACCGGGCTTTGTACGTGGCCAAGAACACCGGCCGCAACTGCGTCCGGATCGCTGAGCCAGCTCAGCCGCAGGTCATCGACCTCACGGCCGACTCCGCTCGAGTGATCGACTTGCGGCGGGTCGGCACCACTGTCATCGAGTGACCCGAGCGCAAGGATAATTGTTCAGACCGGGGGATCGCTTATTACTTCATGGTAGGCAGTTAGCTGGTAATCAAACAGTCGGTGAACTACCCGTGACGTTTTGTTCGTGGGGCAGATCAGGGCCGAAGAATCACTTAGCATCGGCACCGTGCTTAACGCGCGTTCGAATCCCGTTTTAGCCGGGCCCACATTGCCTATCGCGGCTCGGCAGGTGACTAAACGCTACGGCGAGACCCTTGCTGTTGACGACGTTGACCTCATCGTTGCCGCTGGCCAGATCCACGGGCTCTTGGGCCCCAACGGCGCGGGTAAGACGACCGTCCTGGCTATGTTGTTCGGCCTTGTTGAACCCGATTCCGGATCACTCAGTCTGTTCGGGCGAGACCGAGAATCAGTCGATGTCGAATGGCTCGACGGCGTGGCCGGGTTTATCGAAACGCCGCGCTTTTATCCGTATCTTTCGGCCCGCAAGAACTTAGAACACCTGGCCCGCCTCGATGGCGGTCAAGCTCCCCGATTGATCGGCGGCGCGCTCGACCAGGTCGGACTCAGTAGCGTCGCGGATCAGAAAGTCCGGGGTTACTCGCTGGGAATGCGGCAGCGACTCGGTATCGCCGCTTCGCTATTGCGTTCACCCCGGTTGCTCATTGTCGATGAGCCGGCCAACGGTCTCGACCCGGCTGGTGCTCGCGATTTGTGGATCTCGCTCCGGTCACTGGCCGAGAACGGCACGGCGGTGTTGTTGAGTAGTCACGACATGGCGGTCGTAGAAGATGTCTGCGACAGCATTACTGTGTTGCGTGCGGGCCGCTCGGTCTTTGACGGCACGTTGGCCAAGATGCGCGCGGAGGCACCTGAATCCGCCTATCGACTGCACACCAGTGACGACCAAGCCACCGTTAGCCATGCCGCCGATATCTCTGGTGTAAACGTCGAACGGACGGCGGATGGCCTCCTGGTCCGGGCCGATCGAGACGACCTCGACGGCTTCGTGATAGCGCTGGGTCGAGCGGGGATCGCGGTACGCGGCCTCCAGTTAGAGGCGACCCCGCTCGAATCATTGTTCTTCCGGCTTACCGAGGGCAGCGCCCGTCAACCCCGGCCTAACCCTGGACGATCGCGCCGCGTTGGCCGGCAGCTACTCATCGGTAGCCAGCAATGAGCACCATCTCGAGGCCGATGGCACCACCGGCGCCAGTGGCCGGTAAATCCCACGGGTTCGACGGTGTCGTTGCCGTCTGGCACGGCGAATTACTCAAGCTGGTCGCCCATACCCGTATTCGAGTGATCGCGGCCCTGTGTCTATTAGGCCCTTTCGCCGTCCTAGCCGTTCTTGAGGCTCAGAGTTCAGTGCCCCAAGACACGCTGTTTGGGCGGTGGGTGCACGAGTCGGGTTTCGCGCTGCCGTTAGTGATCCTCTCGTTTACCGGCCAATGGGTCTTGCCTGTCTTGGCCGGGGTTGTTGCCGGCGACATCTTCTCCTCAGAAGACCAACACGGCACCTGGAAGGCAGTGATTACCCGCTCTCGTAGTCGGTCCCAGATTTTCGCCGGAAAGCTGCTGGCCGCCATAACGTGGTCGGTAACGGCAGTCATTGTGCTGGCTTTGGCAAGCATCGTCGCCGGGCTGCTTATCGGTCATCAACCCCTGGTGGACCTATCAGGCGAGCTCGATCCGGCCGGGCGCAGTATGACCTTGGTAGTGACCAGTTGGGCAACAGTATTAGCGCCAACACTGGGTTTTACCGGAGTCGGATTGATGTTGTCGGTGCTGACCCGCCATAGCGTGGCCGGAATCGGAGGCCCGCTGATACTTGGCCTGGTCATGCAGGTTGCTTCGCTGGTCAACGGGCCAGACCTGTTCCGGGTCCTTTTGCTGAGCACTCCGTTCGGCACCTGGCACGGCCTCTGGGTCGACCCATCATTTCGCGGACCGTTGGTGCAAGGGTTCGCGGTCAGCGCGGTGTGGTTCGTGGTCACCGTTCTTATCGGCTACGTTTCCTTTGCCCGTCGCGATATTGCGACCGCCTGATGCGCCACCTCTTCATCTCGGCCGTGGTCGCTGTCGCGTTCGCTGCCGCACTCACCGGGTGCGGCGACGGAGCTATTACCGACGCCAAACTTCAGGGATCAGTCGGGGCGACGTTCGCTAACTTGTGGGTATTGCAGCAGACCGAGCAAGGCCATCCTCATCCCGCCGTCGCAACACTTCACTCGCACGCCTCATGTCACCGTGGTAGTCCGTCGGAGCCGGCAGTAGGAGCGGCTAGCGACTGGGTCTGCGCCGTCACCTGGTTAGTCGATGGACCAGCTACACCGGCTACCGCTCTTTATAACCTCAATGTGATGACCAACGGTTGCTATGCCGCCGAGGGCGACGGGCCAGCGTCGGTCAACGGCTCGGCCACGTTACAGACAGCCGCCGGGAAAAGCATGACCAACCCGTTATGGCAATTCAATAGCTGTTTCAACACAGCCTGAGCAGCTTTGCTCGCAGTTCACCTGATGTGATGCTCCGTTCATGTTCGGCGGGATTGAACTTCACCTCGGTGCTTTACGGTCCGAATTGTCCGCTGGGAGCGGCCGACAGCGGCGAAGCAGCCAAGGTCTGGAGAAGCAACCCATGAGCTATGCAAAGCGAAGGATCGTCACCAACAAGCATCGCAAGATTCGAGGCGTAACCGGCGGAGCTCTTGCCTTCGGGTTGGCTATCGGAATCAGCGGAGTCGCGGTTGCCACTGGGGTAACCGGAGGCTTCGGTAATGCCCAAGTGGACGGCGCCGACACCGGAAGCGGGATTCTGTTGCCGTCGAACCAACGGGTCACCCCCGCCGGAACCCGAGCCCTGGTCGACAATGGCCGGCTCATTTCCAGCACTATCAGCCCTGACGGCACCAAGCTCGCGGCGATTAGCTACGAGCACGGGATCGGTTTCCTGACCGTGATGGACCTCACGTCTGGCCAGGTAATCCAGCAGGTGGGTACCGGCTCGGCAACCGACCCGGCGCTTGGCAGTAGCCCTACCCGGGGCCAAGTTGGTACTGATGGACCGCTCTATTCAGCTGATGGCACAAGCCTTTTCTTCCCGTTGGCGTCGTCCATCTTGCGATTCGCGGTCAATGCCGACGGCACGGTAGCTGCCGGCCCGACAACGATTTCCTTACCCAATGCCACCCTGCCAGGCAGCACGACCAGTGCCGCGTTGCCTGCCGGCATGGCTCTTTCTGCCGATGGCTCCACGCTTTATGTTGCCCTCAACGGAGCTAACACCCTCGGCGTGGTCGATTTGGCCAACAACACCTTGACCAGCCAGATTCCGGTGGGCAACGCGCCGCGCCAGGTGGTTCTTGTCGGCAACCAGGCGTTCGTCTCGAATGAGGCCGGTCGACCTGCCACCGCGAAAGACTTCACCAATCTGTCTGATAACACTCCGGTGGTTTCGAACGCTTCGACTGGCGCGGCCAGTACCGGAACGGTCTCGGTTGTCGACCTGACCACCGGCGCGCAGAGTTCCACGATTTCCGTCGGGCTACAGCCGACCGCCGAATATCTGGCCGCGGATGGCACCTTGATGGTGGCCAACTCCAACAACGACAGCTTCTCGATGATTAATACCAAGACCAAGCGGGTGACTCAGACGGTCAACGTCAACCCGCTGCCCGGCTCCACCGTGGGCAGTGAACCCAACGCCATCACGATGCCGTCGTCCAATCAGATCTTGGTCAGTATCGGCCGAGACAATGCGCTCGCCGCTTATTCCTATAACGGCGCTGGCCAACCGGTGCAATACGAAGGCCTGGTGCCTACCGACTGGTATCCGGTCAATGTGGCCATGGACGCCAAGCTGGGCAAGCTGATCGTGACCAATGACAAGGGCATCGGGGCACGCGGAGCGGTCAGCACCATTACCGAAGGGCCGGCCACCAACCCAGCCACCGGGCACAATACCTATGACGACACCGGGTCGGTCACCAGCTTCGCACCTTTCACTACCGCCCAACTGGCTGGCTATACCCACAAGGTATTCGTGGACAACGATTGGCAACATTTGCTGTCTTCCACGCCACTGGTGAGCAGCAATGCCACCCCGACAGCAATACCCGCGCAGCTGGGAATGCCGTCAACGATCAAGCACGTATTCCTGCTTGTCAAAGAAAACCGAACCTACGACCAGGTGCTGGGTGACGTCGGTAAGGGCAATAGCGACCCGACCCTCACTCAATTCGGGGCCAGTACGACGCCCAACCAACATGCCCTGGCCAATCAGTTTGGCTTGTTCGATAACTTCTATGACGAAGGAACTCTGTCAGCTGACGGGCATAACTGGCTGATGCAGGCTGACGCCAATGACTACATCGAAAAGGAATTCGGCGCCTTCTATCGCAGCTACCCAGCTCAAGGTGGTGACGCGCTCGCCTATCAACGAGACGGTTTCTTGTGGAACGCCGTCCAGAATTCCGTTAATCCCACCACTGGTTCACAGAACACCGCAGCCGACTATGGCGAGTACGCCAACTTCATGAACCTGCCGACGACCGGGGCGCCGACCTGGCAGCAGTGGTACCAGAGCTCGCAGATACTCGAGGGCAAAGCCACTGGGCCGCTGCCAATAGCGACGGGCCAATACCAGACGTACTCCGATATTCCGTCGCTCAATAAGATTATCGACGGCGCCTACCCCAAGTTTGACACTGACGTGCCGGACCAGTATCGAGCCGATATCTGGGAGCAATCGTTTAACAAGCAGCTGACCAGCAAGGCTGGCGTACCGAACCTGAGCATGCTGTGGGTGCCTGACGATCACACTGCCGGGCTCAGTGGTACCGATCCTTATCCGAGCGCCCAGGTAGCTGACAACGATCTGGCTGTTGGTCGGATCATCAGCGATATTTCGCATAGCAATATTTGGTCATCATCGGCCGTATTCGTCGTTGAGGACGATCCCCAGGCTGGTGCCGATCATGTTGATGGGCACCGCAGCACGATGTACATCGCTAGCCCCTATGCCAAGAGGGACGTCGTCGACAGCAGCTATTACACGCAGCTGAACTTGGTGAAGACCGTCGAGCAGATTCTCGGGGTCGCGCCGATGAACCAAGAAGATCGGGCCGCAGAACCGATGTTTGACGCCTTCACCAACAAGCCCGACTTCACTCCGTTCACTGCGGTACCAAACCAGATTCCGCTGACGTATGGGCTTGCCAATCCCCCGCTGGAGGCAGCTGCGGCGACGGCGACGACGGCTTCCTCGGCGACAGGAAAACCCGCCGCTGGAAAGGCTGTTCCGGCAGTGCCGGCGGCGTACAAGGCGATCGACCAACAATGGGTAACGTGGAGCGGAAAGCAGAACTTCACCACCCAAGACATGGTCAACCCGGAGCAGCTCAACCGGCTGAACTGGTACACGGTAACCAACTGGTCGAAGCCTTACCCGGGTGACGCGAAGATTTTCGCGCCTACCCAGGTGCCAGGCGCCAATCTGCCGGTTGGTGACATCGGCGGCAACTAAGAGGTTGTCGCGGGGGAGTTGGCTGAGCGAGGCATGGTGCACGCGGTTCGCCGCGACGCGCCATGCCTCGTCGGGTTCTTTGTGCGCACCTCAGTGCTGACGAGCAGTCGCGGCGCTAACGTGGCAGCCATGGACACGATCGAGCGCAGCCAAGAAGCCGAGGCATTTCTCGATGCCCGTCAATACACCGCGCCGGACGTCGTTAGTGCCTGCGACGGCTGGACAGCTCATGATGTGACCGCTCATTTAGCGGCGACCGCCGCCGAGATAACCCGACATCTGCAGCCTTACCTGCGCAGCGAAAAGATCCCACAGACGCGCAGTTTCGACGAGCGCGAACCCTCCTATCGGGCATTGGACAACGCGACGCTTCTCGCCCGGCTGGAGACCGAAGACGAGACCATGCGGGCAACTATTGGCCAGGTGTTGGCCGAAGCACCCGACGCTGTCATCACGTGGACCGGCCGGCAAATGGCCGTTGCCAAGTTCTTGCCGCATATGCGCAATGAGTTCGCTATTCATCGCTGGGATTTCGTCGGCGATGACGATACGAGCAACCGCCTACTTGCCCAACCAGAACTGACTGCTCACGCCGTAGGAGTGCTCGGAGAAATTCTGCTTCGCCGTGGCAGGAAGCACGATCCGTCTCCCGAGCAAGACTTTCACGTTCGGCTTCGGGCCGGCGGAAACGACCTTCGAGTCGTCGTCGAGTCTGGGCGAGCCGGTTTGTACGAGGCGCCTGACCAAGACGACGAACCCTTCGTCGAATTAGATGCCGCCGCGCGCACCCTGTTCATCTGGGGACGTCGTCCAGACCATCGCGAGCGCATCCGCAGCCACCTTGACCAGCCGACACTCGCGCGCTTGCAAGCATTACTGGCGGGCTACTGATGCGTGGTCGATGCCGAGGTTGAGTGGTGAAGACCGTAGACTCCGCGAGTCAGCTTGTGAGGGCAGCAAGGTGCAAATGTGACGCGGAACGCCGACGACACACGAGATGGGGGAGGTGGATTTTCGGTGTCCGATGTAGCTATCGCACTGAACAGCCGTGACCAGAAGATTCGTTACCGGGTAACCATCCGGCAGCGATGGCTGATGATCCTCATGGTGCCGCTGATGTTCATTACAATCGGTGTCGTCCAGGTCTTAGCGCCACCGCATGTCGTAGCCTACAGCTGGCTCTTCTGGTACGCAGCCGTCTATATACCTGTGAGCGTATTTGTTTATTACGTCGGCGGCGTAACGCTGACACCGACCCACCTACGTATCCACAACCTTCGCCGTCGTTCTATTGCATGGAACCAAGTTCGTTGGGTAGGTCAGGAGAAGTTTTTCTTCAATAACACCATCGTCGTCATCGATCAGCAGGGTCACCAAACCCGGCTGCGGGCACCGATCACTGGTCCGTTCTGGCGAGATCCGCTATTCGACGAAAAGTTTCAGACCATCGGGCGCTGGTATCTCCAGCAACGCGATGCCACTGACTGAAGAAACCCACGGAGATACGACTGAATCGCGGCCATGACTCGATTACCACAATTGGTAGCCGAGTTCGTCCGCAGCGCGTTTGAGTGGCCCAAGGAGCGCTGGATTATCCAGTGGTAGCGAGATTTCTGGGCTATCGGGGACGGCGTCGGCGCTAGATTGCCATAGGGCGAAACAGTTCGAGCCGCCACGCATACTCGATGGGTAGGTAAGGCCTTCTAGATCTGGCCACGTTTGCCGGATCGTGCGCGCCCATGCGCGAGCTCGCGTATGAGGTCCGGTATTGATTGCTTGGCTGGCACCGGCTCTTGTCGGCCAAGTGCTGCCCAGATTGAGAAGCTGGACTGAGCGAGTCAGATGCAGGCCGATCAGGTATGGGGTATCGGTGTGTCGATCGATTGCGCGGCGTAGCTGAAATGCCTCAGCAATAGCGGTAACTGCCGAATCGGCAAGGTAAAGAACTCCGAATCCTGGGTAATCCGCCCGGGGGAGTGGATGGGGGTCGAATCGCGCGTCGGTTGGGCCGAAGGTGCGAAGCTGATTCCAATGCGATATATGGGCGCTGGCGGTGCGATGGATTCGCCACAGAAGGGCGTTCGGTTCAACTCGCTGAAGTTCCGCCGTACTGATAGGAGCTCGAACCCTGAGAATCGCGGGCTCAGGCGGTCCGGGAAATTTCGACACTGGCTACCAAATATCGTTGACGAGCAGTGCCGCGACCACAGTTGCGTCGCCGCCGGATAACAGCCACTCTCGCGGCGTCATCGGTTTGCCGTCTACACCCTCGAGATCGAGTTGTGGTGTCATCATGAATGACTGCATGGCGAGAGGATGCTCACCCGCTCGAACTGCGGCCAGCACAATTCGTAGCCCGGGCAGCGGTCGGCCTGCCTCATCGAATTGCCATAGTGGCAGCAATACCGCTCGGCTTGTTCGCACCGAATGAAGACCACCGTCGGAGACCAGGTGGCGAATCCGCGACGCTGACACACCCATACTGATCGCGACTGCGGGAACAGGATGCGCCGATGCGAGGTAGGCGGACTCTTCCGTAATGATGTCGGCAACGGCTGCCGCGGCGTGACGATCAGCGTCCTGGAAGTTCAGGCCACCCGCCTCTAACATCGCCTGCTGGTTCACTGGCAAACCAGCCGATGCCATTGGCCCTAGCCGAGCCGCTACGGCGTCAACAATGTCTTGCTCCGCTAACCCGAACGGGATCAGCAACTCTGCCAATGTCATCGCTACCATGTCATCGCCACCACCTCTGTGCACAGTCTAGCGCAACGCGCGGCTGAGTGCGTAGGCTAGGCAAAGAACTGCGGAAAGGGGTTGCTGTGCATACGCGACGGGCCCGAGCCGTGACTATGTCAGTGGCCGTTGCTGTGGCTTGCGTAGGGCTATGGGTCGGCTCAGTACTCTCTTCGAATTCCAGGGCGACACCCACTGCTGGAGCCGCCTCAGTCACAGCGTCGCCGTCTAGAGGTGTTAACTCGATGCGGCTGTCGTTGATAGGTGTAGCGAACGGAATCTGCGGATTAGTAATCCGTATGGTCCGATCGCTGGAGCGGAGGGGAGCGTCGTCGCGATCGTCTTCCGAAATATTGGATCGAACTCTTGCTCATTGATCGGCTGGCCGACGATCACGACACGTGGTTTGAAAACCACGGTGCAATACGAAACGACGACGGGCGCTGGATTTGAAGTCCCCGTTACTCAGGTCGTGCTGCGACCTGGGCAGAGTATCTCGTCGTCGCTCGACATCTTTGGTCCACCTGGCAATTCAGATGGCGCATGTGACACGACTGGCTCTTGGGTAATAACGCCTCCAGGTAGCGACCAGTCAGCTGGCGTTTTGTGGCCCATAAGTCAAGGAGCTTGCGCGGGCGGCACCATTCTTGTGTCACCGGTCCACGCTGGCGCCGCGCCGGAAATAGGATTTGGTTCACTCGCGCCAACCAGCGTGCCAATACTCGGGCCATTTAGCAGTCCGCCGACCGAGCGATGAAGTCATGAAGCATATGTTTGTAGCCTGGTTTTCTCAGTCAGTTTAGCCGATTCAAGTCGTCTGCTGTTGGCTCCGCTGTCGGCGCCCTTCGAGTATCATGTCGTATAATGTACCTTCGACGACAGGGATGCCACCAGGCCGGCAAGGTATGCGTACTGATATTGCGTACCGAATATTTGGTACTGAATATCGACAGAGGCTTGACAGCAGCCTGCGGGAAGCCTACGTTCCCGAGTTATTCGATCCGAATACGGTTCACATATCCGGACGTGGTTCACATATGTGATTCGCCTATCCCGGGTGTCCTTCAGTGAACGCGTCGACAGCAGAGGAGAAATTGCGTTGATCACCGAAAGGCGTCTTCCAGGCCTGCGCGGCACATCCCGAAAAGGGTGGCTCGGGGCCCCCGTCTTGCTCGGCGCCGGCATATTGCTGGCAAGCATGCTTAGCGGGCCAGCCGGCGCCGCCACGCCAGCCTCAACACCAGCCGCCACGGCGTCGAGCAACATCGATCTCTCATCGTGGGACATTCAGCTGCCCAACAACACCGAAGTAGGTCCGCCCGCGAAAGCCGTTTCGACGTACTTCACCCAGAACAGCGATGGCTCCTGGCACTTCGACGACCCGGGCACCGGGAGTAACTGCGTCCCGACAGGGAACTCGGTGCACTGCCGTACTGAGTTGCGTGAGGTCGACTCCTATACAAAGGGCACTGCGGGCGGCTGGTCGACCAGCGGCACCAATGTTATGAGCGCGACGCTTGCAGTCAACACCGACGGTTGGCCGGTAATCGGACAGATCCATGCCGATCCCACAGTCTCGGTCAAGCCACTTCTGGAGCTGTACTACGACTGGAAGGGTTCGGGCAACGTCGTCGTCGGAATCCAAACCAACTGCACGGCGACCGGCCAGACGACCACAGTGCTTGGCCCCGATCCCGCGCTGAATACGCAGTTCAGCTACGTCATCAACCTCAGCAACAACAAGCTCCTCATGACATTCGGCGGCAAAACCACCGACCTGACCAGCCAGAGCGGCTGCGTCCACGACGGTGTCGGCGGGTACTTCAAGGCTGGCGACTACGGCCAGAAGGACACCCACTCGGTCGTGACGTTCTACAACCTGAGCATCAACCACGGTCAATCGCCGACCCCTACGCCTACACCGACACCGACTCCGTGCGGCTCCTCATGCCCGACCATCAGCAACCTGAAGGTGTACGACACCAATAACGCGTCGAAGTGGTCGGTGCAGTCAAATCTCCGAACGGGCAACACCGCGTTTGGCGACCGCAAGGACACGTGGACCACAGTACCTACCGCGCTCGCCGGCGATGCCTGGATCCGAACGGCAGTGGGCTCCAAGAGGTCGACAAAGAATCCGCTGGCCAGCTTCGCCCTCAGTGCGGCGGCGACCGTCTACGTACCCGTAGACAACAGGATCGGCAAGCTCCCCTGGATGGATTCGACCTGGGTGGACCAGGGCTACTACCTGCAGACCAACGACTCCAACAAGGCCAAGTACGAGGTCTACGCCAAGAGCTATCCGGCCGGCACAGTTAATCTCGGGCCCAACGCCGTCTCGGGCAGTAACTACCTGATGTACACCGTCGTGGTGGCATCCGGATGACCATGCCCTTCGGCATCACCGTCTACAACTCGGCCGTCGCTGCGGGAAGCAGTGTCACGATCGGTTTCCAGGGTGCCTTGAACGGGAGCTACACCAACCCCACCGCCCACTTCGGCGGCTGCTAATCCAGCAATCTCGGGCAGAAAAGGGGCGGGGAGTAAGCAGGGCTTCCCCGCCCCTTTTCTGCCCACCACTCGTCAACGGGAGCGCGGCGCGGTCCCAACCCCGGGCCGGGCGATCGTCCAGGAAGGCACCGATAAACCTCCTCAAAATGCCCCGGCATCTCGTGGCCGCCACCACCGCCCCACCCGGGCTGCTCCAGAATCAAGCCCGACACGGTACCTAGCACGGGAGGTTAGGACAAGGCGCTCGTTGTCCCGCTCCATGCGACCTCGTGCAGCGGGACATTTGCTTGGGTATATAAGTGCGTCACGGGGCCAACGAAATGCGGGGGAAGGCCATTTGCGCATCTTTCGTATCTTGTGTTAGTGCGACCCTGAAGGTATTTTGATGTCATGGCAGCAGCAACCGCCCGCGCGGTAAATCAGGTCTCCACGACTCCCCCTGTGCCTCGTAAAACTAGACAGCAGGCTGCCACGCCGCATTCGCGACAACGTGCCGCGAATGCGGCTTCAGCCGTCGCGGAACTTCTCTTGAATGCAACCCCCGCTGAACTTGATCGAATCGAACGCGCGACAAGCCCCAACCATGAAGACGCCCTCGACCCAGCGCTATGGGGGCAGCCGCCTAGCCGGGCTGCCTCAATAACCGGGGCGGTCGCGAACATCCGCAAGCAGTTCGAGGTCCGGCGCGCCTTGGAACGCGCCTCCGTCGGCCGAGACGAGGCAGCGGAGCTGTTAGGAACCTCCGAGCAGTCGATAACGAACGCCCTGGAGTCGCACCGTCTTCTGGGCTTTCGGCAAGGCCGGCGCTGGCTTTTGCCGGTATGGCAGTTTGACGTCGAGACCGAGCGCGGCATGCTTCCTGGTCTGGGCGAACTCGCGGCTGTGTTCCCCGGTGGGCTGTTCGCATTGTCAGCGTGGGTGCAGCAACCCAATCCCGACCTCGCCAATCAGGCGCCGCGGCAGCTCCTTTCCCGCGGCAAGGTCGAGCCTGTCGTTTCTCTCGCTAAGACACTCACCGCTGCCGGGTGGTAAAGAAACTCGGCCGGCCAAAGCGACCATTGCCTGCCGGCGGTGAAACATTCATCTGGCGTTGGCTACGCCCTTTGGCTGCCAGCCCATGGGAATGGTGTCGGGTCTACCACCGCGACGAACACACGCCGACGGCCACCTCGGCGCGAAGCTACGGGCCACTCGCGCGTTTCGACCCGCACGAATCCGCTTCCGCCAGTGCCATAGCCAATTCAACTACTCGCACCGTGTTGTATGCGGGTAGAGATCTGGCTACCAGTGCCTGCGAGGTATTCGGCGAATCTGGCGAGGCTTTGATGTGCCCCGCATGGCGCGTTGCTCTACTGCGCCCGCGGCACCCAATCACCATGTTGGATCTGACCGCTGAGGGATGCGCGATGGCAATCGGAGCGTTACCCGCGCTTGCCGACGGTCCATATCCTCGCGCGCTCACTCAACAATGGGCACGAGCGATCTATGAGGACGACCCGACTGGAGCCCACGTCAGCGGCGTCCGTTATAGCTCCGCGTATAACGGCGGAGTAGCCCTCGCGTTGTGGGACAGCGCCGGTCATGTTGATGTTGTACGCAACTCACAAAGCGTCGAGCAGGATTTTGCGCTGGCCCATCCTGAGATGCTTGATCGGCTCGAAGCCGCGCTAAGTCTGCGTCGAGTTACGGTTCGTCTCATCACCTCAGCTCAGTGCCCGCGCTGTCCGTGAGCGTCTTCATCTACGCCAGCGACTACATGGAGGGTTGAAGATGGCAGCGCCACGGTCTTTGCGGCGGCTCACGGTTGATGCTGCCCTAGCCCGTTATAGCGACTGGTTGGAGTTGCGAGTAGCCGAAGGCAAGCTCCGGCCACGCACTCTGGCCACCTATCTTCGTGACCTTGACGATTTCGTCGAGATTGTCGGTGGTGACACGGTGTTGGACGATCTTGAGCCCGACGATCTCACCACTGCCTTGATTACCTATAGCCGCCAACCTGATCGCCGTTACAGCCGAAGCGCCAAGAGGCCTCGCCAACCTGGCGAAGAACCTGTCGGCCATGGCGAAGCATCTAGGGCGCGCTGGCAGGCGGCGGTTCGTGGGCTTTTCGCGTGGGCTGCTCACCAGCAGTACATCCAGTTGAACCCGATGGTCGAGCTGTCGACGATCAAAGTGCCGAGAGCGACGGGCTCTCGTCTCGGGCTCGAGCCGGGCCGCGCGATCGCGTTGCGCGACTCTCCCCCAGTCGGCGGCGAGGAACGCCGTCGCGACCAACATCTAGACCTGCGCGACGAATTTATCCTGCGGTTGCTGATGGAAACCGGACCGCGAGTGTCCGAACTATGCGCGGCGAACCTCGATGACATTGACACCGACGACGACCAAAGTTTCCTCGTCATCCGCGACGGTAAAGGCGGCAAACGCCGTCGGGTACCGCTCTCCCCCGTCGCTGTCGAGGTCTTACGCGTGTACCAAACACAGGAACGCCGGTCGGCGCCAACCAGTGACGCGCAGCAGATCAGAGATGACGCAGCCCGGGCGCTCGTCGTCACGATCCGTGGACGACGGATGAATCCGCGCGACGTCCAGCGCATGGTGGAACGACATGTCCAGGCGCTCCCTCCGCAACTACGGCGGCCCGTCACGCCCCATGGCCTGCGGCACACCGCCGCGACTCTGCTCGTCCATGCCGGCGCCGACGTCGCGACCGTCGCGCACATCCTCGGTCATGAATCTGTCGCGACCACCAGCATCTACTTCGACGAAAGCGATGCGGCCGCGGCGGCGGCGGTTCGCCGCAGTCCCATCACAAAAAGCTGACGCCACTCAGAAGGTGATGTGCCCCTGCCAATCCCGCCGGGTAACGGCCCGATTGTCCGGTTTATGGAACCTCTCTTAGGCAACACTCTTGACAGTTCCTTGGTACTGGTCCAACTTGGGCACACCCGACGCTGTTTGCTTGACACCGGCGTGAGCTGTTTCGAGCCGACCGTAAGTCTCGTATGCCAGCGCCGGCGCTTCATAGGTGCTACCCGCACGGCCTGTCATTGGTTTGGTTCTCAGCTGAAAGTAGGCGAGCTTCATGCGGAAGCGTTCCACGACAGTTCTCACCCTCGCGACCGTGAGCGCGACGGTCTGCGCCGTGATGGGTATACCGTCGTTGACTACCTTCAGCGCTGGTGCCAGTGTGCCGGCGGCCACGCCTGCGGCCAGTCTCATCACGACGCCGACGAAGCTGGCCGTGACGGCAAAGAACAGCAACTCCATCACCTTGTCGTGGGCAGCATCGACTGTCAGCGATTCCACTGGCGACGTCGCGGCCTACAACGTCTACAACGGTGCCAATATTGTGGCCACATCGATGGGCACGTCGGTCACCGTCAGCTCCTTGCTTGCTTCCACCAACTATTCATTCACGGTGGGGGCCTATGACCAAGCGGGGAGTACCTCCGCGATGAGTAGCGCGGTATCGGCGGCGACAACCGCTAGTCAGCCCAGCTATTACAAGGCTGCCTACTTCGCCCAGTGGGGGATTTACGGTAACGGCTATGACGTCGCTAACATCGCGAGCACCGGTGTCGCGTCGAAGATCAGCACTCTTGTCTATGCATTCGAGAATATCGATCCGACAAACCTGAATTGCTTCGAAGCTGTCAAAGCCTCTGACGCCTCCAACGAAAATGATCCGAACGCGGGTGACGGCGCGGGTGACGCCTATGCCGACTACCAAGACACCAATGCCGGAAGCGTCGACGGCACGACGGCAAGCTGGAGTCAGCCACTGAAAGGCAACTTCAATCAGCTGCGCGAGCTCAAAGTCAAATACCCCAACCTGAAAGTGCTGGTTTCCCTCGGTGGATGGACGTATTCCAAGTACTTCTCCGATGTTGCGGCTACAGCGGCAAGCCGGCAGAAATTTGTCAGCTCGTGTATCAGCATGTTTATCAAGGGCAATCTGCCGACAGGCATCGCTGGTGACGCTTCCGGCGGAACCGCGTCAGGGGCCGGCATTTTCGACGGCGTGGATATCGACTGGGAGTACCCCGGAGTAGTCGGCCACGTCGGCAACCATGTCAGCGCCGCGGACAAGCACAACTACACATTGTTGCTGCAGGAGTTCCGTACCGAACTCGACGCGTACGGAGCCTCCATCGGTAAGCACTTCCTTCTTACCGCCGCGGTTCCGTCCGGCCAAGACAAGATTTCGCAGATCGAGACAAACGTGGTTGGTAACTACCTGGACTACGCCGATGTCATGACCTACGACATGCACGGCGCCTGGGAAACAGACGGGCCGACCAACTTCCAAGACCCGCTCTACCCCTCCCCCGCAGACCCATCAGCGGCAATCCCGCCAGGTACCGCGAAGTACAGCATTGACACTGCCATCAAGGCATGGACGACGGGACTCAGTGGTTACGGGATCGTTGGTGGATTCCCCTCGGCTAAGTTGGTGATGGGATTCCCGCTCTACTATCGCGGCTGGAGCGGAGTTACAGCTGGTACCAATCACGGGCTCTATCAACCCGCGACCGGCGCGTCTCCGGTGCAGACGTATAGCCAGACTGCCGGAATTGCCTTCTACAAAGAGATCACATCGCTGTTGAACAATTCGAGTGACGTGTTCTTCGATCCAACCACCAAAGCATCCTGGATCTACTCGGGATCGACGCTCTACACCGGCGACACTGCGCAATCCGTCGCGGCAAAGACGGCCTATATCCAGAGCAATGGACTCGGCGGCGCAATGATGTGGTCGCTGGAGAATCTTGACCCAGCGGCGACTTTGCTCAACGACATCGTTGGCGGCCTGAACGGAGTTGGCCCATCGCCAACACCGACGCCTACCCCGACACCAACCCCCACGCCAACCCCGACTCCGACACCCACGCCTACACCTACTCCAACCCCGACTCCCACTCCAACCCCGACTCCCACTCCAACCCCGACACCGACTGGTACCTCGTTGGCTAATCGTGGTTTCGAATCCGGACTAAAGCCGTGGACATGTGAACCCGGCTCCGGCGTCGTGAAAACACCCGTCCATGCCGGCTCATTCGCGCTAGCGGTCGCACCAACTTCCGCGCAAACCGGCGAATGCGACCAAACCGTCAAGCTCACCGCCAATACGACATACAAACTGACGGGCTGGGTCGACGGGACCGATGCCTATTTGGGCGTCAGTGGTGGCGCCACCGCGGACGCGTGGACGACGTCCACGTCGTATAAAAAGCTCACCGTTTCGTTTACCACCGGATCCTCTGGCGTTGTCACCGTCTACATTCACGGCTGGTATGGCCTAGGAAATGTCTACGCCGACACGATTGCCATCAGCTAAAACTCTGGATTGCGGCATGTACTTACCGATTCCCCGATAGCTGACTCACCGATTGAGTACCATCGCCGCAAGGAGGCCGTTATGGAAGTACGAAACGCTCGGCGATTGAAAAAAGGGGCCGCGCTCGCTGTTGCTGCGGTGTTACCAGCCGCAGTCACGATGGTGGCGCTTACTCTGCCGAGTTCAGCCGCACCTAGCGGCTCCTACGCGGTGGCCCCCTACGTCGACCTGACCAATAACCAGGCCCCCATGCTCGACAAGGCTGCTGCCGCCGGACTGCACGCGTTCACAGCAGCTTTTGTCATCGGTGCGGGCTGTTCGCCAATCTGGGGCGATTCGTTACCCATAACCAACGACCCGCAAGTAGCTGGTGAGATATCGCGCGCACAGACTGAAGGCGCGCAGGCGATCATCTCCTTCGGTGGAGCTGCCGGAGCTGATCTCGCGCAATCGTGCACGACTGAGAGCCAAGTGGTCGCTGGCTATCAAAGTGTGATTAATACCTTCAAGGTTAATCACCTCGACTTTGACGTTGAGGGTGGCGCCATTGGTGATCCGACTTCAATCAATCGTCGATTCCAAGCATTGAAGACGATCGAGACAAATAACCCAGGCATCGTCATCTCGGTGACCATTCCGGTCTTACCCACTGGTCCCGACAATCTTGGTGACGCGTTCTTGCAAGCGGCGAAAACTAACGGAACCCGCCTCGACGTCGTCAATATCATGACGATGGACTACGGCGGCGGCTTCGATGGCTCCGGCACGAACATGGGCACTCAGGCAACCCAAGCCGCGCAAGCGACATTGAGTTTCATCAAGACGATCTGGCCTTCAGATACTTACGCCAATGTCGGTATCACGCCGATGATCGGCCAAAACGATGATTCGGCAGAGGTGTTTAGCGAGGCCAACGCGAAATCCGTCGAGACTTTCGCGGCGGCCAACGGCCTTGGTCGTCTCGCGTTCTGGTCGGTCGATCGCGACCAGCCATGCGCCGGATCAGCGAGCGGCCTCGCGAGCTGTTCGGAAATAAGCCAACAATCGTTGGACTTTACGAAGATCTTCAACGCCTATGGCGGCTCGCCAACGCCGAGCCCTAGCCCCACACCGACAAAAACTCCTACGCCGACCCCGACGCCAACCACGTCACCGACACCCACACCCACGAAGACGCCATCTCCCACCCCGACTCCAACTGGTGGCGGCACGTCATTGGCTAATCGTGGTTTCGAATCTGGGCTAGCGCCATGGACATGTGAACCAGGCTCCGGCGTCGTGAAAACACCCGTCCATGCCGGCTCATTCGCGCTAGCGGCCGTACCGACCTCCGCGCAAACTGGCGAGTGCGATCAGGTAGTACGACTGGCACCGAACACGACATACAAGCTGACGGGCTGGGTCGATGGACCCGACGCCTACCTCGGTGTCACTGGCGGCGCGACCGCTGATACGTGGACGTCCTCGACGTCCTATGTGAAGTTGTCGGTGAGTTTCACTACCGGATCCTCAGGCACCGTCACCGTGTACATCCATGGCTGGTACGGCGGCGGCGCCGTCCATGCGGACACGATTGCCCTCAGCTAAATCGCAAATTGGACGGCGTTAGTGTCAACAATGTTTGGGCCTGGCCACGACAGTGACCAGGCCCAAACATTGTTGACACGATCCTTACGCTCACCCCAAAGCCGCTCGAATGATTGCCGCTATCCTGATGGGGTATGGATAGCGCAGTTGAGTGCGATGCAATAGGAGATCGAAACGATAGGGATCGAAACGTCTATCGAGTGGTCTTCAACATCACTACCTTGATCGCTGGACACTAACCTGGGGCAGCAGCCTCTCGCCGCGATACGGGCTCGCTCAGCAGCTTCGCCGACACGCGATGCGCCACCTATCTCAGGCCGTTACTGCTTGCTTCTGATCGTGGAACCTGCCGCCGGAGCAAGGGGACGCTACTCGCGTCTGCTGTTTGATAAACAAGGAGGTTTGTCGGTGTTCGGTGCCAAGGGGAAAGCCTGGATGGCGCTTTGCGCGGTCGTAATACTGGGCGTCGGGTACTTCGTCGTGGCCAAGTTTGCCGAAGATCGGGCCCGCCCAATCGACGCTGGCGTGACCCAGCCGAACACGACCCAGTCAGCCGATCAATGGTCTGAACTCGCGGCAACCAACACCCTGATCACCGATCCGACGTCGCAGCTTTCGGCGGGGCAGATCACCTTCCTACGTGAAGCCGCCACAAGGACGTGGACGTTCCTTTCTGGACCCGGTCTCGATCCAACAACTCATCTTCCAGTCGACGACGTGCCCATCAAAGGTTCAGCTAGCCCGACTGTGACGCTTAAGCCACCCTCGACCGCCCAAGATTTTACCAATCCTGTCTTGATCGGGCTTTATCTTTCGTCGATCACTGCGGCGCGAGATCTCGGTCTGGTGACCGACGCCCAAGCATTAGCCGATGCCACGGCTGTGCTGCACGAGATACAAAAGCTCGCGAAATACGACGGCTTTCTGTCGCGCTGGTATAACACCGATACCGGTGCCGCGATTACCGGCCCGCGCGGGGCCGCTATTACAAAACTGTATGTGTCTACCGTCGACAATGGATGGCTTGCACAGGGACTGCTGATAGCCGAACAATCGTTCCCCCAGCTCAGTTCAGGCTTTGCTTCCCTGCTCAGCGCTATGCAATGGAAGCTGTTATACGAACCAACTAAGAACATCCTGTATAACGGATATCAGGTTGGCAAAGGTCCGTCTCAATCCAGCTATGAAAATACTTACTCTGGCCCCAGGATCGCTTACGATATGGCGATCGGCAGCGGTCAAGTGCCCGGATCGCTGTGGTGGGGGCCGCACAGGTCGCCGCCACTTCGCAACCATCAGCGGCAGGTGCCGCAAGGACCCACCACCACCTACACCGACCCGCAGACCCACCAGCCCTACAAGGTCTTCGAAGGGCACTACGTTTACGACGAGATCAAATTTGTGCCCACTATGACAGGGAGCGCGTTTCAAGCGCTCGGACCAAACATGGTGATCCCCGAGGTAACCATGGCGCCCAATAACCTAGGACTCAACGATCGGAATACCGCGCTGGCGATATCCGCCTACGGTTCGGCGATCAGCTCACCTATCACTGGATGGGCGCCGACGACAGTACCCGGCCCGACCACGAAGTACGCAAACTACGGGGTGCCCGATCTGGCCTCAGACCCCGGTAGTGTCGATACTTCCGTCGTTACACCCTCCGCTGCATTCTTGACGTTACCTGTTATTCCCAAGCAGGCGTATACCAATATCCAGGAACTCGTGCAAAAATATCCGTCGATCTACACTCAAGACGGCTTCCTCGATTCGGTGAACCTACAGAACGGCCAGATCGCTGGACGTTACCTTACGGTGGATCAGATGACGATATTGTTGTCGATCGATAATGCACTCGACCACGACCAGCTCCAGAGCTACGTCGGGAAGAGCACATACGCGCAAACGCTCGCTCCCTACATGGCGCTGGAGCAGTACTCCATCATGGGTCTCGACAAGAGCGTCCCAACGCCGGGGGCCACGGGCGCGGCGCCAGCCCCGGCCGTAGCCAACTCGCCGCTTGCCACAACGCGGCCTCGTCGTCGCACGCGCACCCCTAAGCCGAAAGCCTTGCACTTTCGCTTGTGAGCAAGCCCTCATTAGCCAGCAATAGACCACGACAGACGGCGACCGAAGCGCCGAAAAGAAGATCGACTCGTGCGTTATTGGTTGGGAGCCTTCGTTCGCGGGAATCTCACGTGCAACTCACTCGTTGAGCTGGACACGAGCCTACCGATGGTGGATGGAGGCAGACATGGCCGAACGCGCTCTACGTGGCAGCCGCCTTGGCGCTGTCAGTTACGAAAATGAGGAGTCAACCGAACTGGCCGAACGCCAGGTCGCTCGATACGGATGCACAAACGGGCACCATTTCAGCGTGCCCTTCTCTATTGAGGCCGAGGTACCCCAGACCTGGGAATGTCGCTTCTGCGGAGCAATCGCTGTGCGCAACGATGGCGCTGCCCCTGCCCCGGTGCCGGGAAAAATCCCGCGCACCCATTGGGACATGCTGCTCGAACGGCGAAGCATTCCTGAACTGGAAGCGATCCTCGCGGAGCGGCTCGCCGCGATGCGTGTTGGTACACGCCGCAAGAGCGCCTGAGGCCGATCCCCGGCCGGCATTGACCCTGCGACCGTGCCATGTCCGCTTCCCCGGCGGCATGGCACGGTCTCAGCTAAAGCTGGGCCCCTGTCGGCGCGATAACCGCGTCCGCACACCCCATACGGTCACTCGTAGCAGAGCTTCCATCACGATCCCCCGACTCATCTTGCTCGCGCCCAGCTCACGCTCCACGAAGGTGATCGGTACTTCGATGACTCGAAATCCGCGGAGCCAACTTCGCCAGGCCAAGTCGACCTGAAAGCAGTAACCCTGAGACCGGATCGTATCCAGATCGAACGACGCGATGACCCGAGCGCGATAGGCACGGTAACCACCGGTCGCGTCCCGGAACGGGATTCCCAACGCAAGCCGCGCGTACGTATTGCCGCCCCGGCTTAAGATTTCCCGTGATTTCGGCCAGTTGACGACCTCACCGCCACGCACCCACCGTGACCCGAGCACCACATCGGCGGTGTCGAGGGCGGCCAGCAGCTGGGGAAGCTGCTCCGGCTGATGCGAGCCGTCGGCGTCCATCTCGACGAGCACGCCATAACCGGCGTCCAGGCCGTAGCGAAATCCGGCGAGATAGGCCGCGCCAAGCCCAGCTTTCTCCACCCGATGCAATACATGGATGTGATCGTCTTCGGCCGCCAGTTTGTCGGCTATGTCGCCGGTACCGTCTGGACTGTTGTCGTCGGCTACTAATACATGTGCCGCTGGTACTGCGGCTCGCACCCGGCTCACGATCGACGCGACGTTCTGGCACTCCTGATAGGTGGGGATGATGACCAGCACCGTGGTGCTTGGGGCTGGGGTCACGAAAGTAGCTCCTCGGGAGGTTGTGAGTGGCGTGTCTGGTCTGCCTTCCGACTCCAGATCACGACGTAGCCGGTGGCGAGAATACCGAGCACGCCAAGAAGCCACTCCGGCAGCGCACCCAAGTGGTCGGCAAGGGTCAATGAACTACGCTCGACGACGGGCTCGTCGATGATGGCCGGCGTTAGCTCGCGGGTCTGGGTCACCACGTGCCCATCGGGCGCGATCACCGCGCTGATTCCGCTGGTCGCCGCGACGACGACACTGCGGCCGTGCTCCACCGCCCGCAGCTGCGACATAGCCAGCTGTTGCCGGGTTTCTGAGGTCCCCATGTAGGTCGCGTTGTTCGTTTGGACGACGATCATCTGGCCGCCGTGAGTGACGGCGTCACGGACCTGCTCGTCGAAGGCAACCTCGAAGCACATGACGTCGCCGATAGTCACCGGGCCAAGCCGAAGAGCGCCTGGGGTGTGGCCCGGGGCGAAGTCTTGCGGCACCAGCTTGGTCCGCTTGATCAGGCCGCCGATGACCGACCGAAACGGGATGTACTCCCCGAACGGCACCAGGTGCCGCTTGACGTAACGCTCGCCGGGACCAGATGTCGGGCTCCAGACCAGACCGGCGTTGGTCACGCGGTCGCCAGGGCCTTGCAAAACCGCGCCTATCAAGGTCGGGACGCCAATCGCGGAGACTGCGGATTGGATGTCGGCATAGGCCGTCGGATCGGTAAACGGGTCGACATCGGAAGCGTTCTCGGGCCAGATCACCAGCTGGGGTTGCGTCAAAGTCCCAGCCCGGACGGCGGCATTGAGCTTGTCGGCTTCTTTGACGTGGTAGTCGAGTACCTGCATTGCTCGCCCGAGAAAATGCATCCCTGGGTGTGGCACATTGCCCTGCACCACCGCGACCTGCACGATGTGCCCCGAGCTTGCTCGTGGGATCAGTGCTCCGACCACCGGCAGCAATAACGCCGCCAACAGCGCAAGACCAGCCGTGACATGCTGCCTGACCAGTGTCAAGGCCACCACCGCGAGCAGGCAGCCGGTCAGTGCCACCGCGAACGTCACCAATGGCGCGCCAGCTACCGATGCGTAGGCAGTAAACGGCGTATCGGGCTGGCTAAAGGCGAGTCGGCCCCAGCTGAATCCTCCGAGTGGCCAGCGGTCGCGCACGAGCTCTTCAGCCACCCACAGACACGCCGTCCACAATGGCCATGCCTTGAGTCGGCCGACGACCAATGCCAACGCGCCACCGAGGACGGCGATGTAGAACGACTCGACCACCGCGAGCAACGCCCACGCGTCTGGTCCGATGACGTGCACCCACCAAATCAACGGCATGAACTCGCTGAGTCCGGCCAGCAGTCCGAGCAGTAGACCTTGCCGAAACCGGCGTCCGCGCGAGATGGCACATTGCAGGGCTACCGCAGGCACCGCCATCGGCCACCAGCTCAGCGGGGCGAAAGCAGCCGCGAGTGCTAAACCGGAGACGACAGCACCGACCAAGGCAAGCCAGAACGGCATCACCGGCCGGACGAATCCAGTGGGCGGTCCGCTTGGGCCATCGCCCGCTGAAACGCTGCTCGGCTGGCCGGACGGGCGCGCGAAGGTGCCACCACCCACACGCCAGTTCATGCCCCAACTCCGTCGAGCTTGAGTCCGCGATCGCCTGATGCGAAGTCGCATGCGCACCGTATAACGCACGGAATCGCGTGCGAGTGCCTACCCGCCTGGCGGTTCGGCAGCGGTGGGTATGGCACGCGCAAGGGCCGAGTGCCCCTCGGACCGATCACGGGCTCGCCGGCTGCGAGATCGTCATCGTTGTCTACTGGGCACCCGGCCCTCCCGGGTGTCGCACCCCCGACCGACGGTATGGCGTCCTTCCGCTGTTGTGACTTCGCGCTGGACCTGGCACCTGGGTGGTCGACAAATGCTGCTACGACGACCGCTCTGGCCCAGCGCCGACACACATACGACAGGAGCTACTGGCGCCGGACATCCCTGTGGTTCTGGTGGACTCGGGGAGGTTATCGGGTCACCGGGCCTGGCTGTCAACCGTGCCCTGACCTGCGCAAATGCGTAAACATGCAGGTCAAATCGGCGTGTCGCTGGAGAAGAAATCGCGACGTTTTATTGCCGCCGCGCGTATTGGTCTCGGTCAGGAGGGGGTAGACGCGGACGCGGCGGTCTGCGCCGCGAAGGACAACACGCTGGCTACTGGGTCGACGTCGCTGACGGTCGGTGTGGGCACGAGCAACAGGTTGACCCAGCGCGTTGCCCATTCTTGGGCTGCCGCGATCGGTAACCGACCGGCCGGTAGTGACCTCGACACTGCGGGGACCTGCGCGATGCGTGCTGGCAAGGGCGTCGTCCGCGCCGTGCCCTGTGGCTTCGCGGTGACAGTGCGGCGCACTGGAAGGCTAACTCGCACAGGTGCTGGCTTGGGTGGCCTCGGTGTTGCCACCGGGGGCGGCACGACAACTGTCACCGGTGGCGCGCCAACGATGAGTCGGAATACTTCAGAAACCCAGACCCGGCCAGCTGGGTCAGTTGCCACTCCTACACCGACCTGGTCGTACTTGCCGAGGATGTTCGCTCGATGCTCGGGCGACGCGAGAAACGCCGAGTCAAGGTTCTGGATAGACGGACCTACGCCGACGTTCTCGCCAAGCCCGGTCCAACAACACACCGCGCTACGCAAGGTGGGATTGTGGGCCAAGATGCCGGACGCCGCCATTCGTCCAGCTTGGCCTTGCGCAACCGCATCAAGCGACGCATTATCGATTAAAGCAGACAAACCTGAACTGGAGCGAGCTAGATTGATAAGCGAGACCATCGCTTCACCTGAGTCGGCATGTGCTGCCGCAGCAGGTAGCCCAACGAGCGATCCGGTGGCGACCAGAATAGCCGCAAATATACCCTTTAAGACCGCACGGGCGCGGTGTTCATAGGCAGTTCGGAGGCAGGCGCGATTGGCGCGGGCAACTCGCACAGGTAGAAATCCTCCGAATTGACGTCCCGTCGAAGCTCACGAAGCACCCAGCCTGCCGTATGTCGGCCATAGATGCCAATCTGCCCCGTCATTCTCACAGGTAACGCGGCATCATGCTAGTGCCGGGGCGCCATGCGAAACTTACCCGGTGACTGACCGCCTCATGCTTTTGGATACACCCTCGCTTTATTTCCGGGCCTTCTATGGCATTCCGGAATCGGTGACAGCGCCCGACGGTACGCCTACTAACGCCGTCCGTGGGCTCGTCGACTTCGTCGCGCATTTACTTGAGCGATACCGGCCCGATCAGTTGGTCGCTTGTATGGACGCCGATTGGCGACCCGCCTTCCGGGTAGCTCTACTGCCGAGCTACAAAGCCCACCGGGTGGCGGATTCAAGCGGCACCGAAACCGTTCCTGATCTGCTGACCCCGCAGGTCGCCTTGATCGAGCAGACCCTTGACGCCATCGGAATCGCTCGGCTCGGCGTCGAGGGCTTCGAGGCCGACGACGTGATCGCGACGCTGGCAACCCGTGCCGACCGTGGTGCCGTCGATATCGTCACCGGCGACCGCGATCTTTTCCAATTGGTCCGCGACGACCGACCAACGCGCGTCATCTACATTGCGCGCGGTGTCGGTAAAGCTGAGCTGATCGACGAAGCCGCCGTCACGTCGCGATACGGCATCCCCGGCCGCACGTATGCCGATTTCGCCGCGCTGCGGGGCGATCCAAGCGATGGCTTGCCTGGCGTGCCTGGGGTCGGCGATAAGACTGCGGCGGCACTGATTACTCGTTTCGGCAGCCTGGCGGCGGTTCTCACCGCCTTAGACGGCGATGCGTTAGACGCTCGTAAGAATGACGGCTTCCCAGCTGGAAGTATGAACAAATTGCGAGCGGCTCGTGACTATCTGGCGGTGGCACCGGCCGTGGTGGCAACGCGATTAGACGTGCCAGTTGGCGATATTGACGCCAGCTTGCCGATCGCGATCAAAGACCCGAGCTCACTTCTTCGACTCGTCGAACGCTACGGATTGAGTTCACCGATCACTCGATTGCTCAGTGCGCTTCGTATCAACCTGCCTGTCTAGGTCGTTGCTGCTCAACCCACTGCTGAGTAGGCGATGACGCCACGCCGCAACGCGTCGCTGGCCTTGACTGCGGTGTCTCGCACCTCGTCGTCAGCGGCGACCGCGATCTGACCAAGCAGATCGAGTAACTGCCTGATCCAGCGGACGAAATCGCCCGCTAGCAAAGCGTTTTCGGTGAGCACGCTCTCCAGTTGCGCGCCTGATGCCCAGCGATAGGCAGCCCAGGCGAACCCTGGCGACGGTTCGCGCAAGAAGTCGAGGTTGCGGTCGTGCTCGGCGCGGGCCAACCGCCCCCACAACTCCATCGTGGCCGACAGAACTCCCGGAAACGCGCCGCGCGGCAATCTCGGCGGCGTGGTCTCGGCCTCACGTGCTTCGAAGACCAACATCGACGCGCTGGCGGCCAGTTCCGCCGGCGTCAACCCCTGCCACAACCGCGCGCGCAGACATTCCGCGGCCAGCAAGTCGAGCTCGCCATAAAGGCGGGCCAGTCGACGTCCGTCTGGGGTGACAATCTCCGCGTCGAGATATCCCAAATGTTGCAACAAATCGCAGACACGATCGAATACTCGAGCAATTGAGTTCGTTCGATTTTCTACCCGGCGCTCGATACTATTGGTGTCTTTACGTAGCCGATAATAACGCTCCGCCCACCTCGCGTGTTGTTCGCGATCAGCGCATCCGTGGCAGGGGTGTCGGCGTAGCTGGGCACGAAGTCGCGCAATTTCCTCGCTCGCCTCATCGGAGCGGCCACCGCGCGGTCGATGCGGTGACCCACCGGATTCCGGGAATCCCCTATTTCGCAAGGTGATCGCGAGATCGCGGCGGTCTTGAGAATTGCGCTGGTTAAAGGATTTCGGGATTCGCAGCCGGTCAATCGCCTCGACCGGACTGGAGAAATCAACCACCGAAAGGCGTTTCACCTGGCGTTCCTCGGTCAACACAACAGGCCGGGCATCTTCGCCGTTCGACTGCAAACCAGGATCAAGGACGACGGCCAACCCAGCCCGGCGACCCGCCGGAATATGAATGACATCACCAGGCTTGAGTATTTCCAGTGATTTCGCCGCGGCAGCGCGGCGCAGCGCGGCCGAGTCACGAGTAGCGGCGGCTTCGATATCGGAAAGCTGACGACGTAGCGCGGCGTATTCGTCGAAATCGCCGAGATGACACGTCATTGCTTCGAGATACCCGTCAAGCGCGTCATCATTTCGGGAAATCTGCCTGGCCAGCCCGACGACCGCGCGATCGGCTTGGAACTGAGCAAACGACGATTCCAATAGCACCCGGGCCCGATCGCGCCCGACCTGACCAACCAGATTAACCGCCATGTTGTAGGACGGACGAAAGCTCGAACGCAGCGGATAAGTGCGCGTCGACGCCAGGCCGGCTACCGCGCCCGGGTCAAGGCCTTGCGTCCACAGCACAACCGCGTGACCCTCGACATCGATACCGCGCCGGCCGGCCCGGCCAGTCAACTGGGTGTACTCCCCCGGCGTGATATCGACGTGCTGCTCGCCATTCCATTTCACCAGCCGTTCAAGCACGACCGTGCGGGCCGGCATATTAATGCCGAGTGCCAGCGTCTCGGTGGCAAAAACAGCCTTAACCAGACCCTGCATAAACAGCAGTTCGACGATTTCCTTAAATGCCGGCAACATGCCAGCGTGATGGGCGGCAATACCGCGCTCAAGTGATTCAAGCCAATCGTGATAGCCGAGCACATGAAGGTCTTCGTCCGGAATCATCTGGGTGTGCTCTTCGACCAAGACGCGCACCTTAGCCGCCTCGGCCGGGGTATTCAACCGGAGATTAGCTCGCAGGCATTGGGTGACAGCGCCTTCGCAACCAGCTCGACTAAAGATGAAGGTAATCGCAGGCAAGAGCGACTCGGCCCTTAATCGTTCAATCACTTCGACCCGGCTTGGGGTGTCGCGGCGCCCCGAGCCGCCTCTGCCGACCTGGCGACCGCCGCGACCTTGGCCACCGCGAGCTGGACCACCGTGAGCTGGACCGCTGGAGCGACCGCGTTCGATACTGCGGTGGCGCCGGTCTTCATCGCTGACCGCGCGCGCGAGCTCGGGATTGACCACGACGTCGCCGGAGTTCTTGCCCTCGACAAACAGGTCGTAGAGGTGGTCACCGACAATCATGTGTTGCCATAACGGCACCGGACGGTGTTCTTCAACGATGACGGTTGTTTCGCCTCGCACCGTCACCAGCCAGTCCGCGAACTCCTCGGTATTGCTGACCGTCGCCGACAACGACACCAACCGGACGGACTCCGGCAGATGAATGATGACTTCTTCCCACACGCCGCCGCGTGATCGGTCGGCCAGGTAGTGCACTTCGTCCATCACGACGAATCCGAGGCCGCTCAGCGTCGGTGAGGCGGCGTAGAGCATGTTGCGCAAGACCTCAGTCGTCATTACGACGATGGGAGCCTCGCCGTTGATCGTGTTGTCACCCGTCAACAAACCGACCGCGTTGTTGCCGTAGCGCTTGACCAGGTCGGCGTATTTCTGATTCGACAGCGCCTTGATGGGGGTGGTGTAAAAGCATTTGCGGCCCTCGGCCAGCGCCAAATGGACGGCGAACTCGCCGACCAACGTCTTGCCCGCGCCGGTTGGTGCCGCCACCAAAACGCCGTGCCCGCTCTGTAGTGCCTGGCAAGCGTCTAGCTGGAAATCGTCAAGCGGGAATTCGTAGAGCTGCTCGAATGACTGCAAGGCGGACGACGATGAGGTGCGACGTTCACGGGCAGCGGCGTACCGCTCAGCTGGCGTAGACACGACTACCGAGGCTACGCGGTCGGCGCGCGAGCGTAGGCACGGACATGCCCGTCGAGCACACGGACATGTCAGGACAGCGTCGACATGTCCAGCGGCGAGGTTTCGTCGTCGGAGAGCCCGCTGGTCGGCTCGGCAAGTGATCGCTTGGCCTTTCGCGCGTCGTGCAGGCGGGCAATTTGGGTGGCCAACTCCAACAGCACAAGCAGCGGCACACCGAGCGCAATCATGGTGAACGGATCACCAGATGGAGTAGCCACCGCCGCGAAAACAAACACCAGGAAGATCGAGACCCGGCGGGACTTTTTGAGCCGGCCGTAGCTCAACACGCCGACCCGATTGAGCATTACGACCAGCAGTGGGATGTCGAAGGCGGCGCCGAACATCAAGAGCATGGCCAGCGCGTAGGCCAGGTAATGGTCGATCGAAATCAGCGCGATGGTTCCGTGCGGGGCGAAACCGAGCAGCAGTCGCAGCCCTTTGCTCATCACGAAGTAGGCCAGAGTCGCACCGGCCAGAAACAGTGGCAGCGCAGCTGCCACGAAGCCGATCGCGTAACGGCGCTCCTTGGCGCGCAACCCTGGGGTGACGAAGGCCCACAGCTGGTAGAGCCACACCGGCGAGCTGAGCACGATGCCCGCAATCAAGGCAACTTTGATGTGCCACAGGATCGGGTCGAACACGCTGCCGAAGACCAGGCTGCCGCAGCCGCTCACCGAGAGCGGGCCGGTCGAATGCGCTCGGCAGAAGGGTTCGCGTAGCACTGCCCAGATGCGGTTGAAAAAAATGAATCCGACGATCGCGCCGGCGACGACGCCCACGGCAGCCTTGATCAACCGGCTCCGCAACTCACGAATGTGGTCACCGAGTGACATCCGGCCTTCAGTCACCATGGGCAGCCGGCATCTTCCCTGTGCCCGGCGCGCGAACTACTGCGCGTCGGGCTGCTGGACCACGGCAGGAGCTGGCGTGGGTGACACGCCCGGAGCTGCCGGAACGGGTGCCGGCACAGCAACGGGGACGGCCGGAGCCACTGGCGCGGTTGCGTACACCGGATCGACAGGCGCGGCGGCGTATACCGGCTGCGGCGCGGCGACAGCGGAAGGTTGGACGACTGGCTCGTCGCTCATCAGGCCCTTGGTTTCGGCCTTGAAGATGCGAAGCGAACGACCCAGGCTGCGAGCCGTATCAGGCATGCGCTTGCTACCGAACAGCAGCAACCCAGCAACAATAATCAGTGCCCAAACCCATGGCTCATCCATATGGCGACCCTCCAGAAGACAGCAACCTTCATGTTACGACGTGGAGGTGTTCGGCGCGTACGGCACGGTTGGATTTAGCTCGGGGAACTTAGCTTAGGGAAGCTAAATGTTTCGACCCGAGGTGGATGAGTCCGCAGCTCGGGTGAGCGGCCTAGCCGCAGTCGCCGCACTCGTGATGCTCGACATTCGTTGCGTCGCGCGGGCCGCGTCAGCTGTCAGAGCCTTCACTTGGCGCCATAACCGCAAGCCCAGCAATCCCAGCGCGGCCAGGGCGAGTATTGCCAAGCCGATGAAGACCAACGCCCATCCGAACAGACTCATGAGGTAAATCTAGTCGGACGGCGCAAACACATCGTGCCGGACAGCATTACGCCGGCTGCCAAGGCAAGGTGACAACCGGCGTAACGCTGTCCGGCACGAGGGCCGAAAGAAAAGTTTTAGCCGCGGTAAGCGTGGTCGGCGAAAGCTGACAGGTAGTCGCTGCGCTCGATTGCCAGGGCGAAGTCCAAGATCTCGTCGTAGCTCACGCCAGCTCCGGCGTGGGTCTCCAACGCCTCAGCTGGGATCGACCAGGTAGTCGCGCGAACGCCACCTGAGACCAGCAACGAGATGATGTGGTTGTCCGCAGGCTTGCGGACTTCTTCGATGCACCGTGGACAACGGAATGCGTAATACGACAGTGGCGCGTGACTGCACACCATGAGAGTGAGATCGTCTGCTGTCAGCTCGACCTCGCCACATGTGTGACAGGTTGCCTTGATGGTGGTCACCGTCGCCTCCTTTCGCCGGGTCGCCCGAAAGGGTGACATCAAACCTTTCGGCAGACATCTCGCAAGTCTTAAAGAGAACTGACGTACCCTTCCGCAAGTCTTGGCGACCCATTTTTGGAAGGATCAACCCAGACCGGCCGGCTGGGCTATCCCGACTGCGCTGGTCGGCCCAGCGGGTCTATGCCAGTGGCATAGGAGGCCAAAGCGGCCCCTGCGTCGTCCTTCACCTGGGCCGCGAGTTCGACCGGCGAAACGATCCGGCCGGTGGTACCTAATCTCAATGCGAGCCGGCGAAGCCATCTCGTGTCCGGCGTCCGGATAACCAACCGGGTGTAGCCACCCGCAAGCGGTTCGACCGACTCGCACGGGTAGTACTCGGCAACCCACCGGCCGGCGGGAGTGACCTCAAGCACAACGTGAATGTCGTCGGCACCGGGCTGGAAGAGCCCGGCGTCAAGGTCGCGAGGCTGCGCCTCTGGCGGTGGGTCGCTGGGCAGATCGAGAATCCGCACCTGGGTGATGCGATCGATCCGAAATAGCCGGACGGCGACAGCGCGGTGACACCAACCCTGAAGGTAACTCCAACCATCGACCACATTCAGACGCATCGGATCGACGTCACGCTCGGTGGTCTCATCGCGCGCCGGCACGTAGTAGCTCAGATGCAGCCGGCGTCCCTCACGTAAAGCTTGTTCGACGGTCTCCAACACCAACGGATCTCCGCCAGCCGGTTCGACCTCGACACTGACCGCCGTACTGGATGTCGCGGCGGCTCCGGCTGCGCTTTCCAGTTTTGCCAGCGCGGAATCAACCGCCGCTCGGTCATAAAGGCCAGGCAGATCGGCGAGCATCCGCAATCCCACGATCAACGGCAACGCCTCATCGGGTGACAGTCGCAGTGGGCGACCAATCGGGTCGGCGTTGCTGAGCGTGATCCGCCCAGACGCCGTGATGTCTACCTCAATGAGATCCCCAGGAAAGTACCCCGGCAATCCACACATGTAGACAAGCTCGAGGTCGCGGAGAACCTGCTCTTCGGCTACCCCAAATGTTCGAGCCACCTCGCTCAGCCGAGCTCCGGGCCGGGTCAGCAAATACGGAACCAGCGACAGTAGTCGGGGCAGTTGGTCAGTTGATCCACTCATGCCGGTGCCACCTGCTGTCTCGTCGATGACGCAGCCAGCCCTGATATCGCTGCTAAACCCGGTAGTTCGGAGTCCACGATTGCTTGCAGTCGGGTGATGACTGCCGCCCGGGCTTCGGCGGGTTCGAGAATGATCACATCGGCGCCGAAGCCGGCGACTTCGTCGGCAATGCGCTGCGCGTACGGAGTCGTTAGCGTCACGTCGTCCCACCCCGGCCCGGCCGGGACGACGGAAATCGCCCGGCGACGCAACCCACCACCGGCGCCTACCCGAACTCGCAACACCGCCGTCAACCGTGGCGGTTCGTCAACGACACGGCGCAGCAACGAACGAAAATCGACATCATCGGGCGGCACCACACTGCCCGGTTCGCCGTCCGGCGATACGTCACCAACGATGCGGCTGACCCGAAACACCCGAGTGTCGGCCCGGTCGAGATCGTGCCCGACCAGATACCAGCGGCCGTGCCAGCAGACCAACCCCCACGGCTCGACATGTCTGGTTGCGCCGAACGTGCGGTAATCGAACTTGACCGGACGTCGGTCAGCGGCACAAGCACGCAACGGTTCGAAGGCGGGTTCGCTGGTGGCCACTCTGGTCTCGATCGCTACCGGAACAGCCTCGTCGACGTCGACCCCGGCCGCCCGCAGCTTCAACAATGCTCCGGACGCGGCACTGCCGAGGCTGGCGTGCTGCCAGGTGCGCGCGGCAATACCGAGCGCCGCGAGTTCTGCCGGCTCAAACGACACGGCTGGCAGACTGTAATCGTCTCGCGGGATCCGATAACCGGGCTCGTCGTCGAAGGAACTATCGCTGCCGGTCTGAAGCGGAATGCCTAAATCTCGGAGGTCTTCTTTGTCACGCTCGAACTTGCGCTTGAATGCCTCGTCGCTGAGTTCTTCGTAGCCAGCGACGGTCTGCCTGATCTGTTCAGCGGACAGGTAACGGCGAGTGGCCAACAAACAGATGACCAGATTTAACAACCGTTCCGTCTTGCGCGCTGACATGTGATCGACGTTAATGCATGAAGCGCCCGGTAGCCCGGTACCGCGAGCTGTGTTGTTCGCGCGTCCAGTAGCCTCGCCGGCATGATCAGGTGGCGACGCGGGGTGGTGTGCGCACTCGGGTCGTCGTGGCCAGGCGCTCTTGAGTTGACCGTCGACGTCGACGGCATGTCGTTGCCTGCGCTGGCGTATCCGGCCATGGTCGGCATGCCGGAGGTCGGTGACGCCGTCCTGCTCAACACCACCGCACTAGATCTGGGCCTTGGCACTGGCGGTTACGCGATGGTGGTGGCTATCCCCGATCGGTTGCCTGCCGACCCAGCTGACGCCGGACATCTGGTCAAAGCGCGGTACACACCTCAACAGGTCAGCGTGCACGGAGTGGATGCCCAAGGTTCTCCTGACCACGAGCTGCTGGTAGACGCGGACTCCCTCGACGGCTTACCCGTGGTCATCGCCGACCTCCATTCGGCCCTACCTGCGGTATTGGCCGGGATTCGCATCGCGGCACCTAACGCACGTGTCGTCTACCTCATGTCGGACGGCGGCGCGCTAGCCAGCTGGTTTTCTCGTACGGCCGCGGGTTTACGAGCCGCTGACTGGCTGGCCGCGACGGTCACTGTCGGGCAGGCATTCGGCGGTGACGTCGAGGCCGTCACCGTGCACACCGGGTTGTTGGCCGCTAAATGCGTGCTGGGAGCGGATGTCGTCGTGGTCGCGCAAGGGCCAGGCAATCTCGGCACTGGAACGAGATGGGGATTTTCCGGGGTCGCCGCTGGCGAAGCGGTAAACGCGGTATCGGTGCTCGGCGGCCGCCCGATCGGCGCGCTACGAATCAGCGACGCCGATCCGCGCAGCCGGCACCGGGGTATTAGCCATCACAGCCGGACGGCGTTCGGTCGGGTCGCCCTCGCTGCTGCCGATCTCGCGGTTCCGGTGCTGCCCGAGCCGTTGGCGGCTGCCGTTGAAGCCGATCTGGAGTCGCTGCGATCGCGGCATCGGATTGTCAGGGTTCCAGTCGAGGGCTTACTTGACGCACTACGCCACTGCCCGGTCGCGCTCTCGACAATGGGTCGTAACCTCGACGCGGATCAGGCCTATTTTCTTGCCGCCGCCGCGGCAGGCAGGCATGCGTCAGCTCTCCTCGCACTCCACCGGTAGTGCATCCGGCCCACTTGGCCAATAACAGGCACGAGCAGACCGGATGCACTACCGGCTGATGTATTTGAGCGTTTAGCGGACGTCGACCAGGTCGACGACGAAGATCAAGGTCTCCCCCGGCTTGATGGTCGCGCCAGCACCACGGTCGCCGTAAGCCAGATGCGGCGGGATGGTCAGTTGGCGCCGGCCGCCGACCTTCATGCCCGCGATGCCTTGGTCCCAGCCGGCGATGACTTGACCGGCACCGAGCTTGAACGACAACGGGTCACCCCGATTCCAGGAGCTGTCGAACTCTTCGCCACTGGAAAACGCGACGCCCACATAGTGGGCAAGCACGGTTACTCCGGGCGCCGCGTCGGCGCCATCTCCAACGATGGCGTCAATAATTACCAGCTCGGCCGGTGGTTCGCCGCCTGGGAAATCGATCTCGGGCTTTTCGAGCTCTGCCACGAACGAATCCTCTCTGTGCTGAATGGTGTCTGTCAGGAATCCCGCGACCGCTAGGAAGCAGCCGGACTAGGCGGCGTAGTAGGCGCCAACGGTTCTGGTGACGCGGCCGCGCTGGCGGCGGCAGCCGAACCCTCAACCGACGGATAGGTACCGAGAACGTCGATCACGAAAACCAAGGTGTCAGTGCCTTTGATGCCGGCCGAGGATTGGCCAGCCGAACCGTACGCATCAGCCGGGGGCGCGATGATCAGAATCCGACTACCGGTTTTCACTCCGACCAGGCTCTTGTCCCATGCCGGGATCAGCTGATTGGCACCGACGACGAAGGCGCTCGGGTCTTTGTGCTTCCACGATGAGTCGAACTCTTTGCCGCTGGCCCAGATTTGCCCGATGTATTGGGAGACGACCTCATCGCCCGCAGTGATCGCTGGCCCGCTGCCAGCAATCACCGTGCTGACCTCAAGCTTGGTCGGCGCCGACGCTTTCGGGATCGTGATGGTGGGTTTGGCGCCGGTCGCGGTGCTGACCTTGGGCAGCGACGAGTCGGCTTGCTTGACGTTGGATCCATGGGCACTGTCATTGGGGGCATAGGTGTCGACGATGTCGAACACGAAGACCAGTGTGTCGGTCTTGGTGACACCGGTTGGCAATGTCACGCCGGCCGCGAACCCCTGCGACGGCGGAACCACCACCACAGCGCGACTGCCGATCGGAACGCCGACCAGCGCGCTGTCCAGACCTGGCAACGAGACCTGCCCGCTACCGATCGGCAGCGTGTCCGGCGGCGCGCCGGTGAAGTCGTTCTGGAACGCGGTGGCGCTGGCCCAGGTGCGACCGTAGTCATGGGCGATAAGGAGCTCGCCGGCCTTCACCAGCGGACCTTTTCCGCGACTGACGATCGCGACCTCACTGGTGGTCGGAGCCTTGGCGCCAGCGGTGATCTGTACGGTCGGAGCGGCGCCGAACTTGCCGGTGACACCGACGCCGATCGCCGTGGTGGAGACCTTCTTGGCTATGACGGGCGGCGGCGCTGGAACCGACGACGCGGGGCTACCAGCCGGTGAACTGGCAGCGCTATTAGCTGGACTAGAAAGACTAGATTTGCTGGACGCGGCTGCCTTCGGCACGGACTTAGAGGAGGCGCAGGCCACTGCCCCCGAGCTGGCGAGAACGACGGAGATCGCAAGGAAGACGCCACGACGACTGACGATGTGAGACAAGAGGACTCCGGTTCGCTGCTCGGGCCGCTGGACACTCGGATGCGTCCAGCTGGCGCGTGCGCTAGGCGCGCGGTTGCCCCTCGCCGCGACCCTCCAGGCGATGGACGTCCCCGACGGTAGCCGGTCTAGCTGAGAGTCGTCTAAGCGCCCCACCAAGGAATGGTCACGGGGTAGTCACGGAGCTGACCGCAGCGTCGAGCTACATGCTGGCGATCAGCTTCTCGACTCGATCATCGACGGCCCGGAACGGGTCTTTGCACAGCACCGTGCGCTGCGCCTGATCGTTCAGCTTCAGATGCACCCAGTCAACGGTGAAATCACGCCGCTTTTCCTGGGCGCGCTTGATGAACTCACCACGCAGTCTGGCCCGGGTGGTCTGCGGCGGCACCGATTTCGCCTCGAAGATGGCGAGGTCACGCGCTACCCGCTCGACGGCGCCGTGGCGTTGCAGTAAGTAATACAGACCTCGATCACGGCTGATGTCGTGATAGGCCAAGTCGAGTTGGGCCACCCGAGGCGATGACATCGGCAAGTTGTGTTTGGCTTGGTAGCGCTGAATCATCGTCAGCTTGATCGCCCAGTCGATCTCACGATCGATCATCGACAGATCTTCGGTAGAGACGGCTTTCACCGTGCGTTCCCAAAGGTCGAGAACTCGCGTGCTGACCGGATCGGCATCTCGTCGTCCCATAAAATCTCTGGCCTTGCTGAGGTATTCCTCTTGGATGTCGAGCGCGCTCGCCTCGCGGCCGTTCGCCAGCCTGACCTTGCGACGCCCGGTCGGATCGTGGCTGATCTCGCGAATAGCCCGGATCGGGTTCTCCAAGGTGAGATCGCGTAGCACGATGCCGGCCTCGATCATCCGCAGCACCAGGTCGGTAGAGCCAAGTTTGAGGAGTGTCGTCGGCTCGGCCATATTCGAGTCGCCGACGATGACGTGCAGCCGGCGGTAGCGCTCGGCATCGGCGTGTGGTTCGTCGCGGGTGTTGATAATCGGCCGGCTGCGGGTGGTCGCGCTGGAGACGCCCTCCCAGATGTGCTCGGCGCGCTGGCTCACGCAATAGACGGCGCCACGCGGGGTGGTCAGCACCTTGCCGGCCCCGCAGATGATCTGCCGAGTTACCAGAAACGGAATCAAGACATCGGCCAGCCGACTGAACTCACCTTGGCGACCGACGAGGTAATTCTCGTGGCAGCCGTATGAATTACCGGCGGAGTCGGTGTTGTTCTTGAACAGATAGATCTCGCCGGAGATGCCTTCTTCTCGCAGCCGATGTTCGGCATCGACAAGCAGGCCTTCTAGCGTGCGTTCGCCGGCCTTGTCGTGGGTGACCAGCTCGACCAGGTCGTCACACTCGGGCGTGGCGTATTCGGGATGGCTGCCGACATCGAGGTAGAGCCGCGCGCCATTGCGCAAGAAGACATTGCTCGAACGACCCCATGAGACCACCCGTCTGAACAGGTAGCGCGCCACCTCATCTGGTGACAACCGGCGCTGCCCATGGAAGGTACAGGTAACGCCGTATTCGTTCTCCAGGCCGAAGATTCGCCGGTCCATGTCCGCAGCCTAGATCAGCTACGGTCTCGCCGGTGACAACCGGCCGCATCGGATTTTGCCGTCGTCCTCACCACCGCGAAAGCCGTGCCATCGGTCCCACTGCCAGGCCGGGTATCTGCCAGCCGCGAGCGAGCAGCGCCTCTTCGTAGGAACGTGCTGCCGCGCGCTTATCGGCGCGCAGTAACTCGACCTCGTCGTCTGGCTCACCATCGCGATGTGCTTGGTCGAGCCGGTTGACGGCAGCAAGGTAGCTACGCATCAGCACAAGCAGCTGGCTGTCATTGACCCAGGAACCCATATGGCCCTCCCCTTCACTGAGAGTAATCGGCCAATTGGGTCAGTGGACTTGAGCCCATCCGGAGGAATAACTCATTGTGATGATTGGAGTAGTCGAGATAGGCAACTGGCGGTTACTTGTTGCTGTCGTCGACGTTCTCTGGTGGCCCGTCGTTGAATTGCGTTAACACATCGGCTGAATTCGACTCGACATCGTGGTCCTCGCCGTCGTGGTCTGAGCCCGGCTCAGACTCCGGTGCCGCCGTGCTCGCCAGCAAAGCCTCAAGCTGCGGGCCAAGGTAGCGGCGGAACGCGCGTCGGGGTCTGGTGCGGTCGAGCACCGCGACCTCGAGTTGAGCGGCGGTGAGCTCGCGACGCTGACCATCGACTCCCAACGTGAGTGAATCGACGGCAAGCCGAAGTGCCTGCGCCAGCGGCGCGCCTTCGACATAGCGATCGCGGAGCAGCCCGGTGATGTGCTCGGCTTGGCCACCCATCGCGACATAGCCGTGTTCGTCTCCGACAGAACCGTCATAGGTCAGCCGGTAGATGGTGTCGAGGTCAGCAGTGTCACCCACTTCGGCGACCACGATCTCGACCTCATACGGCTTCTCGCCAGCACCACTGAAGATCGCGCCGAGCGTCTGGGCATAAGCGTTCGCGATAGTGCGCCCGGTGACGTCTTGGCGGTCGTAGGTGTAGCCGGTGAGATCGGCTAGCCGGACGCCGGCCACTCGCAAGTTCTCGAACTCGTTGTAGCGACCGACCGCGGCGAAAGCGATCCGATCGTAGAGTTCGCTGATCTTGTGCAGGGCTTTGGAGGCGTTCTCCGCCACGAACAAGATGCCGTCGCCGTATTGCAGGACGACGTTACTGCGGCCACGCGCAATGCCTTTACGGGCATAGTCAGCGCGGTCTTTCATGAGCTGCTCAGGCGAGACGTAGTACGGCGTGCTCATATCGGCTACTCCCCCGCGCTTTAGTTGATCCGGGCGGCGGGGCCGCCTGGCGTGGTCATCCGGCCTTCAACGACGTGGGTGACGACCTCACCCATCGCGTCTTCGGCGATCAGGTGGAATCCGTCGATGTCGACGGTGACGACCAGCGGATAAATGCGGCGGGTGAGATCAGGGCCGCCTGTCGCTGAGTCGTCGTCGGCGGCGTCATAGAGTGCCTCGACGCAGGCACGAATCGCCTCGTCGACGCTGAAATCCTCGCGATAGAGCTTCTTCAAAGCACCGCGAGCGAAGAAGGACCCCGAGCCGACCGAGTGGAACGAATGTTCCTCGTAGCGGCCACCGGTTACATCGTAGGAGAAGATGCGGCCGGCCTTGGCCGGATCATCGATAAGCAGGTCGTAGCCGGCAAACAATGGCACAACTGCCAACCCTTGCATTGCCATCGCCAGGTTGCCGCGAATCATCATCGAAAGCCGGTTCGCCTTGCCCTCAAGGGACAATGTCGTGCCCTGGATCTTCTCGTAATGTTCGAGCTCGACCTGGAAGAGTCGAACCAGCTCGATCGCCAGACCAGCGGTGCCTGCGATACCGACCACCGAATGCTCGTCGGCCTGGAACACTTTTTTAATGTCTCGTTGGGCGATCACATTGCCCATGGTGGCCCGGCGGTCACCGGCCATCACGACGCCGCCGCTATAGGTGGCGGCCACGATCGTGGTGCCGTGTGGGGCTTCGATCGTGCCGGGGCCGACCGGCCGGCCCGATGGGAGCAGCTCCGGGGCGTGCACCGACAAGAAATCGGAGAACGAGGACACACCGGCCTGATGGAAGGAATCCGGCAGGCGGCCGAAGCTGTCGTTCGAGGAAGTCACTGGCCACCCTTTTGAATGTAGGAACGGACGAACTCCTCGGCGTTTTCTTCGAGTACCTCGTCGATTTCGTCGAGGATCGCGTCAACGTCAGTGTTGAGCTTGTCTTGCCGCTCTTTGAGGTCGGTCGCCTCCTGCTCTTCCGGCGCGTGCTCGGTCTGCTCAGACCGGCGCGCTTTCCGCTGCTGGCCTCCGGCGTCCTGGTCGGACATCTGTGCCTCCCGCTGTTCGGCTCGCTACGCCACCGGCTCTATCTCCGTTGTGTCGACCTTATCTTCGATCACCAAGGTTGCCAGGTTAAGCATCGCCGCTACCTTGCGGCGTCCGTATTTACGGGCAACTTTTTACGGTCGAACCGGCGAGAAACGCGGTGCGCGAACGCCGGTCAGTGGCCGATGATGGCGCTGACCAGCTCGCTGGCCGTCGAACATCGATCGAGTAGCGCACCGACGTGAGCCTTGGTGCCCCGTAGCGGCTCCAACATGGGCACCCGCTGCAGCGACTCCCGCCCAGGCAGGTCGAAAATCACCGAATCCCACGAAGCGGCCGCGATCTCGCTGCCGAACTTGGCCAGGCAGCGACCTCGAAAGTACGCCCGAGTATCTTCGGGTGGCTCGGTGGTGGCGGTGTTGACGGCGTCATCGCTGAAAAGCGTGCGCATGCTGCCACGCGCCACCAGCCGGTTGTACAGACCGCGATCACGCCTGACGTCGTGATATTGCAGGTCGACGAGTTGTAGCTTGTGCGCGCCCCAACCCAGCGACTCCCGTTGCCGGTAGCCCTCAAGCAACGTCAACTTGGCCACCCAGTCGAGTTCGCCGGAGAGCTGCATCGGATCGTCGCCCAGCTTGTCGAGCACCGATTCCCATCGCGCCAACACATCGGCGGTGACGTCGTCGACGTCCTGGCCGTACTTGTCTTCGACGTACTTACGGGCCTGTTCGAAGTATTCAAGCTGTAGTTGGACGGCGGTCATGGTGCGACCGTCGCGCAAGGTCACCCGGTGTTTCAGCGTCGGGTCATGGGAAACGGCGCGCAGCGCCGCCACCGGTGCCTCGATCGATAAATCGACCGAGAGGAAGCCGTCTTCGACCATCGCGAGCACCAGCGCCGTCGTGCCGAGCTTGAGATAGGTCGAGATCTCGCTCATGTTCGCGTCGCCGATGATGACGTGCAGCCGGCGATACTTCTCCGGATCAGAGTGCGGCTCGTCGCGGGTATTGATGATCGGCCGCTTGAGGGTGGTTTCGAGGCCGACCTCGACCTCGAAGAAGTCGGCCCGCTGGCTGAGTTGGAAACCCTCGCCCTTGCCGTCAGCGCCGATGCCGACTCGACCAGCGCCGCAGATGACTTGGCGGGTGACGAAGAATGGCGTCAGATGTCGCACGATTTCGGCGAACGGAGTCGCGCGCGAGGTGAGGTAATTCTCGTGGCAGCCGTAGCTGGCGCCTTTGTTGTCGGTGTTGTTCTTGTAGAGCTGGATCGGTCGGCTACCCGGCACTCGAGCTGCCCTGGCCGCCGCGTCTTCCACGATCCGCTCACCGGCTTTGTCCCACAGCACGCCATCGCGGGGATTAGTGACCTCAGGCGAGGAATACTCCGGATGCGCATGGTCGACGTAGAACCGAGCGCCGTTGGTCAAGATGAGATTGGCCAACCCGAGATCTTCGTCGGTCAGCTGCGAAGAGTCGGCCACATCACGTGAGAGGTCGAAGCCGCGCGCATCGCGCAGCGGGCTCTCTTCTTCGAAATCCCAGCGGGCGCGGCGGTCTCGCGCGATGGCGCCAGGCGCGTAAGCGTTCACGACTTGAGAGGACGCCGTCATCGCGTTAGCTGTTGGATGCCCAGGCACGGAGATCCCGAACTCGGTCTCGATACCCATGACACGGCAAGCGGTCACCTACCCAGCCTACGGGCACTATCGATAGCTGCGCGACAGCGCCGCGATCCGGATTTCGGCGGCGGCCTATCCACTCGGGCGGGCAGACTGTTGCCGTGAGCATCGATCCGGCGTCTGAACTGGTCACGGTCTTAGACGACGACGGCCATCCTGTCGCTGTCGCGACTCGCTCCCAGGTGCGGGCGAAGAACCTGCTGCACGCCGCGACCGCCGTGCTGGTACGCCGCCGCGATGGAGCGATCTACGTACATCGGCGCACCGACACCAAGGACATCTACCCCGGTGCGCACGATTGCTGGGCAGGTGGGGTGCTGTCGGCCGGTGAGGCTACCGACGACGGAGCTCGCCGCGAGTTAGCCGAAGAACTCGGTATCAGCGGCGTCGAAATCGAGCCGCTTTTCGTGACCCGGTGGAACGACGCGCAAGCACGCGCCATTTATCACGTCTACGCGGCGCAATGGGATGGCGACATCGTGCATCAACGGTCCGAAGTCGCCTGGGGTGCTTGGTGGACCCCAGGCGAACTACGAGAATCCCTTGCTGACCCCTCGTTCGCGTTTGTTCCGGACGGCCGGCAGTTGCTCGAGATTCTCGACGCGCGTATCGGCTGGTAACGCCACGTCAGGCCGCTAGAGGTATTGGCCGGTGTTGGCAATCGTGTCGATCGCGCGGCCAGCTTCGGTGCCCTGCTTACCCGAGATGAGCGTGCGGATGTAGACGATCCGTTCACCCTTCTTACCCGAGATGCGTGCCCAGTCATCGGGGTTGGTGGTGTTCGGAAGGTCTTCGTTCTCCTTGAACTCATCAACACAGGCAGCCATCAGGTGCTGCATCCGCAGACCCTTCTGACCACTGTCGAGGAATCCCTTGATGGCCATTTTCTTAGCCCGGTCGACAATATTCTGAATCATCGCGCCAGAGTTGAAGTCTTTGAAATACAAGACTTCCTTGTCACCATTGGCATAGGTGACCTCAAGAAAGCGGTTGTCTTCGGTTTCGTCGTACATGCGCTCGACCGTGCGCTGAATCATTGCCTGCACAGTCGCCGCGCGCGAGCCGTCATTCTCGGCCAGGTCTTCGGAGTGCAGCGGCAAATCGACAGTGATGTATTTGCTGAAGATGTCGCGGGCCGCTTCGGCGTCTGGGCGCTCAATTTTGATTTTTACGTCGAGCCGGCCTGGTCGCAAAATAGCCGGGTCGATCATGTCTTCGCGGTTCGAAGCACCGATCACAATGACATTCTCCAGCGCTTCGACACCGTCAATTTCGCTCAGCAACTGCGGAACGATGGTGTTTTCGACGTCCGAACTCACGCCCGAACCACGGGTGCGGAAGATGGAATCCATCTCGTCGAAGAACACGATGACGGGTGTGCCGTCGCTGGCCTTTTCGCGAGCGCGCTGGAAGACCAACCGAATGTGCCGCTCGGTTTCGCCCACGTATTTGTTCAGCAGCTCAGGGCCCTTGATGTTCAAGAAGAAACTCTTACCCTCGGGCTTGCCAGTCATCTCGGCGACCTTTTTGGCCAACGAGTTGGCTACCGCCTTAGCGATAAGCGTCTTGCCACAGCCGGGAGGGCCATAGAGCAACACGCCCTTCGGTGGCCGCAGCTTGTGCTCAAGGAACAGGTCGGCGTGCAGATAAGGCATCTCGACGGCGTCACGAATCTGCTCGATCTGACCGGTCAAGCCACCGATGTCGTGGTAATCGATATCGGGTACCTCTTCGAGCACAAGCTCTTCAACTTCAGCTTTGGGAATCCGCTCGTAAACGAAGCCAGATCGGGTTTCGAGCAACAACGAGTCACCAACGCGCAGCGGGACGTCGGCCAACGAGTCGGCGATCATCACCACGCGCTCTTCGTCGGTGTGCCCGATGACCAGCGCGCGCTCGCCGTCTTCGAGAATCTCTTTGAACATGACGATCTCGCCCTGGCGTTCGAAGGCAAGGGCTCGCACCACGTTCATCGCCTCGTTGAGCATGACCTCCTGGCCACGGCGCAGCGACTCGACCTCGACCTCGGGGCTGACCGTGACCCGCAACTTGCGACCGCCGGTGAAGATGTCGACGGTGTCGTCTTCGTAGCGGCCCAAAAACACGCCGAAACCGGACGGCGGCTGCGCCAGCCGGTCGATCTCTTCGCGCAGCGTCAGGATCTGATCGCGCGCTTCGCGCAGGGTGGCGACCAACCGCTCGTTTTGACCGGTCAGACCGGTCACCAAAGATTGTGCTTCGCCAAGCCGGTCTTCGAGCACTCGCGAACTTCGTGGCGATTCGGCGATTCGGCGCCGGAGACCGGAGATCTCCTCTTCCAACTGACGGACCTGAGTCTTCAGTTCGGCATCATCAGCCGGCGTCGACCCGTGCCGGAAACCGTCGTGGGCGTCGTCGTGAGTGGCCATCAGTCCACCTCCTCGCAGTGCTGCGTATCGAGCCTATCCCCCACCACGGCGGTCAGACACGTGTTGGCGGTCGGACACTTGTTATCGTCGGGTGTGTCGGAAACCTAATACCTCAGGCATCTGAACCTGAATAACCGCACGTTGATACCTGGGTCGCGCTGAAATCGGCCCGCTTCATCGATGGAAGGCAGCTGGTGGCTTCAACTCCGTCTTCGGGCGCCGCACTTGCCCTATCGGGCACCGCACTCACCGTGTGGATCGACCAGGATCTGTGCACCGGTGACGGATTGTGCGTCGAATACGCCCGTGATGTCTTCGAGTTCGACGTCGACGGCCTCGCCTACGTGAAGAATGGCGACGGCGACCTGCTCAGTGCGCCGGGTGAGCAAGCTCCGGTGCCAGCCGACGTCGTGGCCGAGGTTATCGACGCGGCGCGCAAGTGCCCAGGCTTGTGTATCCACGTCGTGCGTGCCACCGATGGCGTCGAGATCGAAGGCCCTGACGCCGCGACCGCGTGACGATCTAGGTCAGACCTGATCCGCCGGCGCCGCTGATGGCGGGACCACCGGTGCCAGAACTACCGGTGCCGGGGTCGCCGCGGATGCCGCGCTGATCGGACGGCGACGCCGTGGTGGCGCGACCACACCGTCGGCGAGCCGACGCGCGATCACTAAGAAGCCGGTATGGCCGATCATCCGATGATCAGGACGGACCGCGAGCCCTTCGACGTGCCAGGTTCGCAGCATCGTCTCCAGCGACGCGGGTTCGGCGAATCGTCCGTGCGCGCGCAACGCTTCGGTCACGGTCGACAACTGGGTGGTCGTCGCGACGTAGCAGCAGAGCAGACCGCCGGGGACGAGCGCATTCGCCACCGCGTCCAGACATTCCCACGGCGCTAGCATGTCGAGAATTACCCGATCGACGGGTGCGTCGAGCGGTTGCGCCGCGAGAGATTCCACCAGGTCGCCGACTGTTAGCTGCCATGACGGGTGCGGTCCGCCGAAGAACCGCTCGACATTGCGCTTGGCGATCTGGGCGAAGTCGTCGCGGCGTTCGAAGGAGAAGACGACGCCGATCTCACCGACGGCACGAAGTAGCGAACAGCTCAACGCGCCCGAACCGGCGCCAGCTTCGATGACCCGAGCGCCTGGGAAAATGTCGGCGTATCCGACGATCATCGCGGCATCTTTGGGGTAAACGACGGCCGCGCCGCGTGGCATCGCCAGCACGAAGTCGGTGAGCAACGGACGGAAGGCCAGGTAGGCCGTTCCGCCAGTTGACGTCACCACGATTCCTTCGGGCGAACCGATCAATTCGTCGTGCTCAAGCGCGCCCTGATGGGTGTGAAATTGCTTACCTGCCTGCAATAACACCGTGTGCCGGCGTCCCTTGGGATCGGTAATCTGCACCTGATCGCCTTCGGCGAAAGGTCCGCGGCGGGTACGGATTCGTGGCTCGGTGTCACAAATCTCAGTGTCAGCAGTATCTGTGTCAGGAGTTTCGGTATCAGGAGTGTGAGTCATCGCCGCGCAAGACTACCGGGCCACTGGATGGGCTCTGTCAGCTCTCGGTCGCTCGGCGAACTCTGGCCCGCCTGGCAACTAGCCGGAGTGCTCGATCAGGTGCGGAGCGCGTGCGCGACATCACTGGCGGCGAGCACTCCGTAAACCGCGCCGTCCATCTCGACCACGATGTATTCAGACGCGGGCGCACGCTGCAGGTCACGCAGGAGCTCTTCGCCCGACAGCTCCGCCGAAACGAACTGCGAAGACTCGACGCGGCGCGAAACCGAACCCGCGCTGACCCAGGGACGGCGATCAGCCGGGGTCGCTGTCACGGCAGCTTCGCTCACCACACCGGTCGGGCGGCCAGCGCCGTCGACGATGACGAGCCCACGGGCGTGACATTCCTGGGCACGACGAACCGCCTCGGCCAGCGGTAGATCCGCCGAGACTGGTAACGCGCGGCGACTCATGAACCGCGCCGACAGTCGGGGCAGTTTGTCGCGAAGGGCCTGCTGACGCAGCACGGCACTCGAACTCGCCCAGGTCATCGCGGCGATCAGCAGCACCCAGACTGCGTCCACGCGCCCTGGCCCAAGTGGTGACGAGAACCAATAGAGCCCAACCAAGGCGGTGGCTGCCGACAACACCCGGCCAGCCCAGGCTGCGCCGATAGTGCCCGAACGCCGGTCATGAGAAACCCGCCAGATCACCGCGCGAAGCAGCTGACCGCCGTCCAGTGGCAGCCCGGGTAGCAAGTTGTAGATCGCGACAACGGCGTTCGTCCACGCGAGCCCGGCAAGAATGACGCCGCCGACGGTGTGCTCGGAGGCGACCTGCATGCCGGCCCAGCCGGCCAACGCCAGCACCGCGTTGGTCAGTGGCCCTGCCCCGGCAATGACGAACATTCGGCCCGGAGTTTCTAGTTCGGAGCTGAAAGCTGTGTGCCCGGCCAGAAATGTCAACCAAATCCGATCGACCTGGACGCCGAAATACCGAGCTGCCGCGGTGTGACCAATCTCGTGAGCCAGCACCGAAATACCCAGCAGGACGCCGAAGGCGAAAGAAACCAAGTAACGGGCGCCGCCGATTCCGCTGACTTCGTCACTAACGAATGGCGCGAATTGCACGGTGATCCAGGCGACGAACACCAACCAACTCGGCGAAATAACCACGGGGACGCCGAAAACACGACCGAGCGTCACTCCGTTGCGCAGCCCCGACGTTCGAAGACCGGCACCGGGACTGCCCTCGGAAACCGGGTTGCCATCAGGAACCGCCACAGGCTCGATGCTAGGGGCAGCGCCGCAATTCTCGGATGGCAGACCATGGAATGTGCGGTTATTCCGGTTTTCATGTGGCTCGCATACGGCTGCGGCGGAAACGTCAGTGCCTTCGCCTACTCTTCGACCATGAGTGGATCGATCGCAACCGATCAGGCTGTCTCGGGCGAAACCAACGCGGCCGATGTAGCACCGAAGCCCTGGTCACTGTCACCGTCTCGAGCCGGCGATTTCATGACCTGCCCGCTGTTGTACCGGCTGCGTGCCGTCGACCGACTGCCTGAACCCGCCGATCTGTTGGCCACCCGAGGCACCTTGGTGCACGCCGTCCTGGAGCGGCTCTTCGACGAGCCGGCGGCGCAACGCACCCTCGACCGGGCTGTCGAGCTACTCACGCCCCAGTGGCAGACACTGCTTACCGAGCGGCCTGAACTCGACGCTTTGTTCAGCGGTGACGATGCGTCGACCGATCTCGACCGGTGGCTAGCTAGTGCGCACACCTTGCTTGAGACCTATTTCAATCTCGAAGATCCCCGACGTCTTGAGCCCGCGCAACGCGAAGTGCTTGTCGAAGTCGAACTCTCCGACGGGGTTCGGCTGCGCGGCTTTATCGACCGAGTCGACGTCGCGCCCACCGGCCAGACCCGAATCGTCGACTATAAGACCGGGAAAGCGCCGTCAGAGTTATTCGAAGACAAAGCTCTCTTTCAATTGAGATTTTACGCACTTGTGTTGTGGCGCCAAAGCGGTGAAATACCCACCCTGCTGCAATTGCTCTACCTCGGCGACGGCCAGGTGTTGCGCTACTCCCCTGATGAGGCCGATCTGCTGGCGACCGAACGTAAAGTCCGCGCTCTGTGGGCGGCTATCGAACGCGCGTTGACGACGCATGAATTTCCGGCCCGCCGAAGCCGCCTTTGCGACTGGTGCTCATACCAAGACCTGTGCCCCGAATTCGGCGGCACGCCGCCGCCGTATCCGATCACAGCACCGGTTTCACTCGCCACCGCCGCGGCACTTACCGTCGTCCCGCTCACGTAAACCGGTGTTGGCCGCCGGAGATTCTGACTGCGTTACCTGACGAGTGATGGCGGTATGCAAGTCTTGCTCATGCCCACCACGAATCCATGGCTTGCCGGACCGACGCCGACAAAACGCCTCGATCGCGAACGACTCGAAGGGCGGATCCTCAATCTTCTTTCGTCGCAGAACATGTGTGTGCTCGCCACCGTCGGAGCAGATGGACCACTCGCCACCCCGGTCCGCTATTTCCACCTGGATTTCACCATCATATTTACCGCCGCACCACACTCACCCAAGATGCGAAATCTCACTAGCGACCCGCGTATATCGATCGGCATTTTCGCCCCGCTCGTCGGCCAAGCCAGCAGTCGTGGCGCGCAAATCGTCGGTCACGCTCGTATCCTCGATCCCACCGACTCGGACCATGCTTTCTATTGGTCAGCTGTACGGTGGCAATCTGACCACGTCGAACGATCTCGGCCGGTTACCGAGCCTCCCGCCGAAACACTCGGCGTCGTCACCGCCAGTCGTATCGTCTACACCGAGCATTGGCTACGCCGAGACGGTTACGCGCCCCGCCAATTCTGGCGACCTCTTGACATCGAGAATACCTAACCTCTTCTGGCCCCTAGTGTCCTGCGCCAGGAATCCGTTGAAAACACAGCCTTTATCTCGTGGCTTAAGGTTTTTCGAATATGCGGTGGTACCTACCCGCGCCTTGTGTTCGTGCGACTGGGTGAGATCGTTGTGCTGGGTGGGATCGTGGTGACGGTGCCGTCAGTGTTGAGTTTGATGTCCCAACCGAGATCGTGCACATGGTGATGATGTCTGGTGCAGAGCAGCACGAGATTCCATAGGGATGTCGGGCCGCCGTCAGCCCAGTGAATGAGGTGATGGGCGTGACACCACGGTGGCGGTGCCCCGCAACCGTCGAAAACACAGCCTCTATCTCGCAGATTCAAAGCTTTTCGGATATGTGGCGGGACGACTCTGGCGGTTCGCCCGACGTCGAGAGCAAGACTCGGTGCGCGTAGCGGTGGCGGTAAAGCGTCGAGTAAGAATCGCGGTATTGAAGGTGGATCGGTGCTTCTCAGCACTATGCCGCTGTCTCCGGTACCTGAGACGAACCGTTTCTCCCCGCCATCACCCGCATCGCCTTCGACACCACCACCGTCAACATCATCATCGCCGTGATCGTCTTCGACGAAGATGCGGGTGACCAGGGCGTCGCAGCCGAGTCTGCGGGCCGCATCAGCGCTGAGGAGATCACCAAACTCCAGTTCCGCCGGCGGGCTGAATGGTTGTTTGCGTAGCGTCGCAAGGTCGACGGTGACGGTCAGATGGGGACGTTCACCACCGTTAACGGGAAGCTCACCACTATCGAGGATCCGCCGTAACAGTTCCCCCAGGTTGTCGGCCCGACGTCGTGACGCGGTACGCGTGTCACCGGTCACTGGCTGGTCGAGGGAATCAAGAATGGTACGCAGCGCCGCGCCAGTCTCACGATCGAGCAGCCCAGCGACTGGTGTCATCCGGGACTGCCCCGAGTTCAGATGCTCCTATTGGTGTCAAGCGGCGTCGGCGAGGGTTAGTGCGTTCAGCCATGAGCGGTA
>OLLX01000164.1_pt1 | contig 65629 bp, 59 predicted proteins | sample 1604651 | NCBI WGS metagenome assembly OLLX01 (sample SAMEA104055725, study PRJEB20765) | soil metagenome | biome: Arctic tundra; feature: Polygonal ground; material: soil | place: USA | collected 2011-09 | depth 0-0.5 m
TATCCAAACAAGGGCACACACGAGGCCAGTTGACATCTCGAGTCAAACCGTCGGACTTCAGGGCACTACCAGTATTGATGATGACTCTATGCGCGATACCACATTTACGCCGAGCACGAATCATGCGGGCCAGTCCTTACGGAGTTGCTCTAGGTAGCCTGCGTCATATGTTCCGGTGAGTGCCCCGCTCGTACGCAGGATGGCGTCGAGTCGCGTTGAGCTATCTGGGTGATCAGGTTTCGGCTTCGTCGGCGGCATACAAGAAGTGTGTCACCGGCGCTGGTGTACGACCAGGGAAAATATCGATGCCCAGAAGCGCTGTAGCGCTGTTCTCGGGATGAGTAAACGATTTCACTGGATGTTCACTCAGATCGGAACGCGATCCTGCCGATAAGAGGTTAATGCTCGGCGTGGTTTCCCGCGCCTGCCGCTACATAGAACGGGGGTTCAGTGTCTGAGCTCTTCCTCGGCGTCCAGCGCCGCGCGCAAGCACGTCGCGCGCTGTCTTTCGACCGGCGACGTCCATCGCGAGGCCTTCTGATCTTCGATCTACTACTCCTTCTCGCACTGCTGATCATGGTCGCGCTAGCCTGATTTTCGGAGCCCGCGAGCCATATCGGTGCGTCCTTGAAGCCTGAGGCTGTTCTGATCGGCAGCGCGGGCGACTCAACACCAGCGAATCCGTCGTGTCAGAGCCGACGTGGCAGGCCATCGCGGGGCACAATGGCCCCAAAGGTGGCCGCGGTTGCATTCAGGCGCAGCGGGTACACCGGCTTGGCGGCTGGAGAGGTTGGCGGGTGAGCGAGCAGGACGTCGTATCGGATCAGATACTCACGGTGCCCAATGCGCTCAGCGCGCTGAGGCTACTTGGTGTGCCACTGTTCTTGTGGCTTGCTCTTGGTCCGAAAGATGACGGCTGGGCGATTGCGGTGTTGGCTGTCAGCAGCTTGACCGACTGGCTCGACGGCAAGCTAGCGCGATTGTTGAATCAGACCAGCCGACTCGGGCAACTGCTCGACCCCGCCGCTGACCGGTTGTACATCGTCGCGACGCTGCTCGCGTTGTCGGTACGTGACATCATCCCGTGGTGGCTGGCCGGCGTTTTGGTTGCTCGCGATATCGCGCTACTCGGATTCATTCCTGTGCTGAAGAGGCATGGTTATGGACCGAGTTTGCCCGTGCATTATCTCGGCAAAGCCGGCACTTTCAACCTGCTCTATGCATTACCACTGCTCCTTCTCGGCGATGGACAGGAGACGGTGAATCATGTTGCCCGCATCATCGGTTGGGCCTTTGCGCTATGGGGTATCGCGCTTTACTGGTACACGTTCGGCTTGTATGCCGTTCAGGTCCGGCAGCTTGTCGTGGCTGATCGGGCTGGTGGCTCGATGAACGGGCCGTTCGGCCAGGTCGCGCGGGCGGGTACATGAGCGCCGGCCTGATTGGTGGCGGGTCGAAGATGAAGGCTGTGGTGATGGCCGGCGGTGAGGGCACTCGGTTGCGCCCGATGACGGCCAACCAACCCAAGCCACTGTTGCCGGTTATCAACCGGCCGATTATGGAACATGTATTGCGGCTGCTGCGCCGGCACGGATTTACCGACACTGTCGTCACCGTGCAGTTTCTGGCCTCACTCGTCCGAAACTATTTCGGTGATGGTGCCGAGCTGGGTATGAACCTGCAATACGCCACCGAAGAGACGCCGCTTGGCACTGCCGGCAGCGTCAAGAACGCCGAATCTGCCTTGCGTGACGGGCGGTTCGTCGTCATCTCCGGTGATGCGCTGACCGATATCGACCTTACCGACATGGCCAGATTCCATGAAGCCAACAATGCGTTGGTCACCGTTGCCTTGAAGCGGGTACCGAATCCGTTGGAGTTCGGCATCGTCATCGCAGACGAGGGCGGTCGGATCGATCGTTTTCTTGAGAAACCGACGTGGGCACAAGTTTTCTCCGACACGGTTAATACCGGCGTCTACATGATGGAACCCGAGATTTTCGAACACGTCGCGGCAGGCGTCTCGGTCGACTGGTCAAGCGACGTGTTCCCCAAGCTGCTGGAGATGGGCGCGCCGGTCTACGGGTATGTCACTGATGCTTACTGGGAAGACGTCGGCACGCTGGAGAGCCTGTTGCAGGTGCAGGCTGATGTGCTGAACGGTCAAGTCGATGTCGACATTGACGGCTTCGAAATGATGCCCGGCGTCTGGGTATGCGAAGGTGCCGAAGTTGATCCGGATGCCACTATCAAAGGCCCGGTCTATATCGGTAACTACGCTAAGGTCGAGGCTGGCGCCGAGCTGCGCGAATACACCGTTCTCGGCAGCAACGTGGTGGTCAAGAATGGTGCCTTCTTACACCGCGCGGTCATTCATGACAACGTCTTTATTGGCCCGCATACAAGCCTGCGCGGCTGCATTATCGGCAAGAACAGCGACATCATGCGTGCCGCGCGTGTCGAAGAAGGCGCTGTTATCGGTGACGAATGCGTCGTCGAAGAAGAGGCGTATATTTCCGCCGGGGTGAAGGTCTACCCGTTCAAGACCATCGAGGCCGGCGCGCTGGTCAACACCAGCGTCATCTGGGAATCTCGCGGTCAGCGAAACTTATTCGGCCAGCGCGGGGTTTCTGGGCTGGTCAATGTCGAGATCACCCCGGAACTCGTCGTCCGGCTTGCGTCCGCTTACGCGACGACGCTGAAAAAGGGGGACGTCGTGACGACGTCCCGGGATGTCTCGAGAGCGGCTCGCGCGCTTAAGCGGGCGGCGATCAGTGCGTTGACCGCGAGTGCCATCAACGTACGTGACCTTGAAGCGGCGCCGACTCCAGTAAGTCGGTTCGAGATTGCGCACAGTGATTCGGTCGGCGGCATCATGATTTGCACAACGCCGGGTGACGCGCAAAGCGTCGATATTACCTTTCTCGATGAACGTGGCGCGGATCTTTCTCAGGCCGCGCAGCGAAGACTCGAACGGGTATTTTCTCGACAAGAATTCCGTCGAGCTTTTCCCGGTGAAATAGCCGACCTTACTTTTCCTTCGCGGATGTTAGAGGACTACTCCCTCGAAGTATTGAGGTGTATCAATACCACCGGCGTGCTCGATGCTGGGCTCAAAGTTGTGCTCGATACGGCTGGCGGTACGGCCGCACTGGTGTTGCCGACGCTGCTCGGGCGGATCGGTATCGACGTTTTGACCGTCAACAATCGGCTCGACGAGGCGTCGCCTACCGAGACGCCAGCTGAACATATGCGCGCACTGGAACGGCTTGGAGAGTTGGTGGCTTCTTCTCGGGCCGCCTTCGGAGTGCGATTCGACCCGGTGGGGGAGCGAATCTCACTGGTTGACGAACGCGGTGTGCTCGTCCACGACGACCGCGCTTTGCTGGTATTGATGGACTTGGTGGCCGCTGAACGGCATACCGGAAGTATCGCGTTGCCGATTACCACGACCCGAATTGCCGAGGACGTCGTCCGTTTCCATCACGTCACGGCGAGATGGGCGCCCACGTCTCCCGACGAGCTGACTAAGGCGGCGGCGTCTCCTGATGTCATCTTTGCTGGCGATGGGCGCGGCGGCTTTGTGGTGCCGGAATTCAGCACCGCGATCGATGGAACTGCGGCTTTCGTGCGGCTGGTTGGACTCGTTGCGCGCACGAAGTTGACCCTGAGTCAGATCGATTCCCGAATCCCGCAGGCTCACGTACTCCGGCGTTCGGTTCCGACGCCATGGGCGGCTAAAGGCATCGTGATGCGCTCAGTAGTTGGAGCGGCAGGGGATCGTGAACTCGATACCACCGATGGAGTCAGGGTGGTCGAGCGAGATGGTCGCTGGGTTTTGGTATTGCCCGATCCTGCCGAGGCTGTTACTCATTTGTGGGCCGAAGGGCCAGACGCGGCAGCGGCGTCTGATCTCCTTGAAGAGTGGGCGCTCGTGGTTGAGAAGGCTCGCAGCTGAGCACGCCAGCGAAACAACAGCGGCGCCCCGACGCGTTGGCCGAGCTGATGCGCGACGCCATCGACAGTGGCTATACCGAATCAGCCGCTCGCAAGCGCGCAGTGGCCGCGCCGACTGGCGAAGGTCAGCCAGATGTGGCCGCTGATTCACCAGCCGGACGTCGGAAAACCAGCCGAGCCGGTGCCATTACCGTGATCGTGGTGTTGGCGGCCGCCGGAGCGCTGTTCGCGACCTCGGCTGTGCAATCTCATCGTGGCGCGGCTACCGCGCGCCGGTTGCAACAGCAGCTTGTGCAGCGAGTGGCGGACCAGACCACCTCGACCGACACCTTGGCGAATCAAGACGTGGCGCTGCGGCAACAATTGACGGCGGCCCGAAGCAAAGAACTCACCACCACGGACGCCGGTGTGGCGGTACAGGCGAATATCGACCAGCTCGACCTGGTCGTCGGCGGTGTGGCAGTGAGCGGCCCCGGCGTGCGGGTGATTCTCGATAATGCGCGCAGTGGTGGCTCCGGCACACTCGGGGTGATTTACGATCGCGACTTGCAGGCGGTAGTGAATGCCCTGTGGGCATCGGGTGCGGAAGCAATCGCAGTGAATGGCCAGCGGCTTTCGACCCAGAGCTCGATTCGTGAGGCTGGCCAGGCGATTCTCGTCAATTACCGACCACTCGAACCGCCGTACACCATTGACGCGATCGGCCGGCCGGACGTATTTCAGACGAACTTCGCCGCGACGCAGACGGCACACCTCTATACGACATGGAGCCAGGTTTACGGCCTCCGGTTTACCGTTTCCGGCCAGTCGCGCCTTACGCTTCCTTCGGCGGTTAACCTGACCGTCAACGAAGCCAAGCCGTTGGATTCCCCATGATTGCCGCATTCGCTCTTGCCGTTGGCGTCATCCTCGGTGTCGTCGTGCACCCGACGGTTCCGCTCGGCTTGCAGCCGTATCTGCCGATTGCGGTGGTGGCCGCGCTCGACGCCGTCTTCGGCGGTCTCCGTGCGGTGCTCGACCGGATCTTCGATGACAAGGTCTTCGTTGTCTCGTTCATCGCGAATGTTCTGGTCGCCTCGCTCATCGTCTTTCTCGGCGACCAGCTCGGTGTCGGCAGTCAGCTCTCGACCGCAGTCGTGGTCGTCCTTGGCATCAGGATCTTCTCGAATGCAGCGGCGATTCGCCGTCACGTGTTTCGCGCGTGACGCCATGAACGAACCGGGGCCAGGTTCAGGACAAGGCGTCAGCTTGAGCTGGCGAGTGCTGCGGAAGGCCGTCGCGCCACGGGCGAGTCGGGCCCAGCTGATCGTCGCGCTGCTCTGTGGTCTGCTCGGCTTCGGAGTGGCGACCCAAGTGCACAGCGAGAAAGGTTCCGGGCTTCGTTCGGCCTCACAGGCTGATTTGGTCGATGTCCTCGACAACTTGTCGTCGCGTTCTGAGCGGCTGCGATCAGAAGTAAGTCAGGAACAGTCGGAGTTGTCTAAGGTTGACGGCGGAAGTGGCAACACGTCAGCGGCATTGACCGACGCCGAGCAGCGCGCGTCAACGCTACAAATTCTTGCCGGCACGATTGGCGCGACCGGCCCGGGGATTGATCTAACTATCCGCGATTCCAATCATTCGGTCACCGGCGACGTCCTGCTCGACACGATGGAAGAGCTGCGTGATGCGGGTGCCGAAGCGTTAGAGATCCGTGGGGCAGCGCCTCATGCTGGCGCCGTCCGGCTAGTGGCCAGCAGTTATTTCCTCGACGCCACCGGCATCGGTAACGGCATTATCGCGGACGGGACACCACTCGCTCCGCCCTACGATGTGATCGCTATCGGTGACCCACACACGTTGGACGCGGCCCTGGGTATTCCAGGTGGTGTGCTCGATACGCTCAAGGGAAAGAACGCGTCTGGGTCGGTGCGGCAACTGACCTCGGTCGCGATCACCGCGTTGCATGTGACCTCGACACCTCAGTACGCTCGGCCGGCTCCAGCGTCTTCGGGCAATTGAGGCTGTCGGAGCTGCCGATTCCTGGCCGACCCACCGTTCCCACCCGGAGGTTCCGCGTGATCCCCAATGAACTGCGCTACACCGCTGAACACGAATGGGTTCGAGAGGTCGACGGCGCTCTGCGGGTCGGCATCACCGATCACGCGCAAGAAGCGCTCGGCGACATCGTCTTTGTGACCTTGCCCGCCGTCGGTACCCACGTGGTCGGCGGTCAGCCGATAGGTGAGGTCGAGTCGACGAAGAGTGTGTCTGACATCTACGCCCCCTTCGACGGCGAAGTTAGCGCGCGCAACGACACGCTCGACGCGCGACCCGAACTCGTCAACGCCGACCCGTACGCGGACGGTTGGATGGTCGAGATCCGCCCCAGTGATCCGGCCGCTGCGGCTGGCCTGCTCGACGCCGCCGCGTACAGCGCGCTGATCGCCGAGTAGCCAGCGAGATCGAACCTCTAGGCGCGGACGCCGATACCCAAGAACCAGCTGAGGAATCTCGCGACAGGTTGACCCAGCCGGTGGTGGCCGCATAAGTTGCCCATGACCATCAACCTCTACCTGACGGTGCCGACCCCTCGGGGTTAGGTGCAGGAGGACGTTCCACTGATGCCCACCGTCTTCTGCACACAGTGTGGCCACGAGAATCCTGACGACGCGCGCTTTTGCGCGAACTGTGGCACCGCGCTCAACCGACCAGGAATGCCTGTGTCACCAGAACGTCCAGCCGACGCGACTTCGACGATTTCGCTTTCGGGGATCGAAGCGCTTGAGCCAGTGCTCGATGCTGATGCGCTGGCCGATCAGGCTGCGGTCGACGGGTTGCCGCCGGGTGCTGGGTTGCTGGTGGTGCGGCGTGGGCCAAACGCGGGCAGTCGTTTCCTGCTGGACGCTGAGATCACCACAGCGGGCAGGCACCCCGAGAGCGACATTTTTCTCGACGACGTGACCGTGTCACGACGGCACGCGGAGTTTCGACGCGGTACCGACGGCTTCACCGTGCGCGACGTCGGCAGTCTCAACGGCACCTACGTCGACCGCGAGCGGATCGACGAAGCGATTCTGCACGGCGGTGACGAGGTGCAAATCGGCAAGTTCCGCCTCGTATTCTTGTCGACGAGCCGGTTTGGTACGGCCTTCGAGAACGACCTCAACGACCCCAACAACGCGTGACTGGGCGCCTGACATGAGTGCAACATCGACATCCCGCATCTTTCTCAGCATTGGCGACGTGCTGTCGCACTTGCGCGCGGATTTTCCCGACGTAACGATTTCGAAGATTCGGTTCCTGGAATCTGAGGGTCTGGTCGAGCCTGAACGCACCTCGGCTGGGTACCGCAAGTTTTCCCATGCCGACGTCCAGCGGCTGCGTTACGTTCTCACCGCCCAGCGAGATCACTACCTGCCACTGCGGGTGATCAAGGACCATCTCGAAGCACTCGACCGTGGCCTTGAACCGGCCGCGCATCCGAGCACCGGCCCCCGGGTGCCGATGACGTTGGTGTCATCAGAAGGGCTGCCCGGCCCCGAAGCATTCGGCAAAGACGCGACGGACGTTCGGTTGTCGCGCCGCGAACTGCTTGAGGCCGCCGAGCTGGACGACGCGAGCCTGGATCAGCTTGAGCAATATGGTCTGGTGGCGCCTCGTCCTGGTGGAAACCACTATGACGGCACATCACTGTCGATCGCCCGGACAGTCGCCGAGATGGCGCGATTTGGGATCGAGCCTCGCCATCTGCGTGCTTTCAAAGCCGCCGCTGACCGAGAAGTCGGGTTGGTGGAGCAGGTTGTTACCCCGCTCGCTCGCCAGCGGGGTCCAGAAGCTCGCGCTCGGGCCGAAGAAGTAGCTCGCGAACTTGCCGCATTGTCGGTGCGGTTGCACGCCGCTTTGGTGAAGGCGGGTCTACGGCCCGGCCTCAGTCGCTGAGTTGGAGTGGGCGAATCAGCCCGGGCTTTGTGGATGCGGGCTGGTCGGTTAAGGATTCTTGGGTGTGGTCGGTCTGGCCCGTTGAGCTTCTTCGGCGTGTACCGTGAAAGCTGGAACTAGTCGCCCCGATCGCGCCGTGCTTCGCGGCCCCTCACGATGGCATCCGGCAGGACGGTGACGCGCTCGTGAATGAACTCGAGGTTGTCGGCGTCCGCGTTGAGCTGCCGACGAATCAGCCGATCGTGTTGCTTCGCGAGGTCGACGGCGAGCGGTACCTACCGATCTGGATCGGGGCGGTTGAAGCGACTGCGATCGCGTTCGCGCAGCAGGGCGTCGTCCCGCCGCGACCTTTGACTCACGACTTGATGCGCGACGTGCTCGCGGCTCTTGGCGCGACGCTGACGTCGATTCGTATCTCCGAGATGCGAAACAACGTCTTCTATGCCGAGCTGATTTTCGATGATGGCCGACAGGTGAGCGCTCGTCCCAGTGACGCGATCGCGCTCGCGCTCCGTACCGGGGCCACAATTTACGGAGCTCCAGCGGTGCTTGACGAAGCCGGCATCGAAATCCCGCATGAGCAGGAGAACAACGAGGAAGTCGAGAAGTTTCGAGAATTTCTCGACACAATTTCGCCCGAAGACTTCGGTACCGGACATGGTTGAGAGCCAGCATCAACTGGTATCAAGGAGAGATCGACAGGGCGGCAACCTAACCTTCAACTTGAGGTTGAGGGTGACGACTCGCCGAGTAGCGTCGTTGACGGCGACGTGTGAGATGCCTACCTTGAGAGTGCAGCCGGTCATCGCGTTTTCGCGGCCGGGTACGGACCGTTTTGGTCGGCCACGGCGGCGATGCTCGAATGAATCTGGCAACCAGGAGGCATGGCGTGGGTAGCAATGGCGAGATTCCGGTCGCTGGCGATCACGCCGACCAATCCGCGTCGTCGGTGACCGCTGGCACCTCAGTGAGCGCGCCTTTGACGAGCAAGCAGGGCACCTTGTTCGCGGATGATTTGCCGGTACTCGACGACGGTGTTGGCTACCGCGGTCCGACCGCTTGTTCGGCGGCGGGCATCACCTACCGGCAGCTTGATTACTGGGCCCGTACCGGGCTTGTCGAGCCGACCGTCCGGGCGGCTGCGGGTTCAGGCTCGCAGCGGCTGTACGGATTTCGCGACATCTTGGTGCTGAAGGTCGTGAAGCGATTGCTCGACACCGGCGTCTCGTTGCAGAACATTCGGGCCGCCGTCCAGCATCTGCGTGAACACGGCATTGACGACCTCGCGCAGATCACCTTGATGAGCGACGGTGTCAGCGTCTACGAGTGCACGTCGGCTGATGAGGTTATCGATCTGGTCCAGGGCGGTCAGGGCGTTTTCGGGATCGCTGTCGGCCGGGTAGTTCGCGAAGTCGAAGGCACGCTGGCCGCGCTTCCGGGTGAGCGTCCCGAGGCTGAGTCGTCAGACCAAGCGCACCACCCTGACGATGAGCTTGGTCGCCGACGGGCCGCTCGCGTCAGCTGAGGTCGCGAAGGCGGATGTTTTTTCGGCCTAATACTTGGCGGGCTCCAGATTGGGCAAGCTCGGCCAGGGCTGAATCCGACTGACGGGTTGTTGGCTGTAGCCTGAGTGTGCCGACGACCCCATGCGGGAGAGTCTTCCCGCAGCCAGCGGGAGGCGCCGAAGGAGCAACCTCCCCGGAATCTCTCAGGCCAACCGACCGCGCGGGCGAGGCAACTCTGGAAAGTGCGTGACCACGTGAAGGCGTGGGCCGCCGCCGATGGTGCAAGCCGACGCTGTTTTTTTTGTGCCCCACGTCGGCGAACCTCTCAGGTGCCGATGACAGAGGGGGAGTCCCGTCCGACTCTTCCGCGCAAAGGCTGCTGATGACCGCACCTATCGAGACCACATCGTTTGACGCTAGCGAAACGGCCTTCGTCGATCGACATCTTGGCCCGTTAGCTGATCAGCAAGCCAAGATGCTGGCGATCGTCGGCTTCGGCTCGCTCGACGAACTGATCGATGAAGCGATGCCGGCAGCGATCCGGGATGAGCCCGCGCGAGTCAGTGTTCTTTTGCCGGCCGCCAGCGAAGCGGCAGTGACAGCGGAGCTTCGGGAGATCGGGGCCGCCAATCAGGTGCTGACCTCGATGATCGGGCTCGGCTACCATGCGAACTACACTCCGGGCGTTATTCGTCGGGGTGTAGTGGAGAATCCGGCCTGGTACACCGCGTATACGCCGTATCAGTCGGAGATCTCCCAGGGCCGGCTCGAAGCGCTGCTGAATTTTCAGACGATGGTCGCCGACCTGACCGGTCTTCCGGTCGCGGGCGCGTCGTTGCTCGACGAGCCCACCGCTGCAGCCGAAGCAATGGCGCTAAGTCGTCGTATATCTAAGTCGACAAGTAACTTATTTTTGGTGGACGCCGATGTACATCCGCACACGCTGGCGGTATTGCGCACCAGAGCGGAGCCGGTGGGCATCGATGTCGAACTCATCGACTCCGCTGCGGGCCTGCCAGAAGGCGATTTTTTTGGCCTACTACTGCAATATCCCGGCAGTAGCGGTCGCGTCGAGGCTGTTAATCACCTCAGTGATCTGGTCGAGGTGGCCCATGGTCGGGGCGCGCTCGTCGTCGCGGCTACCGATTTATTAGCGATGACGTTGTTGGTACCGCCAGGGGAGTGGGGTGCCGATATCGCCGTCGGGTCGAGCCAGCGTTTTGGCGTGCCACTCGGTTTTGGCGGCCCACATGCTGGCTTTATCGCCGTCCGGGAGGCATTGGCACGTAGCTTGCCGGGGCGATTGGTCGGCGTATCGGTCGATGCCGAAGGGCGGACGGCGTACCGGCTCGCGCTCCAGACCCGGGAGCAGCACATTCGTCGGGAGAAGGCGACCAGCAACATCTGCACGGCACAGGTATTGCTGGCAGTAGTGGCGGGAATGTACGCCGTCTATCACGGTCCGGATGGGCTGCGCGATATCGCCCGCAGGGTTCACCGGGCCGCGATCGTGTTGGCAGCTGGTCTACAAAGCCAGGGCTTTTCCGTTGCTACGCCGCAATTCTTCGATACTTTCCAAGTGCGAGTGAAGGGTCGAGCTGGCGATGTGGTGGCCGCCGCACTGGCTCGCCAGATCAACCTTCGTTACGTCGACGACGACACGGTTGGCATCAGTTGCGATGAGACGACGACGGGCGAGCACATCGAAGCTGTCTGGGCGGCTTTTGGTGCCGCCGTCGAGCCTGGCTATTTCGGCGAACTCGATGCCGTCGCGGTCGAGTTGCCGGGGATTCCCCTTCGTACGACGGCATTCTTGACCCATCCGGTCTTTCACGCGCACCATTCCGAGACCGCGATGTTGCGCTACCTTCGCAAGCTGGCCGACAAAGACATCGCGCTCGATCGATCGATGATTCCGCTCGGCTCGTGCACGATGAAGCTGAACGCCACCACTGAGATGGAACCGATCGGCTGGCCGGGGTTTGCCGACATCCATCCTTTCGCGCCGGCCGAGCAAGCGCGCGGCTACCTCACCATGATTCGCCAACTCGAATCGTGGCTGGCCGATCTCACCGGTTACGCGGCTGTCTCATTGCAGCCAAATGCCGGTTCGCAGGGAGAGTTGGCCGGCCTATTAGCGATTCGTGCTTATCACCGGGCTCGCGCCGACGATGCCCGCGATATCTGCTTGATTCCGGCGTCCGCCCATGGCACGAATGCGGCGAGCGCAGCGATGGCCGGACTACGCGTAGTGGTCGTGGCGTGTGACGCTGACGGCAACGTCGACCTCGCCGATCTTCGAGTGAAGATCGACACGCACGCGACGAGAATCGCCGCGATCATGCTGACTTATCCCTCTACGCATGGTGTTTTCGAGGTAGGTGTTGGCGAGATATGTGTGGCCGTGCATGAGGTGGGTGGCCAGGTTTACGTCGATGGCGCCAACCTCAATGCTCTCGTCGGGTTGGCCAGGCCGGGTGCGATAGGCGCGGATGTGTCGCATCTGAACCTGCACAAGACGTTCTGCATTCCGCACGGTGGCGGTGGCCCTGGCGTCGGACCTGTCGCCGTCGCGGCGCATCTGGCGCCGTACTTACCTAACCATCCGCTATATCCAGACGCTGGTCCGGCGACCGGGATCGGGCCTATTTCGGGCGCGCCTTTCGGCTCGGCCGGAGTGCTGCCTATCGCGTGGGCCTATATACGGTTGATGGGTTTGGCCGGGCTGACCTCAGCGACCAAAGTCGCGATTTTGTCGGCGAATTACTTGGCCCGCAAGCTGCAGCCGTCGTATCCGGTGCTCTATACCGGCCGAGGGGGATTGGTCGCGCACGAATGCATCGTGGATCTGCGCCCGCTCACCAAAGAGACTGGAATTACTGTCGAGGACGTCGCCAAGCGTTTGATCGACTACGGATTTCATGCGCCGACGATGTCGTTCCCGGTAGCCGGCACGCTGATGATTGAGCCGACCGAATCAGAGGATCTGCCGGAACTGGACCGCTTCGTCGAAGCTATGGTGGCGATTCGCGCCGAGATCGCCAAGGTCGGTAGTGGTGAATGGTCGCGTGATGACAATCCGCTCACTCATGCCCCGCACACCGCCCAAGCAATTGCTGGCGATTGGGCGCATTCTTACAGTCGCGAGACGGCCGTATATCCGGTCGAAGGGCTTCGCGATTCGAAATATTGGCCACCGGTGGCCAGAATCGATGGCGCGTTCGGTGACCGGAATCTGGTCTGCAACTGCCCGCCGATCTCGGCCTATGAAGAGTAATTCTCCGGTGTCGCCTATCAGGTGCGACCGAGTTTTCCCTGTGCCTGGCTGAGAATTGCGGTATCGAAAAGGGTGGCGTCGGGATCGTTATCGGTGGCAGGGCTGGTCGGCATCCAATCGGCCTGCTGAACGGTAAAACCGGCGGCTCGTACCGCTGTGACCACCGCAATGTCGTCATCGACCACCAGGTCGACTATGCCGCGCTGCCCGAGTCGCCGCAGCCGCTCGACCTTCATCAATCGCGACGGCCTGCGGTCGGTATCGGCACGCATCAGCAACTCGCCGTCCGGTAATTCTTTTTCGCGTAGCCAATGGGCGGTGACTTCGCGAATTCGTTCGGGGCGCCCGGTGAGGTAGACGATTCGGTGGGTTGTCGCGACGCGCCGGGCCAACTCGGCGCCGGCGGTAAGGAGCGGATCCGCGCTCGCAGCCGCGAAGAAGGAGTCCCAGTCTTTTGGCCGACGAGTCAGGTAGGGCAGCCGATGGGTGACATCGGCAAGCACGCCATCAATATCGAGGACGACGAAAGCCCGCGAAGCTGCGGAGGCGAAATGCGGCACGACGTCAGCTTGCCGCATTCTCATCGAGGTTGTGCAACCGTGTCGACGAATCACCTCGTCAGCCTTCATCGACAAGATGAGTCAGGGCATGGGCAGCGCCAACTGCTCGTCGGTGACGGCGTGGCTAAGAAGCAGTTCGCGATGTTGTCGCCCACGACCAGCTGGTGGTTCACTACCGCGTGGACGCTGGTCGAGGTTCGAGCTGCCGATGCCGTTGGCTCTGGCAAGTTCGCGTACTTGCCCATAAATCTCGTCCGAATATGACTTCGGCGCGTAAGCCGAACGCGAGTACAGCTGACGATAGGTCGCCACCAGCTCGGGGTGGCTGGCAGCTAGCCAGCTCAGGAACCACTCTCTGGCGCCCGGACGCAGATGCAGCACGATCGGGCTTACATAGCGGGCACCCGATTTAGCAATCGCTTCTATGGTGGCCGAAAGCTGGGCGGCGGAGTCGGTCAGACCCGGCAGGATCGGCGCCATCAGCACGCCGCAGGAGATTCCCGCATTGTTGAGCGTGCTGCAGATTTCTAGTCGACGGCGCGGGCTCGGGGTGCCTGGCTCGACGTCACGCCAAACGCTGGGATCGATGAAACCCACGGAAACGGCGGTAGAAACCGAGGTCACCTCGGCGGCGCGTTCGAGCAGTGGCAGGTCACGCAGAATGAGCGAGCCCTTGGTCAAAATCGAGAACGGATTGCCGGCATCGATTAACGCCCGCAAGATTCCTGGCATGAGTTGGTAGCGGCCTTCAGCACGCTGGTAGCAATCGACGTTGGTGCCCATCGCCACCGCTTCGCCGGACCAGCCAGCCCGACCCAACTCGCGGCGAAGCAAGGTGGCCGCGTTGATTTTGACGATGATCTTCTGGTCGAAGTCGAGGCCGGCGTCGAGATCGAGGTACGTATGAGTATTGCGGGCGAAGCAGTACCTGCAGGCATGCGAGCAGCCTCGATAGGGATTGATCGTCCAGCGAAATGGCAGCTTGGACGCCGCCGGAACCCTATTCAGGATCGACTTCGCGTGTATCTCATAGAACGTCATGCCGGCGAACTGCGGTGCGTCGAAGGTGCGGATCGTGCTTGGTCGTTCGAACAGGGTGCCGTCTGATGAATCGAGATCGCCGTATTGCATCTGGGCGGAGGGCACGTTCGTTTGCTGACCTTCCCAGCGCATCACGGCTCCCTTCGTCGCCTCTATTAGAACATACGTTCGAATAGATTGTTCGGAAGAAGTCGATCCGCAGGAGAAGTCAGCGGTACGGCGTGGGTGTGGGCGGCGAGTCTGCCCCCAACGCGGCGGCGCGTCGTCGCTAGCTAGTCGCTCGGCGAGAACTCGTGCTGGTGGGCACTATCATCTATTGACGTGTACGGATACGCGCGGGCGCGACGAGGCACTTCGTGAAGACTCTGCTCATTGATAATGACGACTCCTATACCTACAACCTGTACCACCTGCTCGCGGAAATTAACGGTGAAATACCGGTACTGCTGAGAAATGACGATCCCCGCCTTGGCTCCATCGCCGATGAGATATACGACAACATCGTCATCTCAGCTGGTCCGGGTCGACCGCATTCCAGCAGAGACATTGGGCACTGCATGCAGGTTCTGCGCGAGACGCGGCTTCCTGTCCTTGGAGTTTGTCTTGGGCACCAGGCGTTGGCTCTCGATGCCGGAGCCCAGGTGGTTCCCGCGCCGCGTCCGCGACACGGGCACCTTTCTCCGATCACTCACGATGGTCAGGGGCTTTTTGCCGGCGTCCCGCAAGGCTTTTTCGGCGTCCGGTATCACTCGTTGTGTGTGGCAGAGCCGTTGCCGGCCGAGCTTGAAGCGACTGCCTGGGCCGAGGACGGCGTCGTGATGGCGCTTCGTCATCGGAATCTGCCGCGATGGGGTGTGCAGTTCCATCCCGATTCGGTCGCGACCGAATATGGGCGCGTACTAGTGGAGAATTTCTATGCGCTGACGTTGGCAAGCCAGCCGGTCGGAGAAATTCGTTGTTCCCGCCGTCTCGCCAAAACTTCTTCTAGGCCAAGGCTGCCTGGACCGCCCGCGCCCGTGCCGACATTGGATTGCGCAGTCCGAACGCTGCCACTAGCGGTTGACGCCGAGCAGGTGTACTCCGAGTTCTATGCCGATCGCCCATATGCGTTTTGGCTCGATAGCAGCAAAGTCGAACCCGGGTTATCTCGTTTCTCATTTCTCGGTGACTGCCAGGGGCCGCTGGGAGAGATTCTTACCTATCACGTGGCCGACGATGACGTTCTGGTCGAGCGAGCAGATGGTTACCGCGAACGCGAGTCTGGCGACATGTTCGAGGTGTTGCGGCGGCGGCTCGCGGCGAGAGTGACCGCGCCGGTCGACCTGCCATTCGATTTCATCGGAGGCTACGTCGGCTTTTTCGGATACGAGATGAAGGCTCGTGGCGCCGGACGCGCGCACCACAAAGCGCAAACTCCAGACGCGGTCTGGATGTTCGCGGACCGGCTTGTCGTCATCGACCATACGGAAAAGCTGACCTACATTCTGGGAGTTCATACCCCCGATGCGGGCGGGCGCCTCGCCGCCGAAACATGGGCTGAGGCGACAGTCGAAGCGCTGAGACTGCTCTCGGATACCGATCGCGCCGATCGCTTGGGCGAAAGCGGATCGCCAGTGCCGCCTGAACTTTTCGAATTGCCGACGAGCCAGCTAGATCCAGCTCCCTGGCTCGTCCGTGATCGCGCGGGGTACCTGGCTGACGTCGCCGAGTGTCAAGAAAAGCTGATGGCGGGGGAGAGCTACGAAATCTGCCTGACCAACAAGGTCCGGTTGCCGTACGTGGGCGACGACCTTGCGCTGTATCGGCGATTGCGCGCACTGAACCCGGCGCCGTATGCGGCGCTGCTTCGGTTGGGTGGCGTCACGATATTCAGCTCTTCGCCGGAACGTTTTCTCACTATCGGGCTGGACGGCGTCGTTGAAAGCAAGCCGATCAAAGGCACCGCGCCACGGTCGGCAGATTCTGAGATCGACGAGGGGTTACGCGACGCATTGGCGAGGAGTTCAAAGAACCGAGCCGAAAACCTCATGGTTGTCGACCTTTTGCGTAACGATCTTGGGCAGGTGTGCTCGGTAGGCACTGTCGACGTCCCTGAATTCATGGTGATTGAGTCGTACGCGACCGTGCATCAGCTCGTGTCGACGATCCGTGGCCACTTACGACCGGATGTCTCCGCTGTGGAATGCGTTCGGAAATGCTTTCCGGGTGGGTCCATGACTGGCGCGCCAAAGCGACGGACAGTGGAGATCCTTGACTCGCTTGAAACCGAAGCCCGTGGCGTCTATTCGGGGGCGCTCGGCTATTTCTCGTCAAACGGCGCGGCTGACCTCAGCATCGTCATTCGAACCGCCGTCCGGGTGGGTAACGAGTTGACCATCGGAGCCGGCGGCGCGATTGTTCTCGATTCCGATGCCGTCGAGGAGTGGGAAGAGATGTTACTGAAAGTGCGTGCCACCTCGCGAGCAATCACCGATCACCCGGTCACCACCGACTTGCCGATGTGACCGGTGTCTCATTTTTGCGGTGGACGACGGTGACGCACACTCTGAAACAGACTACTTCTTAAACAGGACGGCGATGCCGGATGAACGCTTCGAGAACTAATACCGACAGCACTGCGCGGCTCGATACCATCACGTTGCGCGGTCTGACTGCACGAGGTAACCATGGCGTCCTTCCGCACGAACGCCTGGAGGGGCAGTCGTTTGTGGTCGACGTTGTGCTTTATCTCGATACGCGAGCCGCTGCCATCGCGGATGATCTGGCTTTGACGGTCGACTACGGTCGCATCGCTGCTGCCACGGTAGGCATTATTGCGGGGGAGCCCTTCGACCTGATTGAGACCGTGGCTGATCGGATCGCCACCATGTGCCTGGCGGAGGCCGCTGTAGCGCAGGTTGAGGTAACTGTCCACAAGCCTGAAGCCCCAGTGTCTGTTCAGTTTGACGATATTGCGGTCACGGTTATGCGCCGCCGGTAGTGAACATTCAGTAGCCGGCCGTGAACATCAGTAAAGCGGCAACATTTCAATTGCTCTTGATTTCTACCTTGCCACGCCCAACAGTTAAGAACCTGACCGGTAAGAGAACAGCAGGTCAGGGCCCTATCGACCACGGGCGGTCCAGGTTTTGGCCCGCCGCGCTGACGATGGACATCTGAAGCAGTCAATACATCACATTGTCTGGCTTGCCCACTAAGATGTGGGCTCCTGCTAAGGCGCGCGTGACGCGAGCATTTGTCGACCAAATTGGTGCGTTGACAGCCGTGTAAGAAAAAACATACTCTGCCCTCGCTGATGCCAATAAACAACACGATGAAAGTTTGGGGGTCTAAAGTGCGTAAGCTCTCTGGCTTCACCGCGATTGCCGCAGCTACCGCGGCGCTAGCGTCCGTTGCGATCGGACCGGCCGCATTCGCAAGCCCGTCCGCAGTCAACGACTCGACCGGTTGCTCAACCGGCGTATTGCCCAGTGCTCTTGAAGGTGTTCCGGCCAGTTTCCATTCAGGTCTGGCACTTGGAACATGGGTGTGGCACACGCCGAGTGGCTATTCCATTCGCGATACCCACCCCCAGAACCGTCAAGATGTCGCGTTCAGTGGCGTCGTGCAGTCGGCTACGCCGATCGTTGCGACCGGCGTGCGGCTCGAAAAGGACGACCTTTTCGCGGTAACGAGCAGCGTGGTGAACCACCACACGCTGTACACGCTGAACTTCACCTTCGAAAACGGCGGATACACCGACGGTATCGATTTCACGAGTTCCTGTGCATCGAGCATCACCTTCAAGTTCCGCGCTGACGGTGCGCTCATCGCCCCGGCACGCGTGCTCATGGGTGCAAGTGCGGTGCCTGCGGCTACCAACGCATTCACGGCTGGCCGGGCTCTCTGAGTTAACGTAGTAAACGCCACACATAGCATCAGCTCCATCTGGAGCTGGCGCTACGAGGCGAATGATTGACTGAAGAAAACCTTCAGGTCAATGCGTAGCTGCCCCACAGCGATCGCAAGACCTGAAGGTTTTTCTTTGTCCAGGTATTCAATATGGAACTGTCTCAATTATTGAGCGCAGCATAAGGCAGCTATAAAGTGAGGACGTTAGCCCAGGAGCCGATAAGCACCAAGATTGGCCGAAGAGTGGTCAGCGAGGTCGAGTGACCACGATAAAATCAATCCTCGGTAGTGCGGACCCCAGGCTCAACGGTGCGAAATACGTCTTCACGGACGACGGCGAGCGCAGCCTGAATAGCTCCGGTACTAATCGGAGATTGAGTAACCGCCCCGAGAACGAGTCGTGGCTTACGAATGGTCAGAGCAGTGAGCTCGCGTTCAACCATCGAGCACAAAAGCTCACCACCGGCGAACGCGGTATCGCCGCTGAGGACGATCGTGCTGGGGTCAACGACGGAGACAATCGTGGCGAGACCAACAGTGAGCCGAGATGCCAGCTCGTCGAGGAATGCCTTGGCAACCTCGGGTGAGACGCTACCGCGAGAGCTCGTCGGCTTCGACGGGAGCGCCTGCATAGAGTCACGGCCGGGAGAAGATTCGGCTGACGACGCCGATGCGAGTGTGGACTGGGCCGCTTCGCTAGCGTTTGTCACGCCGATATCGCGCAAGCTGGCAACCGCGCGGGAAACGACTTCGCAGGCGGTTCGGCCAGGCACACCGTGTGCCCGGGCGAGTGCGACGACAGCGGGTGCGCCTGCCAATGTTTGCAGGTCGCCTGTACCGCTTCGATTGATCGTGTGTGCCAGCGGCACGCCGGGAAGCGGCAGGTAGCCAACCTCGCCAGCCGCACCAGCTGAGCCGCGTTGCAACACGCCACCCATGACTAGCGCCGCGCCAACACCTTCGGCGATCCAGAGGACGGCGAAGTTATCGGCATCAGGCAAGGTGCCGAGGGAACGCTCGGCCATGGCGATGAGGTTGACGTCGTTTTCAATATCGACAGGGATACCCAGTTCGGCGCGAATCTTACTGAGCAGCCCGGGGTGCGACCAGCCGGGTAGGCGTCCGGCGACATCCAACAACGTGTCGGTTTGTGGATTGTAGGCACCGGGCGCGCCCAGCACTACATGATTGACGTGTCGATGTTCGAGGCCAGCGTCGCTGATCGCGCCGTTCACCACGAGGCAGACCTGGTCAACGACAGTCGAGGCTGACCGACCCGGCGTCTGTAATACGTATCGTCCGATACTTGTGCCGGTGAGATCGCTCAGCACAGCTTCTAAGTGTTTCGGTGTTACATCGACGCCGACGACGTGGGCTGCGGCGGGGTTGATGTGGTAGAGCTGCGCATTCGGGCCGCGGCCGCTGTCGCGAGTACCTACCCCGACAACGAGGTTGGCCTGCTCTAGTCGTGTCAGTAGCTGGGATGCGGTTGGTTTGGACAGCCCCGTCAATCTACCGAGTTCGGTTCGAGACAGCGGCCCGCGTTCCAAGAGCAACTCAAGCGCCGCGCGGTCATTTATCGCGCGCAGCAAACTTGGTATGCCGGGGGAACGCACTGTACCTCCATGTGAAAGCGAACCTTCCTGAAAACTGGCGGTGACAGTGGGGGATACGCACGATTTTTGATACACAAACCACGTGACTGCGGTGACCCCCTCTGCCAACGGAAGAGATCCTACAGGACGCACAGGACGAACCGGACGAACAGCCGGCTGAACTTGCTGGTAGCAGCCTTTTAGGCCACTGACGAGCTACTCGTCGGTGAGGTCGAGTACCAGGTTGTCGCGAGGGTCAAGGCTGACTTCGTCGTCGGGCAGGTAACGCGGTCGAAGGGTCGGCCACGGCGTGTTCGGGCCCGCGACGGTGCGCTCAGCCCGACGCCACCAGGTATAGCTCACACTGCGCGTCGGGATTGTGAGGAGAGCCTCAAGATTCGCCAGTCGCTTGATGAGCATGAAGAAGAGAAACAGCGGCCACCAAAGGAAGGCTCGCCATAACCCTCGGTAGAACATGCTGCACATCACCACGAGCAACATGGGCAGTTTGGCCAAAATGTAGAACGCCGCCATATGGATGAGGTTCCCGCGCACTCCTGGGTTGAAGAACGCGGCCTCTAATGCAAACAGGTAGGCGGCGAACTGCATGGGTTGAACGAGGCGGCGAGCGCCCTTGAAGAACTCGGCGAACCAGAAGCGCGGACCAGATGATCCACACGCGAACGGAACGAAACGAGCAAAGTTGTAGATCGAGCCTTGACTCCAACGACGCCTTTGCAGTCGAAGCTGTGCCGCGTTGTAGGGCACATCTTCGTACGCCCAGACTCGGCGGTCATAGACAGCGCGCCAGCCTAAGCGAGCCAGACTGCAGGTGAAGTCGATATCTTCGCCGAGCATTCCTTCTGGCCAGCCACCGATATCGAGGGCTGCCTCACGACGAAACGCCGTGTAGTTTCCTGGCACGCAAGGTTGCATATCGACAACCGCGTAAGCCAACCGAGGCAACCCGAAACCAGCGGCCAGCTCCATGGAACGCATGCGATCGATCCAGGTCGTGAATGGCGTCTTGACGAACATAAACGCACCGACCAAGCCGATTCTGGGGTCGGACTCGAACCAAGGCACGGTGTAAAGGAATGCGTCGGGGTGAAGTTCGCAGTCAGTGTCGTGGCGAATGATGTAATCAGCGGTGCAATGGGTCAGAGCGAGGTTAAGCGCACTGGCTTTGCCCTTGTGACTACCCGCGATTATCTTGCCCTGAATGGCAACGGCTCTGGCCATAGCGGCCTCGGCGAGTGCTCGAGTGTTGTCCAGCGAGCCGTCGTCGCACAAGATGACACGTACTGGTCCGCCGTAGACAGCTGCCGCCCGGTCGATGGACTCAATCCACGCGGTGATGTTGATCTCTTCGTTGTACGCCGGCCCAATCACATCAATGGGTGGACGGAAACCCGGCACGAGTGTCGGTAGACCTTTGCTCCCGAACAGGCGCAGGAAGGACAGCACGATATAAATGCCGAACTTGATGTACACCGGAATGGCGATGAGAACAAAGGTGTAGCCGATGACGTTATTCGCCGACAGATGGACGACGTACGCTGCTCCGGACGCGACGGCCACGAAGACAATTGCCAGCACCGTCAGCAGGATGAAGTTGTCGTAGCTATTACTTCCCCGCCGGATCGGCACTTGGGTAGGCCGAGGCAATTTGTACGTGGTCAAGGCCAAGCGCATCGCGAGCACGTAGGCGATCAAGTAATGCAGAAGAATGCTGATAAGAGGGAAGGGAGTCAGCGGAAGTCCGCTTTCGATCCCGACGACGGCGAGCAACGTATCGGCAATGATCGCCGCGAAAATCGCCAGCGGAGCATGGAGAAAGATGAGAAGTCGGCGTCCAGGCGTGGCATGGATGCACAGAGCGATTGCCAGCGAAAAGGCAAAGAAGCTCAACGGAATGATCGGGCGAAGGTGTCCAGCGTATGCCGACACGACGTCAGGCTCGGGAATGATCAGGTTAACCATGTGGGCGATGACGGCCCGGTAGGTCTTTGACAGGTCCGGCGAACGTAGCGAGGTAAGCACGATGCTGCCGAAAACGCAGATGACGATGAAGCCGAAAACCCGTGTCAACGAAGCCTTATGCGGCTTAGGCAAGATGACGAGGTTCGCGACACCCTTGTCGGAGTCATCGAAACGGCGGGTCAATCCGTGCAGGACGATCCCGCCCACAAGCGCAATGTCGAGGAACAACAGAAGGAGCCCAGGAAGGCGGATCACCTGGACTCCTTCTGTTGACGCGTTGTTGCTATCACGACTAGGGGGACTTAGGGGAAGGTGACGCTGAGAGTCATTCCGGGAACCATTCCGGTCGGCCATGAAGGAACATGAAGCCGCACTTCATAGTCCACGGTTCCCGACTGGTTCACCGGGATCGGGACGATCTGGCTCACGGTAGCGTCCACCGTGTCGTTGAGCGCATTGATCTTTACTCTCGCGAGCTGACCAGCACGCAGTTTCGATATCGTGTTCTGACTCACTTGCGCCAATGCGTCGTTCTGGTTACTCACGATGGAGATCAACGGTTGCTGATTACCGCCGGACGCATTGCCTCCCGCGCTGCTGGCAGTTGAGGAGGGGAAGAGGCTGAACGCCGGCCCGGTGCTGGACTGCAGTGATGGCGGCCCGGTATAGGCATGGACGCCAGTCGTTCCGTCGAGTTCACCGGGTAGTCCACCGACATAAGCCACCGTGCCGGAGACGGGTGCCACGATGGTCAACTCGGCGAGCAGAGCCTGGTCTTGGTCGACCGTGGCTTGAGCGGAAGCGACGTCTGCTTGCGCGGACGCTAGGTCTGCCGCGCTGGCCGGCTGCTCCGCGAGCGCCTGAGACTGTTTGGCTATTGCGAGAGCGGCTGCGGCGGTCGATGCGACACTTGAGGCCGAATCTTGCAGCTGCGCGGCCATGGCCCGAGTGTGCGCCAAGTTGGTCACCGCGCTGTTAGCGGTGGCCGTGTCTCGCTGATACTGCGATGACAAGTTGACGCAGTTCTGGTAGGCAGCGAGCTGCAAGGAGGAGACGTTACTGGTTGAGCCAGGGGTGTTGACCTGGCTCAGTCCGGCCGGCACGACGACCCCATTGGGGCAGGCTGCCCTTAACTGGGTGGCGTCGGCATTGGCCACGGCCGCCGCGCTGTTCAGTGTTTGCTGAGCCTCGTTGACCTCGGTGTTGGCCTGATTGAGCGCATCTCTGGATCCTGTTTGCGCACCCGCGAGCGCGGTTCCAGCCGCGTTCGCTTGTGCAGTAATGGTTGACTGTGTCGCTTGAGAGACAGTTGGTGTCTTCAACGCGCTAAGGATGGCTTCCTTAGCGGCCAAGATTGCCTGAGCGTCTTTGAGGTCAGCCTGGGAGACTTCCTGGTCTTCAGTCGCCAGCGGCTGCCCCTTGGTAACGGTGGCACCAGGGTTGACCAGGATCTCCGCGATGCGGCCGGTCTGGGAAAAGTCCAGACTCACCGAGCCGATGGATTCCACCGAGCCCGTGAAACTCGCCGGGCCGCCCGTCACCTCAGTCAAGGTGTAGGAGGCGATCAGGATGCCGACTACAAGGAGACAGATGGCGACAAGGAGCTGACGCACAGAAGCATGAGGGAACTTGCGCGGCCCGGCGTCATGGCCGCCACCGCCGCTTCCTGTTCCTCCGGTGTTGGCAGCGGCAGCGTTCATCCCACGGACACGAGCAATCGAACCCACAGAGCCACTACGGACCGCGGTGTCGTTGCTACGCGTGATGGACGCACCGCGAACACGGACGATAGAGGCGGCTGCCGTGATGTGCTTCGTAGGAGTGGTCAGGTCGATCTGTTCCAGCCACTTTCGTGGTGCGGAGTGCCGATGGCGCCCCACACCCATTCCGGTACCTACACCTTGGGATACCAACTATTCGACCGCACCTTCAAGTTGGTGTGCATCCGTGAGATCGATCGACATCGGACGAGTGATAACCAGGTCGTCTGATGTCGCCATGCCCGCCCGCCACACCGAACGCGCCACGATCTTGGTCGGATCGATGCGGTCACGGAAACGGGTGGTGATCTCGGTGCACTCTTCGAATAAACCCTCTGACAGCGTAGTGGGCTGCAAGCCCAAAGCAAGGAACTGATCGTTACGCACGATGAGCTCGTTCTCGTCAGCTTCTTTACGGGGGTTCGGCAGATGTGCTATTTCGATGCCGGTCATGGCGCTGACCATCTTGGCGAGCTCTGAAACCCGGTAGGTCTCGGTGATCTGGTTGAAGACAACCGGCTTCTCACCGGCAGCGGGCGGGTTGTTCAACGCGATCTCGATACAGCGAACTGTGTCGCGGATGTGGATGAACGCCCGAGTCTGGCCGCCACTGCCGTGCACCGTCAGTGGGTGACCGATGGCTGCCTGCATGAGGAACCGGTTGAGCACCGTGCCGTAGTCACCGTCGTAGTCGAAACGGTTGATCAGGCGATCATCACGCTTGGTCTGGTCTGTCTGGGTGCCCCACACGATGCCCTGGTGCAAGTCAGTAATACGCAGCCCATCGTTGGATGCGTAGAACGCGAACATCAGTTGGTCGAGCGTCTTGGTCAAGTGGTAGACCGAGCCGGGGTTGGCCGGGTGCAAGATCTCGCGCTCAATGTCGCCATCGGGCGTCGGTACCTTCACCGTGAGGTAGCCCTCGGGAATCGGCGCGGAGCCCGACCAGCCGTAGCCATAGACGCCCATGGTGCCGAGGTGGACGAGTGTGGCGGTCGTGCCGCTTGCCACCATCGCCGTGAGGACGTTGTGAGTGGCACGCACGTTGTTGTCAACGGTGTAACGCTTGGCCGTCGCTGAACGCATCGAGTAAGGCGCGGCGCGCTGCTCGGCGAAGTGCACCACCGCGTCGGGATTGTCGCTAGCGAGGACCGCGACGAGGCGGTCGTACTCGTTTGCCAGGTCTAAACGGATGAACCGGATGTCGCGACCCGATACCTCGCGCCAAGCGCGGATACGCTCGCCGATCGGACGAATCGGTGTAAGCGATTCGACCTCGAGCTCAAGGTCGATAGCGCGGCGACTAAGATTGTCGACGATCGTGACGTCGTGACCTTGATCCGACAGGTAGAGCGCTGTCGGCCAACCACAAAATCCGTCGCCCCCAAGAACGAGCACGTGCATGCTGATCCGCCCTTCATTCATTGCTGGACACGGTATGAATGCCTGAGAAAATACTCGCAGAAACTGCGCTAGTTGGGTACCGCCGAAAGCGTGATATCGACAGAATCTAACTCTGCGACTTTCACGAACCGCCGAAATCCCGACAAACAAGTCGACGACAGCGCCGGTGTTGTCCAAAGGGACTTCATTGGGCTCCGCCAAACTTATTAACGCTCTGCGTAAAACACCGCAAACTACACGGCTTAACCTTGTGGGCAGACAACACGGAATACGGGTTCATCTCAGCGAGCTGTACAAGCGGGGAGTCAGGTGAGCCTGGTAACACTGGCTTTTTCCTTTCCCTAGCTTTGCTCGACACCGCAAGAAGAACCTAAGCTGTGACTGTACCGGGACAAACTCACGCTCACGCGTTGTTTCAGATCTTGACGCTGTTTGAACCTCCAAGGTCTTCAGCATTGTGGATAAGAGTTGCCCGCAGATTACGATTCTTCGCGATGCTGTGTCAACGTACAGCGCACTTACAGTTACGATTAGCGATCATCTGATTACCTAGCGTGACGTAATAGTCGGACACTCGCCTCATAGGTATCAATAATGCGTAAAACTTAATAGCTCTTAATGGAACTATTGGGCTCCGCTCTGAAACCAGGAACATCTCTTATCCACAGGGGCGGCACCCTTCGATGAGGTGCACGGGGCGTGACATTTGGCCAAGATCGGCGTGTCGCGTGAGATCGAATTTAAGGCCCGTTCGGCCGCAATCTGTCCCAGCGATGGGCCAGATCTAGTGCGGCGGCCCCAGGGTTTGGCTCTCGGCGACAGCGTGGAGGCTTCTCAAACGGGGCTGGGTTAGGTCAAGGTTTGGTGATGAAGATCACTATTTTGCGAAAAGAATCCTGCCGGGACATCTAACGGTCAAGTTGAACTTTAGGCTTCAGTGGAGAGTTTAGTATCGATCTACTGGTGGATTCTGCGTGGTCGTGGCCTCGGCAGGAGATGAGTTCAGGGCTGCGGTGTGCGTGGCTTGGGGCAGCGACTGTCATGAGACGTAACGGAGGAGACGGGTTATGAGTACCAGACGCCGGTCTAGTCAATAGTGAATGGGGAGTGGAGTGGCCGCTAAGTGGCCACTCCACTCCCCATATTCTTCCGCTTGGTTGACGACGCGGTGCTGTGCCTAGCTGTGGATCCAGGTTTGGGAGAACGCTTCACCATTGAGTGCGGACACGGTCTCCAGTGGCGTGTTGCTCCGCTGGAGGACAGTCTTGTTGGCTGTCCCGACCGCGCTGTACTGCTGCCCGTTCGCGGTGACGTTGGTGAAGTTAATGGTGCCCCAGTCGACCGCCGGCGGAATGCTGGAACTGCTACCAATGGCTTCCATGATGGCTTCGGCGGAAGATAGCTGGTCTTTTCCGGTCTTGTTGTAGGTCTTCGTCCACCCTTGGGTGGAGTCTGACTCTGTGAGTGTGAAGGCGGTGCCGGTGACAGACACCGATGCGGTCATCGAATCGCCCTTGCGGACCGTGTCGGTGAAGTAGACCGAATTGGCCGGAAACATTTCGACCCAAGGGTGGTACTTGACTTTGCCTGCTACGCAGTCCATGTCGAGGCCGATCTGTTCGACCGTAGTGCTTTTCCAACCATCGATGCCGGCCCATGGCGAAACGTCACCGTTGGTCTTGCTGCAGTCGAGGGCTGGCACTACCCAGCTGGCCGTGGCGGAGGTGTACTTACCGCCGGTAACGGCGTAGCCACCCCAATTCGAGGAGGCATGGGCGCCGCCGCCGTGGTTGTAATGAACGAAGGAGTTCTGGGCGGCAGTAGCGGCACTAGCTGGTACGGCAGCCAAGGCCATCATCGGAAGTGCGGCGCATGAAGCGGTAAGTAGGGCGATCCGCTTCACGGGCCCGCGATGCTCCCGTGCCGTTCGGGGGAGTCTGGTGCGTATTGCGTCGATCATCGTCGAACTCCTCATCACACGCCGTGCAGCCGTTGGAGCTGCGACATTAAAGCCCACACAATGGCAGAGGAAACCGCGCAATGCTAGACCTCGAAGTACGGGCATAGTTTCTTCAGACGTCGCGGCGATGGACGGCGATCAAGGCAAGGATGACGGCGGTTAGCGGCCAGGCCGCGTACACGATCCAGGCCCCGGTGAACGTTGGTTGTTGGTAGGGATTGCCGCCCTCGGAGAAAGGGCTGACCAGACGTTCCCATCCGCTGATAGGCATGGCGTTGCCGATATCGGCCACCCAATGATGCCGATGGCTATTGAAGAATTGAGGTAGTAGGTCGAGGCCGACGATGACTGTGACGATGGTGGTCGCGGTGTGCCGGATGAGAGCGCCGATGCCCATGCCGACGAGCGCGCACACCGGTGCCAGTAGTGCGGATACCGTGAGGGCTTGCAATGCGGCAGGGTGGCCGATCGACCAACCCGCGTGTCGCCGAGACAGGATCGCTTGGGTAATGGCGAACGAGGCCACCGCGATGATCGTGCCGATAACCAGCATGACCACGGTGACGACAATGACCTTGGCTGCCACGAGTTCGCGGCGGGCGGGAACAGCCGCGAACGTCGTACGGATTAGCCCGCTGGCATATTCGCTCACGATGGTGATGGCGCCGATGCTGCCGGCGGCGAGCATCAGAAGCAGGTAGGAGCTGTGACTAAAGGCGTCATGAAGCGGATCGAAGTTGGTTCGGGTAGCGGCGGAATAGGTCGGCCAGTTCTGATAATCGGCGATCGCGCCGTTCACGTTGAGCCCGATCATGGTCAGCGCGCCAAGCCCTAGCACCCAGTAAGTCGAGCGCAGCGAGCACAGCTTGATCCATTCGGAAGTAAGAAGGTCGCGGAACCGGGCCGAGGTTTCGACGGTTGGTCGTGGCGTTGTCAGTGTTGTCATCGAGATTCCCTAGCGAGGTATTCGACGCTGTCGGCGGTGAGCTCCATAAATGCTTCTTCCAGTGACGCGGCGTGGGTGGCTAGTTCGTGCAGCATGATCTGGTGATTGAAGGCAAGCTCGCCGATGCGCGCCGCGTTCAGCTCGGTCACCATGAGTGTTTCGCTGTCTTCGGGGCGCACCGACGCTCCTTCGGCGGTCAAAATCGCTGCCAGCGCAGCGGTATCTGGAGTGCGCACCGTTACCCACGAACGGGTGCTACGGGCCGCGAATTCCGTCACGCTTTGCGCCGCGATGAGCTCACCGCGGCCGATGACGATGAGGCGATCAGCGGTGTGCTCCATCTCGCTCATCAGATGGCTAGATACGAATACGGTCCGACCTTGAGTAGCTAGCTGCCGAAATAGGCCGCGCACCCATAACACGCCCTCGGGATCAAGGCCGTTGATGGGTTCGTCGAAAACCAGCACGGGCGGGTCACCGAGCAGTGCGGCCGCGATGCCGAGCCGCTGTTTCATGCCGAGGGAGAATCCGCCGACCCGTCGCCGAGCCACGCTAGCTAATCCCACTTCGTCTAGTACCTCACCTACCCGGCGACGCGATATCCCGTTACTGGCAGCCAAAGCGGAAAGGTGTGCCGCCGCGCTACGTCCGCCGAGAACGTCACCGGCGTCCAAGAGCGCACCGACATGGCGCAGCCCGCGTCGTTGATTTCTGAATGGGCGGCCATCGACGGTAGCCGTGCCACTGGTAGGCGCGTCCAAGCCGAGCAGGATCCGCAAGGTGGTGGATTTACCGGCGCCGTTCGGGCCTAAGAATCCGGTCACGTGGCCTGGTTGGACGGTAAAGCTCAGGCCGTTGACGGCGGTGGTCTTGCCATAGCGTTTGGTCAGTTCGTTGACTTCTATCACCTGACCAACGTTGACACCGGTCGGAACCGCGCCGCATCGGCTGGCCGACTACCTTCTCGGCCCATCGGTAGCCCACAGGCGTACGCCCGTAGGCCGACGCCCCGGCGGGAGTTAGAGGCTTACCATCCGAGAGTGAATGCCACGTTGTTACAGAAGCGGGTGCTGCCGGCCGCGCTGTTGAGGTGGTTGTCGCCCGCCGTACGCACGGCCCTGGCGTGGTGTGCAGTTATTGCGTTCACATGTGTTCTTTTCGTGGTGTTGCCACGTGCGGGGCAGGATTTTCCTCATGGCTTCGCCGGTTTTGCTGTTGCTATGGCGTTGCCCGCTGGCCTGCTGCGTCGCAGACCTCTGCCAGTACTCGCCTTGCTGCTCGCCGAATCGGTCGCATTCTCGGGCGTGGGCCGCGGCCACAATGACATCGCGCTGCTGGAGTTTCTGGCGGTCGATGCTGTTTTCTGCTTTATCGCGGCCACCTATGCGCGCCGGACATCGCTCATCGCAGGCAGCATCATTCTCGGCGTCCTCGCTATTTATTCGGTCAGATCCGTGCTGGTCGACCACTCGTCTTTTCAGCCCACGCCTTTATCGGCCCTTGCGCTAACAGTCGTTGTCGCCTGGATGGTGGGAAACTCGATCCGCCAGCGGCGCGGATATGACGAAGCTCTGCGCGCCCAAGTCGCGACCCAGGCGATGACGGCCGAGCGATTGCGGATCGCCCGCGAGCTGCATGACATGGTTGCCCACAGCATTGGCATTATCGCTATTCAGGCCGGGGTCGGCAGCCGGGTTATCGACACTCAGCCGGCGGAGGCCCGCAACGCGCTTGCCGCCATCGAGACCACCAGCCGGGAAACACTTGCAGGGCTGCGGCGGATGCTCGGCGCGCTCCGTCAGGGCGAATCTGATCGGGGCGAATCCGACTCGATCGAATTTGACCGGGGCGAGGCAGTTTTATCGCTCGGCTTGGCTGACATCGACAGGTTAACTGCCACTGCGGCCGACGCGGGAATTTGGGTCGAAGTGAGTTGGCGGGGCGAGAGACGCCAACTTCCCGCCGAGATCGATCTCTCCGCCTACCGCATCATTCAAGAAGCGGTTACTAATGTGGTACGACACGCGGGTACTCACCATTGCCAGGTGTCCGTCGATTATCGGAATGAGGAATTGGCTATCGAAGTCATCGATGACGGGCGCGGTTGCGCGATAGCGGGGTCTGGTTACGGAATCGCCGGAATGCGTGAACGGGTCGGTCTCCTCCATGGCCAGTTCAGCGCCGGACCGCGCCTTGAAGGCGGCTTCCGGGTCGCGGCGGTTTTGCCGCGGTGACCGTGCGCGTCGTGCTTGCCGACGACCAGCCTTTGGTACGCGCCGGGTTACGCGTGCTTGCCGCCGACACGCCAGATCTCGACATCGTCGGGGAAGCCGGAACTGGCGCCCAGGCGGTGCAACTCGCTCGTGACGTCCATCCTGATGTGGTGGTGATGGATATTCGGATGCCGGGCATGGATGGCATCGAGGCTACCCGGATAATTACCGCCGCGTCGTCGACAACACGTGTCGTCATCCTGACGACCTTCGACGATGACGACTCCGTCTACGCCTCGCTTCGGGCTGGTGCTAGCGGATTTCTCGTTAAAGACATGGCCCTAGACGACATTCTCACCGCGATCCGGGTTGTTGCCGCTGGCGATGCTCTCATCGCGCCGAGTGTCACCCGTCGCCTTATCGAGGAGTTCGCTGGTCGGCCGGAAGCCGTGCCACAACGGCGGGAAATTGATGGCATCACCGAACGAGAACGTGAAGTGCTAACCCTGGTGGGACGTGGCATGTCCAATGGCGAGATATCCGACCACCTTTACATCAGCACCGCTACCGCCAAAGCGCACGTGGCGCACCTGCTTGCCAAGCTCGATGCTCGCGATCGGATCCAGCTCGTTATCGTCGCTTACGAAGCTGGCCTGGTGACGCCATTTCGGTGATTCCTTATAGGGAGGCCTTTTGCCGAGTTTCGTTAGGGCTCTATCGGCTCGATGGGCGTTATTGGCTGGACGGCGCGACCTCCGCGCAATAACGAGGCGAGAGCGGCGAGAACTCCCAGCGCGGCGGCTACCGCGAAGACCACTACGAGACCGTGGTGAAACGGCGCTAGCAGCAGAGTCGGGAAAAACTCCCGGCCGGTAAGGATCTTCTGATTCGTGGCCGGAAGCGACGACAACACGCCACTGGGTGCTAGCAGGTGCTGGACCGGGTTCACGCCGAGCACTGCCGCGAACAGCGAAGACACCGGTGGCAGACTCGCGACGTGATGAGCGATAGCGGCCGGCACACCTTGTTGCCGCAAACTGCTGGTCAAACTCTTCGGAAGACTGCTCGCTAGCCCGGCGATCATCAGCGAGAAGAACACCCCGATCGATAGGGCTGTACCGGAGTTCTGGAAAGTCGAACGCATTCCCGAAGCCACCCCGCGTTGGCTGGCGGGAACACTGCTCATGATGGACGACGCATTGGGCGCGGCGAACATGCCACCGCCGATTCCGTTCGCGGCGATGAGCAGGGCGAAAACCCAGTAGGGAAAGTCGACTGGCAGAAACATCATGCCGATAAAGCTGCCGGTGAACACGAGCATGCCGGCGAAGGAGAAGCTTCGGGCGCCAAACCGGTCGGAGAGAAATCCTGATACCGGACCAGCGACGAGCATGCCGGCAGTCAGTGGTAACAGGAAAACGCCGGCCCACAAAGGTGTGTCGCTGTAGTTGTAGCCGTGCAACGGTAGCCAGATTCCTTGCAGCCAGATAATGAGCATGAACTGCAGCCCGCCTCGGGCGATAGACACGGCAAAGCCCGCGATGTTGCCAGCGGTGAACGCTCGGATGCGGAACAGGCTGAGCTGGAACAGCGGCTCGGCGACTTTGGTTTCGATCACGACGAACGCCGCGAGCAACATGATGCCGCCGGTGAGTAGACCGAAGACCGCGGGGTTCGTCCAGCCCATCGTGTGATGGCGATAGGGCTGGATACCGTTGGTGATCGCGATTAAAACGGCGCCAAGCCCGACGGCGAAGGTGACGTTCCCCCACCAGTCGATGCGACGGCCGTGCCGCTCACCATTATCTCGAAGTTTGCGATAAGCCCACAGCGTGCCGAAGATTCCGACAGGTACGTTGACCCAGAACACCAACCGCCAATCGAGTGCCGCCAATATGCCTCCCGCGACGAGGCCGATAAATTGGCCGGCCAAAGCGGCAACCTGATTGATGCCCAGCGCCAGACCGCGTTGATCGACAGGGAATGCATCGGTCAAAATCGCGGCCGAATTAGCGGTCAGCATGGACCCGCCAATTGCTTGGAGCACCCGCCAGCCGATCAGCCATAGTGCTCCGTGGCCGCCGTCGAACGGATCGAACGACAGCAAAATCGAGGCGATGGTGAACACCACGAAGCCGGCGTTGTAAATCTTGACCCGGCCGAACATGTCGCCGAGGCGACCCAGCGTGACGACGAGCACGGCTTGGACCAGCCGGTACCCCATGATCATCCACAGCAGATAGCTGATATTGCCAGCAGCCAGTGGGTCGAGGTGAATACCGCGAAAAATCGGTGGCAGCGCGATAAGAACGATGGATCCGTCGAGTGCCGACATGAACACAGCGAGGGTCGTGTTCGACAGAGCTATCCACTTGTAGCGGTCGTCTGGCCTCGTGATTATATCGTTGGCTACCTCATCGCCTTTCGGATTAGTCGCTGGCATCAGATGTTTTGGGCCAGTCGTTCGACGAGGGGCGCGACCATCATCAACTGTTTGAGTTCTGAGTGCGTGAAGCCCGCCAGGGCTTGCGCCAGCCGTTCAGTTCGGGCCGTCCGGCGATTTCGTAGTGCTTGCAGACCGGCTTCGGTTACTGACATGACGGCACGTCGACCGTCGTCAGGGTCGGGACGTCGCTCGACGAGGCCACGCGTCTCAAGGGCGCCGAGTGTTGCCCCCATTGACTGTGGGCTGATCTGCTCAAGCTTGGCGAGCGCGCTCGACGTGCTCGGGCCGCCGCGATCCAGACGCGCGAGCGCCGAGGTCTCTGGCATCGTGAGCTCGCCGTCGGCCTGTACCTGACGTAACCGCCGTACGAGCAGACCGATGCTGACGAGAAGCGCGCCGGCAACCTGGTCGGCGTCCAGATTCTGGCTCATACCCTAAGCCTAGACTAATAAGTTCAACCTTAGCAAATAATCTCATCACTCTTTTCGTCGTCAGGATGTCGATGTCGTTGGTCTTCGTTCGTCATAATCTGTAGCAGGGTGTTCGAAGGGACCCGATGGTGCCGTTTTTCGTTGGCTTCGTTCGGCAAGATTGATACTTCGCGGTAGGTGCCAGCTGTTTCGCCCCGCGGTAGGCACCGCCCGTTTCACGGGGACTCCCGCCGACGATTGAGAGGAATACCGTGACCGACTCCATTTGGCCAACGATTCACGCTGAGCGTGAGGCTTTGGCCAATGATTTGGCCGAGCTGACCGCCGGGCAATGGGCAACCCAGTCGCTGTGTAGCGAGTGGAACATTCATGAGGTACTGGCGCATCAATTGTCGGCGGCGAAGATGACGCCACCGAAGTTCTTCGGCAAATTCGCCTCGGCCGGATTCAACTTCAACAAGTTCACGGCCAACCAAGTGGCGATAGAAGGTGCCGCAGGTCCAGTCGCGACGCTGGCAGCATTCCGAGCGGCCACGCCGCGCAAGAGCGCGCCTCCTGGACCGAAAGACACCTGGTTGGGCGAAGCATTCGTTCATGGCGAAGACATCCGCCGGCCGTTAGGTATTACTCGCGATTACCCGCGCCCGGAAGTTGCTCGCGCGATCGCTTTTTATGCCGGCAGTAACACGATCATTGGTGGCAAGACCCGGATAGCGGGATTGACTCTAAAGGCCACCGATACTGACTTTTCCATCGGCTCTGGCCCGCTGGTAGAAGGTCCGGCTATCTCGCTACTCCTCGTAGCGTCTGGACGTAAATCAGCATTGGACGACCTCTCGGGACCAGGTGTCCAGTTGTTGCGAGGTCGTGCCTAGGTCCCGCTCTTCCAGCCACCCATTTCAGCGACGACGACGGCGTCTCAGGTATCGAGCGATCGCCAGGAACAGCGTTCCGAAGAAGGACATGCGACGGAGACTAGGCATGCCCCCATCATGCCTTTTATTTGCGCCGTGTTCGAACGGGGTGCTGTCGGCGCGGTCGAATGGCATCAGTTCCTATGTCAGGGTCAAGATCAGGGTCGACCCTGATGTGTCGCGTGCCTGGGGTGTGCGCATGATTGGGGCATGGGAGACAGCCGATGATTGAAGCAAAAGGTCTGACCAAGCGTTACGGACCGAAGACGGCTGTCGATGATCTCAGTTTTGTGGTTCGCCCAGGGATAGTCACTGGCTTCCTTGGCCCCAATGGTGCGGGGAAGTCGACCACGATGCGCCTGTTACTAGGGCTGGATCGGCCCAGCGCGGGCGGGTCGCTGATCAATGGCAAGCGCTACGCCGACCATCCGGCGCCGCTACGTGAGGTAGGCGCGTTGCTGGAGGCTCGCGCTGTCCATACTGGCCGGTCGGCCCGCAATCACTTGCTGGCGATGGCAGCCACGAACAACATTCCGCGTACGCGGGTAGACGAAATGATCGGCCTGGTCGGTCTCGAAGGTGTCGCGAGCAAACGGGTTGGCGGGTTCTCGCTCGGAATGGGGCAGCGGCTGGGTATCGCTTCGGCGTTGCTCGGTGACCCAGGCGTGCTGCTCTTAGACGAGCCGGTAAATGGCCTGGACCCTGAAGGAATCCTGTGGATCCGCAATCTACTCAAGGGCCTTGCGGCGGAAGGGCGCACCGTATTCATCTCCTCACACTTAATGAGTGAGATGGCGCTCACAGCCACGGAGCTGATCGTGGTCGGTCGAGGAAAACTCATCACCTCCGGCAGCGTGGCTGACGTGATCGGTGGCGCCACCGGCGGCGCGGTCTTGGTACGCACGATGGAGGCGGATAGGCTGGCGCAGTTGCTAGCTGGCGATGGACACAGCATTCAACGACTCGGGCCAGACGCGCTCGAAGTCACCGGAATAGACAGCGCGGCGAGAGGTCTGGTCGCGGCCCGTGCGGCGATTCCGCTGATCGAGCTCACTCCGCGGCAAGCGACTCTGGAAGAAGCGTTTATGGAAATCACCCGTGATTCCGTCGAATTCCATGGCGGCGCGCCTAGTGATAGCCCGCTCAATACTGACGCTTCCAGTCATAACTCGGCGCGACCAACACCTACGGGCGGACGGCGATGACGGCAACCGTTACTGCCCGCCGTACCGATCTAGGACCAGGTCGGATCACCCAGCTCGCGGTGCTTCGTTCCGAGTGGATCAAGCTACGGTCGCTACGTTCCACCTGGTTCAGCCTGCTAGCTGCCGTCGTCATCATCGACGGTCTCGGCACGCTATTCAGTGGGCTACACGCGCATCGCATGGATCAAAACATCGGCCCAGGCGGGAAGATCGTCGGATTCGACGCCACCCAGGTCAGCCTGCGCGGTGTCTTCTTGGCGCAGTTGGCAATCGGCGTCCTTGGTGTATTGGTGGTCACTGGCGAATACAGCACCGGCATGATCCGCTCGTCATTGGCCGCAGTGCCACATCGCCAGCCGGTATTACTCGCTAAGGCTGGCGTTTTCGCGGCGCTTATCTTTATCGTCTCGTTGCTAGGGACGCTGGCCGGATTCCTGCTTGGCCAGCAAGCCCAAGCCAGCACCCACCTGCAGGCGACACTGAGCACACCCGGCGCTGAACGCGCCATTCTCGGGTCCGCGCTGTATCTGACTCTCATCGGGCTGCTCGCGGTTGGGTTGGGTTTCGTCGTCCGCAACACCGCCGGTGCGATCGCGACCCTGTTCGGCATCGTCCTGGTCGCGCCGATTCTGGTGAGCGCGTTACCAACGCCCTACTCAACCGACGTCGCGAAATACCTGCCGCTCAATGCTGGAACGCAGATCATCACTACCATCAATCCAGATCCGACCATGCTCGGGCCATGGGCCGGAATCGGCGTCACTGCTCTCTACGCGCTGGCCGCGCTCATTGCCGGTGCTTTCATTCTTAAACGCCGCGACGTCTGAACTTCTTGCCTGTTCTGTTGTGGCACCAGCGTCATGATGTCGTGACGGCGTCGAGATAAAGAGTGCCTCGAAGTGAACCCGGGTTATTGACTTGCATTCCTATTCCGTGAACGCTGGTGAAGGTTTGCGGAATCAGGTAGGTAACCGTATTCCAGCCGGTTTGCAGGGGAACGGTGGCCCCGAAGTTGGGGATCCACTCCTCATTGTAGGAGAAGGCGTGGACGCTCACGCCGCTCATCGCCTGGTTGTAGATGTGCAGGGTGACGGTTGTACCTGGTCGGAAGCCCGATAGCTGTGAGCTTGTTTCGTCGTCGATCGCGGAATGTGTGTCGGCCGGCGCGATATCAATTCTCAACGAGTGCTTGCCTGAGTACGCAAAGTTAGTGCTGTTGGAGATGACAAGCGGCTGACCCCAGGTCGTTTTCCAACCGGCCAGCGTGCCGGATTCCCAATTGAACTGGGTTGTCGGTGGAGCTACTTTCACTACTTGCGACAGTGTGCTCGATTGGCTAGACGAAAACCCTGACGCTCCGCTGTAGGACGCGGTGAGTACATGCGTGCCAACCGCGAGCGCGGAGGTTGTTAATGTCGCGGCTCCTGAACCGTTGACCGGCACGGTACTCACCGCGGTGCCGGAGTCGCTGAAAGTGATGCTCCCGGTGGGAACGCCGACACCGCCGGTGACCGTTGCCGTTAGGGTAACGGCCGTGCCGACGACGGACGGATTGATCGACGACGTCAGGGTTGTCGTGGTCGGAGCCGGGCAATTCGGCGCGCATCCGAATCCGCCGGCTCCCTGCAACACGAGGTCAACATTGGCGATTGCCGTGCTGTCGGTCGACTTGAATGCCACCGTATTGGTGCCAGGCTGGAGGTCAGACAATGCCACTGGGACGGCAAGAGTCTTGGAGCCACACAGCACAAAGTTGTTTTGGGTGTAACAGGCGCCGAAAGGCCAAGGTATGTCGTGCCAGCTACCGCTATTTACCTGATAGCTCAAGGTCACTGGGTTGTAGCTGCTGTAATTGAAGGTCAGCAGCGCGCCGGTGGCCTGAGAAATGTTGTAGACACCGGGAACCGGAAGCGTTAGTAGCGTCAGATCGGTCGGTGCTACTAGCCAACCCAGATTGAGAATGCCTGGATAGCCGGGGCCAACCGGCGTGAGCCGGTCCAAGACGTCGAAGGCCAGATCGCGGGGGAGGACCGGTCCGTCGAATGCGACGTTGTCCCAGGTAAAGGTGTGCGTGCCTTGGTCGGGGCCATCCTTATTTCCGTTGTAGTGAACGTCTTCTAGCCAGACGAGGCCACGAGTCAGCGACAACGACATATTGCTGATGACGGCGAGTTCGGTCAGTGGCCCGGTGCTGCCGGCGTCCGTGCCGTAGACGTCGATCTCGTTGTGGGATACCCGCAGTTCGAAATGGTTCATGTCGCCTGGTCCGGACGACGCTTTTACGCAGCCAACCTGTTTCACCGAGATCGCGCCCGTGCCGACGTCCATGAAAGAGTCATTGCTAACGTAGTTATTCACCACAACTGCCGAATCGACGGTGACGACTGGGTCGTTGATCGGCTCGGCAGGGCAGTTCACCCGACAGTCGAGCTGGCCAGCCGGGCATGCGCCCGCGAAGCGAATACCGAAACCGTTACGTGGCACAGATTGCAACGAACTCAGGTGATCGAACGGCGCGGGTACCGGCTGATCGGTGTACCACAATTCCGGCCAGGCTCGATGGTTTCCGTGGCTGTCATCGCTCACATCGAATTCGATCGTGCCAGTACGTCCGGCAATATCGAACGGTTGCTTGGCATACATAGCCAACGACGTGACCCCACCCTGGTCTGACTGCGCGTCCACGAGCCGCCCGTCGCAGATGGCGACATCGTTGGGAGGCTGCACTTGAACGTCTGGCCCGCACCCTTGCATGGTGGTCGGCGACGCGTCGTAGAACTGGTTTTGGCCGAAATTCGTCGCCCCTAGCTGACGAGAAACGCCCCACAGGGTGCCGTTCAGATCCCCGGAGCGATTTCCGATTCCACCCGGCTGGTCGAACGTTTCACAAAATGCGGGAGTCGCGTCTGGGGCGCTCGAGAATACACATGGTGGTGACACCGTCGCTGACGTCGCATGTATTGATGTCGCGTGCGCGAAGGTGCCGGAGCCAGCCACAATACTCATCACGATGATGATGAAGGCAGTACGCACCGCGAGAATAATATGCGCCCCGTGCCGCTTCTCTCGCGTGGAAGTCGACCTCGTTTGCCCAAACCAAAGCTGTCGAGACATGTCAGCCCCTCGCAGGTCGTAGAGCATTCAGACTCAATCGCGGATCGAGTCTGACCATACATCTTTGTAGGGCTCCGCGGTTATCTCGTATTTTCGTTGGTGGATCTTAATCGACCAACCGAGTGGCTACCCCTCGACGTCCGTCGGAGTTCGTCGCTGTCACGTGTCGGAAAGCCAGGTCTCTAAGTTGGTGAGCCGCTCAGTGAGTCGACGCTTGCCGCGATCTGTGATGGAAACTCTGGAAGCGGCATCGATTGACAGAATCTCTTTGTCCTGAAGCAATATATGGATGGTCTTGCCCATCGGCTGGTTACTGGCCCGTCCAATCCGGAACTCTTCGATGTCAGACTTTGCCAACCGCTTGGTCGTGTAGTAGTTGCGCACTGTCAAACCGTGTTCGTCCGCTACTACGGAGAGTCGGAACATTCGATAGCCGAGGGTAAGCCCGAAGGCCAGCATGAGTGCTGGCACCAAGGCTACCGGCGATCCATGAATTAGTAGGAGAACGAAACCGATCGATAAAAAGCCGCTCCACACGGCGAGGAACGCCACGATATATATGCGCAGCACGATCGGCGTACGGATCGATGCGTTCGCGGATGCGGCATGCGGGAAGGTCGGCATGGTCCTAGCATGCCCGAAGGGATATAGAGCTACGACGCCGATGGCTGGTTGCTGTCGAAGGGACCGTAGATGACGGCGCCTTCTCTACCGCGACCTTCATCGGCCATGAGCCGGTCTCGGGTGCCGACGACGGCCACTGGCGTCGAGATCGCTAACCCTGGTTGTCTTTTTCGGCATCCGTGTCCTCAGCAGGCATTCTGTTGCTACAGGCCAGGTTCAGTGACCGGATCAACAGCTGGAGTGGCGCGGCGTTGTCTCGTGACTATTGTGAAGCGACCGGGAGGTGTCCTCGATGAAGGAAGTCGCGATTCGAACGACATTGCTGTGTAAGCGATACGGCAGTGTCGACGCACTGAAGGACCTCGATCTCGAAGTAGCGCCTGGTGAGGTGGTCGGCTACCTAGGGCCGAATGGAGCGGGTAAGACGACGACGATTCGGCTCCTGCTTGGGCTGATTAGGCCGACCGGGGGCCGGGCTGAGATCTTCGGCTTCGACTGCCAGCGCGAGCCAGTCGAAGCGCACCGTCGCCTCGCGTACGTCGCTGGTGAGGCGAGCCTGTGGCCGTCTTTGACCGGCGCGGAGACCCTTCACCTGCTCGCGCGAGTGCAGGGCCACATCGATATCGCTTACCGGGACGAGCTTATTGCGCGGTTCGAGCTGGATCCGTCGAAGAAAGTGCGGGCCTACTCCAAGGGCAATCGGCAGAAGCTGATCCTGATCGCTGCTCTGATGGCGCGGCCAGACCTGCTTGTTCTTGACGAACCAACCAGCGGATTGGACCCGTTGATGGAGCAGGCGTTCCGGCACTGCATCCACGAGGCTAAGGAACGCGGCCAGACCGTGTTCTTGTCTTCGCATATTCTCAGCGAGGTCGAGGCGTTGTGCGATCGGGTGGGTATTCTCCGCGCCGGTCGTCTCGTTGAGATGGGCACTCTAGCCGAGATGCGCCACCTCTCCTCTCTCACCGTAGAGGCGACTTTCGACGGATCGGTGCCGGATCTGACGCGAGTTCCAGGGGTGAGCTCGATTCAGGTCGAGGGCCGAGTTGTTCGATGCCAGGTCCGCGGCACGATCGAGCCACTGCTGAAGGTAGTAGCGGCGGCCGGTGTGCATGAGTTGTTAAGCCGTGAGCCGTCGCTGGAGGAACTGTTCCTGGCCCACTACGGAGTTAGCGACGTTGTCGAGCTCGGTCCGGCTCATGTCGGCTGACATTGCCATTCGTGCGCCTGTTGCTGAGGTTCCTGGATCGAGCACGGTCGTTATATGGCTGACGGCCCGTAAGGCAACCCGTTCGGCGCTGGCGTGGGGATGTGTGTTCGGGCTGTACGTAACCTCGTCGGCTCTGGGTTATGCCGCGACTTATAAGACGCCGCTCGCGCGGGCGCAATTGGTGGCAACATTCGGATCAAATTTCGGTATCAACGCGCTCTTTGGGCCGGCCCGCCAGATTGGCACGGTCGCTGGCTTCACCGCCTGGCGAGCTCTAGGCGTTCTCAGCGTTGTCGGCGGCGTGTGGGGATTGTTGGCCGGCACCCGGCTCTTGCGCGGAGAAGAGGACGCCGGACGTTGGGAGCTGCTGGTGGTCGGGCACACCACTCGGCGTGGGGCCACCGCGAAAGCAATCATCGGACTGGGTGCCGGGCTGCTGACGTTATGGGGAGTGACGGCGATCAGCGCGATCGTGGTGGGGCGTGCTAGTTCCGTGGCCATTGGGGTAGGTCCCGCTCTATTCTTAGCGATTGCCTTGGTTTCGAGTGCGGCAATATTTCTCGCGGCTGGCGCACTCGCCAGCCAACTGGCGCCGACTCGTCGTCAGGCCGCTGGTTACGCGGCTGGTGCGCTCGGGGTGTCGTTCGTCTTACGGATGATCGCGGATTCTGGCACCGGCCTGGACTGGCTGCGTTGGCTGTCGCCGCTGGGCTGGGTCGAGGAACTCCGTCCGCTTACCTCACCTCGCCCAATGATGCTGCTCCCGATCGTCGCGCTCATTGCGGTGATGACAGGGCTCGCTATTCACCTGGCTGGGTCACGCGATCTTGGCGCGAGCGTGATCGCGGACCGATCAAACGCCCTTGCGCACACGAGGTTGCTGTCCGGGCCGATCGGGTTAGGGATTCGGCTTAGCCGTGGCGTTTTGACAGCCTGGGGTATTTCCATCGCGTTACTGGGTCTGATGATGGGGCTGATCGCAAGATCCGTGGGTAGCGTCCTGTCACACGACGCGGGTGACCGCGAGACCTTCGCCAAAATGGGATTTCGGGGCTCGGGGGCTGCGCAATATCTCGCGATCACCTTCCTCATCGTTGCTTTGCTGGTCGCGCTTGTCGCCGCCGGACAGCTCAGTGCGGCTCGTGGCGACGAGGCCACCGGCCGAATAGAGCATCTGCTGGTTCGGCCGATTTCTCGATATAGCTGGCTGGTTGGTCGCCTCGCCATCGCGGCCAGCTGCCTCGTGGTCGCTGGGCTGATCGCGGGCGCGTCGAGTTGGCTCGGTGCCGCCAGCCAACACAGCAGTATTGGACTTATGACCTTGCTCGATGCCGGAATGAACGTCGTGCCACCGGCGGTATTCGTGCTGGGTGTGGGGGCATTGACCTTCGGCGTGCGGCCGCGAGCCATCTCGGTAGTGACCTATGGGCTTCTCGTTTGGTCATTCCTCGCCGACATCATCGGCGGCATTATCAATGTCTCCCACTGGGTACTCGACACGTCATTATTCCACCAGATGGCAGCCGCTCCCGCCGTCAGCCCGAACTGGACAAGCGGCGCAATCCTCACCATTCTCGGTGTCGCCTTCGCTGCGGTCGGAGTCGTTGCTTTCGGCCACCGGGACCTTGCCGGTGACTGATCGTCCGCGTGATTGTCAGGTCGTCGAACCCGCCGTTTCATTAGCGTGCGCTGGAAGCGAAATCTGGGCGAATGAAAGACGAAGCAACGTTGAACTCTTGTCGTTGCTGGGTTGTAGTGGCGTGTCGAAGTGGCCGGTGTCGTAATACTGATCGCCGTTCGCTGTCTGCCTCTTCTCGGTCTCTCGAAGGAATTGTTGATGCTGAAGCGCGGTGCTTGTGTTCGTTCTGATCGGACGCCGGAAGCGGGTCGGTCTGGTCTTCGTGTGGGTACTGTTGCCGCACTGATGGTCGCGGCGCTGCCGCTTGTCGGGTTGCCGTCGGTGGCCGCTGGCGCGAGCCTGGTGGCGACGACGTACGCACCGAGCACGGCGCAGTTGGCGACAATCACCAATGGCACGAGCGCGGCTCCGTGGAATGAGTGGCAAGGCGATCCGGCGGCGGCTGCCTATAGCAGTGTTGGTACCGGCACGGTATTGCCGACATATACCCCTGGTGGTGCTCAGACGGGTTCGGGCGCGACGGCTGAACCGAATGTCGCGGTGATGCCGGGAGCGAACAGCGGTACCGACGGGACGGCGCCTTATCCCAGTGGCACGGTCGGCACGGCTGGTCCGCTCAGCGGATATTGCGGCACCGGTAATCAAGTGACCGCGTCCGCTGGCACTCCAGCTCGCCAGCCGAACGGGACGACGTTGCCGCTCGCGCCGGCCTATTTTCCGCATATTGTGCGTAACGGCGATGGCTCGCTGACGGGGTATTTCGATTATCGGCCTAAAGATGCCGACGAAGCTGTTGAGGTCGCCAATTCCACTGACGGTGGAAAGGACTGGACCTATCAAGGCGAGGCGTTGGAACAGAACCCTGGCTATTGCCCGTCAGGTGATGTCAACGATGACGGCAACGGACACCCGTTCGCTGTCACTGTCGGCGGAGTGACTCGGCTCTATACGCTGCAGCGGTCGGCTGGAGACACTCAGGGTGTCGGCATGTTGGTCCACACGCTGAGCCCGACTGCCTCGAATCCGCTCAATGGTGCTCCGGCGCAAGAGTCGGTTGGCATTGACCCCGACGCGTTTGTTCCGAGTGGCGATGGTGTCACGGTGCCCAACACCGGCGGCACCACGATCACCGTGAGCACGACTGGCACTGCTGGGTCGACCGAGCAGTTGGTGGCTGGTGGATTCGTTGACCTGACCCAAACTCCTACCCCCACGGCCTCATCGGTTATCACCTGCACCGGTGTCGGATCGACCACACTCACCGGCTGCACCTCCGCCGCGACGAGCGGCGAGATAGTGGCCGCGGGTGACCTTATTGAGCAGGTCATCGGCTATGTCAGTGGCGCGGTTACTGTGCCTGCCGGCCCGAACACCTCAACCGGTGACGGCGGTCTCGCGACTATCAGTGTCGTGACCACGTCGGGCGGAGCCGTCAAAGGCTTCACGAATTCGCTGACTGGCACCACGTTCAACAACAACGCCCCCAACCGGGCTTACATCAATGGGGTTGGGGTTTACTGCGACCAGAGCAACGCGAACCCGACAACCAAGATAGAAGATTGCACTACTGGCCCGGGTGGTCATGCGCTGACTGCCGCGATTGGCGCGCCGATTACGGCCGATCCGGTCATTCCCGCGACGGCGAGTATGACGAGTGGTCTGGTCGCCCCTGATGGCATCGTCGGTGTTTTGCCGAGTTACCCGGGCGCGCCCGCCGGTTCGACGATCGTGATGTACACCGAGAAAGAACTGAACTTCTACGTCGCGGGGACGACGACAAACTCCGCGTCGACGACGTTCGGCTCGAGTATCGCCTTCACCCCAAGCCCCTATGTGACTCAAGATTTGCCGGCCACGATCAGCGCCAGCAACCCCGTCACGGTATCGATGGGCGACGTTACCCAGAACACGATCGTGCCGGTCACCTGCACCGGGCTAACGACTGGCGCCACTGACACGCTTACCGGCTGCGGTGTTCCGGCCGCCGACAGCACCGACAAGTATTCCGCGACGAGCTTGCTCGGCGCGCCAGGCGCAACCACTGTTCCAGCCGCGACGCTTGCGCTCACCGGTGAGGGCAGTACTTCAACAGCCAAACTGTTCAAGAACAACGAAGACCTCGCCGTCGTCCGGGTTGCTTACACCACTGACGGGCTCAACTTTTCCACGGTCGGTTTGGACAACGGCGGCGTGATTAGTGGGCAAAGCAACGGGGCCAGTAGCTACAGCGATTTGACCAACTCATCGTTGACGGCCAGCCCGGCAAATCTGAATGCCTACGCCACTCCGGGCACGCCCGATGCGACTGAACTGCGCTGGGCGGGATCAGCGGGATCGATTATTACCAATCCTGACGGCAGTTATGGGCTGTTCCTCTCCGGCGCGTGGGCTGGCGATGGCGACAGTGACGCGTTCAACCAGATCTTCTACGCGACGTCAACCGACGGTGAGCATTGGTCGATTCCGACGACTGTCGTCAGCACCGACTACACGTTCTCCGCATCGGCGGCGCAAGATACCGCTGCCGCGTCAGGCAATGCGCAACCGCTCGGAATTAGTGCCTATTACTCCGGTCGCGCTTATGGCCCGAGCGTCGTGCAAAACTCGAACGGCACCCTGACGATGATGTTTGCCGGCTACCGGCTCCCGAAAACAATCGCTAACGCTGGCACTGTGCTCGGCACGGATGCTTCGGATCCTTACACCATCGGCACGGCCGATCCGGTCGCTTACCGCAACATCCTGACCGAAACACTTACGCTGAACACGAGCCCTGTCACGGTTGCTGTTGCCGCCGACAACAACCCGGCTGTCACTGGGCAGCCGGTGACCTTTACCGCAACTGTGTCGTCGGCCAGCTCTTCCCTTACGCCGACTGGCACAGTGGAGTTCACTTCTGGTGGCAGTGACCTTCCCGGTTGTAGCTCAGTTTCTCTTGATTCGACCGGGGTTGCGCAGTGCGCGGTGCCGACCGGGTTCGCGTCAGGCTCTTCTAGCGTGGTCGCGTCGTACTCTGGAGACACGAACTTCGGAGCGGGTGACAACTCGGCGAACCCCTTCGTCGAGCAGGTCACCCAGGCCGCGACCAGCACGTCATTGGACGCTGACAACAACCCCGTCGTCACTGGCCAGCCTGTGACGTTCACCGCGAATGTCACCGTCAACACCCCTGGATCACCATCGGATGTATTGCCGGCCGGCTCGGTGGAATTCCAAGCGGACGGGTCAGATATAGCGGGTTGCGGTTCGGTGCCGGTCGATGAGAGTGGCGCCGCGTTGTGCACCGTCGCGGCCGGTTTCACGCCGTCCAGCCAGACGATTACGGCGAGCTACAGCGGTGACGACAACTTCACCGGATCGACCGCTTCGCCCGTGACGGAATTAGTGAACGCCGACGCGACGACTATCGCTGTCAGTGCTAGCGCCAATCCACCGGTGACCGGCCAGGGTGTTACCTACACCGCAGTCGTCAATCCGATCGGACCCGGCGCCGGCACACCTTCCGGCACTGTCACTTTCACCGTGACGGGCCCCAAAAAGCCGGCGCTGATCTGCACTGCCGGCAACACGGTTGCGCTCTCCGCAGCCACGGCGTCATGCACGATTCCGGCGAGCAAACTTACTGCCGGGTCGAGCTATTCGGTCGCGGTGAGCTATTCCGGTGACTCGGATTTCTCCGCATCGGCTGGCTCGCTACAGCAGACCATCGCGCAGGGATCGACAGCGGTCACGGTGACGTCGACCGTTAACCCATCGGCGTCTGGCGCGACGGTGACCTTCCACGGGAACGTCGCGGCCGCGACACCAGCGGCAGGTGTGCCAACCGGCACCGTCACCTTCGCGATTAGTGGCGCGGACGGTTCACTGGTTATCTGCAAGAGTGCTGACACAGTGAAACTGTCTGCTGGCAGCGCGCGTTGTGCTGTCGCGACCGGAGCATTAGTCGCTGGCGCCGGGCCGTACACCGTCACCGCGACATATTCTGGCAGCTCCGCTTTCACGGCGTCGACGGGTTCACTAACCCAGCAGCTGTCGAAGGCGCCGACTGCTACGAAGATTCAGTCGTCGGCTAACAAGACAGCCTCAGGTGCGCCGGTAACGTTCACGGCCACGGTTCGACCGACTCCGGCACGGGTCGCTCCCTTGGGTGGGACCGTCGTCTTCACCGTCACTGGCTCGACTGGCGACATTGTTGAATGTGATGGCAGCGGCACCGGATCGACGACGACCGCCGGTGGCGGCGACTATGTCGCTTCCTGCACAGTGCCGGCCGGCGTGTTGCGGAGCAGCGATGGTCCTTACCAGGTAGTTGCGTCGTACTCCGGCGACGTCAACGATTTGGTAAGCAGCGCCTCGGTCGTGCACACCGTGTCGAAATAGCGGAACCAAGAACGTCGCGTCGATAAAGCTTCGGACGACCTTCTGACTGATATGGACCTTCAAGCCAATGGCTGGAGGTCCATATCAGTCAGGTCGATATTAAAATCCGCTATTGGCGAGTTGAGTCGAGGAACACCTGTCATCTGAATCGAGACTCAGGTGAGCGCTGACGCGGACTGAACCAGGCGTGAGCGCCTCAACGATTGTCCATCCGCCAGCGGATTTTCCGACGCAGGCATTCCCTTGGTCAACGTTCCAGTAAGGCGACCAACGCACCCGTACGAGTGTCCCTCCGCTTTGAGGAGACGTCATAGTGAAGTGGTCGGGGCCGAGTTCGGTCAATGATCCGACACCTTGCGCGATCGGCGTTGGATCATCGACTTGCCACACGTGCCAGTGCCTATCGGTATAGACGAGGCGAAGCCAGCTCGGCGGATGCGCGAGTATCGTCGCTTCAGCCGAGCCACCAGAATCGAGTGGGACGTCGGGAAGCGCAACATATTTGACCGCGTTGTCATCGAGCCAGCCGAGGTATTGAGCGGTAGTCATGGGTGAGTAAAGGAGGGCGTTGCGCGCGAGGTCGACTTGCCTGTCCCAGCCGCGGGCGAGGTCGACCTGCTCGGCGACGTAGGTGGCTTCCCAATGGTTGTGGGTGAAGGGGATTTCGACCCGAGCCAATGGTGTCCGGTGTGCTTCCAGGAATGGCAATATGCCGGCGTAGTAGGCCTCGTGACTGGACGGATCGTCGGCTGCCCAGGCGGCGGCAGTAACGACGGGAAGGAGTTGGAAAGCCAGGAGTGGTCCGGAAACAAGAAGTAACACTCGGCCGCGCCTGGCGGCTAATAAAACATAGGCCGCCACCGGGCCGATAAACAGGCCGGTCAAACGAACCATATTCCCGCCCACCGGGTTCGGTACGACGAAGAACATGACGCAGATAATGCCGTACAAGACGAGACCGTGCCGGATCGCCCGATGATGGGTACGAGGGATGAGAACAAGCCCCATGACCACAATCGTGAGTTGACCAGCTAGCCCGGCACGCGTGAATGGGAACAATCCGCCGTCACCGGCGGCGAAGCTGATCGCTATACCACACAGGCTGCCCGCGAGTGGCAATGTTCGCCGCCAACCCGCGCTGCTCGTCCAGGCGATCCCCGCGAGCAGTAAAAACATTGCGCCCAATGGGCTGAACAGCGACGTGAGGATTGCCATGATCAACGCCAGCCATCGTCGGTGTCGTGTCACCGCCAAAACCGCGGCCAACCCACACGCGGCCGAACAGGCGAACGGTGCCTGGCCAATCACCAGCTCGCCGAAGGTGAATACCGCGAACCACATGCGTGATAGCGCCGCCGCCCGTGTTGGGGCGCTAACGAGCCGGCCGAATAACACAGCGCAGAGCACACAACCGACAGCACCCGCTATCGAGGCACCGGCAATACTACCGACCGCAGGGAAGAGCACGCTATAGCCGACGTCGGTATTGCCGCCGTACCAGTTGATATCCCACAAGAGGAAGCCGTGCGCGCGAAAGGCCCATACCCGATAATCCTGCGCGGCGAGGTCGCTGCCGTGTAGTCCAAGAGCGAGCACTAATAAACAGAGCGCCATGGTCGTCAACCAAGCGTGCCGACTTAACCACCAGGCGAACCTGGAAGCGCTACGTATCATCGAAAGTAAGCCATGCAAAAGACGCCGAAGATGGTGCAGTACCCGGCGAATGGCGCCAGCGTGTGTGTCTTGAACCACCGGGTAAGTACCCGAACCGAGATCAACGCCGCGACAAAGGCCGCTCCACTACCAGCGAGGGCTTGGCCTCGGATACCGTCGCCAAGGTGGCCGAACAGATCAGGCACTTTCACTACACCAGCGGCGAGAATCACCGGGGTCGCTAGCAGAAAACTGAATCGTACCGCCTGCTCGTGATCGAGCCCCCGCAGAAGTCCACCGACCATCGTGATGCCTGATCGGCTAATTCCGGCGAGCAGAGCGAAGCTTTGGAATACTCCGATAATACCCGCGTCTCGAACGCTGACGCGCTGTGTTATTGCCACATCGACTGCCACATCGGCATCGTGCTTGGTATGTCCGGCGTCGGTCTCTTGCTTGGTATCGATCTGGTGCTTGGCATCAGGCTCCGCCGGCGCGGTCGACGCTTCGGCTACCCGAGGTATCGACGCGCGGCGCCTCAGGTACTCGGCCCCGAACAGCACAATTCCGTTGAGGGTGATGAAGATTGCGGCCGCTTCGGGCTTCGCGAACAACGTCCGAAGCATATGTTCGAAAGTGAGACCGAGCAGCCCTGCCGGGATGGTGGAGATCACGATAAGCCAGGCGAGCCGTTCATAGATCGTGTTGACGCGCCGATAGCGCACCGACGTGACGAAGCCGCTGACGATACGAACCCAGTCTCGCCAGAAGAAGCAGATGAGGGCAACGGCCGTCGCGACGTGGAGGCCGACGATGAAAGCCAGATAGGGTGACTCGGCGTTGGATTGCTGGGTCACCAGTTGACGCCACGACCCTCCTATCAGGGCTGGCACCAAAACCGAATGGCCAAGACTCGAGATCGGGAATAGTTCGCTGACGCCTTGGAGTAGTCCAAGTGTTATCGCTTGGAGGAAACTAAGATGAGCAGTGGCTAGTGGATGCACCCGATCTCCTTTCTCGCGGACGAGTCTCTCATGGCCGAAGGATTCTTTGTTGTCAGCAGCTTGTTGTCAGGAGTCCATTCGCTGGGCCAAGACGCCGAAAGGTCCGGGTCCAGGGACGAAATCGACGCGTTACACGTGGCGGTTACCGCGCGTCCGCATAGGAGAACGGCGGAACTGGATCGAGACCGTCAGGGGTGTTCAGGTAGCCGGCTGAGGAGCTGGCGACGCCGGTGTGGCCGTATTGCCAGACGATGGTGTTGCTGGTCGGATCAACAACGATCACGCGGTCGTTTCGGTCATCGTTGAGGATGATGTCGCCGCCCGGTAGGGCCATGGCTAGCGACGGGTGGTTCAGTCGCCCGTTGCCGGCAGTCGGTGCCCATCGCCACAGGGTCTTGCCGGTCGCGTCGAAGATGACGATCTGGCCGGGGGAGGAGTAGTCGACGGTGAGGTACTGGCCCGGTTTGTATTGGTTGGAATCCGAGGGGTATACGACCTTTGGTGGGTGTGCCGCCCAGAAGACGTGGCCGGCGAGGTCGACGTCGTCTACCCAGTCATTGTTGATCTCGGTGACTAAGAAGTGCCCGTCGGGCAGTGGAAAGACACCGTTGGGGCTGCCGAAGTTCGCCGATGGGTTGTGCTGACACGTACCGACTCGACCTTCGACCCACACCGGTGCTGGTGCGCTCGGCTTTAGTTGGATCAGGCGGCAATTTTTGATGTCAGCCGCGATCACGTTGCCCGTTGGCAACATCATCGCGTCGTCGGGATTCCAGACGTATCCCGGCGCTGAACCGTGGTGACCGGGATGGCCGTATCGCCAGACGATTTTCCGAGTAGCGATATCGATCTCGGTGACGACGAAGTCGTCCTCTTGAGTGACGATGATGTCTTTGCCATCAGGGGAGAAAAAAGCGTCGTCCGGAATAAGGAAGGTCTGGCCAGGAGCGAGGTCACCAGGTTTCGGCCATTGCCAGATTAATCGGCCGGCCGGATCGACGATGATGAGTCGATTATTTCCCTTGTCGGCGATGAGAATTGGCCCTGGCAAGACACCGGGGTTGGAGCCGGCAGCGAGATGCCCGATCGTTCCCGCCGCGGCAGCTGGCAACCAGCTCGGGTTGACGGTGCTGGCGATGCCGTTGTGTAGCCCGGATGCTACCGGCGACCCTGTTGACCCCGGCGACCCTGTCGACCCGGTCGCGCCAGGCGTCGATCGGGGTATCGGGCTCGCGTTCGTTGGCAGGCTGGCCGAGGGGGGTTTTGTCGGTCGAGTGCCGAGAGGCGCGGACCGTGCGGGTGTGCAGGCGCATAACGCGATCATGAAGAGGGTAGCTGCCGCCGCGGGCAGAGCCAGGTGTCGTCGAGTCCAGGTCATGTGTGGTTATCAGTCGCTTTCTTGCCGTGATGTCCACGACTTCATGCCGTGATGTTCCACGACGATGATGCTACGAAGAGCACCTGACGTTTCCATGAAAGGGCGCGATTTACGGTGTCGACAAAGTGATCGCCACTATCGCCGCTGAGGCGGCGGTGCCGCGCGTGGCCGTCGTAACATCGCCTCCAACGACGTACGCGGTTTCACCTAAGACAGTAATCCCCATGTCGGATACCGCTTCCGGAAGGTGCCCTACCGTGCTCACCGCACCCGTCGAGGTGTCGACCTCGTACACAGTATTTTGCGTGGTCTGGCCGTCGGTGCCTCCCATGACGAGCAGGTGTCCCGCTACGACCGCGCATGCCGCGTGAGCTAACCGATGCGGGAGTTGGCCAACGATCGCCCCGATGCCGGTGCCGGTATCTATCCGCTGTACGTCGGTGATGGTGACGCCGTCGTGTTGGCCGCCGATCATCCACAGGGCAGTCGAGGTCGGGCAGGCAGTGCCGTAGCGCACTGTCTCCGGAAGCACGCCGAGTTGTCGAAAGGTCGTTCCGTCAGCGGTTGCGAGTATGTCCGGAAGTTCGTGGACGCCGTCATAGCCGCCCAGCACGTAGAGCGTTTTCCCCCAGACAGCGGCGGAATCGTCGGAGCGGGGTCGCGGTAAGTGACCGACCACGGACGACGAACCATCGGGCCTGACAGCCTGGACGACGTCGGTTGACGATGACGATCCACCGCCGACGACGAGAGCGACACGACCGAGCACGCCCACGGCCGCGTCGTGTACCGCGACCTCTAGGTGTGTGATCGCGGTGACCGCAGGCTTGGCGGGATCAAATACCTCGATATTCGCGGTCGTTTGACTGCCGGTGGTCAAACCACCCGCGATAAAGATGCGTCCCCCAAGGGAAAATGCGGCAAGCCGGGATAGCGGCGTGAGAATGCGCTCGGCAAGCACGGTGGCGGTAAACACGGGTATCGCGGCCGGGGAAACAGCCGGCGCGGTCGCTGTGGGGCTAGGTCTGGACGGCGACGATTGCGAGGGCCTCGCCCCGGAAGAATCCGCAGGTATCCCACGGCCGGAGGCCGCGACGGTCGGCTGGCCCCGCTTCGCCGTACATCCCGCGATCGTCAGCAGCGCGCAGCACCCAGCGACGCAACGCATCATGGTGGATTGGGGTGACCAAGTCATAGTGTGCACACTCTCACTGTGCGGGGAGTCACCTGACGAACGTCTAACGAATTCCAAGAAATATCGCGCGTGCTTCATCTCTTCGTCAGGTTGCGGCTGGGAGGATCAGTCGTGCGCATACTGGTCGCCGAGGACGATGACGCGCTGCGTGACGTCCTCGGTCGCGGGTTGCGAGAGAACGGCTACGTGGTAGACGCTGTCGCCGACGGCGAACAGGCTCTGACCTATCTGGCGGCGTACGAATACGAAGTAGTCGTGCTGGATTGGCGGATGCCCCGCTTGAATGGCTACGACGCGCTTGGGGTTATGCGTGCGCGAGGGCTGTCCGTACCGGTGTTGATGCTGACCGCGCGCGACCGGTCGGCCGATCGAATTGCCGGGCTTGATCACGGCGCCGATGATTATCTGGTCAAGCCGTTCGATTTCGGTGAGTTGCTCGCCCGGTTACGTGCCTTGCAGCGGCGTCGTGCCACCTCGCAGGAACCGGTATTGCGTTGTGGTGATCTGGCTTTTGACCCGGTCTCACGTGAGGCGTCGGTCGGTGACTGTTCGGTCGCGGCCACCGCGACCGAGGCCGCGATTTTGGAACTGCTGCTACGTCGTAGCCCCGGTGTGGTGACGCGGCGGTCGATCGCCATGAATGTCTGGCCGAACGAGTCCGATGCGATCGGGTCCAATACCATCGACGTTCATTTGGCCCGTCTCCGGGCAAAAGTTTCCGATTCTCACGCCCGCATCGAGACGATCCGTGGCGTCGGCTACCGCCTCGTGCAACCGTGATCAGCAGCGGCGTTCCGCTGCGACGCGCACTGCGGGTGGCGACCGCCGCGACTGTCGCTGTCGGGGTCGTTTATTTGGTGATTGTCGCCGGCATCATCACCCTGGTTTCAAGCAGGTTGGTTGGTTCGACCGATAATCGGCTCACCAATGAGTTGGCGAACTCGCGGACGTTGTCGCTGGAACAGTTATCTTCGCGCGGATCGGAAGAAGGCGATGTCGACGATCCGCCGGTGTATTTCTGGCGGTCGACCTCAAGCGGTTCTGTCACCGGTGGCAGCTCAAGCGCGCCAGCATTTCCGGTCGAACTACTGAAGAGTTCGGGCAAATTCCCGCGTTCTGTCTCCGTCGCGGGACGCCAGTTCCGATTTACGGACGCGACCGCCTCTGACGGTTCTCGAACGTACGCCGCACAGAGTTTGGCCCAGGAACACGACGTCCGGAGCCTCTTATTCACGTCGGCATTGGGTTTGTCCCCAATCTTGTTGGCTCTGGTGTTCGGCAGTGCGTTCGTCATTGGCTGGCAAGCATCCAAGCCAGTCGAGCAGGCCAGGTTGCGTCAGCTGGAGTTCACCGCGGATGCATCGCATGAGTTGCGGACGCCGCTCACCGTGATCGATGCGGAGGTGGGTCTTGCCCTAGGGACGGACAGGACGGCTGCTGGTTATCGCGCGGCTCTCGAACGTATATCCGGCGAGACTCACCGGCTTCGCAAGATCGTCGAGGATCTTCTGTGGCTTGCGCGCTTTGATTCCGAACCGCCGTCACCACCGACGGAACTGGTCGATCTCGCGGCGTTGGTGGCACATTGCGCAGACCGGTTCGAACCGGTGCTGCGATCCCGACGGATCACTTTCAGTGTCGAGTGCACAGCGGATGGCCGACCGCTCGTCGCTGCCGCCCCGGACTGGATCGACAGACTTATCGGCGTCTTGCTCGACAACGCAACTCGCTACGCGAGTTCACCCGGCCAGATAAGGCTTCGGGTTCGGAGTTCGACGACGGCGGTTTCTGTCTCCGTTGATGACGATGGCCCGGGGATTCCAGTGAAAGAGCGCGACCGACTCTTCGATCGTTTCCACCGGATCGAGGCGACTCCTGGTCAGGGAGCCGGTCTTGGCCTGGCGATCGCGGATACGGTGGTGCGGACAACTCGTGGCCGCTGGAATGTGGGCAGTTCCGATTTCGGGGGGGCCAGCATGACAGTCACCTGGCCACGAGCGCGGACTCGCGCGGGGCAACGACTTGCGCCCTCCAAGCCCTGACAGGGCAAAGCTTGGAGGGCGGCCCCACTTACGCGTAGGTGTCGACCCGACCTGGCGCGGGTGCGGGTGCTCTGAGCTGCGCGGTGCGCACGGCCGAACCCGTGTCGTCGCCATCACCGTCGTGGTCAGGTCCAGGCCCTTCGACAGATTCAGCCTTTACCGGTGGCACATATGGTGGTGCGGCAGTTGCCGCGGAAACGTGCATGGCTTCTCCTTAGATCTTGTACCGAACAGCGGTACACCTGAACGCGGCGTCCATGCCGAGAACTATCTTCGATATCGGCTATACCGTTTCCGAGCTACATCTTTTCGGTCGCGTAGTTGACTTTATCTACAATAGATGGATGAGTAGCGCTCAGTTTCCGTAGAAACGCCACGAATTCTGGGCCAGTGCGAGCCTTCATGAAGTCGTCAGGAAGGCCGGTTATACTGTGGATATGTCGCATCTTTCGTCGACCGGAAGGTCGCCGCGACCCTGGCTTCCCGCCACACCTACATCCGCGGGATTACCTGGCTGGGCGTTGCTGCCGCTACGCGCATTTCTTGGTATCACGTTCATGTTCGCGGGAATTCAGAAGTTAGCCAACCCATCGTTTTTCAACGCCGCGAATCCAGCGTCAATCCAGGCGCAGATGACGGCAGCGGCCCGGCGTAGCCCGATTCATGCTCTGTTAACACCGCTGTCGCATCAGGCGGTGATCATCGGCGTCGTCATCGCCATCGGTGAAATTGCGGCGGGTGTCGGTGCGTTCTTTGGGTTGTTCACCCGCATTGCCGCGATCGGCGGCGTGCTCATTTCGCTGAATCTTTTTCTGGCGGTCAGCTTTCATACCAACCCCTATTACACGGGCTCGGACATTGTCTTCGTTTTCGCTTGGCTGCCGCTCCTCATCGCCGGTGGTGGCCCGTTTTCTCTTGACATGGTGGCCGCGAATCTGGCGGCGGCTCACGATCTCCCAGTCGATACCGGGCGCCGTCGTTTGTTGGGGGCGATGACGCTGGGGGTCGGCGTTTTCGCTCTTATTGGCGCGAGTACTGCCGCTGGCCTTGGACGATTGCTGCACACGACGTCGCCGTCCACGAATGAAGGTTTGGGATCAGGTAGTTCCACCGGTGCGCTGACGCCGAGCGGTTCTGCCCCGTTGTCTTCCCAAGCAGCGACCTCATCGGCCGCTAGCTCTGCCGTGTCTGCTAGTTCCGCGTCTACCGCAGCGACGCCCAGTGCAAGCCCGCAACTGAGCGCGAGTCCAACCGTGACGCCCAGCGCCAGAACAACTCCGGTGACAAAGCCAACGCCAACCCCGACGCCGTCAAAGGCCAGCGCTACGCCGACGACGAACCCCACACCCACCCCGCCAAAAGCGACACCATCAAAAGTGACCCCGCCAAAGCCGCCAGGGACGAATATTGGCGCTGCCAGCGGTGTTCCGGTTCGCGGCGCGGCGACTTTCCAAGATCCCGCCAGTGGTGACCCCGCCATTGTTGTGCAACCTCGCGCCGGTACCTTTCTCGCATTCGACGCGGTGTGCCCCCATGCTGGCTGCACCGTCGACTACGACGCACAGAATGCTCAGTTCGTTTGCCCCTGCCACGGCTCGCAATTCAATGGAACGACTGGCTCCGTCGAAGTCGGCCCGGCCAGTCGTGGCCTCGCTAAAATCTCCATCGCCGAAGGTTCCGACGGGCAGCTCTACGTGAAATAGCGAAACTCAAGCTGAGCTGTACTGATGCGCGTTGACGGCGCAAATAGGTAAACCGAGGGTCAGGGTTTTGTATGGCCTCCCGCGCTCGTTAGCGCGGCGCATTATTCGGTGAGCGCGGGAGGCCAATACAGCTATTGTCAGTGCAGCAGGTTAAAGGTATTGCTAGCGTCATCGACGAAATAGACGCCCTGCTGGTCGGGGGTAATGGCGAGCCCGAACAATGCTCCCGCGCCAGCTGGAGTGCCGGTGGAGTCGAGGGTAACGGTAGCGACTTGAGTGCCGCTGGGGTTGGTTTCGACGATCAGGCCATCGGCGGCGTTGACCGATAACACGTCGCCGTTGGGGGCGGTGGCCAGGCCCAGTGGGCTGTTGAGGTTGCCGCCGGTGGTGAGGTCCGCGCCAGTGAACGCGGTGTGAGTGCGGGCAGAGGCATCGTGAATAGAGCTGATGCGGTTGGAGGCGGTGTCCGCGACGTAAAGCGTGTCATCGCCCCGGCCGAGAGTAAGGCCGGTGGGTCCGACGACCAGCGCGGCCGGGTCGGTGTGCTCAGCGAAGCCTGATCCGATCACGACCGGTGTCGATGCTATCGGCAGGCCGTTTCCGTTGTGGGGAATGTGCAACTGGATGCGGACAACGGTGCCACGGTTGACGACGTCGCCGGCCGCGGCGACAGTTCCATTCAAGACATTGCTCACGAACAGATCCGCCGTATTGCCATGTTCGGCGGCGGTCATATCCCAAGGCCCATTGATCAATCGGTTGCTGATGGTTTCCCGAACCCGCCCAGTGCTATCGAGCACCAGCAGGCAGCCGGCTTTCGCGGTTGCGGCGCTGCCATTAGTGGTCGGCAGGCTGCCGACGATGACCCAGCCCGATGACAGCACCGACAATGCGGTAGACAACCCGACCCCGCCGGGGCAACTGCCGGGTAGATGCGCGGGGTTGATCTGAGCGAACGGTGACACTGAGCCACCTGGGCTAACCTGCACAATGGTGGTGCCGGTGCCTTGGAGGTTAGAGGAGGCGTTGAAGTTACTGATCAGGACAGAATCCTTATGCAGCAAGCCTGTGCTGTGTTGCACGACCGCGACTCCGTACGGGTTCACGTCGCCGTTGGCGGGAACGGTCGAAGCCAGCAGGCTGACCTGGCTCAGGGAACTGAGAAACGGAGTCGTTGCTGAGGCAGGTAACGCTGAAGTCATCAGTGCGGCAGTTCCACACGTGACGACGATTGTCCGCGAGATTCGATTCATGAGCACCCCTTAAGCTCGACAACGGGCGCCGGTCGGCAACCCATCCGATCAATCGGTACACGGCCGCTGGCCTCGAACGGTTCACCCAAATTCTGTGGAGATCGGGTGATATGGTCACTTGCAGCGGAATGGGATCGATCCCTGAGCTGACGCCGGCTAGCTGTTGACAGCTTTTCCCTGTGATCTAAGGGAATCTGACACTCCGTTGCCCCGATAGATTCAGCCCACGTTGTATTCCGCGTATTCAGCGAGAAAGGGTGAGACGCATGGCTGCAATCGTTGATGATCGGTTGCTGGGGGAGGCGGCCGGCGTGATTCATGCCGGTGATGTCGCGACGTTGACGCGACTGCTGGCCCAGACCCCTGATCTGGCTAAGGCGCGCTTGAATGCGAAAGGTGCGCGAACGTTACTGCATGTCGTCACTGACTGGCCCGGGAATTTACTGAATGGAGCGGCGAGTGTTGCCGCGTTGGTTGCGGCCGGTGCCGATGTCGACGTCCGTGCCGGCGTGAAGAATCAGGAGACGCCGTTGCAGTGGGCGGCGAGTAGTGACGACGTAGATGTACTCGATGCGTTGCTTGACGCGGGTGCCGATATCGAAGCCGCGGGTGCGGTTATCGGTGGCGGCACTGCTCTCAATGACGCGACGGCGTTCGCGCAATGGAATGCTGCCCGTCGTCTGGTCGAGAAAGGGGCGGTCACCGGCTTGTTCGATGAAGCCGCGCTCGGTTTGATGGATCGGCTTGAGCGGCGATTCGCTGCTGACGCGGCAATAACGCTCGAGGCGATTAATGATGGGTTGTGGGCAGCATGTCACGGCGGACAACAGCAATGCGCGGATTTTCTACTCGCGCGCGGTGCTGACATCAACTCGATTCCGGGGTGGGAGCCGTTAACGCCATTGGACGCCGCCGAACGCGCAAAAGCCAACGATTTGGCTGGGTGGCTCCGTGGGCAGGGAGCCATTACCGCCCAGGAACTCGACGGCAGCTAACGCGACGTGTCGATTCGGTTAGTCGTGCCGGTATCCTGAGGAAACAGCGCCATTTAGGTGTCGAGGCAGGTGGCTGGTGTAGTGATCAGTGCGGTAAGGCCGCGCCCGTCGCGGCGATAACAATGCCCGCCGTGGCTGAGGCTAGCAAGGTAAGGACGACGCTGCGTTTAGCTATAAGGACAACGAAAGCAGCAGCGGCGAGGATGGCGTATTGCCAAGGTTCGGTCAGTGCGCGGGCTAGGGAAATGGCGGAGCCGAAGATGGCGCCGATGGCGGCTGGTCCGGCGCCATCGAGAAATGCGCGCACCGCAGTATTGCTCCGCAGTCGATCGAAATGCTGAGCGCCGAGCAGGATAAACGCGAACGACGGCGAGAATGCGATGACCGCCGCCATGATGCCTCCGAGCATGCCGGCGGCTGCGTACCCGACGACGGCAACGGTCTGGGTTACTGGGCCTGGTGTGATCTGGCCGAGCGCGACCGCGTTGATGAACTGGCTACTGGTCATCCAGTGGTGATGATTGACCGCGTCGGCCTGCATCAGCGGGATAATGACGAAACCGCCGCCGTAAGACAGCGCGCCGACTTTGAAGGCCACCCACGCTAGCGACGCCAACACTCCGGCGGAGACCGCACCTCCAGCGATCAGCGGGAGGGGAGCGACGCTCTTGAGTTCGCGAGTTTCCCGAGGAATACGACAACAAACTTCGATACCGCCACAACCCAACAAAACCAAGACCAGCCATGGTCCGATCGTGGCCGATGCGGCTATACCTACTGTGAGGTAGCCGATCCACCGCAGTCGATTCGCTCGTGCCGCGCTATGAACGCGTCGCCAGCTGGCTGGTAGCAACCCGGCTCCGGCATTGACGGCGACAGCTGCCACTGCGGCACCGGCGCCCGCACCTGCGGCGAGAATCCAACGGGGCGGTGCGTCGCGCAAGAAAACGGCGGACAATGCGAGGATCACGACCAGGCCAGGGACGATGAACCCCAGACCACCGATGAGTGCGCCGATCCGGCCCCGCACCCGCCACGCACAAAAGATCGACAGTTGGGTCGACGCCGGTCCGGGCAGTAAGTTGCAGGCCGCGATCGCATCTTCGAATTCGGCGGGTTCTAGCCATCGCTGCCGATCGACGCACAGCTCACGCAACAGTTTGATATGGGTGGGTGGGCCGCCAAAGCCGATGCATCCGATCCGGCCCCACTCCCGAAGTATTCGGGGCAGACTAGGCGGCGACGCGACAGAATCGTTCACGGCCTGACTCAACGACGTCGCCAGGCAGCAGGCACGCCATCCGTTGTCATAATCCCTATTTTCACGTCGGCCCCACGCCCGACTTTGCCCGGGGTCATCGATTTGGTTAGGTGGCTGCGCAGGCAAGAGCCCCTTCCGTGTGGCTACTCAACGGAAACTAACGCGGGCGCTTGCGCATGTAGAGCACCACGGGCGGCCTGATGGACATGCTCCCGCTGCTTCGATCATCATCGTGTAACGTATCTACTTGGATACGTAAGGAGTACGTCGATGGAGCCGTTTGAACTGTTGGAGCGGGCTCGGGTTGCCGCGGGTTTGAGTCAAGATGAGTTGGCGCGGCGAGCGGGTACGTCACGTCCGACGTTGTCGGCGTATGAGAATGGCCATAAATCCCCGACACTGGCGACAGTGGCACGGCTACTTGTGCAGGCCGGTTTCGAGTTCGTATCTCAGCGCCGTGTTACTTTCAGTGAGCAACCAACTTCTCGTGGGCAGTCCATATGGGTGCCGGATAGGTTGCCACGTCTTGACGTAGTCCAGGCATTCGCAAAGGTGACATTGCCACTGCATCTGAACTGGACGGCGCCCGGGCGGGTATTTGACCTTGCTATTCGGTCGGAACGCGCCCGGGTCTATGAAGTTGTGCTGCGTGAGGGTCGACCGACTGACATCCTCGCCTACATCGATGGCGCACTTCTGGTGGATTTGTGGAACGAGCTCGTTCTTTCTCGTTCGGTGCGTAGCGCCTGGGCGCCGGTAGTGCGCCCGTTGCTCGATTCGGTGGCTTAGCCAGACATGACCAGCACCGATAATTCATCGCCTGATCACACCTCAGGGCTAACCGCGTTTCGCTGACTGGCGAATAGAACTCAGCACCTACCAATGACCAGCCCGTAGTGCTTGCTACATAGTTTTGTGGATGCGTGCTGGGATTCGCGCTGGTGGTGAAGCGAGGCGGCCCGCGAGATAGCTGACGTTTCTAACTACCGCATCCAGTCGGACGATGGCTTGATGGCTGCATAAGATGTACGGTCGGTACTGGCATCGGTTCGATAATCTTCTGGAACCGTGACGAGTTGTTCGGGCACAGTCAGCGCGAAGAGGCTGCGCATGACTGTTCTGAGTTGGTCACATACCTGCACGGCAGACAGTCCGCTGCCATGCGCGAGAAGGCCTGTTGGTTTGTTGCGGAATTCGATGGCGGAAAGATTGTCTAGCGCATTTTTGAGTGCGCCGGAATAGGAGTCGTGGTAAGCGGGTGAGGCAATAAGAAACGCGGAACTCGCTCTGGCGGTAGCGACAAGTTCCGCTACCTCGGTTTCAGGATTGTCCGCCGGATCGGCATGATAAGCAGGATTGGCCATAGGTACTGGGCTTATCCAGGCCGGGTACTGCCGCCCAAGATGAGGACGCGAATTTTCGAATCTGATACATCGTCAGTGCTGACCCGGACCGCGTCGCTGATTGCCGTCATGTGACATCTTCCATTTCAGGGCCCGCCGATTAGTGCTTGCCGGTAAGGGTTTTAGCGAGATGGCGATGTAGTTCACTGGTGTCGGCGTCGGGCAAGGTAAGGGCGAGATTGAAATCGGCGATGGCTTCATCGGGGCGTCCGGCGGCGGCATAAGCCTGGCCACGATTAAGAAGCACGTCCGGGTTGTTGCCGATCAGTTCCAGAGTGCGAGTCAAGTCATGGGTAGCGTGAGTTGGTTCGCCGAGTTGGAACATGGCGACCGCGCGATTGACCAAGGCGGCGGGGTAATCTGGGTCGGAGGCCAACGCATCATCGAGCCATTGGGTGGCTTGCTGAGGGTCTCCGCACTCAAGGGCGATAGTGCCGAGTGCGCAGAGCAATTGAGGGTCAGCCGGCTTGAGATCGAGACCGGCTATCACACGTTCCCGAGCGTCGTCGTAGGCACCGCGAGCGACAAGGATCTCAACTCCGGCAATGCGGCTGTCGATCTCGGTTGGTTCTAACTCGATCACCAGAGTGAAATCGGCTAACGCGCCGTCTTCGTCACCGGCTTCGAGTCGGGCAGTGCCACGGTTGTAGTACAACTCAGGAAAAGGAGGGGCGAGTTCGACGGCTCGGTCATAGTCAGCCAAAGCTGCGGCGATATTGCCTTGGCGCCGAGCGATTTTCGCCCGATCGGTGAGGTATTCGGTGTAGTAGGGGTCCAAGGCAATAAGGGTCGCGTAGTCGCGCTGGGCTTCGTCGAGGCGGCCGAGCGCGGCCAACAGACGAGCGCGGTTATGTACGAGTTGGGTGCGATGCATGACCCACTGGTCGGCTGAAAGTTCTTGGTTGAGGCGATCAATGCCTGTTTGGACGAGGTCGAGGGCATGAGACAGGTTGCCGCGATGCATTTCGATTAACGCGAGCGCATTATCCTGGAAACCGATTTGTAGTCGCCGATTCTCATCGGCCTCGGGAAGAAGATGGGCGATCGCGATCGCGTTATTTTGCCAGGCAACAGCCGTCTCGTGGTCGCGTGGAGTGACGAATCGCGTGTGCAACATGGCGATCGCGTAGCTGGTTCCCATCTGCACTTTCGGGTCGGTATAGCGGCGCCGTAGTTCCATACACAGGTCAAGTCCTTCCTGGACTCGCCCGAGGTCTACAGCCGCGTACGCCGTCTGCATGGTGAACTCGCAGAAGTCAGCGGCATGCTCTACTGGGTCGGTGATAACGCGACCGCGGTAGCCAATGTCGACGATGGCGTGGGAGAACCCGATTTCCACGCAGTACTGCAATGCCGCTAATAGCGCGCGGCGGCCGGTGTTGTGGGGATCTGAACCGCGTTCGTGGTGATAGGGGATAGCGCCGACGGGTAATGCCTGCTCGGGTTGGGCGGTCAGATCAGCCGCGCGTTCGTCATGCAGTGCCGTGACGAGGTCTGGATCCGCCGCGTTGTAGGCAGCAATATGCGCGGGGTCATCACTAACGCCGTCGGAGTAAACGTAGGCCCGGACGAGATCATGCGGGTTCGATTCGGACGTAACCTTCGCGGCCACCGGAGGGGCCTCGACGGTCGAGGTGTACCGCTTGAGCGCGCTCGCCAATTCCGCTGGCAGTTCGGCGGCTGTCCCGGCTAGCACGACGCGTAGTCGTTCGGGGTTTGCGCGGCGAACCAGAAAGGCGAGAAACTCGGTGGTGGTCTGTTCGGCGTCGGTGACGTCGTCAAAGACGAGACTTAATGGCGCCTGACCAGATTCGACGACGTAGTCAGCGTGGCGAATAAGAAAAGTAACAATGCTGTTGCTGACCGGGCGGACCATGCCCGCATGGAAAAACCGGGTCCGCTGCTGGTAGGGCTGGGTGTTCGCGATCGAGGCCGGCGCGGGGCCAATCACCGCGGCCAGGTGTGGCATCGCGTGCAGTAATTCAACCCGGTGCTGTTCGATCAGCATCGGCCATTTTTCAGCAGCAACGGGCAAAAGCTGCCGCAACACAGTATCGACGCCGGTGTAGGGACCTCGAAGATGACGGTGAGTGCTGGCGACCACGGTGTGCTCGCCAGTTTCGGCGATGCGCTGCTGACGATCAGCTTTAGTCGCCCCGATTACCCATACATGCTGTGCTGGGTTCGTGTTCACTAGGCACCGCTCCTTTATCGGGTTTCGGTTACGGCGTCGGTGTGGGTGCGGCGTTTGCGTCGGGCAAGATGAATGAGGGCCGCGATGTTGGCGGCGTTAAGAACCAGTGAAAGGACGACGTCCCAGAATCGGCCGTCATACTGGCCGGTACTGAGCCGGTTGCCCGCGATAGTGATGTAGCGGACGGCGATGGGGATAGATGCGTAGGCCGTAATCGCTAGCAGCACGGCGATACCTAGCACGATGAACGCCCCATACCAGCGACCAACGCGTAGGTCCCGTTCAGTCCACCGGTCCAACTCCACGATTTTGTGATTCTTTCCCAGAAGTCGCCACAGCCGATTGCGGACCTGGGCGACACTGGCCTCATGCAGTTCGTGGCAGTTCAAGGCGGTGGCGAATACGTAGTACAAGTCAGTGCGCAAAAACAGTTGGAACTGCCAAGCGAGACGTACCACCCCGGTGAATGCCAAGGCCAATGCGACCCGACCCAGTAACGACAAAGTGCCGTCGGAACTTCGAGTAACCTCAGCTAAAAGCCCGAGGATGCAACATACGACGAGGTCACACAGCATGCCGGCTAACAACGGTAGGTACCGCTTCCGCCGTGAGACGCTGAGTAAACCGTTCATCCGGGTCTCAAAGACGATGTCGATGAGCCGGTTGCTCACGCCGATTTCGCTGGATAAACCAAGACGGCGCCCCGCTAACACATGGAAACTTTCATGCAAAAAGATCAACGGGACCTGGGCGAAAATGAGGACCAGCTGTATCACGACCAGGGACCCGGTAAAAAACACCTGGTGTGGCGCGGGAAGTAGATCGTGATGATTCACCGAGGTGAGCACCCAAGCGATTACTAGCGCCGCGTAGCAAAGGAAGGCCGCCGGAGAAAACACAGCCCTGGCCAACCATTGCAATCGAATCGGCGAGCTAGCCGCGTCGAACTCAGACGGAAGTTCGCCGTCAGCTCGGACAAACCCCAGCTCCCGCAGCGAATCCAAGAAATCGTCGACATCGACGGGCTCACCGTAAGTGGACTCGTACCACGCTGCCGCTACATCCGGGGCGGCCCCTTCCATCATCTGGGTGAGCAGGGCAGCCCCGTCTAGAGGCAGTACCACGTACTTTCCAGTGTCAAGACGGCCGACGACGACCTCGTCACGTTCACCGACAATGCTCAAGTCGTGAAACGCAACGGGCGCTTCCCCGAGAAGGGTCACCAGTCCACCTCCACATTGATCGGATCACCATGTGATGTGGGGCCGCGCACAATCGTGCGCGGCCCCACTCGTCCGAACTGATCAGGCCGCGCCGATGCGGTAACAGCCGCACGCTGACGTCAGCTTCACGTCGCCGGCCTGGCGGATCGCGATCTTCTTGATCTCTGTGCTGGTCTTCATAGCGCCTCCCGATTTTTGCCACTCCGGCCGATACGGACGAAGGGCCGCGAACTCTTCGCAGTGCACATAGTAGGTATTAAGACCACAAATGCCATCAACCGAACCAATAGAACAAAAGCGTACTTTTAGGTGAACGGTAGGTTAACTGTGACGACTAGGACTTCTCGTGCCGATCCCGGCGATCCGACGCGGCGTCAGCTACCCGCGCGACCACGGCTGGGCGAGGTCACGCGTCCGCGGTCATTGAGGGAAGGCTTGCCGCAGCCGGACGGCGATGAGCTTCTCAACCAGCTCGGGCGGTAGTGGCTGGTCGATGGCGAATCTCAAAGCGCCGGTGGATTTTCCGTATCCGGCGAGTTCTTCCATGAGTTCGGGGAATACCGAACCGCTGTGGGGCAGGTAGCTCAGATGGTTTTTGAAGGCGGCGAAGCCGGCGATTGTTTTGCCAGCAACTTTGAAGCCAGGTACGGCGTAGGCGATGCACTGTTCGGCGTCGGGAACCACCGCGAGGATGTCTTCGCGCAGTTGGCGCAAAGTCGAGCGCTTCGGTTCGTCCAGGCAATTGAGATAGTCGTCGATCTCGATGGCCGACATCAACCCCTCCTCAGCTGTTCCTGGAACACGACCGTTTACCTTGGCCCGGGCTCCTTGGTGCTAGTCCTCCGTAGCTCACCTCGGCAGTTTACGACGACTATTACCGAGAGCCATGAAGGAACCCTGAAAGGCGCCGCTACAACTAGGTGCAGGGGGAGGGCCTATCGATGTGGTTAAGGTTCGTCCTACGATCGGTCTATGGGCCAGCGAATATCCACCGATATGACGGCGCCTGCGTTTGAGCCGCGAGAGGGTGGCGTAAAGGTTGTGTTCGACGTCCAGGAGTCGGACGTCGAGAACGTTACGCGCGTCCTTACGAAGGTAGGATTCGACGTCCGTCATTATTATTCGACGGAGAAAGAACATATCGTCGGTGGATCCCCGCCGGGCTGGATACGTCTAGGCGCGGAAAAGCGAATGCGTGAGTTCACGTTGGTCGAGCAAGAAGTTATCGTCGCAGGCTTTGATGAAGTGTGGGCGGCGTCGGGATTTATCTGCGACCGGCAGGGAACCGATTCGTGGACGGCAGGGTGACGATGCAGGTAAGGGCCGGCAATGGTTCACCAACCACACCGGGAGAAGGTCTACTCGAAGCAGGGCATTTTGAATGACGATGCCCAGGGGAGGTTCTGGCAGCTGAGAGTTGTCGGAATCGCGATGCTCTGCTCCTGCGGATAGGAGAAACATTGGTAATGGGGACGCGGTCTATCGCGTCCCCATTACCAATGCTTGGGTGCCAATGCGGCTGCTCGGGCTGTAGCCGCAGGGATCAGTCGATTGATCCGCGTGGAACTACCCATACGGCGTCCAGTCGCGGATAGGCAGCGGCGATGTGGTCGAAGTCGCTGTCGTAGTGCAGAACTCTGGCAGCGGAATGGACGGCGGTGGCGGCGAGCGCGACGTCAATGACACCAGCTGCCCGACCAGTGCCGGCGTTCCACAGCGCGGCGCGGATGTCGAGGATGAGTTGGTCGATGTTAGGGGAGAGCGGCAGGTAGAGAAACGACGTTCGTAACCGGCTGCTCGCCTCGGTATGTTCAGCCGCTGATCGCGCGCTGAACGCGAACTCGTCCAAGCTCAACGCGCAGCAACACAGCTCGTGTTCGACGTCCCATAGCGCGCCGACCGCTGTTTGAACGGCGGCACTACGTGGCAGGCGTTGCAGCGATTGTCTTGACAGCCGAACCTGTACGACATATTGTATACAGATGACTAAGTTCGAGGCAGACAAAATTGTTGCGGCCCCACGCGCGAGCAGGGTCGCGAAGTCGTCCACGACGAGCGCGCTTGCCCAGGCGGGTAATAAACGCGACAGCCGTCCCGCGATTACTCGTCCTCAAAAAACCGGCCGGAAGGTCATGGCTGTCCGAAGCGGACCGACGGGCACTTCCGAAGTATGGCAAGCGCGGATCGGACGAGATCTGGCCGAACAGCTGCGGGCGGACGCCGAGATATTAGGTCTTGAGGGTCGAACTGACATCGTGAAGGCCGCACTGGATTTGCTACACAAGCAAGCGGCCGAGGAGCGGATGGCTCAATCGGTAGAGGAGTTCTATGGCGGCTCGACGCCGCCCC
>OLLX01000126.1_pt1 | contig 62800 bp, 66 predicted proteins | sample 1604651 | NCBI WGS metagenome assembly OLLX01 (sample SAMEA104055725, study PRJEB20765) | soil metagenome | biome: Arctic tundra; feature: Polygonal ground; material: soil | place: USA | collected 2011-09 | depth 0-0.5 m
CCCCCCCCCCCCCCCCCCCCCCCCCCAGCCGATAGCCGCATGGCTACTTGCTGGCGGTCGAAGCAACTACCGGCTCGTCGGACTTTCGGGCCAATGCGCTCGGCCACCAGATTCGAGGGCCGATATCGAGAGCGACCGCCGGCACCAGAACCGACCTGATCAAGAAAGTGTCGAGGACGACGCCAAATGCCACCGCCGAACCTATTTCGACAAGCGTGACGAGCGGCAGCACGGCCAACACGCTAAATGTCGCCGCGAGTACGACGCCTGCTGACGTAATGACACCACCGGTAACAGCGACGCCTTTGCGAATACCCTCTCGGGTGCCAAGCTGGAGCGACTCCTCTCGCACCCGCGACATCAAGAAGATGTTGTAGTCGATACCCAGTGCCACTAAGAAAATGAAGAGATAAAGCGGGGTAGACGCGTCAGCTTGATGAAAGCCGAAAATGTGGTGCCAGGCGAACGAACTTGCGCCGAGCGCGGCAAAGTAGGAGAGCACTACCGAGGCAATCAGCAACAGCGGAGCAATAACGGCCCGCAACAATAAGATCAAAATCAGCAGTACCAAGACGAGCACAATCGGAATCACCACAAGATTGTCGCGCGCCGCGGCTTTCTCGGTGTCATGAGTAATCGCCGTCGTGCCACCAACGAGCGCGTCGGCATCAGGGATCGGGTGGACGGCCTGCCGCAATGCCCGCACCGTTTGCTCAGCGGCTGCCGAGTCGGCGGCGTCCTTCAAAGCGGCGTCCACCTCGACGTAACCACCTGAGCTGAACGACGAAACACTTGCTATACCTGGCATTGCGGCCGCTATCTTGACAATCTGTGGGCCGGCCGCGACTTTGGCCACGACTACCGCCGGCGCCGCGTCATCGCCACCAAAATGCGCGGCGAGCACGCTCTCGCCCTTAATCGAATCCGGTTTGCCAACGAATTGGCTCTTGTCGGAGAGACCGTTGGCATGTAGACCAACCAGGCCGGCACAGAGCACCCCGAGGATGACGAGACCGGTGACCCAGATCAATCGCGAGCGCCCCGACACCGCATCGGCGATTCGGGCCCAGGGACCAGCGCCGTGACTGGCCGCACCGAAACGTGGCACGAACGGCCAGAACACGCCGCGCGGAACCGCGACAAGCAATGCAGGCAATAGCGTGGTCATCGCGGCCAGGCTGCACACGATGCCAACCGCGCCGACGGGACCAAGCCCTCGAGTCGACTGCAACTGGCAAACCAGCAGGCACAGCAGCGAAAGCACCACCGTCGTTGACGACGCGAGAATGGCCGGCCCAGCCCGGTGTAGCGCGAACGTCATCGCTTCATGTTTATCTTCGTGATTATGAAGTTCTTCGCGATATCTGGCAATCAATAACAACGCATAATCGGTGCCGGCACCGAAAACCAGCACGAGCAAGATGCCGGCACTCAGACCGTTGACGGTAAGACCTGCCTTGGCCAACCCATAAACGGCCGCCTGTGCCGACTCAAGTGCGGCGGCAGCGCCGATCACCGGAATCAACCACAACACCGGGCTTCGGTACGTGCACAAAAGCACGACCACCACGACCAGAATCGTGGCGTACAACAACTTCCCGTCGATGTTGGTGAAGACATCGTTGCTATCAGATTGCACGCCAGCCGGCCCACTCAGATGCACGGTCAGGCCAGGAGTGACATGCAGCTGAGCGCGAAGGGCCTTAACACTGGCCACGAACGGTTTGGTGTCAGAAGCATTAATAGGGACGACGAACTGCGCCGCCTGCCCATCTTTCGATGAAATCACTGGACTGACTTGCCCGCGCACACCGGGCACCTCGATCGCGGCTGCTTGCTGAGCCGCGATCGACTGAGTATCGGACGCCGTTAAACCCGTCGACCTGTCATAAATCACGACCGCGTCGAGCACGTTCGCATCCGGAAAATTCTTCTGCAGGTTGAGAACCTGAGTCGATTCGGCCGACTTCGGCAGGTAAGAACCCGCGTCGTTCTTCTCCGCGCCCTGCAACTTGCCAGCCAACGGCGCCGAGATGAACAAGATCACGAGCCACACGGCTATGACGACCCACTTGCCGCGCCGGCTAGTCGATGTCGACGAAATGCGCTTCACGATTCCCATGCCAGTACCTTAGAAGAAGCCAAAGACAAGACGGAAAGCTCGCAGACCTACCGGAAGCCGAGGTCATGAACGCCGAACTCGAGTTCCGGCACGCCGGCGTCGTCCCGTATCAGCAGGCATGGGAGTGGCAACGCGAACTGCACGCGGCCCGGGTAGCCGGCGACATCGCCGATACCTGCCTGCTGCTTGAGCATCCGCCGGTCTTTACCGCCGGACGACGCACCCAAGATTTCGAGCGGCCGGTCGACGGCGCCCCGGTTATCGATGTCGATAGAGGTGGCCGCATCACCTGGCACGGTCCGGGTCAGCTGGTCGGATATCCGATCGTGCGGCTACCGATGCCGGTCGACGCCGTCGGCCACGTACGCCGCCTTGAGCGGGCGTTGATCGCGGTCTGCGCCGAACTCGGAGTGCCCGCAGTCGCGATTGCTGGTCGCTCCGGGGTATGGATCGCCGGAGACGGCGACGGCACCAAACCAGACCGCAAAGTCGCCGCAATCGGCGTCCGAATCTCTCGATGCACAACCATGCACGGATTCGCGCTGAACTGCGACCCCGACCTCAGCTGGTTCGATCGCATCGTCCCGTGCGGCATCGAAGACGCCGGCGTGACGTCGTTGTCGCGAGAACTCGGCCGCGACATCACGATCGAGCAGGTCCGGCCGTTGATCGAACGGCAGCTGCGGCGCGAGCTCGCGAACGTGCGGCCACTGACCGCATCAGCGTAATCTTGACGTCATGAGCATGAGCCCGGACGGCCGAAAGCTGCTGCGCGTCGAGGCTCGCAATGCTGCGGTGCCGATAGAGAAGAAGCCGTCTTGGATCCGGACTCGGGCCCGAATGGGTCCGCAGTACACCGAACTCAAGGCACTGGTCCGCGACGAAGGTCTGCATACCGTCTGCGAAGAAGCTGGCTGCCCGAACATCTTCGAATGCTGGGAAGACCGCGAGGCGACGTTTCTCATCGGGGGCGCGACCTGCTCGCGCAACTGCTCGTTTTGCCAGATTGATAGTGGCCGCCCAGAACCACTCGACCGCGACGAGCCTCGCCGAGTCGCTGAATCAGTCGCGAAAATGGGGCTGCGCTACGCCACCGTGACCGGCGTCGCCCGCGACGATCTACCCGACGAGGGTGCCTGGCTGTATGCGCAGACTGTCCGTGAAATCCACGCTGCCGTACCCGGCTGTGGCGTCGAACTTCTCACCCCCGACTTTCACGCGAAGCCCGATCTGCTCGACCAGGTGTTCGACTCCGCGCCGGAAGTATTCGCGCACAACCTCGAGACCGTGCCACGCATCTTCAAAGCGATCCGGACAGGGTTCCGTTACGAACGTTCGCTTGAAGTCATCCGGATGGGCCGCGACCGAGGGTTGGTCACGAAGTCGAACCTGATCTTGGGTATGGGCGAAAACCGCGACGAAATCAGTAGCACCCTGGCAGAACTCCGCGACGCCGGCTGCGATCTCGTCACGATCACCCAGTATCTGCGGCCTTCACTACGGCATCATCCGGTCATTCGCTGGGTCGAACCGGCCGAGTTCGTCGAACTCGAAGCGGAGGCAGTCGCGCTCGGCTTCGCCGGCGTGATGTCAGGGCCGCTGGTGCGTTCGTCGTATCGGGCCGGCCGGTTGTACCGGCAAGCACTGTCTGACCGAGCGGGTGCCAGCCGGGCAGCCGGCACAACCTTGGTGGGCTCTCCCCTATCCTGAGCGCACTATGGTCAGATTCTCTCGCTCCTCCAAAAACGCCGCGCCAGCGAAAAACGACCCAAAATCTGGGCGCGTCGCACCGATCGACAAGCCTCCTGGGCGCTTCTCCCAGATAAAGACCGCGTTCCAAATCACCCGGCAACGCGACAGTCGGCTGCTCCCCTACATGCTGCTCGCTTTCGTAGTGACGCTCGGGCTCTTCGTCCTGATCGGTGCATTGACCAGCAACTTCATCCTGTTCACCATCACTGGTGTGCTAGGCGCGGTCTTCGTCACCTTCAGCGTGTTCGGCCGGCGAGCCCAAGCCGCCGCCTACGGCGATATCGACGGGCAGCCCGGAGCCGCAGCTGCCATCGTCGATGGCATGCGTGGCGACTGGCGACTGGCCCCCAATGTCGCTGCCACCCGAACAATGGACGTCGTCCATCGGGTCGTCGGCAAGCCGGGAATCGTGCTGCTCGGTGAAGGATCGCAACAGCGACTACAGCCGCTCATCGCCGATCAGAAGAAGCGCATCCAGCGAGTGGCCGCGCAGACCGAAATCGAGGTCATCTTCGTCGGCAATGAAAAAGGCGAAGTCTCACTGCGCAAACTCACTCGCAAGATGAACTCGCTGCCGCGCCGCTACAAGGGCGCGACCGTCGACCAGATCGAGGGGCGGATGCGCGCGCTCGGCGGCCTGAACATCCCGATCCCGAAAGGTCCGCTACCCAAAGGCGCCAAAATGCCGAAAGGCGCTAAGCCGCCCCGCTGATGGTTCGGTTGCGTTGACGTCAGAGCCGGATCGCGACGCTTTTCGTAGCCTTGTCGTGCATGCCGCGTTGGTCACGGTCGAAGACGACCGCCGGTATCACCAGTAAGAGCAGCACCGTGCGGACGACGACCACTCCGACGCTCAACCGGCGTCCATCAAGAGCGGCGAACCGGAAGCCGAACAGGCGACTGCCAATCGTGCAGCCGACCAGGCTGACCAGCACGATGTATTCGACCGCCAGCACAGCCGGGGTAATGAACGCATTGCTGCCGGGATGAAAAAGCCGGTGACCAGTCAATGCCGCGCCGACAACCGAACAGATCACCCAGTCGACGAACAAGGCGCCGACCCTCGGGCCAAATCTCGCGACCGAGCCAGACCCACCCGACGGCAAGCCAAGACGTTGGCCGGGATAGTCACTGGCACTCTCGGTAGATGGGGAGCTAGGACCGTCCAGCCATGATCCCCGCGCTCTCGCCACGGCGCCCACGATAGCCTTCGTGCGAGCAAGCGAGCAGACTCGGGTAGAGACCTGCCTCGACCTGCCGCCTGTAACCAGGCAGAAACATTCGAGATACGCCTGAGAAATCGTGTCGACGTAGCTTTGCGACCGACAAGCCGACCAAGGAGGAAATTTATGTTTTCCAACGCCGACGAGGTCCTGAGCTATATCAGCGACAACAACGTCCAGTCGGTCGACGTCCGCTTTTGTGACTTGCCCGGCATCATGCAGCACTTCACGGTTCCGGTGGAATCGTTCGACCACTCGGTCTTCACCGACGGGCTCGGCTTCGACGGATCATCGATCCGTGGCTTCCAGGCCATTCACGAATCCGACATGTTGCTACTGCCAGACCCGACGACGGCAGTGCTCGACCCGTTCCGCACCGAGAAGACGCTGAACCTGACGTTCTTCATCCACGACCCGCTCACCGGTGAGGCCTACAGCCGCGACCCGCGTAACGTCGCGAAGAAGGCCGAGACCTACCTGCAGAGCAGCGGCATCGCCGACACCGTGTACTTCGGTGCCGAGGCCGAGTTCTACATCTTCGACGACGTCCGGTTCGAGACCAACCAGCACTCGAGCTACTACCACATTGACGCCGAAGCGGGCGTGTGGAACACCGGTCGGGCCGAAGAGGGCGGCAACCGCGGCTACAAGGTCCGCAACAAGGGCGGCTACTTCCCGGTGCCGCCGGTCGACCACTACGCGGATCTGCGCGCCACCATGAGCCGCGCCCTGATCGATGCCGGTCTGACCGTCGAGCGCCAGCACCACGAGGTCGGCAGCGCGGGTCAGGCAGAAATCAACTACCGGTTCGCGCCGCTGCTGAAGGCAGCTGATGACCTACTGACGTTCAAATACATCATCAAGAACGTCGCGTGGGCCGCGGGTAAGACCGTCACGTTCATGCCGAAGCCGGTCTTCGGCGACAACGGCTCGGGCATGCACTGCCACCAGAGTCTGTGGAAGGACGGCTCGCCGCTCTTCTACGACGAGCTCGGTTACGCCGGCCTGTCCGACATGGCTCGCCACTACATCGGCGGCCTGCTCAAGCACGCGCCTTCGCTGCTGGCATTCACTAACCCCACGGTGAACAGTTATCACCGGCTGGTGCCAGGCTTCGAAGCGCCGGTCAACCTGGTGTACAGCCAGCGCAACCGGTCGGCCTGCATCCGCATCCCGATCACCGGCACGAACCCGAAGGCCAAGCGCCTAGAGTTCCGCGTTCCCGACCCGTCGTGTAACCCCTACTTGGCGTTCGCGGCGATGTTGATGGCCGGTCTCGATGGCATCAAGAACAAGATCGAGCCGCTCGACCCGGTCGACAAGGACCTCTACGAGCTGCCGCCCGAGGAGCACGGTTCGGTTCCGCAGGTGCCGGGCTCGCTGCCCGAGGTCTTGAACGCGCTTGAAGCCGACCAGGATTACCTGCTCGACGGCGGTGTCTTCACCCAAGACCTCATCGAGACCTGGATCGACTACAAGCGGAAGAACGAGATCGACGCGATCCGACTTCGCCCGCACCCGCACGAGTTTGAGCTCTACTTCGATATTTAAGTCGAGCATGCCTCTGACCTGCATGTTTAGTTCATAGACGCCTCTTTAGTCCGCACCAGGTCCGCACGAGCATCAAGCACCGATGCCACGGCGGTCCTGGTGCGGTCGTCTGAGTCGGGCCACATGTGCCCATAGGTATCGAGGGTCGTCTTCGCCGAGGCGTGCCGAAGACGAGCCTGCACGACCTTGACGTCCATGCCGGCGTTGATGAGCAAGGACGCCAGGTAGTGCCGGCAGTCGTGAAACCGGAAACCGTCCGGCAAACCCTTGACCTTCGCCCGGGCGGCCCGCACAGCACGCTCCAGCGCCCACGGCGCAAGCTGCTCTCCATGACCGCTCGTCAGCAGCGTCTCTCCCGGCCACCGCTCCACCTGCGCTGCGAGATCGAGCGCCAGACGCGCCGGGATCGGAATCGCGGTCTTGCTCGTCTCCGTCTTCAGCGGCAGCGCCGGATACTGCACAGCCGGCGACACGATCCCCCGCATGAAGTCGACGTCCGCCACGCGAAGCCCACACGCCTCGGCCGTCCTAAGCCCGACGAACGCCCCGAGCAGGATCGCCATCCGCATCTCCGTCGGCATCACATCATGCAGCGCCCAGATCTGCTCCGTCGTCGCCACGAACGGCCGCTGGCTGCCCGATCCCGGTGATGTCCGTCTCGAGCACGGCGACTTCGCCAACAGGCCATCATGAACCGCATCACCCATGATCTGCGCGAGCCTGCCGTGCAGCGCGTACACGTAGCTCGGCTTCTTGCCCGCGTCGAGCAGCTTCACAGTCCAGGCCTTCACCGCAGATGGTCTCACTGCGGCCAGCGTCATGTTGCCGAACTCGGCCTCGATCTGCGCGACATGCACCTTGGCCTGCCGCACGGTCGATGACCGGCGGCTGCCGTAGCCGACCAACCAAGTGTCGCACCACTGTTTGACAGTCGTCTTCGCGTTCTTCGGGTCGACGTAGGTGCCGGTAACGACAGCCGCCGTCGTCTCATCGAGCCATCGCTGCGCGTCGATCTTGCGGGCGAAGTGTTTCGAGTGCTCCATACCTGCGGCGTCGCGGTACCGGGCGCGCCACCGTCCGTCAGGTCGCTTGGCGATACTTGCCATCGCTTCGGTCCTCGCTCTCGAACATCTTGTGGACTAGCTGTATCTCGGTCTCGTAGATGTCGGGCATCATCTCGCCGGCCGGCACTCGACGGTCAAGGTCATCGACCGTCCGGAACCCAAGGGTGGGTAGATTCAATCGGTCGTCGCAACAACTCATCAAAAATGATCTTCGTAGCGGACGGGACAGCCCGCCGGTAGCGCGTCGCGACCTGCTCATCACAGCCTTGCGCTGGGGCTCATCGAAAGTCCCATGCCGTTGCCATTGCGCCGACCAGGACAGCCCAGGCGGCCAACACGCCGCAAACGGGCATCCTAACGTCTAGCAAAATGTCAGCCGGTGTATAGCTCGGCGAAGGCTGAAGACGACGCCGGGCTGTTCACATTGGTAGAGATGCTGGTGCCTACGCCGATACACTGTGTCGATGTGGAGCAGGAGATTCCGGTGATCGAGTTGGCGCTAAGGATTGTCGGGTTAGTGGTCGGTTGATGCTCCAGCTCGTTCCGTTCCATATCTCAGCCAGGTTGCTGGATCGCCATTGCGAGTGATGACGGATCACCGAGTACACACGAAGTAGCCGAGGAGCAGGAGACGTTAGGAAGGATCGCCCGATGACGTCGTCTGGTGGAGCGTGCGTTGCACGGAGCATGTCGTTCCACGAGGCGACCGCCAGATCGTCGGTGCCGTGGCTACCGACAGCGGTGCACGCCGAGACTGACGGGCAGGAGACGCCGGTGAACTTCACACTTGTCCGCCTGCGCCTGTCTAACGGGTCCAGGTCGACCCATTCCAGCCCTCAATAAATCCTCGGTCTGTGTCCTTGCTGCTGTTCCTTCCAACCGAAGATGACCGCGAACTACGACTCCTCTCCGACCGCGACACAGATCGATGCCGATGCGCAAGAAACACTGGGATCTATAAAGGCAGCCGCGTGACCTGCAACGATGCTAGAACCAGTGCCCTGACCTGCATTGACTATATTCGGTGGCGTCGGAGCGTGATGGCTGTTTTCGAATATCTTTCGGACTATTTGTGACCGAGCACAGTCCCGCGCGCCTCCCGTGCACGGGAGGCGCGATGACACCACCGGGGCGGCTGTCTCGACCTTTGTGGAGCGGTCGAGTTAGCCGGTCCGGGAATCTTGGAGGCCTCCAAGAACCTGGGCGATCACAAATGGCGAATTTGGATCTCTTTGTTGCCTCGCGCCGATCAACAACTCGATCGCGACATCAGCTTCGGAGGCGTCACGCGCGAGCCGTGGCGTAGTTACGGTGCCGTCGTTTACGCAATGTCGCTTCGGGTGGCTTCCCGCTGCGCGGCGATCCAGGTTTCAATATCGCCACGCCGATACAGAACACGTCGGCCAACCCGGAAGCTGCACGGCCCAATCCCGAGGTGACGCCAATAGCGCAACGTGGCAATCGGACAACGAACCACATCCGCCGCCTCGCCGATCGTGAGTAGTTCATGATCGCGGTCATCCATGATGTCTCCCCGCTTGATGTCATTGACTGGTTTAGTGACTGCACCAGACATAGGCACCTCGCCGAGGCCGTTAGCGGACACCTGACCACGAGACGTTACCGATTCATGACCCACCCGGGCCGATGCCGCTTGTGGTTAATCTACAAATTTGTCCACAATAAATCCGAGGCTGTCTGTAACGATCGTTCAGTGGCGCAAGAGGTCGCGAGTCGCCGTTGCCTCGCCCGGCGGCCGACAACACGTGTGCGTGTCTGCTTGGCAAGGTCACGAAGGGGTTGCGTCACATTCGAATCAATGACCTTGCGCCCGGGTGACACGGCCTGCGCGGCGCCGAACGGGCGATAAGTGATCGCGCTTTGCATCCATGCTGGCTGTTGCCGCAGCAGCCGGTGCGTGGATGGCTGGTATCAACCATCCACGCACCGGCGACGCAATCTAAATGCTGGCGCTGTCTATGGTCGCTTCGCGGGTCGCAGGGGTATTCGCAATAGCGCACGAATCTTCCACACGAGCCTGTGGCTCCTTGCGGCGTCTACGGTGTAGGTCGCGTGGGACCACGATTCGTTTGCTGTGTGAGCGGCCTCGTGGCCGCGTGGCGCCGATCCCTGATGACGGTCTGCGGTCATTGGATTTTCCTATGGCGCATTTGGGCCGCAGTTCTCCTTCAAGGAATTCTGGGAACGCAGTGTCGGGCCCTGCCCAACACCCGTCGCCTTTCCCTGCATGACCGGGTAGTAGACGTACGTTCCGCCGCCGTCGCTGCAATCGGCGGACCAGCCCCAATCAATGATGCTGTTACCCGAAGGCTTTGTCCAACTGCTCCAAGAGTCGTAGCCGCGAGGCCCGCTCCAAGAGCTGCGCCACAGTTGCGTGCGCAGAGATTGCGTCCCGTACGCGCCGACGCACGTCTGGGACGTTTCCCATTGGAAATAGGCGCTAGCACCGGCGCCGAGGAGCTGCAAATTGGAGATGTATTCGCTACAGCCCGTCACCACCGCAGCCTGGACAGGAGCAGCCGCTGGTTTATTGTCGCCAACGCGGTATGTATACGAATACCTCTGTCCGGCCTTGGTAATACCCCATTCGCCCACCATGGCGCCCGCCGGCGGTGTGTGGTCCGTCGTAACAGCCAAAAGGTGGCCCGTCGGTGCAGGCCCCACGCCAGCCGCAATCGAATTAGCCGAGTCGGTGGCGGCAGGAGTGGCCGCCGACGCGATCGAAACACCCGGCGCGGCAAGCGCGCCAGCACACGCCGCTGCAGCAAACGCCGTCAGAGCTTTGAGAAGCCTAGATTTCTGCATACGATTAGCCCGATCTGGGCGCATACGGATGCACGCCTCCCTCAAAGCCCCGATGGCCCCGAGATTTCTAATCCTGTACCTGACGATCAATAAACGTCAATAGCCACCCATTTCGGGTACTTCGAATAGACCACCATTATTGCCAGTCCTAGTACGTGAGCTACTTCGCAGCCGCCAACTGCCCATCCCTCCTCGTCGTCAACGTCTGGGGCCGCTGAGGCTTTGATTGCCGCTTGTCCAGCTTGCGCGCCAGGGCGTGTGACGTCGACGAGGTCGTTGGCTACGGCGGTGATTTCACGACGTCACCGATGTGAGGGGTGCTTCGGTTTCTTGGCCACCGCCGATGTACATGGCGACGCGGCCGGGGGTTAGTGGGCGTTCCGTCCGAGCCAGGGAGTAGAGCAGGTCACCGGGCTGCAGAAAGAGCCTCCCCCGCTTTACGGCCTTTCTGGCCGTTTGATGATCGCGTGCCGATACAACACATTACGAGTTCGGTGTTGATCCCCGCTGGCTCACTGCTAGGCATGGCGGAGGGTTGCTTCAACTCGTCGACAACTACGGCCTAGCCAACGGGCAAAACACCATCCGTACCAGTCAGGTGCCTGCCTTCTGCCAGATCAACTACATGATCGAGCCTCCCTACCGGCCAGATCTCATGCCCTGTCGCACCACCGCCCGGTATATCCGCCGCGTCATCCTCATGCCTTCACTCGCCAGGCGATACCAAAAGTCAGCTCGCCCTACGTCAACAAGCCCGGACGCAAGCCCGCGACCAATGATGGATCGTCACCCCCTGATCAGATCAAGATCGAACCTGGCACACCTCTTGCATCGAGGTAACGCTAAGATTCGTTGTGACGAAACTAGCCTACCGGAGGCGGACGGGGCGACGAATTTGAGTAAGGCTGAAACGACCGCAGGTCAACGGCCAGAACAAACAGCCAAGGCGGGGCGGCGGCGTCCGGGACAGTCGCTGGCCTGCGGGCGGTGCGGTGGTGAGATCACGGTGCGGGCAACAGGGCGGACCCCGAAATGGTGTTCGGACACTTGTCGGCACCGGGCCTGGGAAACCACCCGCGCCGCCAACGCCGGACACCTCGCCGTCGAAGTCATCGACCGGCTGGTCGAAGTCGAAGTACCGGTCACCGTCATCGAAACCGTCGAAGTAGCGACCTTCCCCAAGGGTGTCGGCTGGATCAGCGCACTCCACGAGCTGGCCCGCCAGCTCGATGCCGGGAAGATTTACGACCGCGACCTGTCGGCGCTCACGGTCGCGTTGAACGAGGCGCTGGACGCCTACGCCCGACGCTCCGCCGTCCGAGCTCGGCAACGCACAGGTTGGTGAGCCCGACGACCAGTGGCTCACCTATCGCACTACCCGCATGTAAGGACCTGCACGAGGGCGCCACCGCTTCACCTTCACGGCCGCGTGTTCTGGCCGTTGACCGGTAGTCGTTTCAGCTTACTCAGATTCGTCGCCCCTCCTGCCCCTAGTAGGCTAGTTTCGTCACAACGAATCTTAGCGTTACCTCGATGCAAGAGGTGTGCCAGGTTCGATCTTGATCTGTTCAGGGGGTGACGATTCATCATTGGTCGCGTGCGTGGGCGCGGTTTGCCGTCGCATCGATGTTGTCTCGTAGGTGGGTGGCATGATCCCAGTTGCGGGCATGCATTGCAGGGCCGAAGCCGACCTTTTGGCGTTGCCTGAGGGACGGCGTGTTCGGATCTTCGGAGCCTCCACTGCTAGGTGCTGGCAGGTTCGCGGCCACCGCGTAGCCGTGCGCAACAAGTCGGCCGCAGACGGCACTCATTCCACCGCATGGAATGCGGGATGCTAGGTCAATGACCCGTCGGCTTGACAGCAAGTTGTGCATCTTCTGCCCGACGCAGTCGTCCCGCAACGGCGAACACGTTTGGCCCCAATGGTTCCTCCGGACGCTCACGTCAGGCGATGGCCAGTTCACGACGTGGGTAGATCAAGAACCCATCCGAGACCGAGAAGACAGGCCGCGAACGCAGACGTCGCTTCACCGAGTCAAGGTGCCGATGTGCGACGGCGCTGGCGGGCGAAGCTGCGGCTGCAACGGCGACCTAAATAGGCGATTTGAGGAGCCAACAAAGCCACTCATCCGCCAGCTCATAACCAACGACGGCAACGCCACCTTTAACGGCCAGCAGGCGACCGTCGTCGCATTGTGGTTACTCAAGACTTGGCTACTCTTGGCACATCCATCGGCTGAAGATTCCAGAAACAACATTCCGGCTCTTCAATCTCTTCGATGGACGGCGGCACCGGACAACGTATGGCGTTGGATGGTCACCGACGCCCTACCCCCACCTGGGCTGTCCATGTGGTGCCACAAACGGTCAGCGCTACCTACCGACCAGACCGCGACACGACAGGTGCCGTTGCCGACAATCGTCGTCGATGACCGCGAGGTCGAATTCCGCAGCATCCGGGCCAGCATCAGTTTCTTAGACGTCAGCGTCGTCTACCACCCGGACTGGGCGATCGACCACCCACTCGAACGGGAGGGCCGGGCACTTCGCCTATGGCCGCGAGACTCGGATCAGCCGGCCGACTTCACATCTCTCCGACCGGTCGACACTCGTGACATGAACTGGTTCAAAGGCCCTCGCCTGGTTTTCCTCCCCGGCAGTTTTCCCAGTTCGGATCTTCCTCCATTGTCCGACTCGCTTAATGGCCTGATGCGCCCCCCTGTACAAGCGTTAGACATAAAATAGTCGCTGCTTATCGCCCGATGGTGTGAGTGGCGTAGTCATTCTCGGTCGGCGTCACGCACGAGCAACCGACGCCAGTGTTAGACGACATCGCCGAATGGCAGAACCGACCACCCGATTCGTGCAGCGGACTCGGTCGGACGCGCTCGCGAAACCACCAACCGATACTCAAGCGATGTCGATTCCCCGATCCCTGTGAAAGACCGGGGCTAAGGCTCGGCGCCTACCTCGCGCCGGGCTTACGCGCACGAGTTAGTCCGCAGAAAGTCCGCAAGACGTTCGTACGCCGTCAAAGTTTGCCAACACGAGCAAACACAATCAGCACAGGTCAGAGGGCATGCGGCGGGATTTCGTGCATGACACGTCTACGCGGGATGAGTTCGAGCTCTACTTCGACATTTAGACGAGATCGGCGCATCGCGCCGTTTTCCCAGTAGCAGCAAGGCTTTTGCGAACGCAGGCCCCACCCGTGGGGCCTGCGTTCGCACTGTTTCGCATTCCAGCGGTGACCGACTAGCGCCTGGACTCCGAGATGGTCGCGTGGCACGGTCACAGGTCCACGTCATACGGCGCGGCAAGCGGTCCCCGCTACAGGGCGAGCGTGGCGCACCGTGCGGTGACCAGTTGGGCAAGGTCAGCTGACACCTCTTCGTCGCTAGCAGTGGCGCGCAGCTGCTCGATGGTGGTGGCCACGATGTGGCGGGCGGTCACTGCCGGCAGGTGCCATTTGGCAGCTTCGGCGACCAGGTCAGCTCCGGATACCTGATCCAGCCGGCTTCGCCCGTTGATCAGCATGGCAGCCTCAGGTCGCAGCGTGGGCCACAACGCGGTCGGCACGGTGTCATAGAGCGGGGCGAGCTCAACGACACCAGGAGCTCGGTGTAGCAAGGCTAGGTTTTTGCCGTGCGCGTCAGCGTTGCCGATCGCGACAGTGAACGTCGCGACGGCGAGCAGCCGCGCGAGTTCGCGCCGCGGGTCGCCGGCGAACGTCGACAGCAGTTGCGCGACCTCGAAGAACGACGGGCCACCGGATGCTTGGTACTTGCCGCTGCCGCGGGCGGCTTCGGCGTCACGACCAAGCGCCTGGCAGGTGTCCTCTTGGTGGAGTCGGGTTGTCTGTTCGGCGCCGTCCGCAACGGCGCTGGTCGCGCGGTCGAACCGGGACACGATGATGCACGGCAGCCCGGCGAACGTTTCGACCGCAGCGGTCACGGTCGTCAACCCGAGTGTGCGGGCCAGGTGCAGCGCGGCCGCTTCCTTGGTGACCAGGCCGGGGTAGCGGCGGTCTTCGACCTTCAGAATGTGCGTGGACGGGTAACCGGCAACGGGTCGGGCCCAGCCTTGTGCGGTCGCGACGAGCAACATCTTGTTCTGCATGCCGGCCAGCGACAGTTCGCTGTCGTCGTGCAACGCCAGCGGGTGCTCCTCTAGGTCGGCCACCTCGGTCGCCAATGCGCCCGGCGTGTACAGCTGCGCAGTGCCGGGGCGCGACTCGTGCTCGGTATCGGTGATTACCAGAGCGCCCGCGACGTCGCGGCCGAACCTGGCCAGCATGCCGAATGTGTCATAGGTGGGGACCCCGGCCGCTGAGGCTAGCGCCTGCAACGCGGCACCTTCGGGCAGTAGGCCGCGGAAGTACCGGCCGGCGTCACGCCGAGCTGTTCTGGTCAGCGGCAGCGAACATGACAAAACGGCGGTGTTCAGATCCCACCGTTCGACCGCCTCAGCGGTGTACCGGCAGCTCACCTCACCAGGGCGGGTGCTGGTCAGTACCGCAACCCGTGTTCCATACAGCCACACGTGCAACGGCGGGCGCTTAGCCACCAGGCATCTCATCGGCTCCGGCGGCGACCTTGTCCGGCAGGGTCGCCTGGTCCTGTGCCGGGTCGTCGAAGGTGATCGTCACGGTCGCCCCCAGGACACGCAGGACCCGTAGGAGTTGGTCGAGCACCGTTGCTGACCGACCCGTCTCCAGTTTCGCCAACCACGGTCGGGCCAGGCCGGTCTGCTCGGCAAGCTGTTCCTGGGTCAGTTTTTGCGCTCGACGGATCTCACCTATGCCGCGGCCTATGTCAGTCCCGGTTCGGACCACCCAACGTCGCTCCACGCCCGCCACCTCATTGTGCTCCGACAGGCACATCCCATCGTTTCATTACATTGTGCCTGAACAGACACAAGAATGCACCCTCTTCCGTTGTGCTCCTTCAGGCACAACGGCTGGCTCGGCCAAGGCATTTTCGGTGCCCTCAGTCGACGGCGCGTCAGGTAGGAGCCATCACACACCTAATTGAAGCGAGCCCCGGCACTTCGTAGACCGCGTCGCGAGGCACCTACACGTACCGCGTTGTCAGAAGGCAAACTCGAAGTTCGGACCTTCACTTATATTCCTGGAAAGGTTCTCGAAGTCATCACCTTCGAGGTCAAACCTTCTAACGCAATCAGCGTCCAAGCAGTCTTCGAGGCACTCGCCCACCGGCGGAGCGCAACCCACGCCTACGTTCTGCTACACGTACCTCTGGAGCAGGCCGATGCGTTGTCAGTCGTCGTTGAGGAGATCTGCAACGTCGCACGGTCACACGGAATTGGCGTCATTACGGCTGGCGACCCAGGTGACTTCGCGACCTGGGAAGAAATCGTAGATGCAAGGCGTGTCGACCCGGATCCAGAGAGACTCGATAACTTCATCTCCACTCAACTAAGCCGCACAGTACGAGATCACATCAGTCGGCGCCTGCACTAAGTCCAATGATGGAAACGGGCTAGCCACTGCCATACATACCGATAGCAATGGACGATGCGGTCGTTATGATCCCGTACCTGTATGCCAAACGGTGGCGAGTAAATTCGCATTTACTGATTCATGATCCAGCACATTTGTCCGCATCGCCAGAACACTGGCTGACGACTACTGGGCTCGTGATACCGACAACGAGCGCGCGTAGTTGACGCGCGCCGCATAGTCGTTGACCTGCATGCGGTTGGCAACCGGGAGCTGCACCGCATGAAGGAATCCACGACCATGAACGACGACCTGAACGGTTCCAACAGTGTTCTCTTCTTTGACGAGAAGAAAAAGCAGGCCCAGTAAACAGAACATAAAGAACACAATCGTGCAAACGATCGCCCAGGTCGGAATGCCAGTCGTCGTCACCGACATATCGGTAAACGTCCATGTGACCGCTCCGATGGGTTGCCGACCAGACGGCGTGATGACCTCGACTCCCGTGCATGCGATATCGCCGATCGTGACCAGCGTTTGTTGAGGGTAGTCCGATGAACCTTGTTGCATCGTCAAGGTGGCCCCTTCATGCATTTGACGGTCGGACAAATACTGTCAGCGCCCATCAACGAACTATCCGATGATCGGCTGCGGCGGGTCTGGGTAGACGTAGAACGAGGCGCGCCAATTCCGGTCGGTGTGCCCGTTGATTTCGAGTTCCCAGTAGTACGCCTCGCCGGGTTGCAGCGGTATGCCCGTCGCGAGCGACATCACCAACTGGACTCTGCCCAGGATGCCGGTGGGTTGCTCCGGGCCACGCCTGGCATTCGCGATCTGCGAGATCCGCATCGCCTGCGATTCACCGGGTGCTTGGGCTGGCACCTGAACCGGCTTGCCAGCGCCATCTCGCAATGTAAGGACGAGGGAGAAATCCGTCTGCCCGTACTCAGCGGGCACATCGATGATGACGACGACAGTCATCGGCGGCAAGCCGACACCAAAACCCGGCATCTGCACCCGCGAGATGTATTGAAGCGCCCCGCCGATCATGTTGAGCTTGCCGCTGCTGTCGGCGTTCGCGAAATCGGCGACGAGCACCGACGCGCTCGCCACAGCGGCTAGGCTGTCCGGTTCAGCCTGAAATCCGGGGATCGAGCTCGGGGAATGGGTCACGGTATCTACTATCCCCGATCGAGCGGCACTGCCAAGATTCCGACATGCTCGTCATACCCGCGACCTACGAACGTCGCCTCGCGGGCCACGACACCAGCTGTAGTGGCCGCTGTCCACGTGACGCCCGATACGCATGACCTGGGAGGATGACCGACCGTGGGTATCCTCATCCGACGTCCAGCTTCGGCCTCGCCGACGGTCGATCAAGCGAACCCTGATCGGCGGCTGTTCGCCAGAGTTCTGACCTTTGGCCCGCTGCTGCCGAGCCGGTTACGCCGCATGCGGCGTCCGATCTTGTGGCAAGAGATCGCATTCATTCTGGTGAGCTACTGGATCTATTCGTTGATCCGAGACTCCGTGCCGACCCACGAACAGCCCGCGACGCAACATGCGAGAAGCGTGCTGAACCTAGAAAAAACACTGCACCTCAACTTCGAGCACAGCGTCAACCGATTCTTCGACACAGTGCACTGGGGTGGTTGGCACTACCTGGCGAATATCGCCAACTATTACTACGCGGTCATGCACTTCATCATCGTGATCGGCGTCTTGATCTGGATCTATATCAAACGCCCGCTGCAGTACCGCGCGGCGCGCACCGTTCTCTACGCCACCAACGGGATAGCCGCGTTTGGCTTCTGGTTTTATCCACTAGCTCCGCCGCGGATGCTGACCAGCGAGGGCTTCATCGACACCTTGGTGAAATATCACACCTGGGGTTCACTGGCCTCTGGCGGCGTCTCGAAAATCTCGAACCAGTACGCCGCGATGCCATCACTGCATATCGGCTGGTCGCTGTGGGCAGGCATCAGCGTCTTCATGTTGACCAAGCAATGGTGGTTGCGAACGATCGCGCTGGCCTACCCGATCGCGACATTCTTCGTCATCGTCGGTACCGCGAACCACTTCGTGCTGGACGCCGTCGGTGGAATCATCGCACTCGCGGGCGGTTTCGTCGTCCAACATCTGTTGACCGGCCACACTGCCTATTCGGTACAGAGCCCACTACAGGACCCGCTCGACGTTTAGGGCTCGACGGGTTTAGGTCTCCGCAGTTTCGGCCGCCAGCTCCTCGCCGGTTGCCGCAATGATCGCGTGCGGCCAGCGCCAGCGAAGGATCAAAACGACGACCACCCCGAATATCCCGGCCGCCGTCACACCGGTCGAGGCGTCCCACCAACTACCGAGAGCACCCCACAACAAGAAGCCAGCCCCTTGGGTGACGGCAATACCGGCCGACGCAACGCCGATCGCGCGCCCGCGCAACGCGCGCTCAGTCACCGTGTTGTAGACACCAATCGTCGTCACGACAAAGCACATCGGCACGCCACTGAGCACCCACAACACCACGGTTACCCACAATGGCAACGAGGTGACAAAGGCAGTGGAGGCGATGATCAACGCGCACAGCCCAGCCGACGGCAGCAGCGCGCGAATCTGTATCCGCAATGGCACGAAGCGCACGAGTAGCCACGCACCTATCGCGACTCCTACCGGCTGGGCAGCACTCAGCACACCAGCGGCTACTGCTCCGCCGCCGTGTTGTTGGGAATATGCCACCGCGAGTGCCTCGGGCGCGATCAGAAACATCACGCTGAACGTGCCAAGCGCGAGCAAGGCACGCCGCACCGGCAGGCTTAGCACTTCACGAATGCCGGGCCCCAGTTCGCGGAACATCACCCATATCGCCGGCAGCGGCCCAGGAAGCGCAGCCGGCCGGACCGTGACGCGGCGCAGAATCACCAGTGCGGACACCAAGAATGTGCCGGTGTCCACGATCAACGCACCAGTCGTCGATATCGCCGCGACGATAAGACCACCGACGGCGAAGCCGAAAACGACGTCGAGCTGCTGCAGGATGCGGCTTTTCGCGACCGCCTGCATATAGCCGGGTCCGGAGCCGAAAATATCGGGGATCGTGGCACTTCGCGCGGCAGTAAACGGCGGAGACAAGAAGCTGGACACGAGCACGACTGCGAGCAAGGCCGGGATCGGCACGCCCTTGATCGTGGTGAGCAAGACGAGCACCCCCATCAGGGCTGCTCTGCCTAAGTCACAAAAGATCATCACTCGCCGACGCGGCAACCGGTCGACCAACGGGGCTAACACGATGCTCGCCAGCACCATCGGCACGTACGTCACGGCGTAGCTCGCGGCTGCGAGGAAGGGGCTGTGCGACCGGGCGTAGACCAGCAGCGAAACCGCGATCGCGCTGATCTGATCGCCGCATTCGCTGGTGAACTGAGCGAACAGGATGCCCCGGTACTCCCGCATCAACCGGCGTCGACTGGCTGCGGCGCGCGCGGGATCGGTGTCTCCTGAACCCACAGCAGCGGCCGACACATCCGCAGCGTCGGTCAACGAATTCCTTCCGGACTGACGCGGTATGAGCCCACGACCACAACCTGTGCCTGATTCGGCAGCAGCGCGCTCTCGCACGTCACTCCCCTATCTCGATCTGTGATCCTCATCCGTAGAACACTCTTTCGACGACGGACCTGGATCGTCGGGTGACCCGATGGTAGACATCCAAAAAGTCACCAGACTGCGACGGTGAGTAGCCAATAATCCGGGCAATTCCTATCACATCACGCACATCGGCTGGGATGGAGTCGGTCGCGCGGCCCCGAGTCAGCACCAGCGCATTGCGCACTCTGGCCGCCAACCGCCACGCGTCAGCGAGCAGCTCCGCATCGAGTGGATCGATCAACCCGGCGTCCGTAGCCGCGTCGAGCGCGTCGAGGGTGGACGTCGTCTGGAGCCCTGGTAACGCATGAGCAAACCGAAGCTGCAGCAACTGAACTGTCCACTCGACATCGGCGAGACCACCCCGACCGAGCTTGGTGTGCAGGGTCGGATCGGCGCCGCGCGGCAGCCGCTCCCGTTCCACCCGCGCCTTGATCCGCCGAATCTCCCGAATATCGGACGCCGAAATGCCGCCGTCCGGCCAGCGAATCGGGTTGATCGCTTCGATGAATCGCCTACCGAGGTCGGGGTCGCCGGCTACCGGAAAAGCACGCAGCAACGCCTGGCTCTCCCACACCTTCGACCACCTGGCGTAGTAGGCGGTGTAGGAGCCGAGACTTCGGGTCAGCGGGCCCTGTCGACCTTCGGGACGCAGGTCGGCATCGACGGCCATCGCCGGTTCGGGCGCGGGGATGGCAAGCAGCCGACACAGTTCATTGGCGACCGCGTGCGCGGCGGCCGCAGCGTCTGATTCGGAGGCTCCCGCGTTGGGCTCGTGCACAAACAGCACATCGGCGTCGCTGCCGTAGCCCTGCTCCGCGCCGCCGAGTCGACCCATCCCGATGATCGCGAGGCGCATCGGCAACGGCTCCGCCCGATCGCCTTGAAATGCCCGGTCGCCTTGAACCGCACGGTCAGCCTGCCCCGCGCGAGTGGCTTGAACCGCGCGAGTGGCCGCATCGAGCGCGGCTTCGAGAGTGGCACCGGAGACATCGGACAAAGCCGCGCCGACTGCGGCGATATCAAGCAGCCCGAGTAAATCACCGCAGGCGGTCCGCAGCAGTTCGCGCCGACGTAACCCGCGGGCGGTAGCCGCGCCCTTCTCCGGATTGTCGTAGCGACGTACGGCCGACAGCAGCTCGGCATCGAGATCGGCTCGCGGTCGTGGCCGCAACTGATGGGGATGCGCGTCGGGGCTGTTGCCTTCGTCGTGTGGGCCGGCCAACAACGCCACCGACTCCGGAGCTCGCAGTAGCAAATCAGCGGCGTACCGGCTACTGGCAAGCACCAACGCCAGATGCTGGGCCGCCGCGCCTTCGTCGCGCAACAACCGCAGGTACCAGTGCGTCTCACCGAGGGAGTCCGAGACCTGACGGAAAGCGAGTAAGCCGCCGTCGGGATCGGGCGCATCGGCGAACCAGCCGAGCATCACCGGCAGCAGCGTCCGCTGGATGGCGGCACGCCGACTGAGCCCGCTAGTCAGCGATTCGAGATGGCGCAAGGCGTGATCGGGATCGCGGTAGCCGAGTGCTTTCAGCCGGGCCGCCGCGGCGTCCAAAGACAACCGAGCCTCATCGCCGGGCAGCCGAGCAACGGCCGTCAGCAGCGGCCGGTAGAACAGCTTTTCGTGCAGCCGCCGAACCTCACGGGTATGCGATGCGCGCTTCGCCTCCAGTTCACCGATCGGGTCGCGAGTGAAGCCGAGACCACGACCCAATCGCCGCAGGTCTGCTTCGCCGGCTGGCAGCGTGTGGGTACGTCGGAGACGGAAGAGCTGAACGCGGTGTTCGAGGGTCCGCAGGAACCGGTAGGCGCTGCTCAGGGCGGCGGCGTCTTGGCGACCGACATATCCGCCGTCCGCCAGTTTTGAGAGAGCGACCAGTGTGCTGCCGCTGTGGACGGTGTCGTCGACTCGACCGTGCACCAGCTGCAGCAGCTGGACGGCGAACTCGACATCGCGCAGACCGCCCGGGCCGAGTTTGATCTCACGTTCGGCCTGCTCCGGTGTCAGGCTCGATTCGACCCGGCGCCGCATAGCCTGAACGTCTTCGACGAAATGCTCGCGCCCGGCTGCCGCCCACACCATCGGCTGCAAAGCGGCGACGTACGCCTCACCGAGCTGAACATCACCGGCGATGGGCCGGGCTTTCAGTAGAGCCTGAAATTCCCAGGTCTTGGCCCATCGTTGGTAGTAGGCGACGTGACTTGCCAGCGTCCGCACCAACGGGCCCATTTTGCCTTCCGGCCGCAGCGCGGCATCGACCTGCCAGATCGTTGCACAGGTGCGCATGACCCCGGTCGCCAGCTGGACGGCGGTTCGCAACGCAGCTGCCTCATCGACCGGTTCGCCGTCGATAATGGCCGGTTCAGCAACGAAAATCACGTCGACGTCGCTGACGTAGTTGAGTTCGCGACCGCCGCACTTGCCCATGCCGATGATGGCCAGCCGGCACGGCGTCGCGTCGAGGGGAAGTTCGCGGCCGACGATCACCAACGCGACGTCCAAGGTGGCCGCAGCGAGGTCGGCCAGCTCGGCGGCGACGTCGTCCAAGAGTAGGTCATTCACCAGGTCACGAGCCGCGAGCCGGAGCAACAATCGCTGGTAGCGAGCCCGCAAAGCCTCCGACGCGGCCGGCCCAAACGAGGTCGCGACGGCGTCAAGCAACGCCGCGCGCAACCCCAGCGTGGTCGGGCGGGCGCCGTCGAGTTCGGGATCAGCCAGTTCGTGCCAGTCGCCGGGGTGCGAAGCCAGGTGGTCACCAAGCGCCGAGCTGGCTCCCAGCACCGCGAACAACCGATCGCGCAGGGCCTCGTCGGTGTCCAACGCCTGCCGCAGTTGAGTCTCATCAGCGGCGGCCGAAAGCAGATGCACCAGCGATTCCAGAGCGAGATCGGGATCGGCACTCTTGGCGATCTCGGTGAGCAGATCGAATTCGAGCCGCGCACCCACCGCAAGCCGACCGGCACGCACCGGATCGACGAAACCCAGCCGGACCAGTCGAGATATCCGGCTCGGGCTCCGGTAGTCGGCGATCGGACCGTCGTGGCTCACGACTCGACGCTAACGTGTCGAGCCTTCGCTGCCGGTGACCGCCGTCCGGACAGCCGTTTCAGAGGATGGGCAGGTAGCGATCCCGCTCGTAGGCGGTCACCTGCCGCTGGTAGTCGGCCCACTCGTCGCGCTTGTTGCGCAGGAAGAAATCGAAGACGTGCTCACCGAGCACGCTGGCCACCAGCTCAGAACCCTCCATCACCGTGATCGCCTCCGACAACGAGGCGGGCAGTGGCTCGATGCCCATCGCCCGACGTTCGGCCTCGGTGAGCGCCCAGACGTCGTCCTCAGCGCCTTCTGGCAGCTCATAACCCTGCTCGATACCGGCCAGACCGGCGCCCAGCAGAAGAGCGAACGCGAGGTAGGGATTGCAGGCACTATCGAGTGAGCGGATTTCCACCCGGGTGGAGTTGCCTTTCTGCGGTTTGTACATCGGCACTCGCACTAACGCCGACCGGTTGTTGTGACCCCAGCAAACATAGGACGGCGCCTCACCGCCAGCGCCGGCCGTTCGCGATGTGCCACCCCACAGTCGTTTGTAGCTATTCACCCACTGATTGGTAACCGCGGTGATTTCGGCGGAGTGTTTCAAGATGCCCGCGATAAATGACCTGGCCGTCTTCGATAACTGATATTGCGCGCCAGCCTCGAAAAACGCATTGCGATCGCCCTCGAACAACGAAATGTGGGTGTGCATGCCGGAGCCCGGATGATCAGTGAACGGCTTCGGCATAAACGAGGCGTAGACGTTCTGTTCGAGCGCGACCTGCTTCATGACCTGCCGAAACGTCATGATGTTGTCGGCCGTGGTGAGCGCATCGGCATAACGCAGATCGATTTCTTGCTGACCGGGCGCCGCCTCGTGGTGGCTGAACTCCACCGAGATTCCCATCGATTCGAGCATCGTGATCGCCTGCCGGCGAAAGTCGTGCCCGATGCTATGTGGCGTGTGGTCGAAGTAGCCGCTGAAGTCGGCCGGCACCGGTAACTGCCCAGGTATCAACGGGCTTTCGAACAGAAAGAACTCGATCTCGGGGTGGGTATAGAAGGTGAATCCCAGTTCGGACGCGCGAGCGAGCGCGCGTTTGAGCACATAGCGAGAATCGGCCCAGCTCGGGCTGGAGTCGGTCATCAAGATGTCGCAGAACATCCGAGCGGTGCCAGGAGACTCCGACCGCCACGGCAATATCTGGAACGTCGCCGGGTCGGGCTTGGCCAACATGTCAGCCTCATACACCCGCGCGAAGCCCTCGATCGCCGAGCCGTCGAAGCCAATACCTTCGGCAAAGGCGCCTTCGAGTTCGGCCGGAGCAACCGCTACCGACTTCAAAAACCCCAGCACATCGGTGAACCACAACCGCACGAAGCGGATGTCACGCTCTTCCAGCGTGCGCAACACGAACTCGGTCTGCTTGTCCATAACCACGATCCTCTCGGCACGACGTTACGCCGGCGTTACGCCGCGCCGATTTTCACGGATCAATGCGAAGCCCGTTCGTGTCTGCCAGACAGGTGGCCGTCTAGGGCTAGACAGGTCGCAGTCTAAGGCCAGACAGGCAGCCGTTTAGGCTCGACAGATGCCGCAACTTCGCCTCGCGCTCGCCCAGATCAACCCCGTGGTCGGTGACCTGACCGGCAATGCCGATCTCGTCGTCGCCTGGTCACGGCATGCCGCCGATCTCGGTGCGCATGTAGTGGCGTTTCCGGAGATGACGCTCACCGGTTATCCGGCCGAAGATCTGGTGTTGCGGCCATCATTCGTGGACGCGTCAGCCCGTCTAATCGAATCACTGGCCGCCCGGTTAGCCGCCGAAGGCCTCGGCCACCTCGCTGTCATCGTCGGGTACGTCGATCGGCCGACCGACCAGCAATCTGTCCGCCCCGGCCAACCGCGAACGGACAGCTCAGGTCGGCCATCGCTGGCAACCGACGCCGCCGCCTTTGTGCACGGCGGCCAGGTGGTGGCTCGCTACGCGAAACACCACCTGCCCAACTACGGCGTTTTCGATGAGTACCGCTATTTCGTTCGCGGCGACCGACTACCCGTCGTCCGACATCTCGGTGTCGATATCTCCATGACGGTCTGCGAAGACCTCTGGCAAGACGGCGGCCCTATCGTCGCCGCTGGCCAAGCAACTGTCGGCTTGATCGTGAATATCAACGCCTCGCCTTATGAACGCGGCAAGGACGACGCGCGGCTACAGCTCGGGCAGCGGCGAGCCGCCGAAGCCGGCGCGACGATTGCGTACGTGAACGCGGTCGGCGGCCAAGACGAGCTGGTCTTCGACGGCGATTCTTTCGTCGTTACACCGGCCGGGCGGCCGCTCGCCCGAGCGCCGCAATTCGAAGAAGGGCTGATCACCCTCGACCTCGATCTACCGGCCGCGACCGACGACAGAATCGGAAGTGTGGACGTCGGTGACGGCAGCCAGATGCGGATCGAGCGGGTCGACCTGCGCACTCCCCCATTGGCGACCTACGAGACCCGCGAGGCCGGCCTGGCGACCCGATTGGCACCCGAAGCTGAGGTCTACGCGGCGCTGGTCACCGCGACCCGCGATTACGTGCGCAAGAACGGATTTAGCACCGTCGTGCTCGGACTTTCTGGCGGCATCGACTCGGCCTTGGTCGCCACTATCGCGGTTGACGCGCTCGGAGCCGGCCAGGTTTATACCGTCGCGCTGCCGAGCTTGTGGTCCAGTGAACATAGCCTCGCCGATGCCGCCGAACTCGCGTGGAGGCAAGGCATTACGCATTCCGTGGTGCCCATCGCCGACATCGTCGACGGCTTCGAACGACAACTCGAACTGCACGGCCTGGCGGCCGAGAATCTACAAGCTCGGGTGCGCGGAACACTCTTGATGGGTTTGTCGAACGAGCACGGTCATCTCGTGCTGACGACCGGAAACAAAAGCGAGCTGGCCACCGGCTATTCGACTCTGTACGGCGACTCAGCTGGTGGTTTCGCACCCATCAAGGATGTGCCGAAGACGCTGGTCTGGGATCTCGCTCGTTGGCGCAACGCGCAAGCCACCGGTGTTGGCGGGCAGCCGCCGATTCCGCAAAACTCGATCGACAAACCACCGTCCGCTGAACTGCGTCCAGGCCAACTCGATATCGACTCGCTGCCCGACTATGCCGTCCTCGACGCCATCTTGGACGGCTACGTGGAACGCGACCTCGGTCGAGCCGAGCTGGTGGCGAGTGGACACAACCCGGCACTGGTCGATCAGATCATCCGCTTGGTTGACGGCGCCGAGTACAAGCGGCGCCAATATCCGCCTGGGCCCAAAATCAGCCCACGAAACTTCGGCCGAGACCGCCGGCTACCCATCACCAATCGCTGGCGCGAGCCCAACGCCGGCGAATAGTCGCATCTGAGCTTGGCTCGCGAACACACGGTGCCGCAACGTGGCACGATGGAGCTGCACGGGTACGCCGAATGGTGACTCGAGGCTCTGAGAGGTTTCTGATGACCACTGAATCAACCGCTGTTGAAACAACCGCCGTGCCCGCGCCCGGCAAGCGAACCACGATCCGGCATCTGCAGGCCGCCAAAGATAACGGCCGGCGATGGGCAATGCTGACGTCGTATGACCAGATGAGTGCCGCGATCTTCGAAGAAGCCGGCATCGAAGTGTTACTCGTCGGAGATTCCGCCGCGAACAACGTGCTCGGTTATCCCGACACTCTCGGCGTCACCGTCGACGAACTTCTTCCACTTGTACGTGCCGTCGTCCGCGCCACCTCGCGCGCATTAGTTGTGGCTGATCTGCCGTTCGGCTCCTACCAAATCTCGGTCGACCAAGGACTGGCGACCGCACTGCGCTTCGTGAAAGAAGGCGGCGCGCAAGCCATCAAGCTCGAAGGCGGCACCCCGGTTGTCGAGCATGTCCGCGCGATCGTCGACGCCGGCATTCCGGTGATGGCTCACGTGGGATTCACCCCGCAAAGCGTGCATGCGCTCGGCGGCTACCGGGTGCAGGGCCGAGGAGACGACGGAGAACGAGTTCTCGCCGATGCGCTTGCGCTGCAGGAGGCGGGGGCATTCGCGGTCGTACTCGAAATGGTGCCGGCCGATCTCGCCAAACGTGTCACCGCCGAACTGACCATTCCGACAATCGGGGTAGGCGCGGGCGTCGATTGCGACGCGCAAGTGTTGGTCTGGACCGACATGGCTGGCTTCGGTAACGGTCACCTGCCCAAGTTCGTCAAGCCCTACGCGGATCTTCGCGGCGTGCTACTCGACGCCACCCGCAGATATGCCGCCGACGTCGTCGCCGGGCATTACCCCGACAGCAACCATTCGTACTAAACCCCAGCCGTACTAAACCCCGGCCAGCCGGACGCCGGCGTGGGTGCGATATCGACGGTTGACCGAGATCAGGTTCGCGGTAAAAGCCTCGATCTGGTGGGCGTTACGCAATCGACCGGCATAGACACCGCGCATGCCGGTAATGCGATCAGCCAATGCTTGCACCACATCGGTGGCCGCTCTGTCATCGCCGAGCACCAGGATGTCGCCGTCCAACTGATCGATCGATCGATCATTGAGCAACACCGCTGACACGTGATGAAACGCGGCCACTACTGTGCTTTCGGGTAAGAGCAGCTCGGCTTGCTGAGCAGCACTGCCCTCTGGCACAACGAGCGGAAACGCGCCCTGCTCGTCAAAGCCGAGCGGATTCACGCAATCGACGACGATCTTCCCAGCCAGTTCGCTAGTCAGACTCACGAGTAACTCGTGATGGCCCGCCCATGGAACAGCGGCTATCACGATGCTTGCCGCGTTCACCACACTGACATTGTCGAGACCAGCGACGCCGAGCCCGATCTCGGCGGCAGTCACCTCGGCGCGGGCGCGATCGCGAGAGCCAATCAACACGCTCACTCCCGACTGGGCAAACCGATAAGCCAATCCTCGGCCTTGTTCGCCGGTACCGCCGAGAATGCCTACCGTGTGGTCGGCAAGCGAAGGGCTACGGTCACTGAATGCATCGGTCATTCATCGATCGTGCCAGCTGCGCGACAATGACGCGAACAGAACGGCGCGAACAGGGAGGTAATCGGTGGACGCCGCACGGGTAACGGCTTTGCGTGACCTCCTCGCCGGAACGGGTTGGGTCGAACGCACTCGCACCTTCGGTCGCGCGTTGCGAACGGCACCGCACCAAGCCGGCGGCTTACTCGTCGTCGGCACACCGACCGAAGAGCCCTGGCATTTTGCCGCCCATCTGGACGACGAAGCCCGCTACAGCGGCCTGACCACCCTTGCTCCGACACTGGTGCGCTGGTCACCACCGCCCGGCGCGCCGGCCCATTTGGCTATCGGTCTCGATCGGCTTGAGCAGGCCAGCCGTGGCGAAACCATCTTCGTGGTCGCGCCTGGTGTCGCGCCCGACCCGTTGCTCGAACGCCTCGCGGACGCTCGCCGGATCGGCGCGACCGTGTTTTCCATCGAAGGCGAGAACGACGAACTGCAAGGCCTGGCGCACGAGTCTTTAATCGTGCCGAAGAATGTCGACGACAAACTTCTTACTCCCGATTTCGACGTCGTCTCCCATCTGGTCAGCGCGGCCGCTGGCGCGGCCGAAACCGGATCAGCGCCTCGGCTTACCCGAATGCGGCAACGATTGGCTCGCATCCTCGATGCCGCCGCCGGCGATTCATAACAACCCGCTAGTGACGCTGGCGAGACCGGTGCCGCCGGTACCACCAGCCGCAAACAAAGCCAACCACCACGACAGCCAGCAAAAGATAGCCGAATAAACTCAGCGCACTCGCGACCCGACGCCACGCGCTACCAGCCAGATAACCGGCCACCACGACGCCGCTAGCCCACAGGATTCCGCCAGCCGCGTTCCAGACCAAGAATCGTCGATAACTCATCCGTGACAAGCCGGCAAAGCCCGGCACCAGAGCACGTAGCGCGGCGGTGAAACGCCCGACGAATACGGCCCGGCCACCAAGCCTGTCGACAAGAACCTTCGCTTGGTCGATGTGCTCGGGCTTAACTAGCCTTTTGGGGAGCCGGCGAAGCAGCCTGTCGCCGTACCGAGAACCCACGACGTAACCGACACTGTCTCCGACAATCGCGCCAAGGACAGCGGCCACGATGACCGCGACCAGCGACACCTTCGACTCATATGCCAACACGCCGCCGAGCAGGCAGACAATCTCGCCCGGAAACACGAAGCCGAGGAATATCGATGCTTCCAGGGCCGGCACGGCGAACACGATCAACAACGCCAGCCAGCTCGGCACATGCAGGATGTGCTCGACAAGCCCTGTCATGACGCCATCTTTACCTATCGCCGAATAATCACCACGCGCGGGCGGCCAATCGCGGCGCAAGGGCGCGACCGGTCGCATCGAGTGAAAGTCAGCTACCTAGACTGGGCATCTCACAGCCGACGGGATCTTCCCGATGCCGAATTTCGAGGTGCCCGTGCACGTTGCGCTGAAACGAGACCGGCCATGGTGAACGGTCACGGCCTATTGACTGCCGGCACGATCTCGCCTCGGCGTTCAGTGCCCGCCGACATCCCCCGGCCTTACTACGTCGGTGAGACGAGCTGGCAGCAACGCCGCGAAACCGAAATCAAGGACGCCGACACGGTCGAGCGGATGAGAATCGCCGGGCGAATAGCGGCCCAGGCGCTGGCTGCCGTCGGTGACCATATTCGACCTGGCATTACGACCGATGAGCTCGATCGCGTCGGCCATGAATTCTTGTGTGATCACGCGGCCTATCCCTCGACCCTGGGCTACCGCGGCTATCCGAAGTCGCTGTGTACGTCGGTCAACGAAGTGATCTGCCACGGAATTCCTGATTCGACCGTGCTCGACGACGGCGACATCGTCAACATCGACATCACCGCTTTCATTGGCGGTGTGCACGGCGATACCAATGCGACGTACCTGGTCGGAGACGTCGATGACGCATCGCGGCTGCTTGTCGAGCGCACCAAAGAATCGCTTGATCGGGCGATCGCGGCAGTGACACCCGGGCGCGGCTTCAACGTGATCGGCCGAATCATTGAGAGTTATGCCAAGCGATTCGGTTACGGCGTCGTCCAGGATTTCACTGGGCATGGCATTGGCACGCTGTTTCATTCCGGCCTGATCGTGCCGCATTACGACATCCCCGATTACGACCTCGTCATCGAGACCGGCATGACTTTCACCATCGAGCCGATGCTCACCTTGGGCACGATCGACTATGACATGTGGCCCGACAAATGGACTGTGCTCACCAAAGACCGCGCCCGCACCGCGCAGTTCGAGCACACTCTGCTCGTCACTGACTCCGGCGCCGAAATCTTGACCCTGCCCTGACTTTTTCGCTCGATAAGCGGCTAAACGGCGATCTGGGTTCCACCAGCGGCAAGTGCCTGTGCGGCCGGCCCAGCTAATGGCGCTCCGAGCGCCGCATGCAACACGAAGCCGGCAGTGAGCCGATGCATCGTGCGAGCTCGACGCAACAATCCATGACCAGAACCATGCAACCCGATCCAGCCGGCCTGCAGCGCCAATGGCCTTGCCTGTTCGACAAACTTTCGTGACTCCCGCCAGGACGTCGTCTTGTCCATCGTGCCGTGAATTACCAGTAACCGGCGGCCGGCAAGCTGCTCGTAGGGTTCATCAGCCACCAGCCACGGAGCCAAGCCCACCACGGCGGTAACGCCTTCTTCACCAGCCGCGCGCAACGCGGCCCGGCCACCCATCGAGTGACCGACGAGAACAATCGGTATATCGCCATAGCGGATACGTAAATCGCGAATAGCCCAGCGAACATCTTCTACTGGGTCAGCGGCCGCCTTATTCCAACCCCGGTAACGAAAACGCAATCGCCACACCGCGAGGCCGGCGCTGCTTCCAGCCGAGACAAGATGCCGCGAAATCGGCAACATCCGAGCGACCGCGAGCTGCCGATTCGACGTCGCCGCAGTACTGTTGGCCTTGCCCCCATGCAGAAGAAGCACTACCGCCTTGGCGGCGTCGACGGCACCATCACCAGTGAGCACAGGACGGCGGCCACCCAGCTGCTCCAAAGATTCCATCGAACCGGTCAAAGCACGCTCACCCTCCTACGGCCGACCAACGAACAGCATGCTCACATCAACCGCCGCGCACCAGCATTCGTTCCCGACCAGGTCGGGAGAACTTACTGGCCAGCTCGGACGTTGCTCACCCGCCCAAGATTCCAATATCCCTTAGCCGAAATCTCGTCACTGCGCACCTGCCTGCCGATCATTTCATCACGCAATCGGCGTACCATCCGACTCTCGCCGAAAACATAAAAGTGCCGGTCCTCAGGGGGAAACTCGATCGTCTTCAGCTGCTCTTCGAACAGCTCGGGCGCACCCGCCGGAGCCGACCCTCGATAAAGCCAGCGGACGTCGGCCCCAGACGTGCCGGTGGCAATCGGCTGTTCGTCGACAGCCTGCTCTATTTCCAGCAGCGCGTGAACCTCAGTATCCGCGGGCAGAGCCGCGATCAACTCGGCAACAGCGGGCAACGCCGATTCGTCGCCGATGAACAGTTGCCATCGCGCACCCGACAGCAACACCTTGCCACGAGGGCCGAATATCTCGATCTTGTCGCCAGGCCGTGCTGTCGTACCCCAGGTCGAACCAGCGCCGTGCCCATGCACGACGACGTCCAGATCGAAGGCGGAGTTGACCCGATCGAGATGGCGGATCGTATAGCGGCGGCGGACGCCGTCGCCGTGCTCATCAGTCAAATGCACGACGACGTCTTGACCAGGCAGCGGCTCGAAATCGACCAAGCCCGGGCCACCCACGGTCACCCGTCTGATCCGTGGACCGATGTCAGCGACAGCAAGCACCTCAAGATGATGAGTGCTCGCAACGGGAAGGCCGGTCGGCGTAGGTATGGCATTCATTACGGCCATGATCTCAGGGATCTCAGACCAAATGATCGGCCGCCCTCAATCGGCCGCCCGCACCGGTGAGCGAACGCTGGACTCCAGCGCCTCACAATGCCACACCGCTAGCGATCGCTGGAGCTGGTTAACCCGAGTCGCGAGAATGGCCGGCGTGGTCGGATCGAGCGAGAACAACAAGCGCCCCAGCCGCAGACATGCCGTCTTGGTCGCGGCAAGCGCGTCATATCCCCTACCAAACGGCAGCCACGTGTCGACCTCACGACCGCCGCTTTCGCTATAGGTATCGGCGGTCAACGCGTTCAACGCGTCGTCCGCCTCGGCGAACGTATGCTCGATCAACATGGCCGTCAGATGCGAGCCAGCCGAAGTAGCGGTCGTGCAAGCGCGCAACAACTCAGCCACCCGCCACCAGACCGCGCTCGAAATCCGCTCGTCCGGATCTTTGAGCTGGATCACCTGAGCGATCACCGCGTCGGCCATCACCGTGGCATTCTCGACGTGGACGTCGCGGAAGAGATCGGCAGCGTCGGCTGCGGTCGCCTCGGTCTGGACGTCGTGAAGATCGGCGGTCATCGGGTCTCCTTCGGGTTGCCGGAAATACCAATCTCGGCTACCTGACTGGGCATTCGCTGCGCCTGCGCTGATAGTTAACTGGCAGCCGAAAAAAGCGAGGCGTACCCGTGACGGGTACGCCTCGCTTGTGGATACGGGTAGATCAGTGGCGATGCGGATTCCAACCGTTACCGCCGCCATAGCCACTGGTAAATGGCTCGAAGATGTGACTGAACTCCCAGGTCGTCTGAGCGATACCGGAGCAGTCGTCGCCACCGAAGGTGCCGATTGTGCAATCCGCGGCAGTCTGCTGGTCACGCTCAACAGCCCAGAACGACACCTCAGCGAGGTTCTTCGACTTTGCCCACGCCTCGATGTTCTTGGCATCGGCGATCGTGGTGGTCTCGAACGGCGCCGCTTCGCCACCTGATCCGTAGTCGTCCTTGCCCGGCATCTCGGTAACGCCGACCATCTTCCACAAATCGCTGGTCGACTTGTGCGGGTAAAGCTTGTGCAGCGAAACGATCAAGTGGCCGGCCGCAGTCTCGGAGTCGGCGCCCATCTCATGGGTCGCGCCATCGTAATAATCGAACGTCATGATGTTGACGATGTCGATCCGCGCGCCATTGGTGACCGCGTTCTGCAATACGTAGTAACCGGTGGAGTCAAGACCACTGACGTTGGTCGGAATGGTGTAAACGAACTGCACGGTGCGGTGATTCTTCGCTGCCCAGTCTTCGACCTGCTTGATCGCCTTGTTGCGTCGGTCAATGCCGGCGAGGTCGGTCAGCGAATTGTCTTCGACGTCCATATCGAGGCGAGTCACGTTGTAGGTCGTGACGACCTTCTCGTAAGCAGCCGCGATCTTGTCGACGCTCGTGCAGCTATCGGCGATCTCGGTAGCGGTGTCGTCAGCACTGTAACCGCCGAACGACGGAATGACGTCGCCGCCGTGGGCCCGAATCTTGGCGATATCGGCACCATAAGTCGACTGCGCGACCGGCGCGGTGCCATTCCAGCTGATATCGCACGAGCCGGGAATCGGATTGCCGGCCGAATCGCTCGGGGTCTGCAAGAAAGCCAGCGTCAAGTACTTCGCCCCTGAAGCCTGCGAAAGTGTGGCTGGATTATCTGCCGTATAAGCCTCGAAGTACGGCGCGAATATATGCGCCGGCAGCGTTTTACCGTGGTCGCCATTGTTACCACCAGGGCAGGCAGCGGCGGTAAGAGTTCCGGCGACGGTAAGCATCGCCGCAGACACCGCGATGGTACTGAGCACACGAGAACGGAACATCGAGCCAACTTTCTCCGAATTTGCTGTGCTCGTGAGCAAGCGTCCATCTGAGCCAGTCCGCAGACTCGCGACCGGATGGACAGGGCAAAACTGACCCACTCGGGACAAGCACAGTAAGCAAGTCTTACAACGACATGGACGACGTTAAGTTCGGCTCATCGGCACTGTCAAGCTCCGGGCAGGTCAGCCACTGCCCGTTGCAATAGTTGATGCTCGACATTGGACTGTGACAGGCCATGCATAACCCGACCGGCAATGGCTGGTGGAAACATCTGGTCGATGTCTCGCTGGTACATAGCGCCGTCCCCAGGCATCTTCCACGACGTCACCCGCAGCTTCGGGCCGCTTCCTTGGACATGCAGCAGTACTGGAGCTGAAACGCCCGTTCCCTGCTCGACGTTGGACTTGGTGCCATAGAACTCCTGGCACGTCGTCCATACGTAGACCGCGGCAGCGACGGCCGATTGACCGAGGATGTCGACCGCGCAGTAGACCCGTCCGCCGAAACTGGGGCCGCCTAAACCGTGGCCTAACCAGCCTGAGTCAGACTCAAAGAAATGCCGCAAGACGCCTGCTTCGGTGCTCAGGTCAGCAGCTGGCGGCGCGGGCGTGGGCGGCGCGGAAAAAATACTATGTCCAGGCGGCAGCGTTGCTGCCGACGTCGGCGGCACCGCGATGCTCGATGCCGGGAATGGTGCCTGGCGGGTAGCACTAACGCTTGCGCACCCGGCAACCAACATCAGCAAGCTGACCATGCCCGCAACCCGAAATGCCATCGTTCCCCACTTCGCTGACCGTTGTCGACGGCATCCAATGAACGAGCGAGCCCAAACGCTACCGCGGGGTCAAACCGAACAAGCAACCGAAATCTGACGTCGGACGTCGTTACAGTGGCGCGAATCGCGGCGGGCGATACGGCGACTCTTGGGGGGTGGGTTAGATGATTGCTCACCGATGGCGGGCGGCATCGTTCGGCATGTTAATAGTCGCGGCAACAGGCTGCGCGGGATCTTCACCGTCAGCAAACACCTCAGGATCAACGCCTACCGGCGTGGTGCTGGCGTTAGATGACTCCCAGCATTTTCGGATCGAAGACCTCGCGACTGGCGCGATTTTGCACACGCTCACCATCGCCGCGATCCCCGGTGGGCCATCGATAATCGCATCCGCGCCCGGCGGATGGATCGTCACCTATACCCCTGAGAGCGCACCCGCGTGGAACCAGGCCTCATCGCGGCTCGCCCTGGTGAGGCCCGGTGGCACTGTGACAGCGTTCGGCCCGACGTTTTCCGCTCCATCGCCGGTGAGCGGCATCGCGGTCAGCCCAGACGACTCTCGGGTCGCGATCGCGCTGATGTCGGACAGCACAGCCAGCCCGCTTGCCTCGATCATGACGTTGCCGACCCCCGGGCACACAGCCCCAAGCCGAAAATGGCCTGTCGACAATCCCGACGTCAACGAGCTGACCAGCTTGTCGTGGGCTCCAGACGGGCACCACCTCAGCTATATCGCCGGCAGCCAGACCGGTGACGGAATCAGCAACGATCCAGCGACGCTCGACACTGCAAGCGACGCAACATCAGCGCCAACCACTTCTGCCTGGCGCACGCTGAAGGGTTCCTGTGCACCTAACAGCGCCGGGTGGCTCGGTACAACCGGTCGGTTCGCGACCATTGTCGACTGCAAACCCAGCGACAGCTTTCGCTATGTCGATGCTGTAACCGGCGCGCCCACCGGGCCGCCGATAACGCTGCCAAACCACGGCTGCCTCACCTCGACCATCCACCCTTCCGCCGACGGCACCCGCGCCTTGATCAGCCAATGCGACCGAGTCGATCTGCTCGCTAACGGCACGATCACAGAACTCGACTCCCACCTCACCGACGCCGCCTGGGCCGGCTGAGAACAGCGATTCGATAAGGATTGCCCGCCCGTAACGCTACTATCCACGGGTGTTACGAAGATGGCCACTAGCCGCCGCCACAATCTCAATGTATGTCGGCGGATACGGCGGCTTACTATGGCGTACTGACTCTGTGAGCACTCCGGATTGCAAACTCGCCCATCAGTTGGGCCAACAGTTTTTGCCCTATGTATATGACCAGTGCCAACACACACGCCATGGCATCACCACCGCCATAATCCTCACCGTTGCTGGACTAGCTGGCCTCGCGATAAGCCTGATACCAGCAAAGCATCAACTGCTACAACTTCGAGCCCGTAGTGCCGGGCGGTTACCTCCCGATGGTTGGATGCGCATACCGGCCGGCTGGCGACCAGCTGACAAGCGCTTCATGCCCGTACCTCCTGGATGGCCGCAACCATCACCCGAGTGGATTCCGCCGGCGGAATGGACACCGCACCCGACCTGGCCTTCGCCACCACCCGGTTGGCCGCGACCAGATCGGCCGTCACGAGCCCAAGTCTTGCGCATCCGCACAGCTACGAACGGTGTCTCACTGATCGGTCTTGTACTTTTCGGGCTAGAGATAACCTTCCCCGCTCAGGGTGTGGGCTTTCCGTCGTTCTTTCTGCTGGTTCTGGTGTTGGTCACCGCGAAAATAATCAATGATATCTGGCTATTCATTCGGCTACGCCTCATGTTGCCTCGACCAGACATCACAGCACTTAGCGTCGCCGGTTGGGCATTTATTTACGCAACTTTCGGAGGCGCCCACTGGGCACGTCTTACAGCTTTCGGTCTCGCGATAATCGCCACGCTGTTACTGGTCTCCCTCCGCTCACAGCGTGTCTGGTTGGCGACCAAATTTCCGAAAGTGCCGCGTCCTCAGCACGTAGTCGCCAATCCTTTGACGACTGATCTGATCAGTGGAGAGTAGGCAGTTGGCCGCGATACTGCCACCGCGCCGTCGTCCGTTATTGAGGATGAATCGGCACTGCACCGCGCTGGTTCTGACTGGCTTGTCAATGCTAGGGCTCGCGAGTTGCGCATCCACGACGAAGTCACCCAATGCCGCACGAAGCACCTCCGCCAAGAGTGCAAACTTCTTTCCCCCGTGCAATATTGGCAAGAAGAAAGTTACCTTCACCGAATTCTTACCGACTAAAGCTTCCCTGACTATGAGAGTAGCCTTTGCTTCGCACGCGGCGGGAAAGATTCCGAGTGCACCGAAACCCAAGAATGGCGAATATGAGGTTGTTTCAGTCGACATTCACGATCTCTCGGGTTCATACGCGTACGGTCCAAATCAGTTCACTTTCCGGGCTCGCAGTGGAGTAACCTACTCGCCTGCGAGCGGGAACGGATACGTGTCCGGATATGGACCAGCTCTCAGAAGCGGAACTGTCAATAAGGGCCAGGAAGCCAGCGGCGTATTGACGTTCGATGTACCCAAGGGCGGCGGGGGCCTCTTGCTTATGTTCACACCAGACAACGAGTCTTGCGACTGGGTCACCGGAAGTTGAGGTCTACCTCAGCATCCGGAAATTACGAAGCCGTCGGCTGTATCGGGTCAGTTGGCCAGCCGGTCGAGTAGCTCCTTATCGCGCGCGAGCAACGTGCGCGCACGGGTCGTGAAGTCGCTGTCGGCACGTACTCGTTCGATTTCCGCTGTCAGAGATTCGACGATAAGCGCATTCACGCTGATGCCACGGACCCTGGCTACGACCTCTGCTTCATCGGCGAGATTCTCAGGTAGCCGTACAGTCGTCTGCCTAGTCATGACATCACGGTAGCACGAAATCACATCAGCGGACCGAGCTACTCCACCCTTGTTCAAAACTGCGATTCGGGCTATTCGCCCGGTTTCATATCTTAGATATCGGGCAAATTGATCTCCATCAGGCGAAACATAGAGAGATCGCCTATACGGCTGAATTTGGGGTCGTCCCGATGCGCAACTGAGGACTCCCATGGTGGCAAGTCTCGAAGTAGGTCGTAGCGTCCGGTTACCTCGGTTCGGCCGGGCAGCGGCTGCTCTCAGCATCGTCGTCGCGTCACTGGGATTGACGGTCATAGGATCTGCCGGCGCGGCCTGGGCCACCCCACCCGTGCCATCTCCGGCGACCATCGCGTGCCCTACCTCGACGGCGTTCCTGAGCCAAGGCAGCCCTACCCAGCTCTACTCCGAGAGCTTCGGCTCCGGCGCGATTACTTTCACTGCGGTCGGATCGACGACCGCTGGCCTGTCCTACAACGCGATCAGCCTCGACCCATTAAACGGCTACCTATACGGCATCGAGACTTCGCCGACCAGCCATGACTTGTTGCGAATCAACCCAACGACGGGCGTGGTTCAAGACCTCGGCGCCACATCACCAGCCCTGAGCGGAAGTACGCAAGTGGCCGGCTCGTTCGACTCAGCCGGCAACTTCTATGTCTCCTCGAATTCTGGAACCACGCTGTACGACGTGGACGTCGTAGCCGGCACATCCTCGATAATTACCTTGAGCGGTTCGGCTAGTTTGGCCGACTACACCTACGTCGGTGGTTATCTGTATGGCCTCAACAGTTCCGCGGCTCCGGTCCGCATCGACCCGACTACGGGCACGGTTACTACTTTCTCGGCACTCGCGGGCGTAATCACCGGCACATTCGGCGCGGCGTTCACCCTCGGCAATGGTGACGTCGACTTCGGGAACAACAGCGGCGGCGTGACCGAAGTCAGCATCGACAATCCCGGTGGCGTATCGCCAACATTCACCGTCGTGTCTTCGGTCACAACCCCGTCGGCGTCTACCAACGACGGCGCCGCGTGTGTCTCTGCGGCGACTCACCTGTCTGTCTCGGCGTCAGCACCGGCGACGGTCACACCCGGCGGAACGGCAACGTGGACACTGACTGTGACCAATGCCGGCCCGGCAGACTCTTCTGGGTTCTCACTCTCGGACACCCTCCCGGCCGGCTATACCGCGAGCACGCTGCCGACCGGATGTTCAGCGTCCGGGCTGATTGTGACGTGTACCAGCGGTGCTCTCGCCAATAGCGGCACCAAGGTGATCGCCATCTCGGCCACCGCGCCCGGCAGTGCCGGCTGTGCCAACAACTCCGCCACTATTGAAGGCAACGAAGCCGACGCCGACCCGTCTAACAGCGACAGCACGACGACGGCCAGCATTTGCGTGACCGGAAGCAATCCGCAGACCATCACCTTCCCGCAGCCAGCCGATATCGGGCTCTCCAGCGGGACGGCGACGCTGACAGCAACCTCCGATTCAAGCCTGACTGTCACATATACGAGCACCACAACATCGGTGTGCACAGTCTCAGGAAGCACAGTCACGCTGCTGACCGCCGGCACCTGCACTATTGACGGCGACCAAGCCGGCGACTCCACCTACGCGCCGGCCACGAGGGTGGCCCGCTCATTCGCCGTGACGGGAATTCCGCAGACTGTCACGTTCGGCCAACCATCGGACGTCAACCTGGCCGCTGGCACCGCGACCCTTTCGGCAACCTCTGACTCAGGGCTGACCGTCACGTACACCAGCACCACGACGTCGGTATGCACTGTGTCTAGCAGCACAGTCACCTTGCTGACTCCCGGCACTTGCACAATAGAAGCCGACCAAGCCGGCAACGGAACTTACGCGGCCGCATCGACCCTCACGCATTCATTCGCGGTCACCCCTATCGCACAGGCGATTACCTTTACTCAGCCAGTCGATACTGATGTTTCCGCTGGCCCGGTCGCCTTAACCGCAACCTCCGACTCTGGATTGACGGTTACTTTCACCAGCAGTACAACGTCTGTCTGCACTGTGTCTGGTAGCAGTGTCACGTTATTAACCACCGGCATTTGTTCCATTGACGGCGACCAAGCTGGTGACGCAACCCGCGCCGCCGCTCCGACCATTACTCGGTCATTCAATGTGACCGGTGGTAGCAGTAGCAGCGTCGCGCAAACCATTGCCTTTACCCAACCCGCCGATACCGACGTCGCGGCAGGGACGGTCACACTAGCTGCGACGTCTGATTCCGGCTTGACCGTTACCTACACCAGCGGCACGTTGGCAGTCTGCACAGTTTCCGGCAGCACCGTCACGCTACTGACAAGTGGCACCTGCACTATCGACGCCGACCAAGCCGGCAACGGCACCTACGCGGCTGCCTCGACCGTCAGTCATTCATTCGCGGTAGCGGGAACTCCACAGGTCGTTACCTTCACCCAGCCCGCCGATATCAATATTTCCGCCGGCACAATTACTCTGACCGCGACCGCCGACTCCAGCCTGACCGTCACCTACACCAGCGAAACGACATTGGTCTGCACAGTTTCCGGCAGCACTGTCACGCTGTTGACCGTCGGCACCTGCACTATCGAAGCCGACCAAGCCGGCAACTCTTCCTTTGCCTCTGCCCCCACCGTGAGCCGGTCTTTCAACGTGACCAGTGGCGGTGGCGGCGGTATCAGCAATGTCGCGCAGGTCATTACCTTTACTCAGCCCGCTGGCGCCGACATCTCAGTAGGGACAGTCACTTTGGCGGCGACCGCCAGCTCTGGTCTACCCGTTACCTACACCAGTAGTACCACGTCGGTGTGCACAGTTTCCGGCAATACCGTGACGTTGCTGACGCTCGGCACTTGCACGATCAACGCCAACCAAGCCGGTAATTCCACCTATGCGGCCGCCCCAGCCGTCAGCCAATCCTTCTCGGTAGCCAATGGCTCCGCTATTACGGTCGACCGTATCGGCGGATCCGATCGGGACGCGACGGCGGCTCAGTTGGCCACGGTCATGTATCCCACCGCAGGTTCAGCCGGCGTGGTGGTGTTGGCCCGTGACGACCTGTATGCCGACGGACTTACCGGCTCGCCGCTAGCGAACGCGCTGGGCGGCCCGCTATTGCTGACCACGACAGCGACTTTGTCTACCCAAACCAAAGCTGCCATCCAACACGCCTTACCGGCCGGCGGCCTGGTGATCTGCCTCGGCGGCGACAACGCTATTAGCCCCGATGTGCTCACCCAACTTCAAGGCCTGGGCTATCACGTCGAACGGATCGGCGGAGCCGACCGATACGCCACCGCCACTCTCATCGCTAACAAAATCGCTGCCGATACCCAGGTAACTCAGGTATATCTAGCTACCGGGTTGAATTTCGCCGACGCGCTCCCAGCGGCAGATGCGGCGGGCCTTAACCACGGCGTTGTCTTGCTTACCGCGAATACAACAATGCCTGGGGTAACAACGAGCTGGGTGAATGGTCACCATGGTTTGACGACAACCGCTATCGGTGGCTCAGCCGCTGCCGCTGATCCGACCTCCGCATCGATCGTCGGCAGCGACCGATACGCCACCGCGGCCCAAGTTGCCAGCTCGGTCGCGCCTACCGCGACGGGCATCGTCGTCGCGACTGGCATTGACTTTCCCGATGGTCTCGCCGGTGCCGCTTATGCCGTTCACAACGGTTGGTCATTACTTCTCCTCAACCCGCAAGCCAGCGATCTCGACACCACCCAATCCAGTTACCTGCATACCGCGAGCCCCACCGTTACATCAGTAACAGCAATCGGCGGGACGACGGCACTGCCGACGTCCGCGACCGGACTCGTTACAGATGGCCTGCATTAACCAGATGATCTGATCAAGCCCGCTCGGCATACCGACGATGCCACGAACCGACTTACAGCAATCTCCGTCGCCAGCGCACCCAGCCGCGTATCATCAACATGATAGGTTAGCCTTTCCTTACTTGGAGAGGAGGTGCGCATGGTTGCGACGTTGGTGATCTTCCTGCGGGAAGGCGTCGAGGCGAGCATGATCGTCGCGATTCTGCTCGCGTATCTGAACCGCTCCGGGCAACGGCAGTACTTCCGTGACGTCTGGCTTGGTGTCGCCGCAGCGCTCGTACTCGCCGGCGGTGGCGGCGTACTGGCCTACGAAACGATCAAGTCTTACGACGGTTCTCGCGCGCAGACGATCTTCGAAACGGTCACCTACTTAGTGGCTGCCGCAGTGTTGACATACATGACGTTCTGGATGCGCAACCACGCTCGCGACTTGTCTGGCGAACTCCGGGCTCGCGCCAATGCCGCGATCATGACCAAGCGGGCCCGTACCGGAATCGCGGTACTCGCCTTCCAAGCAGTCGGGCGCGAGGGTCTTGAAACGGTGGTCTTCACCCTCGCGATTGCGTTCTCCACGAGCCGAGAAAATGCACTATCGGGCGCTGTCATCGGTCTAGCGATCGCGCTGATTATTGCCTTCATCATTTACAAGCTCGGCCATCGGCTGAACATGGGCCGATTCTTTTCCATTGTCGGCGCTTTGCTGATGGTCTTCGCGGCCGGTTTGTTAGTGGATGCAGTCGAGAACCTGCAGGAACTGGGCTGGCTGCCTTTCGGAACCAACGTCCTCTGGCACACCACGAGAATCCTCAGTGAAGACGGCACCTGGGGCGATATCGCGCACAGTTTCCTCGGCTATGCCGATCAGCCAACGATTCTGCAGGTCATTACCTACGTCGCCTACGTAACGGCGGCGCTGCTGATGTTCTTCAAAGTACATACCAAGATGCGTCGTCCACTAACAGATCGCGAAGGCAGTCGCGTCAGCTGAATCTCGTGGGCAAGGTCGACGACGAGCGCCACCTATTCGTGTTCGCCGAACTCAGCTACATCGTCGGCAATATCTTCCGCGAGAAGGTCCATCAAAAGGGCGTCGTGCCAATGGCCGTCATTACCTCGCTCGCTAGCGCGACGGATTCCGATCGGACGAAAACCCACCTTCGAATAGCAGCGGATCGCGGCAATATTGTCGGCTGCTGGATCGATCTCGATCCGATGGTGGCCGTGCGCGCGGACCAAATGAATGACCAGAGTTCGTACCGCGTCGGCCCCAACCCCGCGCCCATGCACGGCCGGATCTAGATAAATGTCGATCGTCGCGTGCCGGTAGTCGGGCTCCTCTTCGGCTGACCACTGGATCCAGCCCACCACGCGATCATCGAGCTCGATGACGTACGGCGTTGCACCAGGTTCCGCGAAATCTTCTTCAACGGCGGCGACCATGTCATCGCCACCGCGCCAACGCGCGTACACCTGCGGCGTTCGCCGGATCCTGACAAGTGCGGGCACATCCGCGAGCTCGGCGGGCCGCAGTCGAACTGTGGCACCGGAAAGAATCGTCACCAGTCAATCGTAAGCGCGGCCACAATCCGAAGGCATAACGACACCGAGTGCATCCGAACAGTCGGCCGCCGACGGCCCCGAAGGCGGTCCTTCGGCGACGGCGTCCACTCCGAGTGAGCTGCCACCACTGGTGCCCCCGGGGAACTGCGGGCTAATCACAGTTGGGTCGCCACCCAGCGGAAGGGCCCTAACGGCCGGCGGTGGTGGCCAACCCGCAGGTGGCACCCCACACCTGACTCGGCTCCCTATTTCCCACATCGCACATCATCTCCTGGATGCGCTCCGGGTTATCCCAATATCGGACTCTCGGACTCACGGCCGTGCAACTCACAGCAGACCAGCGCGAAATCACTGTCTCCGTGCGTCGGTGTGCGCCATCCTGGTTCGATGACGGTTATCGAGCTCGTCGTTGGTGGAGACACCTTTTCATTGGAATTCTTCGACGCGCTCGCTCAGGCAAGCCCAGCCGAACTGGCCGCGATCGTTGGCCTTGCCTTTCACGACGCCGTCACTGTTCGCCAGTCAGCTGTGCTCGTGCTGCCACACATCTTGGCCGCCGACTCCGCTTCGCCGGGAGCCATCGAAGCGATGATGACGCTAACCCGCGACCCAGACACCCAGGTTCGTGACTACGCCTGCTTCGGGCTGGGACAGCAATGCCGCGAAATCGACACGCCTGCCATTCGCGAAGCACTAGCCGCGCGACTAGACGACACCGACGATGACACCCGTTGTGAAGCATTGCTTGGCTTGGCCTACCGGCAAGACGCCCGAGCACTGCCGCGCGTGCATGCCGCCTTGTCGCGCCCAGACGGCAGCGTTTGGATGCTTGAACTCCGCGCGGCCGGGGCATTAGGCGATCCCCAACTGCACCCACTCGTCGCCCAGCATCTGGACGGATGGGACGAGCCAGAAACAAACACCATCGATGCCGTTTACCGGCTGACCGATCCTGCCGGCATAGGCGACGACGTGCTGGGCGGTGTCGCCGATCTCTATCGAAGGCGTGCCCACGGGCAGTCCGAAGGCGATGCCCTTCGCTGGTGGACACTAATGAATGCCATGCTCGACATCGCACCACATCAGGCAAAGGAATTTCTTCACGCAACCGCCGTGCTGCTTAGCGATGACCCGATCGCTTACAGGAAGCTCCTTGAGGAGTCGGCTCTCGCAACTTTCGCGGCCTCAGATTGATTGAGTAAAACAGTCGGCCGATGTCCACTTCGGCATGACCCGGGGCTACTAGCGGTAGGGAAGGCGAACATAGTCGCTGGCTGACAGCCCCAGTTTGAGGATGGTCTTTCGGCTCGACATCGCCCTCGTTAGATTGACGATATGCCTGATACGCAACGTGAAACGGTCCCCCGCAACGACGACGGCGAGTTAGATACTGCGATGGCGTTCCTACAGTTCGCGCGTCATTGCCTGATCAAAAAGACCGAAGGACTCAACGATGAGCAGTTGCGTCGGGTTCTCGTAGACAGCGGCACCTCGCTGCTCGGGCTGATTCAACACTGCACGGTCGCGGAGCGGTCCTGGTTCGGCTACCACCTGCTTGGCGGCGCCGACGTGTTCCAGGATCATCGCGACGCCATCAGCGAAAGCGATGCCGCGATCCAAAGCGTCGGTGATCCCGCGGCACTGACCGCGCGACCAATCGATGGCACACCGCTCAGCCTTCGGTGGGTACTCGCGCACATGACAAGCGAAACCGCACGCCACGCCGGCCACGCCGATATTCTCCGAGAACATATCGACAACGTCACCGGCCGCTAATCGCCGATGAGCTGCTCGCGCAGAATATCCGCGTGTCCGCAGTGCTGGGCGAGCTCGCGCAACATATGCAGATAGACCCAGCGCAGCGGAAGCGGGCCCCATCGGTTGCCATGAAGCACGTCGTCTAACCCTAGAGATGACGTCGCGCGTCGTGATGACTCGCAAGCCTCACGATGTGCGCGCTGAACGCTGGCGATGGTGTCGTCGTCATCGAGAATGAATGACTCGTGTGGCGTCGCGGGAATGCCGATATCGGCGCGCGACCGGCAGGTAATTGCCTCGTCGAACCAGACCTTCTCGACGAACGTCGTGTGTTTTAGCAGACCCAGCAGCGTGGTCTGGGACGGCACCAACGATCGGCGAACCTGTTCCTCGGTCAGACCGTCCAGGCAAGTATTGAGCGCACCGCGATGCTCGTCGAGGAACACCTCGAACTGGGCCCGAAGCGGCTGATCGAAGACGTCCTCCGAGACGGTCGCTGGAAGGGGAGCCATGTGTGAAGCATTCCAAAACCGCAGCCCAAGAGCAACATGCTTTACGTCGGCCCCGCAAGCCGTCGAACCTTCATGGCTCAGCTCCCTGCATGGCTTTTCGGCATGACCACGAGGTCAATGCAGCATGGGTGGTAGTTCAGTCGGCGGTGTCGATGGCACGTGAGGTCATGCGTTGGACTGCGTTCTCGAGTTCGGGAAGGTCGTGGTCGATGGTGGCGGCGAGAATCGCGTGTGAGGTATCGAAGTAGCGGTGCGCGAGCCAGTCGCGCATCGCGGCGATCTGGCTCCACGGGATACCCGGCTCACTGGCGAGCAGGCCATCACTCAGGCTTTTGACGGCTTCGCCGATCTCGATGAGCCGTACCCGCACGGCGTCGAAAATGAGGCCATCGGAGAGATCACCGCGTTGTAGATGCGCGCGTATAGCGTCGATCGCGTTAGTGATATCGGCGAGGCGTTGGCCGTCGTAGCGGGTCACAGCGAGACCAGGTCAGCAAGCACGTTTCGGCGTACTTCTGCTTTGAGATCGACTGCGGGAACAAGATCGACGCGTGCACCCAGCAGTATTTGGAGCTCTTCCGCGACGCGGCCCAACTCGAACAAGCCAATACCCTCGGGCAGCGTGACCAACAAGTCAATGTCGCTATCGGGTCGGTCATCGCCGCGCGCAACGCTGCCGAACACTCCGGTGATGCGCACACCGCGAGCCGCAGCAATGCCCAACAGTGCGGCCTTGTGTCGACGTACCTGCTGACCTAAAGGTCCAGCTAGTTGACCACGAGATGCACTAGTTCTCCGCACCCGGACGTCGAGATGGTTGCCAGTCGCGTGGATCAATGCGGCCAAGGTGGATAACGCGGGCTGTCGATGCCCAGACTCATAGACGCTGATGACACTTTGGGTAACACCCGCCCGAGCGGCCAACTCCGCTTGGGACAAACCTGCGGCCGTTCGTGCGGAACGCAGCAAGGTCGCCGCTGAAGGAGCCAGAGTAGACACAATCTCATGATAGCGGATCGTGCATAACCAACTAACCTACTTTGGCATACCGCCGGAGCAACCGCTCGCCAATCGGATACGTCGGCGCTACATCTCTTCCCCCTCACTACGGAAATCGACGAGCTGCGCTGCCGATGAAACCCGTGTGCGGACGACGGTCACCATCACCGTGCGCAATGATGGTCAAATGACGGAACATAACGTCCTCGGTGGCGAGCTAGAACTGTGCAGCACAGACCCGCTAACCGGATTTTATCGTGACGGGTGCTGCGGTACAGGTCCGGAGGACCTGGGGAGCCACACCATCTGCGCGGTGGTCACGGCGGAGTTTCTTGACCACCAACGCAGCATCGGTAACGACCTGTCGACGCCGTTACCGCAATACGGCTTCGCGGGACTTGTGCCGGGAGACCGCTGGTGTGTGACTGCGGTGAACTGGGCGCGCGCATATAACGACGGCGTCGCCGCGCCAGTGGTTCTGGCCTCAACCAATGAGGCGGTACTCAACGTCGTACCGTTGAACGTGCTTCAGAAACTCGCCGTTGATGTGCCCGCTAATCCAAGTTCACTGGAGCAGTAACCCCAAGCCCTGCAACAAATCATCGTGTGGCACTCCCCCGCGTGCGGGATGATGAATCAATGAGCACCAACGATTCATTCACCGGCTTCGCACATCACCCCGTAGAGGTGGTTGCTGAGTGGCGGTCGAAGACCGTCGCCACCCGAACGCCCGAGGTCGGGTGGCACGAACAATGGCAGTTGGATTTCCGGTTCGAGTGCACGTCAAGTCCAATCCTGCTCGCACTGATAGTGCAGCTACACAATGGCGGCACCTACGACAGACTGCACCGGTCCAATGCCGATCACGCGCCTTCGCTGCGCCTGTCGTTCGCTCCCCGTGACTGGTTCGAGTCGGACGTCGTCGACATAACGTTGTCTCAATCTGGGCAAGGCGGGTCCGCCCTTGCGAGCACGCAGGTGCGAGATCGCCAGCTGAAATCAGATCCTCGCGATGTAGTAAATGTGCCAGTCGCAGCCTCGGCTACGACCCAGACCGGCGGCGTTTGTCACTTAGCAGCGGTGCCGTCGCTCGGCTTCACGGCGAAGGTGGTGGTTCTCGCCAAGAGTGACACCGAGAATGCGCGAGCAAGGTGGCGAGTACGCAATAACTTTGCTGAGGGGCTGCCTGAGCTGTATGGGTTTTTACTTCAAGGGCGACTATCCGGCGACCTGCCTGTCGTCACCTGAAACCATGCCGCCCTACACCAGACCACGACGACAACAACGATTCTCGGCAAAGAATGCATTGGTCAGTGACTATCTGGCCTGAGCCAATGAGCCAGGCGTTGTTCGTTAGCAGGTGAGAGTGCCACGTTCTAGGTAAACGCCAGCTAGGGCGCGTGCCAATGGCGCTGATTGTCGCGCCTGAGTTTCAATCGCGCCGATGAGCGCGTCCCCATGGTCGTGCAGCAAACCTTCTAGCGGGCCAGCTCCAACGCAGGCCAGATCGAGTTCATCGGTGGCAACCTCCACCAGCCCAACGATGAGCGCAAGCGCCCCAAGGCCTCCATGATCGCCGCTACGCCATCACAAAACATTGCGTCAATGACATCGCGAGCGCGAAATTCCGGGTCGGCGCTCCACTGAGGGAGTACAAGTAATCGACAACACCGGCAGGGACGCTTACATCTGCGCATGAGAGTGTTGAGCAGTGCGGATTTCTACCTACGCCGAGCGGACGGCAAAGCACCGCAGCGTCGCCATTCTGTGCGAGGTCGGGGTCGTCGTAGCCCTGTTCTTGACACTGCCTCTTCTCTTCGGCGCGACCTTCCAACTTCGGTACGGACGCCTCTTTCTCGGGCCACTCGTACTGGGGACATGCTGGCTCGACCATCGAGCGCGACAACGAGCAGCAAAATCGGACTAAGCTTCTCGGAAAGCTTCGGCGCCCCATCCTGTATTCGAAAAGACCGCTCACGATGTATTTCAGGCCATCAGGTCACGGGAACGCGGCGGCGAGATCATCAGCGGCTTGCCCAACCAGTCGAAGCTTCGTAGTCGCGCCGGAAGCCATAGACAGTTCGCACGTTCGCCAGCCGATACCAATAGTTGCCGTCGTCACGCGAATGATCGCCTCGCGTGGGACCTGCCCGAGCCACGAATAGCTTCCTCGACGATCCCTCGACCAGAACAGCAACCGTTGATTTGTGAGAACCATGAGCGAAATTGGTGTCAGGGAGACTCCCAGGACCTCCCCGATCACCTTCGCGGACCGCCACTTTTGGCGCTTGTGCCAGATAATGAGAAGGGGTAACACGGATGCGAAGACTGAAACATCGGCGTCGTCCAGGCGGGGCACAGCCACGGAACTGTGAAATATCGGGCGCTCATCTGGTCTAAGTTCCGCTCGCACCAGGGCGGAGAACGTAGCTGGCATCTGACAATGATGCCACCTCGCAACGTTGGTGCCCCGTCATGGTATTTCCGGATGGCTCGAAGGGAAATTGCGTCGGTCAGGTGGCCCAGTGCAGTGTCTGGCCATGGGTTTCGGCGTAGGCGACTGGGTCACCGTCCAGCGCTAGAAGATTCAGAAACTTCGTCGGGTCTGGTGACTTCGGCACCGAGGTACCAAAAGACAGGACTGACGGTCCTTCATTGGAAATCCAATGACCACGGAGCTGGCTGACTGTCTCGACGAATCTGCGGCGCTCATCGTGCTGGAGATAGAACATCACCGCAGTATGAAAGATGACCAGTGTGACGCCGGCCGGGGCGTCGCCGGCCAAAACAACGAGTGCCGCGTTAAGGTCTCCGCTGACTAACTGCGGTGGGTTTTGCCGGACGATGCCGATCGCGGCATCGAGGCGCTGGAGACGATGGTTCTGCCCAGGCCACACCAAGGTTCGTAGCCATCTCGTGTCATCGTCGGAATTCACATCAAGAGGGTTCAGGTCGATGCCAGCCCGCCACACTACTTCGGGTAGCCGCGACGGAAACGGCACTGATCCCGTGGTTGAGCAATTCAGTTCAACACTCGACCGGCCATCATGCGGGTCGAGGTAATCGCCATTGTTGTACCGGTAGCTGTACTTGTCAGGGTAAAGACACAGCCCAGCCGAGGCCCCCACTTCCAGCAACGCCAACGGCTGAGGTAGCGCGGCCAATAGCGGCAACAACGATGCACAACGACCTGGCTCGTTCGTCTGTGTCGTCCGCGTCAGTGTCTCCGCTCTGACCTCCTCCCAATGAGCCAAAAGCCAATCGCGAAACTCGTGAAACGGCCCAACTGGTGACCTCAGGAGACGGGCGGCCGCAAAGACGAGGTTCGGTTGCTGCTTAGCCGTAGGCATATCCGCGATCAGCCCAGCAAGAACCGGATCGGCCGCGACTCCCAGCGCCCAGTCCTTATAAACGGCCGAGTTACCCTCCGCCTCTTCATGCGCGAAACGCAGGTACACCTCTTTAACAGACATGGCCCCATCATCCCTGATCTCAAGCCCACTTCCCGTCGCGGTGCAACTAGCGGCACACGCGAACCCTGATTCCTGGCCCATCCGGCTTCTTGAGGTTACGGTCATGAGCACGATCGAACATCCGCACGCCAGCGAAGAGGCCCGGCGCATCGCAGAGGCAGGCACGATTCTGCTTGTTCAGATCGGCAGCGGAGTTCATGGCACCAGCATCAGTGGCCAAGACGATCGCGACGAGATGGGTGTATGTCTTGAGCCGGCGGCATTTATCACCGGACTTGCGCGAGTCAGCAGCCCGGACGGTCGATGGATCCGGTTCGAGCAGTACGAGATGCACACCGCATGGGCACGCTCCGGTGGTCTAGCCGAACGATCCGGTGCCGGTGACCTCGGCATCGTGATCTACAGCGCACGAAAATGGGCCAGTCTCGCGGCGTCCGGTAATCCGACCGTATTGCTGCCGCTGTGGGTACCTGACGACGAAGTCGTGACCGTTACGATGCCGGCCGCGAGCTTCGACACAACGCCGACCGATTCATCAGCAAGAACGTCGCGAAACGTTACCTGGGCTACCTTTCCAGCCAGAAACGAGCAATGACCAGTGCCGGCGGCGGACGCAATGCCCGACCCGCGCACGTCGGAGAACATGGCTACGACGTGAAGTTCGCCATGCACGCGCTACGTCTTGGACTACAGGGAATCGAGCTCCTTCGATATGGCCGCGTAACGCTGCCGATTCCCGAACCCAGCCTTTCCGAACTGCGTGCGGTTCGTTCCGACCAGCGACCACTCGACGAGGTTCTCGCTCGTCTCGCCGATCTCGAGAATCAGCTACAAACTCTTGGCCAAGCTAATGATTTACCCGAACAACCTGACTGGCATTGGATAAACGATTGGCTGCACCGGTCTTACACCGAGTACTGGTCGCGCGGCGCATCAACCTAGCGTCAAACTCTTTCCGCGTCATAGTCGCGGATCGACCGGTTCGGATTCGAGCGCGAGGACGGCGAAGACCGGCTCGTGGATACGCCACAATGGCTCGGCTCGCGCCGTCCGCTCAAGCGCTTCGATACCGAGGGCGTACTCGCGGGCAGCCAGTGAGCGTTTATGCCCCAGCTCTCGGCCGCGTAGCCGTTCGAGGTTCGCCGGCTCGGTGTAGTCGGGTCCATAGATGATTCGCAGATATTCGCGCCCGCGCACTTTGATACCGGGCTGCGCATAACCTCGATCGGTCTTCACCAGATTGGCCATCGGTTTGACGACCATGCCCTCACCGCCGGCTTCGGTCAGCGTTTCCCACCACGTGACGCCGGCGGCTACCGACTCCGGATTCGCTGTTTCGACTGTGATTCGTTTCGTCGTCCGGACAAGATCGGGAGCTACTTCGGCAAGCCGATCCGCCAATGCGAGATGCCAACCGTGATCGCGATCCATCCAGGTAGCGCCTTCGGTAGCAAGGAGCTGGAATGGCGCGATCTGTACGCCGTCAAGGCCATCGGTAGCCCAGACATATCGACGATAAGAATCGGTGAATGCCTCCGCATTGATCGTGCGGGCGCGGGTGCGTGCTAAGAGATCCTCGACATCGATCCCACGCGCGGCCACGGTTTCCAGCACCGAAACCGCTGCCGGCAAGGAAGCGCGCGCGGCAGCACCAACAGCGGCGTACTGATGACGAAGCAGGTCTTCGGCTTTAGCCGACCAGGGAAGCAGTTCGGCGTCAAGCAGGAGCCAGTTTGTTTCAAGTTCGTCCCATAGGCCAGCAGCTGAAATAGCGGCACGCAACCGACCGAGCAGCGACTCGGTAAGGTCGGGCGCGAAGAATGACCGCCCAGTGCGGGTATACACGGCACCGGTCATCGTGCGGGCCACATCGCCGGTCGCCCCGAACCGATCCCGTGCCACCTGCTCGTCGCGACAAATCAGCACGACGGCACGCGAGCCCATGTGTTTCTCTTCACACATGACCTGCGTGACGCCATCTTTGAGAAAAGCATCGAACGCGGCGGTCGGATATTCGAGCAGATCCCCCGCCGTCGCGGTCGCGCATGGAGCCATCGTTGGCGGCAGATACATCAGCCAGCGCGGTTCAAGCGCGAACCGACTCATCACTTCTAACGCCCCAGCGGCATTTTCTTCACGCACGGTTACCCGACCGGCGAGCCGGGTCTGCACACCTCGTTTGCCGAGCACATCGGTAATAGCCAGATCATCGGACGCGCGATAATCCGGGGAAGACGAGCCGGCGGCAGGCAGGAATGGCTTTATCGGCTCGTACCAAACCCTTTCAGCAGGCACCGAAACGATAAGCTTCTCCGGATAACGCATCGCGGTAAGCTTGCCGCCGAATACGCAGCCGGTATCGAGACACATGGTGTTATTGACCCAATGCGGCTCGGGCGTTGGGGTGTGCCCATACAGCACCATCGCGTGCCCGCGATAGTCATTGGCCCAGGGATACCGAACTGGCAGGCCGAACTCATCGGTCTCCCCGGTGGTGTCGCCGTACAACGCGAAGCTGCGCACCCGCCCAGAGGCTCGACCCTGATAGGCCTCTTTCAAGCCGGCATGGGCAATCACCAGGTTGCCGTCGTCAAGCATCAGATGTGAGATGAGCCCGTCGCAGAACTGAGCTACCTGGGTACGGAACTCCGCAGGCTCCTCGGCTAGCTGCGTCAACGTTTCCGCCAAGCCATGGCTTACTTGAACATTACGTCCACCCAGCGCGCGGACAAGTTTGTGTTCGTGGTTACCCGGAACGCATAAAGCGTGCCCGGCCGCAACCATGCCCATCACGAGTCGAAGCACGCCAGGAGTGTCGGGACCGCGATCGACAAGGTCACCGACGAACACAGCCTTCCGCGCGTCGGGCGGAATCGCGTCAACTGGCCGGCCATTATCGTCGCGAATCAGTTCGTAGCCCAGCTCGATAAGCAAGGATTCGAGTTCGGACCGACAGCCATGAATATCGCCGATAACATCGAATGGCCCATGCTCGTGGCGAAAATCGTTGAGGAGTTTCTCCCGCACGATAACCGCGTCAGTCGCTTCCTGTTCGGTGCGCAGCACATGGACCCTGCGAAAACCCTCCTTATGCAGGCTTTTCAGTGAACGTCGCAACTGGTCACGCTGACGTCGTACGACCGCGTCACCAAAAGTCCGATCGGCACGTGAAGTATTACGGTCCAGACACACTCGCTCCGGCAAGTCGAGGACGATCGCCACCGGCAACACGTCATGCTCACGAGCCAACGCGACAAGCCCACGACGGGCTTCGGGCTGCACGTTCGTCGCATCGACCACCGTGAGGCGACCGCCATCAAGCCGCTTACCCGCAATGAAATGCAAGACGTCGAATGCAGCCGCGCTGGCCGACTGGTCGTTCTCGTCGTCGGCAACCAGACCCCGACAGAAGTCGCTCGAAATCACTTCGAACTCTCCGAAGTGCTGGGCCGCGAACGTCGACTTGCCGGAACCACTCGCGCCGACCAAACACACCAGCGACAACTCCGGGATCGCGAGCTCACTCATAGTGCGGTCCTCCGAAAAATCGCCATCTGCGTCGGCGGTCCGACCTCAGGATCGTCATCGCCGACAGGCAAATAACGCACCGCGTAGCCATACGTCGCCGCTGTCGCATCGGCCCATCCGTGAAATTCCTCCCGCGTCCATTCGAAGCGGTGATCGCGATGTCGCATCGTGCCGGCGGCGAGAAACTCATAGCGCACGTTGTATTCGACGTTCGGCGTTGTGACTACCACCGATACCGGCCGGGCATGCTGAAAAACACTGCGCTCCAACGCCGGCAACCTGGGTGGATCCACGTGCTCGATGACTTCCATCAACACCACCGCGTCGTGCCCGTGCAACCGTTCATCGCGATACGTCGCTGACGACTGGAACAGCGTGAGTCGGGCGCGCTGAGAATCCGGCATCCGATCAAGACCAAGTCGAAGTAGCGCAATCTCCAATGCCCGATGCGAAACATCAACGCCAATGACAGAAGTAAAGCGCGGGTCGGCAATCAACACCCGAAGCAACGCACCCTCACCACATCCAAGGTCAACCACACTGGACGCGCCTTCGGAATGTAGAGCCGCGACGACCGCCGCCTTACGGAGCTGCACCAGCGGAGTTGGTGGCCCATCAGTTATATCGGGGACGGCGTTGTCGAGCTGCTCAGGTTCGGCGTCGTCCACTTCTGCCAATCGCCCCACCGCCGTCATCACCAGCTCACGGCGGTGACGCAGATAGCGACGCGTGATGAGATCACGTTCGGGATGGTCAGGTAGCCAGGTCGCACCAGCGCGAAGCAGCTTGTCGACCTCGTCATCGCCAACCCAATAATGCTTACTGTCATCAAGAACCGGCATCAGCACGTAAAGCTGCGTGAGCGCATCGGCAAGCAGCATCGTGCCCGCGAGGTGAAGGTTGACGTAACGCGAATCACCCCAGCTGGGGATCGTCGGATCGAGAGCAATCGGTTTCGCCGAAACGGTCCAGCCCAATGGGGTAAAGAGGTGCTCTACTAATTCGATACCGCCGCTGCTCGGTAACGCGGGAATATGAATATCAAGCGGTAGTCGCTGGCCGACGAGATCAGGGCGAGCGTCACACCGGCCACTCATCGCCGTCCGAAAAACCTTGCCAAGAGCAACCGCCAGCATCGATGAGGCAGCATATGGCCGGTCGTTAACGTACTGCCCAAGCGAAAACCCTTCGCCACCTCGATTGCCCTTACGGCGCACTAGCGCAATCGGATCGACTTCAAGCAACAGAGCCACCGTGCTCCGCTCCGGAGTCACTTCTGGCCACACCACATGCGCAACCCCAATGGTTGTCTCGAACGCCTGTGCCTTGTCAGGATGCTTGTGCAGCAAGAAGCCAAGGTCAGAAGCGTGCGACATCGTCGCGGAAAGGGTCACCAACATCCGGCCAGTCTGCCCTGTCACGGCGACGATGTCCGATGATTTCGACGCCGTATCCACAGAGAGTTCAGCAGCGAAGGGATTGGATAGCCTGTTCACGTGACTGATCACGAGCCTCGACTACGAGCGGCAACGGCAGCCGACCTTTCCTACTTCGAGCAGGACGCGTCACTGGAGCACGACGAGTGGAACTACTTCGGGTTTCGGACGCCGGGGAAACTCACCCGCGAGTTCCACGAGACCGGGTTTCTCGACCCCTCCCACACACGGCTCGTCGTTGAGCTCGACGGACAGCTCATCGGCGACATCGGCTGGCGGGCGATCAGCAACGGACCGCAACCGCAAGCGGGACAAGCAATGAGCATCGGGTGCACTCTGCTGCCGCAATATCGCGGCCACGGTTACGGCACCGTGGCGCAGCGACTCCTCGTGGAGTATCTGTTCGCCACATTCCCGATCAACCGCGTCGAGGCCATTACCGACATCGAGAATGTCGCCGAGCAGCGTTCGCTTGAGAAGGTGGGCTTCACCCGTGAAGGTGTGCTGCGCGGGGTCGCTTGGCGAATCGGCGCGTGGCGCGACATGGTCAGCTACTCGCGATTACGCGGAGACGCATAAACGTAGTGCCCGGGCTAAGAGCTTGCTATCTAAGGGATTCCCGGCTGCAGTCGTCTAGGTTGCCTGTTCCTGGTCGTGGCGTTTGTCATTACGGTCGATCTGGTTGATCAGGCGTTTGAGCTGGGCGATTTCGTCGCGCAGGGCAGCATTTCCGGCTTTGGTAAGGGTGACCCAGGTTCGAGCGCGCTTGCCTTCGTAGCCTTTTTCAATACTGACCAGGCCGGCATTTTCAAGCACGGTGAGGTGTTGAGACAGATTGCCCGCTGTCAGTTCGAGGTTAGTGCGAAGGTAGCCGAACTCTGCCCGGCGCGCCTCGTGAGCGATCGTCAGGATGCCCAGCCGAACGCGTTGGTGGACGACGTCGTCGAGTCCGTTGACGGGGTGGCTGCTGGTCATGCCGGCTCGCGCCGTAGCGGCCGTTGCGCGATAGCGAATCCGATCGCCGCTACAAGCAGCACGCTGCCCTCGATGACCAGGCGCGGCAAGAATGCCCATCGGGATGGAGTCGTCATAGTCCAACCGAAGTTTATCGGGACGAGCACAATTATTAGGTAGATAATATCGACGACGAGCAAAGCAAAATTGCGCTCTACGGCGGCAAGCACCAACAGTGCGAGGCCGATCGCGCAGGCAGGGCCGGTAAGCGGGCCGATAAACCGATACAGCCCCGGACCTCGCGTGTGCCAGCCCAGGATGTCGTAGGGCCCGACCGGTGGCGTATGCGCCATCCACACCGATACGGCAGTCAAAGCCACCGCAATAACAATCCCAGCGATGACGTAGGTGCGCACCCGACTGCCGACCCCACGCGCCCTCGATTGCCGCACGTAGAAGGCAGCGATCACCGCGTAAGCCAACACCAGCGCAATCGGCCAATACACGAATGCGGCGGAGTTATGCGCGAGGCAGACCCGTGCGCCCGGAATAGTGCCGACCACTGCCCGGCAAACGGTGAGGGAAGGATGTCCGGCGCGGTTCACCGGCACCGCCGCGAACGTAAGTATCGCAAAGACGAGCAAGGGGAACCAGGTCGCGCGCTGGGAATGGCGCACCTGCCGCGCCAGCTCACGTGCTCGCAAAAGTTCAGCCCGTGGTTCGCCATCATCCAGAATCTGCTGCTTTGCCATACCGTTATGTTTGCATGACAAACCAGTTTGCACAAGACCATGGTCCGTTGCGGAGACTGCTACGGGTCAGATACCTCTTCTCCGCCAGATCGAGTCCACTGGTAACGCCGCGCCCAAACAGCTGGACCATCCGGGAGCTGACAAGGGAAGCAATGGCGGCATGGACGCGGTCTACCGCGACGAGAACGCCACAGTCTCGCTAAGTACCGGACCAGGCCCCTTCTCCCCCAAGCGGAAGCGACTTCAGGCCCTACGTGACGCCCAGGCGTCCGTCCACAGGTGACGTTTTGCTTAACCGACCGTCCGTTTGGAGTTCATGTCGCCGTAATGTCATGATCTTTCCGGCGTCGATACGCCGAGATATGGTGCGTCGACCGCGTTCGTAGGCCTTCGAAAGCCGACGCGGTGCCTACAGCTGAGAAGGAGCCTCTCCGATGGTGCGTCGACTTTGTGCCCTGATCGTTGCGCTGCTCGCCATATCGGCAGGTGGGTTGGCCGTGGGTGGGCCTGCGTTGGCCGATTCGGCGTCACCTGTCACCGTCAACGACATCACGGTGCTGAAGCCGACAACGGGAACGACGAATCTCGTCTTCACTGTGCGGTTGACGTACCCCAGCCTGAATACCGTCACCGTTCAATACGCGACCCAAGACGGTACGGCCCACGCCAACATCGACTACTCGCCCGAGGCCGGGTCGGTCGTATTCGCGCCCGGGTCAACGACGAAGACGGTCTCGGTTCCGGCACTCGGGAGCACCCTCGATTCGGGGAACAAGTCGTTCACGCTGTCGCTCAGCTCTGCAGTGAACGGCACCATCGCGCGCGGATCCGGGACCGGCACAATTATTGACGACACTCCGGCGCCGTGGATCAACGTCGCTGACGCGACACTGGCCGTCGGCTCGGCGGGCACCGGCACCGCGTCATTCGCTGTGTCGCTATCGTCTGCCAGCACCAACACGGTCAAGGTGCACTACGCAACCTCCGATTACACCGCCCGCGCCGGACTGAACTACACAGCCGAGAGTGGCACCTTGACGTTCTCTCCTGGTGTCACGACGCAGACCGTGACCGTGCCGGTCAGAGGCGGCACGCCGCCCGAGCAGGCATCTGAGTTCCTCCTGACAATCGGCACCCCGGTGAATGCCACCGTGCAGCGAAACCAGGCCGTGGCACTGATCGTGAACAACGATCGGACCGGGTACTTTACGGTCGACGATGCCATCGTCGCCAAGCCGAGCAGCGGGACGACGACCACGAATGTCGCGGTCCGGCTGGTTGCCCCCGCAACGATTCCGGTGTCGGTCAACTACGCGACGGCCGACGGCTCAGCGGTAGCCGGCACGGACTACACGGCGACGTTTGGCACCCTCACGTTCCCGGCGGGCACGACCAGCCTCAACGTACCGATCACGATCGCCGGCAACGCTGCGGCTAACCCGCTCCGGACCTTTTCGCTAAACCTGAGCTCGCCCAGCGCAGGCTCCGCCGAGCTCCGCGGCTCGGGCGCGGTCGCCATCCGTAGTACTGGCAACGCGAGCCAGCTCACGCTGAAGGATGCCTCCGTCACCAAGACCGACTCCGGGACCGCGACGCTCAACTTCACGGTGGTCCTGTCACCTGCCAGCACGAGCACGGTCACGGTCACCTACGCGACGGCCAACGGCAGCGCGGTTACACCGGCCGACTACACGGCCAAGAACGGCACGTTGACGTTCAGCCCAGGCGTCACGTCGCAAGTCGTCGGCGTCACGATTCCCGGTAACACGCTGCTCAAGAACGACGACTATCTCAGCCTGAATTTGTCCTCGCCGAGCGGCGCGACGATTCTTCGCGGTAGTGCATATGGTGAGATTCTCAACCAGGAAGCCACCCCGTATCTGTCGCTTCGCGCGGCCGACCAAGTGCTTCCGACGAGCGGCACCAGCAACGAAGTCTTCACCGTGACGCTGTCTGCCCCGAGCCCCAACACCGTCACCGTGAACTACCAGACCTCCGACGGCAGCGCTGTCTCGTCGACCGATTACGTCGCCACGGCCGGCACCTTAACCTTCAATCCCGGCGTCACCAGCCTGCCGGTCAACGTACCGATCGTCGGGTCGACCGTGCCGGGGGCCAACAAATACTTCCAGCTGAACCTGTCCGCAGCGACTAATGCTGTCCTTCAAAGCTCGTACAACACGGCCGAGATCCTCAACCGGAACTACCCTCCGACGCTCTCGGTCGGTGACACGTCGGCCTACCGGCCGCTGACTGGTACGGCAACGGTGAGTTTCCCGGTCAGCCTTTCCTCGGCCAGCCCGAACACGGTCACCGTGCACTACGCGACCTCCGACGGATCAGCGGCGGCAGGCTCGGCTTACGTCGCCACGTCGGGCACTCTGACATTCGCACCGGGCGTCACATCGCAGTCGGTGGCAGTCACGACCGAGGGAAGCACCTCAGACACGGCCAACCGCTACTTCTATTTGAGTATCAGTACGGCGACGAATGCGACCATCGTCTCGAGTTACGCGACGGCGTCGATCGTCAACGATGTCGTGACACCGTTCCTCTCGGTGACCGCACCCGCAGTGGTAGCCGGCGCCAGCGCCACGCACGCGACCGCCACCGTGTCATTGTCGAGCGCGAGCTTCAACACCGTGACGGTGAACTACTCGACCAGCGACAGCAGCGCCGTCGCTGGCACCGACTACACCGCGACGAGCGGCACACTAACCTTCACCCCCGGTCAGACAAGCCAATCCATCAGCATTCCGGTAGCGGCCAACACCACCCAGGCAGCTGACCAGGACAAGGCGTTCTACCTGAGCCTCGCTTCGGCCGTCAACGCCGTGATCAGCACCTCATACGTCGCCGTGCCCATCGTGTACGGCAACGCCGTACCGGCGTTGTCGGTGGGTGATGTCACCGTGAACCGGCAGACCACCGGAACCCGCAACGCCACCTTCGTGGTCACGCTCACTCCAGCGGGCACGAAGACGGTGACGGTGAACTACTCGACGTCCAACGGAAGCGCGGTCGCCGGCACCGACTACACGGCAACGACCGGCACACTCACGTTCAGCCCTGGCGTGACGTCGCAGTCGGTGAACGTCGCGATTACGCCGATCACGTCGTCCACGCCTGACCGGAGCTTCTACCTGAGCCTCGCGAGCCCGGTCGCGAGCCAAGTGCTCCGCACAAGCGCTGAAGCGATCATCGTCGACACAGTCGCGCCGACCTCAGGCAAGTCGTATCTGACGGTGTCCGACCAGACGCTCGTCGCGCCGAGCAGTGGCACCTCGACGGCTACCTTCACAGTCAATCTGACGCCGGCCGCGCCGACGCCCGTGACCGTCGGCTACACGACCGCTGACTATTCGGCGGTTGCGGGCATCGACTACACGCCGGTCCGCGGCACATTGACGTTCGCCGCCGGCCAAACCGCACAAACCATCGCGGTGCCTGTGGCGGGTCAAGACTTGGCCCATGTGCAGCGCAGTTTCGTCGTCAACTTGAGCGGCAACACCGGGCCGTCGCTATTTCTCCGCAGCCAAGGTACGGGCCTGATCCAAGACACGGTTCCCACGAGCCGGCTGTCGGTCGGCCCCGATATCGCCGTGATCCGTGGGGACAGCGGCACCAAGTCGCTGACCTTCACAGTCAACCTCTCGCCCGCTCAGGCCGAGCCGGTGCAAGTCGACTACTACACCCAGGACTACACCGCGATCTCGCCCAGGGACTACCTCGGCGACACCGGAACGCTGGTGTTCGCGCCCGGGCAGACCACGCAGAGCGTCACCATCACGGTCAACGCCGAGACCTCTGTCGATCCGACACGTCTCTTCCTCTTCAACGTTGACAATCCGGTCGGTTCGTCCGTCAACCGGAACTCGGCGGAGGGCAACATCTACAACGCCGACGTCTTCTCGATTACCGGCACCGTTACTGATCCGACGGGAGCGGCCATCGCGGGCGCGACCGTCACCCGCACCGGCAACAACCAGGCCACGGCCACGGCGACGACAAACTCAAGCGGCGTCTTCACCATTCCCAACAGTCTGGGCGGCTCCTACACCTTGACGCCGAAACTCGCCGGTAGGAACTTCAACCCGACGTCCACCGGCGTCACCGTGCGCGGGGGACCATCGACGGGCAATGTATTCATCGGCTTCACCGGCGTCGGGCTGGCGGGGCGGATCGTCACCTCCACGGGTTCCGGCCTCGCCGGCGCGACGGTGAACCGCACAGGTGGTGCGCAGGCAAGCGCCACGCGCACCTCAAACGCGCTGGGCTACTACGTGTTCGACAACGTGCCCAACGGCACGGGCTATGTCGTGACCTCGGCCGCGACCGGATACACCACAACACTTCCGGCCAGCTACACGGAGTCGGTCACCGGAACCACCGTTAGCGGGCTCGATCTCCTCGAGGTGCAAGCGCCGTTCATCGCCGGACGGATCCTCGGCGCGGGCTCGGTGCCTGTTGTCGGCGTGACCGTGACCCGAAGCGGCGGCGGCCAGGCCACGGTCACGGTGAGGACGGACAGCCAAGGCTATTACGCCTTCCCCTTGGTTCCTGCCACGGCGGGTGGCACCACCTACACCATCACCCCAACCGCCACCGGGCATACCTTCACGCCGACGTCAGCGACCGCCACCGTTAGCACAACGGTCAACGCCCCCGCGGTGAACTTCACCGAGAGCTAGATCACCCTCGAACTATCCCCACCGATCGAACGTTCGCCCGCGTTTGCGGTGGCGGCGCTGCCAGCGGGACTGTACGACCGGGAACCCGCCGGCCAGATCGCCGCCCGAGAACTCGAGATCGGCCGACTTGGCAGCGCCCTGCGGCGAGCCGAGCAGCTCGCTGATGACGTCTCGGGGTGCCCTCGAGGGTGCCATCTGACCGACACCACTCGAATCCCAAACATGCTCATGTGGCAGCTATGGCTTCGCCCGTGCACTGAGTGGCCGCGACAGGTTGGGGCGGGAAGAGTCAACCGCGCCGGCGGCGGGTGCGCTTGCCTACCGAGTCCCTGCGTCGGTCTCATAAATGATCTCTAGGCCGTCTTCCTCGTCCCACTGCTCGCCGACCTCTTTGAACCCGTGCTGCAGTACCAAGTTGGCGGAGGCGACGTTGGTAGGACCGATTGTCGCCCGGACTACGTGCACGGACGACTCGCATGCTGCGCGCTCGAGCAGCAGAATCAGAGCGGCTCGGGCATAGCCCTGTCGACGGTGAGCCGGGTCGACCGCGTAGCCGACCTCGACCATGCCGACGTCGTCGGGTGGCCCGTGGTAGCCGGCCCTGCCGACAGCCAACCGTCGGTTGCCATCCCAGACGACACCCGTGATCCACCCAGCGCTGCTGGGATCGGTCAGGATCTGAGCGCTGCGCCTGCGCCAAACGCCTCGCCAGCCGGGGCCTGCGAAGTACTCGGTAAGAGGCACGGGTGAGGCGACATTCGCCGCCACGAGGTCCCCAGAGGCTAGGGCGTGCAGGGCGACGGCGTCGAGCTGGAAGATGTTGATGCCGCCGGAGACGTCAGGCGGGGCCGCGTTTCCTTCGTCTTGGGTGCTCATGCTGCCACCCTGACAGACAGGCGCTGCCGAGTCGACGGACTGTGCGCCCTGATAGACGACGCTCCAAGTGGCGCCACAGACCCAACAACACCCCACGGGACCAGCGACCTGACGATGTCTGCCCCGAACGCCGAGCCTTCGAGGTTTATGGTCGGCCCATCAGCTCGAACACCGCAGTGTGCTCGTTTTCGACCGGCACCCCACTCCCGAATCCGACCGGCGTTCACCCCAACAACTACCCAGCGTCGCCGCATACTTGGAAGGCATAGTTTTGGAGCTTCCTGATGTCGGCTGTGACGGTGACGCCCGATCGGTCCGTTTCGCCTACTGACGCAGAGCCTGCCACCGCGATGAGTCTTGCAACGACCGGCCGCAACGAGAGCGGCAATGATCTGGTCAGCTGTGTCGCGGCGGCCGAACTCTTATCGATCGCGGCGACAATCGCTTGCCGTTCATTGGGTGCGGGATCCGATATTCCATCAGTCAGGACACTCATCCACTGCGCGCCAGCGGCGCTACCACCCACAAGGTTGAAACTGCCAAGGTTTCCCACATTGACCCCGTTCAGTCGATAACAGGGGTCGGGACCCAAGTTCGCGAGCGACTGTTTCGTCGCGAATCCGGTTACCGCCACTACGACCACGATAAACGGAACGGCGATGAATAAGCGGCGGGCTGGCACCCAGGAAAAAAGGCAGAGGGCCGCTACACCAACAAGGATGATTGCGGTGACGACCGACCACGTAGGCAGTCCAAGGAGGCCAGCCGGCGGAGGCGGTTCCGTCCGTTGGTACAGCTTGCCGTCGAAAAATGCCATGACCAATACGACTGGCACTGCCCGGGAAACAGCAACAACGCTCCGCACTCGGGTTACAGGGCTTAGCGAACTCTCGATCTTGGTCATCCCCATCAACATTACTCAATCAGCGCTTCACGGAGCGGGATGCACATCCTCGCCGTCGCGGAACAACCCGCAGGCGCAACCCGAAACGCGCCACCGGCAGTGAGGCTGATCGGGAAGCTGCCACGTTAGCCCGGGCACAGAAGTTGCAGACGTTGCACGAAACCCTCGCAAACGAAATCCAAACGTTGACCACCAGCCAGGGATGGGCCGCGATGCTCACGGCGACAGCAGCATTCCGAACCTACTCACTAAACAATTCCCTACTATTGCTGGTGCAACTGCACGCGCGCGACATGAGCCTCGATACGCGCGTCGCCGGATTCACCACCTGGAAGAACCTCGGCCGCACAGTACGTAAAGGCGAGAAAGGCCTCG
>OLLX01000021.1_pt1 | contig 62444 bp, 47 predicted proteins | sample 1604651 | NCBI WGS metagenome assembly OLLX01 (sample SAMEA104055725, study PRJEB20765) | soil metagenome | biome: Arctic tundra; feature: Polygonal ground; material: soil | place: USA | collected 2011-09 | depth 0-0.5 m
GCCGGCGAGACGAGGCCCAACGCGAGCGCGCACACGCCCGCCCCGGCAATCCCGATCCTGCTGATCCTGCGCATGGATAGCCCTTCTGGTGATGGTTGCCACTCTGGCTAGACCACCATCGCGGATCTAGTTCGACGCCAGGCACCGTCACCGTGAACGAGGGATGAACCCCTAAACCCCTGGCATTCAGCTTGGTGTATTTCTGTGTATTTCTCTGGCGGAAATGTCTGAAAGGCATTGACACCGTCGACAACAACGATCGGATCGTCGGTCGACCTTTCACCAGGCAATGCGGAATCGCCACGCAGCCCCAGTAACAGACTTCATAAGGAAAAACTAGCCGACGAAACCGGCACCCTCGTCGAGGTAGTGCGGGGTGGCGCCAGCGGCGGAAATCAGTGCAGCGTTGAAAGACTTCGCCACGTACGAGCCCGTTCCGATGAACAAGGTCTTGGCCCAGTTCAGGCTCGAACCCACCTGCCACGGTGTCGTCGAGGTAACATCGCGGTCGCGCATCACGATAAAGAGGGGACGTACGTCGTCGTACACCTCACGGCCGTCACTGGCCAGCCTGTGAGTGACTCCGTCAGTCGCGAAACCCTGTTGCAACCTGATACCGGCCGCCAAGAACCCAGTAGCGCCAGGGAAGACGACGGACGGGTCCTTGAAGTAACTGTTGCCATACAGTGCAAGCCGACCAGCCGAGAACGGCTCAATAGCGTCGGCCGGGTCGGCGTTACCGGTGATCGCCGTCGGGTCATTATCCTCGACGCCATGGACGCACAGACCCGGCGAAGCATTTGGGTAGCCAAAGATGTCCGTCAGGAACGTGGATCGGGTCTCAGATCCGACGTACGGCATCAGTGGAACGATGGTGTTGGCGGATGTGCCGCCGACCTGGTTCCACTTCGTATAGACGCAGTTGTAAATGTCGGCCAGCTGGGCTACCGACAAACCAGCGGCCGGCATGTTCGACGCGGCACTGGCATACGCCATTTCGAGCGGGTCCGTGGCGATCTGGATCGTGTGCAGCTCGGTATGTTGCTGAATGACCATCTCTTGTTCTTCCAGGGCCGTAGGCGCCCGCGACATCCGAACGTAATTGATCTGCTCCGGGGCGCCGGTGTCGTTGAGCAACGACGACATACCTGCCGGACCACCCACATCTTGGAGCTCATCAGAGTCTGGACCACCGTAGGCCGGACGCTGCACCGGCGACATTCCGGCCCGCAGCGTAATCGTCGGGTAAAGCGGCTTAAGTGTGGCGTACGTGCTGTTGTTGAGATAACCGGCCCTGCCGTTCGCGTCAGGTGTCCCGTCGAAGGAGACGAGCTTTTTCGAGGCGCCAATATCGTTGTAGCCCAAGTCGAAAGCGTTGTCGCCATCGGCGACGAAGTCCATGATGTTCTGTCCGTCTGCTGTACCGACGCCGACGACATCATTACTCGACGGCGCGTAGTCGGCGAATGCCGGCGAGACGAGGCCCAACGCGAGCGCGCACACGCCCGCCCCGGCAATCCCGATCCGGGCTATCCTGCTGATCCTGCTCATGGATAGCCCTTCCGGTGATGGATACCACTCGATCTAGGCCACCATTGCGGATCTAGCCAGATGGCAGACACCTTCACCATGAACGAGGGATGAACCCTCAACTACTGAAATTAGACTTGCATATTTCTTGTGCAGGTCGGAGTGCAGGTCAGAGCACGTTGGGAAGCAACTTGACGGCAGTCTCCGATACCAGCCACAACACTGCCCCCAGCGTCGGAACGGCAACAAGCCAGGTCTGCCACCGGCCCCACCGCGAATACATCCATGCGGCACCGACCGCAACCAGCCCGAAAAGCTGCAGCCAGCGCACCAGCGGAGACAGCGCGCCCGTGTCACTGGCCATCAGTTTGTCGGTCGGAGAAACCTCAGCTACCCGACCACCCGGTTCGGCCAATGCCGTGCCTCGCATCGTCGCGTCGACGTAAAAGGGCGAACTCGGCGCCCAGTCGGCCCGCCAGCCCGTACCCGACACACTCGCCAACGTCAATCGCGAACTACCTGCCGACAATGGCTTCGGCAATAGCGAACCGGCATGCCGAATATCGTCGACAACGTAATGAAAGGTACCGATACCGTCGACCATGGTGATCGAATCGCCAGGTCGAAGTTTCACCAGCCGCCGAAACGGTGCGCCAAACGTGGCGCCACGTCCGTAGAGGACCGACACTCCGATTTCACCAGGCAGCGGAGAATCGGCGCGATGCCCCGGCCCGAGTAACAGATCACTCGCCGATGTGCCTTCGACCACAACGTCGCGAACGCCAAGATTGGGTATTTCCAGCAACGCGACCGGCTTAGCCGATCCGATCGCGCCACCAGCTGGCGCGGTCTCCTCCGCCAACTGCTGACGAAACTGCGAGTACAACACGTTCTGGCTTCGCGTCTCTTGTAAAGCACCGAACAGCAATGCATAGACCAATGCCCAGATCATCAACCCTGATATCGCGTAAAGCGTTCGGAGAGCAATTACCGTCGCACCTGACGCCGATTCAATTTCATGCTTCGGAACTCGCCGCGAGGTGGCCCGGCGGGAGGTGCGCTGAGACGGAATCTCCAGTGTGGCCGTCATTGCCGACGCCTGATCCGAAATCGAAGACCGGAGGCGAGAAAGAGCACACCCAAACCGATCGCCAGCACCGACGGTAACGCCGAGCCGGCCAACGTCGAGCTGCTCGCCACTGTTTTTCCAGTAAAGACAGCCGCCGGAGTGCTCACCGGAGCAGTCGGCTTACTGGACGGGAGTGGGCTAGTCACCGTCGATTGTGCTGTCGGCTGGGTGACGCCGACCACGGGCGGTGTTTGGGCAAGCGATGGCGGCTGGGTCGCCTGGGTCGGTGTAGCGGAGACCGACGGCGGGGCCGATGTCGGCGATGCGGGTGGTGGCGCACTGAAACTGGCCTCGACCGGGCCGAGTAAGTCGGGAACAGCACCGGCTTGATCTGCCACGTCGGTAGCCGCCGCCAATGAATAGTTGATTTGATCAGCAAAGCCGTTGTTCGCGGTCATCGGAGCGTAGCCCGGTGGCAACTGACCATTGCCGAAGCCCGGCGTTTGGCCCGTCGTCGCGGCAAAGCGCATGAAGGTCGCCAAATCGGCGGCATCTTGTGCTGGCAAGTCAGCGGTGGGCACCGCCATATAGACGAACATCGTGCCGGGGTAAGCACCGGAATCGGCCGGGTTGGCTCGCATGGCGGTATAAGGAATCGGCCAAGTACCGGTCGACTGGTCGGGGGAGGCCAGTCTGGCTGCCGCAATCAACGAATCATTATTCGGAGTAACAAACAATCGACCGACGCCGGTAGAGAACTTCGCGGTCGGATCGGGCGCGACTTGATACGTCTGCAATGCGGCCGTATCAAGGCCGTAGTATTCCGCGTCGCCGAGTGAGGTAAGGCCGAGCATGAAACGGCTACCGGGAGGTTGCCGCGGGTCGGCTGTAAACGTATCTCCGGCAGCGCTCGTTGTGTTAATAAGACAGTAGGTTGACAACGGTGCCGCGAATTGGAGTGCCTGCGCAATGGCCGACAATGTCGAGGTCGGCGAGGCTACCAGCGGCAGATACGGCACCGGAGCCTGAACCAGGCAACTGTTAGTCCCGTTGAAGTTTGACGTAAAAGTATCGAGTAACGGCCAAGATTCGACCGGCAGCGAGATTCCTCGGTAATTAGGGTCGACCACCATGCCCCACGGGTCCGGAGCGCCGTTCAGCCAGGCCCGCGCTTCAGGGTCAGCATTGATATAGGAGGTCAGCGCGAACATCGTGTCGGCATTGCCCGATAGTGCATACAGCGTCGCGGCGGCGTCTGTATTCGCTAGACCGAAAGGAGCGTCAGGGTTGAGCGCCTGAAACTCTGGATCATGAAGGATGTTCACCGGGTTGGTTGCCAGCGCCGGGTCATTCAGGTCCGGACGATCCTGGTAAGACTCGGTAAGCAACTTCGCGAGCAGTCGTGGCGTTAGCTTCAGGTCGGTGTATTCGTGCCCAGAGCTGTCGTCGATAATGTAGCTAATGGCGAAGCCGGTCACCGCGATCGGCGCCTGCACCGTCGGTTGAGAATAGCCACTCGGCGGAGCGTCGCTTTCCAGCGCGGCCTCGACCCCGTTAGATGCCGTGTTCGCATCGAGCACCGAATTACCCGTCGAACTACCCACATCCGCTGTCGCACTCGCGGTGGGACTCGCGCTCGTCGTCGCACTCGCACTCGCGGTGGGACTCGCGCTCGAGACTGGGCTACCGCCGTCATCAGAGCTCGACGGGGTCGACAAACCCAACCCGAGCAGGTTCTTCGCCGCCGGCTCACCCGTTTGCACGTGCCGGAAGGTGAACTTGGTCGGGTCTGTGCAGAAAGAGGGCGCCCATTGTTGGGTCGCCTCGGCCAGTGGCGGCGAGCCATACAACAAGACCGGACTGCTGTTGTTAACCACCGAGCAGACGCTGGAAGATTCAGCGAACCCAAGCGGCACACTAACTCGGTTTCGCCAGTTCGATGCCGTCCACCATAAGTCACCGGTGACGGTCAGGTCCTGCAGCCCACTACTATGCACAGAAACATCGCCTGCCGTATCGACGCCCGGCGAGCGGCAATCAGCGTCGTCGCTCGCTGATTCGCCAGCCGCCGCTGGCGTCGCGCAGCTAACGCCCATGACGGGAATGATGACGAGCGAACACGCGACGGTCGCCGAACAACCCAGCGACGCATTCTGGTCGGCAGTCCAGATGACGAATTTCGCCGAACCCGTTCCGTCACTTTGGGTTACCGCATAAGTAGTGTTGCCAGGGGCACCAGTATCTTCGACATCGGTCGCTTCTGGCGCGAGCGCTGGGTGAGTGCAACCAGAGAGTGCAGGAATATACCCCGGCTCGTAGACGGTTCCGTCACTCGCGTCGAACGGTACCCAGCGCGCCGCTAACGGCTGCGAAGCAATACACAACGGATCCAGTGGGTCAGGCTGCCCCGGATTTGCCGTCGTATCAGCGGCCGTCGCGTAACGGTCCAATCGCCACGGCGGGAAGGCATCAGTAGTGTCCCCGCTGTAGCGCTCGGACGTGGTCTGGGTCCAACAAGTGCTCGGATCGATCTTGTCGGCGGTCGGCGCATTAGCTGAGTCGACGCCGCGGCATTCCATCAAGACAACGGGGTATTCCTCTTGTGCTGCCGCTTGGAAAGACGACTCGTCCGAAACAAGGCCGCCGGTCGGATGCGCGCCACTCCAAGTCACATGGAGCTGCTGATTACCACGCAACTCCGTATCACGGTCGACGGTTACCGCGAAGTTGCGGCTATCGACAACGTCGTCGGAACCATCGGCGTTGACATCGTCGCGAGTGATTGTCTCGGTGTCGGTGAACGCCGGTGGCGGCACAGCCGTCGCTGTCGTCGAACTGCCATCGTTCGGGGTCGAAGCCGACGAGGCAGGTAGCTGCAGGACGACGCCGAAAATCACCAGCGCCGCGCCTATGACGACCGCGAAAAGTCGAGCGAACCTCATTGTCGGCTCCGGCGTCGTTCGAATCGGCGGCCGATAAAGACCGGAATAACGAGTGCCGCGAGGAGCTCCCCTACCGCGAGACCGCCAAGAACCTTCGGGGAGCCACCGCGATCGGCAACCAATGTGGTCGGAACTTCTTGAGCATCGCTGGGGTTCACCGGCCCATTACTACTCACGGCGGTACTTAGCTGAGCCGCCACAGTAGTTGTCGTTGCCGCGCAGGTAGCCTCTGGAGCCCCGGTATCAGGATCGGCTGGGCAGGTAGCCGGATTTTGCGCGCCTTGACTAGCTGCAGCCTGGGATTCCAGGCTGGCAAGCGGCCCAGTCGCCGGGTGTGACCCCGAAGTGTCGCCGGGAGCCGTGGCTCCACCCGTTTTCGCTGGTGCCGTGCCTACCGTCGGCGGAGCGCCCGAGGACTTGGAGCCGGGCGCATTCGTCGGATTAGTGGTTAGTGGCACGGTAAAACCACAGGGCCCGGCGCCTGTCTTGTCGCATGCCGCCGGTTGCGGCGCGATCTCAGCCAGGTAGTTCTTCGTAGGCTGCCCTGGAATGAACGTCGGATTGTTGCACGTGCTCGCGTTTCGCTGGGTGAGGTCAACAGCGGGATCAGCCGTCTGGAGTTTGGCGAGTTGACCGAAGCCGGCCGTGACCAAGTTGATCGGCAGTGGCGAATAGCCGATCGGGCCCATTTCTTTCTGGCCTTCACACAGCGAGTAATACATGAAGTCAGCTAACGTCTGCCGTTTCGGCGTCGTCATTCGACTATCATCAACATTCGTACCGGTCGGCAAGATCATGTACGAATATGACGACAATGGGTACGTTCGCGGGTCGCTGTACGCATACACATTCGCCAAGTTCTGCAACAGATAATCCGAGCTTGTCGGGTCATCGTTGATGATGGCCTGGGTCAGCGCGACCGCGACGGCATACTGCGACGGCAGCGTGAAGTAGCCGGCCGAGTTCTCAATCTTAGCTACCGGGGTCTTACTAAGGAGACCGTAGGAGTACTCGTCAAATCCGATGGCACCGTTCGCGGATTTCGACCGGATAAAGTTCATCACTCCGTCGGAGCCATCCTGCGCGATCTGATCGCCCGCTTGCGGAAAAAATTCAGTAGGCGCCGCAATATTCTTATTGAATGGCGCCCAGAGCTGTGGAAACTGTTTGGTCAGATAGGCGGTGAACTGATAGGTCGACCCCGAACCTTCAGAGTGCACCACCGGAATGATCGGCAACGACGGCAGTGCGTGGCCGTTGTTGTCGGCGGTGATCGCGGGGTCGTCCCAGTTGGTGATCCCGTTGGTGAAGATCTTCGCCAAGGTCAGGCCTGATAGCCGGAGGTTGTTGATCTGCTTACCCGCGACCGTGATGTTGTAAGGGAACGAGGTTCCACCAGCCACGATTGGCAAGTAAACATAAGGTCGATTAGATACATCGCCTTGAACTTCAGCGTTCGTGCCCTGATACCCGATGTCGCTAATGCCGAAGTCGGTCGTCGATTGTGCGTAGTCTTGTCTGCCCGCTTGCGAGCCAGTACCGGTGAACACCACCTGCAAACCATCAGAGGTGACGTCTGATACCCACTGGTTAATCGCATTCTCCGCCCACGAGGATCCTGATCCCTCGATGCGTGCATGACTATCGGCCGCGCTCGCAGCCGGCGTCAAAGCGACGACAGCGGTGAGCAACGAAAGGACCAGAAACCCTCCGCGCACCGTGCACCGCAAAGCGATCTCGAATCGGGAGCCGCATAACGCCCTTCGCGGGCTGCGAACGTTCATCGCGATCCAACTTTCTGCCGCGCCATTCTTCGGGCGACGGCGAACAGGATCAGGACCATCGCGAGCAGGACGCTCGCCGCCCCGAACCCACGGACAATGAACTTGGGCTCACCGCTTCGTACCGCAGTAAGGATGTACAACGGAAGTGAGTTCATCGTGCCATTGAACGGATTCTTGTTGAAAAACGTCGAGGCACCCGAGACCAATAAAACCGGCGCACCCTCACCGATCATTCGCGCAACCGCGAGAATGAGAGCGGTCGTCAATCCCGGTCGCGCGGTCGGCAGCAGCACTGCCCAGACCGTCCGCCATCGCGACGCACCCAAGGCGAGACTTGCTTCGCGCAAGCCAGCTGGCACCACCCGAAGCACCACATCAGAAGCTCGAGCCACGATCGGCAGCCCTTCCACGCTCAACGCCAAGGTCGCGGCAAACCCGCTCTTAGGCTGATGGAAAGTGAGGATGTAGGTGCTGTAAATAAAGAGGCCGGCGACAATCGAGGGCAGCGCCGTCATCGCTTCCACGATGATTTTGACGATCCTCGGCAGCCGCCCTCTTGCCTCGGTCGTATAAATCGCGGCCCCGACCCCGAGCGGCATGATGATGGCGATCGCCATACCGACCTCGATCAACGAACCGACGATCGCGTGTTCGAAGCCACCTCGACTCAACGGGTCTTGCGGGCCGGCGCCGGCTGCGGATTGGGTATAGGTATTCAGATGGCCAAGCGGTGCGTACCCGCGGGAAAAGGTGAAGAAAATTGCCGTCACCAAAGCCAGCCCGGCGAGCGTCACGCCGCCGTGAACAGCCGCGCTGGCCATCCGGTCTGCCACCAGCGCGCGCGTTCCGTCAAGAAGGGTAAGACCCGCGTAAAAAGCCAAGAACATCAAATACCAGCAGACGAAGAAACCGGTACCACCACTGAAGGCGAGCAGACGTTCGTAGATGAGCCAATTCAGCGCGAGCGACCCAACCCCGGCACCGACAAGAGCGAAGAGGTCGCCGGTTGTGCGCTGCCGCACATCTCGAGGGAAATCCCCGGCTTGGCGCCGGTGACTCGACGCGCTGAGCTTGTCAGAAGCTGGCGTCGGAGTAGATAGCGGTATCGATGTCATGATCAGATGTCCGTCTGCGCGCCACTACGGCTGCGATTGACGATGACTGACGCAACGGTATTAACCGCCAGCGTCATCAAGAACAGCACCAGACCGGCCGTCAGCAATGCGGCCATCTGGGTACCTTTTGCGTCGTCGTAGCGACCAGCGATCAGCGAAGAGACGGTAATGGTGCCGACCTCAAGTACCTTGAACTTGATATCGAACGCCGATGAGATGATCAGCAAGACCGCGATTGTTTCTCCCAGCGCCCGACCAAGGCCAAGCATGGTGGCACCGATAATGCCACCTCGACCAAACGGCAGAACCACGGCCCGAATCATTCCCCAGCGGGTGGCACCGAGCGCGAGCGCCGCTTCTTTTTCCCCGGGCGGTGTTTGCGAGAAAACCTCGCGCATCAGCGCGCAGCACAGCGGTATCACCATCACCGATACGGTAAGGCCGGCAATGAAGGCCGAACCCGTGTACTTGGACGGTGCCCACGAGGCCGCGTTCGGATCGGTACCCACATGGAAGAACGGGATGAATCCAAGGTTTTGCTGGATCCAGCGCGCGATATAGATCGCGCGCGGTTGCAGGAAGAAGAAACCCCAGAGCCCGTAGACGATGCTGGGCACAGCGGCCATCAGGTCGGTGAGCGAAATGAGCAGCTTACGGAGCCCTATCGGGGCGTACTCGGAGATATAGAGCGCTGAGCACAGGGCCAGCGGAAAAGCCACGCACAAAGCGATGACTCCTACTTCCACCGTTCCGACTAGGACGGCCGAAATACCGACCATGTTGCGCCCGGGGCTCCATTGGCTTTGGGTGAAGTAGGCCCATCCGTAGTGCCGAATAGTCGGGATCGCGTTTTTCCCGAGAAAAAACGCGATCAACGCCGTGATGACAACGACGAGAAGACCCATCAGCCGAGTAGCGCCAAAGAAGACCCGGTCGGCCGGCGAATGGCCCGGATTGATGCGGATGCGCTTCTCTTCGCTGGCAACGCCGTTGGGGTTCAACGGACTCTCAACGAGAACCGACACCTCAGGCGCCCTTCAACTCAAATGCCACGACGTGGCCTCGGAATGCTTTGGCGTTCAGCGGCATGGAACCCACCGTAGAAGACCATGGCATAGCGACAGAGACTGATCTGTGAACAGAGGATTAACCACAGGGCGACAATGGGTATCGGCACCACTGATGACCGGCATCATCTTAGGATCGAGCCGGCTGTCGAGGCTGGCCCTCAATGGTGGCGGGTAGCGCCCGAGAACGAACGCTCCGAAATGGGTAACGCTGGCCCGGAATCGGCTCGGCGGCTTTGTCAGGCGGAGCTTGGTCGCGTAGGTCTTTCTCACGCAGATCGATGACGCTAGTGCCCGCCCATCGTCGAGCCGACGAGATAACGATGTTGTCTTTGATCTGCGCACCCGGGGCATGGCGGAGGAACTGGCTGTGCCCTTCTCGGCACCGAACTTTTCGGTCATAGGAGTGGCCGCTGGTGACGACAGGCTCGCCCTTGTACCGCAGCAGCCAACGCCAGGTATTGTCCGTGTCAGGAACGAAAATCGGATCGAGTTCATCGAGCCGACGAAGGACCTCTTGGATTCCAGCCCGACACGAATCCGCGTCACGGTAGACCAAGACCCCGCGACCCATATCGCGGTTGTTGCCGCTGAGTAGTCGCCACCGAACTGCCGAACCCGGCACCGGCCCATACATCTGAAAGTGAAAACTCGACGTGCGCAGCGTGGTTGCCCCGTCGTCCATTGTTTGCTTGCGTCCTCACTCTATTTCTGCTGCGGCGGATACGGCTACTGACAAATAACGGTCACGACGATTAACAGTCACCGCGCCGCAGCTGCGGCTCACGATCAGCCGAACCGGCCATTCACGTAGTCGCTAGTGCGCGGGTCCTTCGGCTCGTTGAAGATCTGCCAGGTGGTACCGGATTCCACGATGAATCCGGGGGTGCCCTGCTCAGCAAGAAAGAATGCGCACTGCTGAGAAACCCGGGCTGCCTGCTGCATGTTGTGCGTCACGATGACAATGGTGACCTCGCTCGCCAGCGCCTTGATGGTTTCTTCGACTCGCCGAGTCGATGTCGGGTCAAGCGCCGAACATGGCTCGTCCATCAGCAAAACCTCAGGGCGCACCGCCAACGAACGCGCTATGCACAGGCGCTGCTGCTGCCCACCAGACAGCGCGCCACCTGGGCGATCAAGCCGGTCTTTGACCTCGTTCCAGAGGCCGCCTCGAGTAAGGCACTCTTCGATGAGTTCTTCGCGCTCGGACTTGCCGACTCGAATGCCATTCAGTTTCAAACCAGCCACAACGTTGTCACCGATAGACATCGCCGGGAACGGGTTCGGCTTCTGGAAAACCATGCCGATTCGTTTTCTGGTCTGCGTGACCCGCCGGTCCGCTTCATAGATGTCTTCACCGTTGAGCAGAACTTCGCCGGCCAAACTCGCGGCCGGAATCAACTCGTGCATGCGGTTGAGAATCCGCAGAAAGGTCGACTTCCCACAACCGGATGGACCAATCAACGCCGTCACTGTGCCGGCCGGCATGTGCAGCGAAACCTTTTCAAGCACCTTATGCGTGCCGAACCATGCCGATATCGCCCGCGCGTCCATCTGGGTGCCTGATGTCACGTGAGTACCCGATGTCACACCGGGGAGGACCTGCGTGTTTTCACTCACGTACTCATCGGTCAGGTCGATCACCGTATTGCCGTGTTCGACCATATCCGCCGTTAACGCCATCGACTCTGCTGCCGCCGCCATTGCCGCCGGTGCCGCGAAAGCCTGCTGGGTAACGTCGGATTGGACGCTCAAATACTGCAAGCCCGGCTCGGCGACGGCTTCAAATAGCTCTACGCCGGTTCCAAGTTCGGGTAGAGCGGTATCAGTCGCTGTATGTCGCGAACTTTGGAACGGCCAAGGACGTCGCTCGACAGTAGTGCGGTGGGCACCTCCGCGACGAACCGCGCGACGTTGTACTGACACTCGCGGCGGCGCTGGTACGACCGGCCCGCTACTGCCATCCAGAGGTTGCCAATATCCAGTCGCCATGTCCACAACCCTGTGTCGTTACTGATTGCGAGAAGGCTTTTTGCCTCATCGATGTGCTCGCGTAGAAACGCGACCGCCTCCCGGCAGGCCGCGACGTCTGGATAGGTACATGAGCTGCGTCCGAGTTCGCGATTATTACCGCCGATAAGACGCCAAGCAGTCGATAACTTCGTGGACTCCGGCGAATGGTGCGCAAACGACCAGCCGAGACCTTCAGGTAGGGACGCCGCCCATTCGGCTGGCCATCGCTGGAGCGACGGACGATCCATCGCCGCGCCCGGGACGAGCTGGAACCGCGAGGCCATCGTGCCTGTCCTGCTCTCTTGGTGCTCGATAGGGGCGCTAGACAAAATGCTCGATAGGGCTCGATATATAGGCACTCACCAAGGCACCCGAGCTGGCGCGCCCGATACCTGACGAAGGCACACACTGATCGGTGCGCACTAACGACAGGGCAGGACAAGATGAACGCCAGACATGGAAACCGCGAACTGTAGCCGTCGACGGTTGCAGGCGCCCCAGTTGTTTCCTTCGCGTTCACCGCGCGCGCACTCTGTTCGGATATGGTCCCGACGCTTGGGTAAATCGCTTGGACAACAAAGTCGGCCACCCGGAGGAACTACGTGTCAGCGCGAATGGCTCGTCTTGTCGGCGTCTGCGCAGCGGCCGTAGCGCTGGCCGGAGTGCTTATGCCCCTTCGAGCAAATGCCGACACACCCACGCCGCTACCTTTCCAGTCGACGGGGGGCGGCAATGTCACCGTCGGACCACCACTGACCCTCGTCACCGGTCAAGGTGGCGCGCCTATCGGCCCGGTCACCATCACCCTGGTAGACGGAACACCGGCAAAAGACCAGGTGCCCGCGAGCGTGGGCTGGGATGCGGGCGACACGCTGACGCTGACGCTGGCGTCTCGCCCAGACGGCACCAGCCCGATCTGCGACGGCACCCTCACCGCACCGACGGTGACCGGCACGACCGCAGCGTCGACTCTCTACACCGGCATCACGGTAAAGGCCGGCGGCTCCGGCTGCGGGGCACAAACCAACGCCCAGGTACTCACCCTGCCGGCGGCACCAGCAGACACCGCAAATACCACTCTTACTCTTAGCGGGATGAAAATCACGCCCGGCGCGAGCGTGAACGGCGCACCCATCTACCTCGTCGTCACCGCCTCAAGCGGTGCCCCCTTCGGCCTGAAATCCGTCTATGACGCCGAGTGGGTCGCTACGGTCCAAACGGCGACGACGGCAGTGTCAAAAGTTATCGGCGCACCCGACTCGACTCTCGCCGCGCCTATCGGCGATATCAACGTTACCGATGTTTCCGGCGGAACGATCCATAGCTCCCTCGTCTTTACCTTGGCCGGCGACGACACATTCGCCTCGCCCGGCAAGCTCACCGGCCCGACCGGCGTCGTGATTGCCGGCCCCGTCGAAACTCCACCATCATCGACGTTGACATTCGCCGTTGTCGGCACGTCATCAGCCGACAGCACCTACACCCTCAGCGGCGCCACCGTGAATTTCGGCTCCTCACCCGGCGTCCATGACGTCACTGTTATGACCACGCCGACAGGTACGAGCACGAGCACTCTCGTCGGCAGCTCGACCGAGTTTGCGGTAACCGCAGACGCGCCACGCGTTGCCGGCACCGATCGCTACATGACGGCGAGCGCGCTCTTTACCGACACGTTCACTGACACCACCCGCCCGCATGCCGTCGTCGTAGCCAGCGGCCTTGACTTCCCCGACGCGCTTTCGGCGAATGTGCTGGCTCGTCAGCTGGGTAGCGGAATCTTGCTGACCGACCCCTCCACCTTGAGCCCGAGCGTCCAGCTTGAGTTGACCAACGACGATGTCGACAAGGTCTACGTCGTTGGGGGAACCGCAGCCATCAGCAACAACGTCGTCAGCCAGATCGCGGCGATTCATGTACTCGACAATCCTTCGAATCCCGCGATTATCGTCAGCCGTTTCGCCGGTACAGACCGTTACGCCACCAATAACCTGATTGACGAAACGGCCGCTTCCCTCTTGGGTACCGGCACCGCACAAACGTTCAGCACCGCGATCGTCGCGACCGGAAATGCGTTTGCCGACGCGTTGGCGGCTGGGCCGATCGTCTACTCCAATGATTTTCCGCTCGTCCTCACCGACCCGAACACACTTCCAGCTCCCGCTCTACAATCTCTCAAAGACCTGCAGGTCAAGAAGATCATCATCATCGGCGGCATCAACGCCGTCTCGGCCGCTGTCGAAAAGGCCATTACCGCCGCCGGCTATACCGTCGAATATCGAATAGCTGGTGAAGACCGCACATCGACAGCCTCGCTGATCGCGACGTGGGCGGTGGGTGGATTGCCGCAAACTCCGACCTACCAACCATTGGCGGCTATTCCCGGTTGGCTGGCCAACTCTACGACGGTATGGATCGCCCGAGGTGACAACTACGCCGATGCCTTGGCCGCCGGTCCAGTCGCTGGAACCTTTGGTCAAAGCATTCTGCTCACCACCAGCCCGTCGGTCCTCGGACCAGGGATTCCCGCCTATTTCACCGGTCAAGGTGGCAATATCACCCAGCTCATCACACTCGGCGGAGGCTCGGCGGTTGCCCCGTCAGTGGTGGACTCGGCGATCACCGCACTTAAAGACCCCGCCGCAACCCCCACCAGTTAACGCTAGCCAGCGTTAACTCTACTGAGGTGTGGACGACGTTTCGGCTACCAGCGCGGGCAGCATAGTGAGCGCGACACTCGCTCCCGGCAAAGTTCCGCCGGCATATCGTTGGGCTGCCGATACGACGTTGGTCACGTAACTGAACGAGTGGTTATAACCGTATACGGCGACGATCAGCCCGGCAGCACTATCGAGATTGATGCCGGAAGCGCAGAGATAGCGGCCGGCGGCCGCGGCCGCATCGAAAATATTCTCCGGATCCGGCGTGCCCACGCCTGTCGCGCTGACGGCGTACTCGTGCCAGGTCGAGGGCAGGAACTGCATCGGCCCTACCGCTCGATCAAAAGAGGGATTACCGTCGAGAACGCCATCGTCGCTATCTTTCAGTGCGGGATATCCGTGATTGCCGTCGAGCAGCGGGCCAAGAATCGCCGGACTCGCCACGCCTGACCACGTCAGACTCGCCGACCCACCACTGCGAGCGTGGTCGGATTCGATAAGCCCAATGCCGGCCAGCACAGTCCAGTTCAGTCCACAACCAGGAGACGTGCGAGCTTCGCTATTCGCCGCATCGACATAAGCTGCCAACGCGAGCCGTGGAATCACGCCCGAGCCGAAAGAAACCGGCAAATTCGGTGCCAACGTCGACCGCACTACCGGCGGGTAACCGACCGACGCCGGTTGTCTCGTGGCGGCAGCCGTCGCGGATGCCGCCAGCCCGGACACCTGCGCGGGCACGGGGTTCGCTGTCTGGGCAGCCATTGAGTCAATGGGCGATGAGTTAGGGGACGGCATGGCATTCGTCAGGGCCACGGAATTCGTTGGCCCAGCCACGCCTCGCGTCGTCGTCACAAAAACCGCCGCCCACGCGGCAACCGCAATCGCTACGCCCCAGGTACCTACCTTCGCCACCGGCGGCTTCGCGGCAACAGGCACCCCGTGCCTAGACCCGTGAGTCTTCAGCGTCTTAGCGTGCCTGGGTTGTCGGGAGCGTTCCGTCGATGCAATGGAGACCACAGCACGACTGTGCAGGAACACGAGTAACGAACGTTTGCGTTAATACCAATAACGAGTTGCCAGTACGTTAACAAAAGGTCTGGCCCCGAAGTGGGTCATTTCGGCTGGGTAGATTAGCCGTTGACAAACCCGAGACTAACTATCGTTGAACAGTTCTGGCCGAAGCCTCGGCAGGCCGCACAGTCTGTGATAATCGATGCGCCACTATCGAGTCTCGCCGCTCCGCGGGAACAACCGAGGGGACTCGCTTGCGCCAGCATCCGCACCGTGCCCCCACGACGCTATTCGTGAGGTTATTCGGCACCAAACACTCGAAAGCCCGTCGACTCCGGACCATTATGGTAGCAATCGTGACCATCATGGCCGCCGCGCTAGTTGGCGGCCCGGCTATCGCTACCTCGCCCAGCAACGTTGTGCTCGCGACAGGTATCGCCAGTCAACCTAACCGTGTCGACCTCATTGCCGCCGATACCTCCGCGATTGTCTACTCTGTCGCGGATCCGCAAGCAACCGCTGAGCCGGTTCTCTACGTGCGGCCAACCATCGGAGCGACGACAGCATTGCCTGTCTCCTTCGAATCGCTGCCACCGCCAACAATTGTTGGTGCCATGATTGGCGCCTTTGACAAGCAGACTTTTACCTATTGCACAGTCGACGGTTCACTCAACGGCACCGCCGCTGTCACGGCCGGAACTTTCCAAGGCACGAGTGCGGACGGATACCTCTATTCGGCAGTACCCACCGGCGCGACCGTCGTCCATCTTTATGACGTCAACGTAGCCACCCGAGCCATAACGGATCTCGGAGCCGTACCGGATAATCCGACATATTTTACGACGGTCGCGTCGAGCACCGGAGTTTTGCTCCAAGTGCGGTCGACGGCAATACCAGCGACGCAAACGTTCGTACCGTCTTCCTTTTTCTACGTGAGTTATACCGAGCCCCATCAATTTACCGAGCTCGGCTCAGGCATACCTGTTGTTGGCGCTCCGGCACTCAGCAGCGATGCCGCCGAGTGGCTACAGAACCCGACCAGTGACACCAACGACGGGGCACGCTACCAACCGACGGCCACCACACTCGTGCGAGTAGCGCTCGATGGTTCACCAGGCGAGTCGGTGGCAGCGCCGAACGCGGTGGCCGTAGCGATGACACCTTCTCTCAGCGGTATAACCACAGAAACCACCGCGCTCGGAGGTCAACAAGCAGCCGGGAGTTTCCATTTCTCCACTATTCCAGCGGCTGGTGGAATAGTGACAACGTATCCGACTCCCGTTCTGGGCAATGTCATATCGGCCGGAAGTGCCTTCGTTGTCGACGAAGGCGACACGTCCAACGTTGGCGACGAGGAAAACACGGCGGGGTTGTATAGCCTCACCTCGGCTGCGGGTCCGGCAACACAGCTCGTCACCGCCGGTAGAGCAGTATTGCGGGCTAACTCGATCGCTATCTCACCAGGCCTCGCAGTCTGGGACGACAACGGCTCCAGCACCCGCACAGCGGGCGTGTGGAGTCGCGGGCTGCGGGTAGCCGGCTCCGCGCTGACGGCCACTACCCCAAGCATCGTGACAGCAGCCGACGACGATTCGTCACTGGCTGGACCGTTGGCATCGTCGGGTGTCCGCGTTGCTTATATCGATAACAATAATACGTTGTGGCTTAAAGATTCCGAGTCCGCGCCAGAAGCGCTGGGAACCGCGTCTTCCGATGACGGGCTGACATTGTCCGGAACGCGACTACTGCAAGATCACGACGACGGCTCGGCCACCCTGACCGACCTTGCGCATTCAACGTCGGTCACCCTAGCCGCTCCGACCAGCCCATGGGCCGGCGCGTTCTTCGGCCACACTCCCTACCAACTATGGGGCAACGAACTCGCGTGGCTCAGTTCAAATGGCGCGATCTGGTTCAAGAACCTGAATACCAACGCTATTAAACAGATTTCTGGCCCCATTGTCGGAGCCGGCCACACGGTACTTGGCAGTGTCGCGGTTGCGGGTGACACCGTCGCTTGGAGCGAATCAACCTGTACCCCAGCCGGAATCTCGACCCGATGCGGAAAGGCGAAACTGCTCTATCGCAACGCTCGTACGCTAGGGCCAATCTATTCGGTGCCAGCAGATTCACCCACCCACATCCAGCTTTCAAGTGGTTACCTTGCCTTCGACGATGACGATACCGCGAGCGGTATATGGCTGGCGGAGGTAAACTCGCTATACACCACGACCATTCATCGCATAGCTCCGGTGCCAAACGATGGAGTCGAAGGATCCTACTTCTCTTTGTCAGGGTCACTATTTGGTTGGATAGGCACCGACCACCTCCCGCATGTGCAAGCATTACCACGACTAACCGCACCGGCTTGGTATCTGGGTAACGGGATCGCGCCAGCCAGTCTCGTCGCCGACGGCGTAAACAGCTGGGACGGCGACTTTCCCACCTCCGCCGCCCTTACCAGCTGCGCGGTTGCCATCACATCAGGCAGCACCGCGTCGGGTCCCACCAAAGTTCGCACTCTGCCTTGCGCGGCCGACCAGGCCCGACTCGGCGAAGCAGCTATCAGTTGGGACGGTGAAAACAGTAAAGGCCAGCTCGTTCCACCGGGCACTTATACCTGGACCCTTACCGGTAAAAACGCCAATGGCCCGTTACTCAATGCCGACGGGAGCGATAGCCAGATCACCGGCACTATCACTACCACGTCACATTCGGCGATAGAGCTGGCCGCGACAAACAGTACTGGCCGTGCCCACGATCCGGTCACTTTCACCGCGACCCTCGCCGCGACCCTCACCGCGACCCTCGCCGCGACCTCGGCAAGTTCGGCCCCAGCCAGTTCCGCCCCAGCCAAATCTTCAGCGAGAAACATTGAGTTCTTCGACGGAAATACGCTACTCGGAACAAGCCAAGCAATCGGCGACGTCGCCACTTTGACGACCAGCAAACTCGGTCCCGGAGTCCACTCCGTCACCGCGACGTCCACTGCTACCGGTCAGACCGCCCCCGAAATCTCAGCGCCTGTCGGCGTAACACTTAGCCCAGCAATAACAAGCGCTGATAACCAAACGGTCGACGCCGATGTGACCCCTGGCACCTTGACGATAACCACGCCTTACACATCGGCGAATCCGCTCGACCTCGGCGTGCTTCAGCTTGATCCGTCCGGTACCAAACTCGCTGCCAGTGCGGCATTCGGCAGCACAACCGACCCAACTGGCGCTATCGATATCACCGATACCCGAGCAGGCAACTCGAACTGGACCGTCTCCGTCCAAGCGAGCGATCTCAACGGCCAGCACAATGACGCCACTATCAATGGCCAAAATACCGGCCTCACCGCGCTTAATACGATCCCTATCGCGGGAAACGCGCTCACCTCAAGCGATATCATCCTCACCGATATCTCGGCGCCCGCTCTGCCTTTGCCCGCGGGCATCGGCGGCAACTCTGGACTTGGCGGCGTCCCTCATATCATCGCCACCACCACAAACGGGGGCGACGGAAGCATCGGCATTGACGGCACTTTCACCCTCGACGCACCGACGTCTACCATCCCTGGCGTCTACGAAGGCACCATCGTCTTCACCGTCGGATAGTCGACGCGCGCCACCGGTGCCGCGATCTGTCAGTTACGCGTCACCGTTGACCCGGGCATTCAACGTTGACCGAGCAGTTAGCGTTGAACGCGCGCCGATCCTCCTTCGACCAGTTTCCGCACCTCATCGAGGGAAGCCATCGACGTATCGCCCGGTGTCGTCATCGCGAGCGCGCCATGCGCCGCCCCATACTCGACTGCCACCGGCAGAGAAAGGCCGGTTAGTAAGCCATAAATCAATCCGGACGCGAAACTGTCGCCACCGCCGACGCGATCGAGGATTTCTAGGCTCGGCCGCCGGGTAGCCTCAATAAATCCAGACTCAGCCGACCAGGCAACCGCACCCCAGTCGTTGCGAGTCGCGGTAATAACGCCGCGCAGAGTGGTCGCGACAACCTGGAAACCAGGAAAGCGTTTCGTGGCGGCCTCAATCATGTGACGGAAAGCCGCCGTGTCGAGGTCGGTGAGGTTATCGCCAACGCCGGTGACTTCAATGCCCAAGCTGGCGGTGAAATCTTCCTCATTGCCAATCATCACGTCGACATGCTCGGCAAGGGCGCAGTTTACTTCGCGGGCCCGTTCGACTCCGCCACTACTTTTCCAGAGGCTGGGCCGGTAATTCAGGTCGTACGACACAATGGTGCCGTGCCGACGAGCGGCTGCCATCGCTTCGGCGGCGGTTTCGGCCGCAATCTCCGACAGTCCAGCGAAAATACCGCCGGTGTGTAACCAGCGAACACCGAGCCGGCCAAATATATCGTCCCAATCGACGTCTCCGGGCGCGAGTTGGCTAGCTGCGGTATTGCCACGATCGGAAACCCCCAAGGCGCCGCGCACACCAAAGCCGCGTTCGGTGAAGTTCAATCCGTTGCGCACTGAACGCCCGATGCCGTCATAGCAAACCCAGCGCACGAGCGAAGTATCGACTCCGCCGGTAAGCATCAGATCTTCAATCAGCCGACCGACGTCGTTGTCGGCAAGCGCGGTGACAATCGCGGTACGCAGACCAAAGCAACGGCGCAACCCGCGGGCGACGTTATATTCGCCGCCGCCCTCCCATACATCTAACGTGCGCGCGGTACGAATACGCCCCTCGCCTGGGTCAAGGCGCAACATAACCTCGCCCAGACTCACGAGGTCGTAGCGACATTCGGCGGCTTCGCGCAGGCGCAGCGTCATCGCGCCGCCACGGCATCATCGACACCAGCAGCAATAATGCCAATCGTCTCGGCAGCCAGGTCACGAGCCATGCCCCAGTCTGACCGGCCAATCACCTCTGCCGGAGCCATCCACGAGCCACCGACCGCCAACACCGATGGGTGCGCGAGATAGTCGAGTGCCGACATCGCGGTAATGCCACCGGTTGGCACGAACCGGACGGCGGGAAATGGGCCGGCGAGCGCCCGAATCGCGGGCAGCCCGCCAGCTATCTCGGCCGGGAAGAACTTGACAACGTCCACACCTAAATCGAGCGCGGTCATGATGTCGGTGGCGGTTGCCACCCCCGGCAGCACCTGTATATCGAGTTCGCGACATCGACGCACGACTGATTCCGATATTCCTGGCGAGACGACGAAACGCGCGCCTGCCTTCGCCGCGCGATCAACCTGGTCGGCGGTAGTGACGGTTCCGGCGCCGACAACCAACCCGTCAACAGTCGACATCGCCGCGATCGCGGCTTCCGCCGCGTCGGTGCGAAAAGTAACTTCGGCAATCGGGATGCCGCCTGCCACGAGTGCGGCACCGAGGTCAAACGCGCCATCTGCCTGCGGGAGCACCAGAACGGGCACTATACGAACCTGCGCGAGCAGATCATAGAACTGGCTTGGATTCACAGAGCTCCTCTCTGGCCGCCTCGTCACCAAGAATCTTCTGGCTAACGCGAAAGCCAACCACCATCGACGACTAGCACATGCCCAGAAACATAGTCGGATGCGTTACTAGCAAGGAAAAGAGCGGCACCAACGAGATCAGCCGGATCGCCCCACCGGCCGGCCGGAATGCGGTCGAGTATCTGCGCGCTGCGCACCGGGTCGGACTGTAGCGGCACCGTATTATCGGTTCGAATATAGCCTGGCGCGATAGCGTTGACCTGAACACCGCGCACCGCGAGTTCGTTAGCCAACGCCTTCGTCAGACCAACGACCGCATGCTTGGAGACGGTATAGGGAAGCACCCGAATGCCACCCTGAAACGACAACAGCGACGCGATATTCACGATTTTGCCACGCCCTCGTTCCACCATCGGACGAGCAAGAGTGCGAGACAACGCGAAGATCGCGTCGAGATTGACCTGGAGTACATGGCTCCAATCATCGACGCTGGTATCGAGGGCATCAGCGCGGGTAATAGTTCCCGCGTTATTCACCAATACGTCGACGTCGAAATCGGTCGTCAATCGAAGCGCGGCGGCATCAGTTGATTGCGGGTCACCCAAATCGGCGACGACGACACTGACTCGATGGCCGTAAACTCCGGCCAGTTCTACTGTTTCGGCCATATCGTCGGTGCGGCCGACGAGCACGAGATCAGCACCCGCACCGGCGAATCCGACCGCGATAGCTTGGCCGATGCCCGAACGCGCGCCAGTTACGACCGCCGTCCGCCCTTGTAAAGAGAACATCTCCAGCGGACCAGCTGCCGACATCGATGACCCCGCTTAACTCAAAGCCGATAGAGCGACGGCGTCGAGGTCTTCGTATACCCGATTCTCGCCACCCATTGCCCAACAAAAGGAATAGCTAGCGGTGCCGGCTCCGGCATGAATCGACCAGGACGGCGACACCACGGCCTGCCGATCCGCAATGATCAGATGTCGGGTCGCGTGCGGCTCCCCCATCAGATGAAGCACCCGCGCCTCCGGTGGCAGGCCGAAGTAAAAATAGGCCTCGGTTCGGCGAGTGTGCGTATGTGGCGGCATCGTGTTCCACACGCTGCCCTCATCCACCACTGTCACGCCCATCATCAATTGCGCACCGTCAACAGTCGTCGGATGCAGATGCTTGTAAAGCCTGCGACTACTCGATGTAGCCGCTGAACCGATCAGTGTCGGCTCAAGGTCGGCAAAGCGCACGACACGGTTGGGGCATTCGCGATGCGCGGTCGTGGAGACGAAATACAACTGCGCCGGGTTAGCTGGCTCAAGGCTCGCGAACGCGATCGGTCGCTCACCTCGGCCGACATAGGCAAGATCGAGGTGGCCAAGCTCAAGCGCGTCACCATCAACGAGAATGCGCGCCCGACCACCACCGACGTTCAACACGCCGATTTCACGGTTCGCCAGCAGATGTTCACCAGGTATTGCCGAGAACGGCCCGACCCTCAACTCGGTGTCGAGCGGAATCGCGCCACCGATCAACAACCGGTCTTCATGCGTGTAGGTGACATTGACTTCACCGGACGTGAACAGGCCGGTAAGCAGAAACCTGGCACGCAGGTCTTCGGTCGTCGCGGACGTGACAAACTCCGGGCCGCTAGCGTTGCGCACATCCATCAAGCTCGCCCCAGTCCTAACCGTCTACAGCCATAGCATGTATTCGTATTCATAAATGTGAACGTTAATCAGAACCTTGAACATATCCGGTACGCTGAAAGCTCGTCAACAAGGAGGGCTTACCTATGCCGAACATCACTGTCGAATTGCTTGCTGGCCGTAGTATCGCTCAGCGCCGCGAGTTCGTCGCGGCGGTCACTGACGCGGCCGTGTCGATTCTGAATGCCAAGCAGGCGTCGGTCCGTATCCGCTTCGACGAGATCACCCGCGAGGACGTCGCCAACGGCGGCCAGCTGGAGTCAGACCGGGCCGCCGCGTCGTCCGCAACCTGACCTGTCTCAGCGCCGACGACACGCTCGTCGGCGACGACGAAACCTGTCTCGAGAATTAGCGCCCTTGATACATGGCGCGAGTAGCCCGCTCAAGCCGGTCGCGACCAGCCAAGAGCGCCTCGACGATCGCGGCTGATTTCTTCGCGGTCAACCTAGCGATCGGAACAGAGCAACTGATCGCGTCGCGAGCCGGCGTGACGTAACGGATTGCCACCCCGAAGCATCGCAGGCCTTCGGCGTTTTCTCCGTTGTCAATGGCGTATCCACGCTTGCGGGTGCGAGTCATCTCTTGCAAGAACTTGCCTCGATCGGCAATCGTGCGCTCACTCAACGCCTCAAGGGATGTCGGCAACAGTGTTCGCAACTCGTCGTCAGTGTGTTCGGCTAACAAAGCTTTGCCGAGTGAGGTCGCGTGCGCTGGCAGCCGACGTCCGACTCGGGAGAACAGCCGCAGGTAATGCTGCGACTCACGAGTAGCGAGATAAACGACGTCGAGACGATCGAGTCGGGCCAGGTGCACCGTCTCGGCAGTTTCTTCCGCCAACCAATCGAGAACATCCGTCGCGGCCGCGACGATCGGGTCGCCGTCAATATAGGACGTTCCGACGAGTAACGCCCGCACGCCAATGCCGTACAGCGTGCCGGTCGCGTCCGTTTCGACCCACCCTAAGGAAACCAACGTCTGCAGCAAGACATAGGTGCTGCTCTTGGGATAACCGAGCGCGGCTTGGAGCTTACTGAGACTGTGCGTGCCGCCGTTGCGAGCAAAATAATCGAGCAGTTCCACGGTCCGCACAGCGGACTTAACCGATTGCGACGACTGCCCGTTCGTCGCGTTGGGTGTTCCTGCGCTGAGGCTCAACTGCGGCACGCTCATCCTCCTACTTGACCCAGCGGACGGGTCATCCTATGGTTCCCGAAACGGTTCAAGAGTCTAAATCATATTCAGCATACTGAACGGAGCAAGAAAATGCTCGGTTTACGGCAGACGCGTCGTGGCCACGGCCCACGGCGAATCGGTCTCACGCTCGTCACGGTGGGGGTTCTCCTGGTGGCAGCGGCGTGTACGTCAAGTAGCGCGAAGTCCAGCAAGACTCCATCGCCCGCCGGAACATCCGGGACAACCGGCTCAGGGGCAACGAGTTCGCCAGTAACGCCAGGCGGCACCTTACAGGTGTGGGTCCGTGGCTCTGGAGATTCAGTGAAGGCGTATCAGGCATTGTTCGATGCCTTCACCCTCAAGACCGGCATCAAGGTCAAGCTCTTCATGACGTTGACCGACTTCGAGACCAAGCTCAGTGCTGCGGCGGCGGCACACACACTCCCCGATGTCGTCGTCGATGATGCCGCCCAGCTCGGTGCTTTCCACACCGAAGGCATTCTGCGGCAGGTCAACAAGAACTCGATCGCCGGTAACGCCGACCTGACCGATGCGTCCTGGAACTCGGCGAAGGACGTGACCGGTGATTACTACGCCGTACCATTCTCGGCCCAGGCCAACTTGATGTTCATCCGCAGCGACTGGCTGAAAAAGGTCGGGGCAACAGCGCCCACTACCTGGGCCCAACTGACGAGCTTGGCCAAGGCGTTCACCACCCAAGATCCTGACGGTGATGGTAAAGCCAACACCTACGGTCTCGACGTTCCGGGCTCGACGACGCGCGGCTATATCTCCTGGTACTGGTCGTCCTTCTTGTGGCAAGCCGGCGGCGATTACTTCACCTCAGCGGGCAACGGCAAATACCTGCCGGCGATCAACTCTGCGAAAGCCATTGCGGCGGCCACCTATTTCGAGAGCATGTTCTGCTCGTCCAAGGTGGTCCAACCCGGCGCTCTCAACGACGTCACGACCGACACCAACCAGGTGTTCCAAACCGGTACCGCTGGCATTTACCTCACCGGCCCTTATGCCTACGCGACGATGGACAACACCCCCATCAAGGGCAAGTACGCGGTGGCTGCACCGCCCGCTGGGCCGGCCGGCATCGCCACTCTCGCCGAGGGAACCGACATCTATCTGATGGCTGGATCCAAACAAGATGCGCAATCCCAAGCGTTGGCGGAATACATGATCACCCCCGCTGCCCAGATATTGGGTATGACGAAGGTGCCAACCGCAACCATTGTCCGACTGCCGGTCAACAAGACAGTCAACGCGGCCACCGTGCATGGAAACGACCCGCGTTGGAAGCTGGCACAACTTGTCTACCAGCAGTACGGACACTACGAGCCCGATTACATGCCCAACTGGAACACGTTCCGGGTGGCGACGTCCGACGCGTTGAACGCGATGATCGCCAAATGTGGCAACCCGACGACGACAATGAATACGTTGGCCGCGACATTTAAGACTGACCTCCAACAGCAGGGCGTGTTGGCGTCCAGCTAATGGAAGTCTCCAACACTGGGAGTGACGTGCGTACGACGAGCATGGCGCACCTGCCCTCCAACCATCGGCGTCCGGTCCGGCCCCTGACCGGACGCCGATGGTTAGGAGTGAAAAACGTAGCTACACCGTGGCTATTTCTGGCTCCGGCGCTACTGATGTTCAGCGTGTTCAAGTTCTGGCCGACTATTCGAGGGATCTACCTCTCGTTCTTCAACGTCAGGCCCTATCTCGGCAATCAGTGGGTCGGCGGAAAAAACTTCACCCAAGCACTGCACGACCCGCTTCTTCGTGGCGCGGTAGCGCACACTGTGCTCGACGCCGCCGTAACGGTGACGTTATCGGCGCTCTTCGGCTTCATGCTTGCACTGCTTCTCGAAGGGCCGGCGCGGCATCTTCGCTTGTTACGGACAGCGGTATTTCTGCCGGTGGTGACCGCCATGGTGGTGGTCGCCGAGATTTGGGGAATCCTGCTTTTCCCAGGCTCTTACGGCACCGTGAATGGGTTGCTCGGTCATGCTGGGCTTGGCCCGGTCGGCTTTCTCAGCAATCTGCACGAGGCGTTGCCCTCGGTTATGCTCATCCAGATCTGGAAAAGCGCGCCGTACGACATGGTGATTTTCGTCGCCGGGTTGGCCGGCATCGATCGCCAGCTTTATGAGGCAGCCTCCCTGGACGGCGCAAGCCCCTGGCAACGCCTGCGTGCCGTCACGATTCCCGCGCTGCGACCGGTAACGACCATCGTCATCACGCTGGGAATCATTCGAGGGCTGCGGGTATTCACCGAAGTCTTCGTACTCACCAATGGCGGCCCGGCGAACTCCACCGAGGTCGTCGTCACTTACACCTACAAGGCCGGTATTCAGAACAACCAAATCGGGTACGCATCGGCAATCTCGACGATGTTGTTCGTCGTCACGATCGTGTTAACGGCACTCACCTTATGGTGGCGGCAGCGCAGGGAGGCCAGATGAGAGACCACGGAACGGCCCTCGCGCTCAAGCTGCCTGACCGCCTCGCCGGCCGCGCGCTGCGCTGGTTTCTCTACGTCGTAGTCCTTCTTATTTTCGTGACGCCGCTATGGTCGATCCTGACGACGACCTTGAGTGGAGTACCGCTCAAGGTCGGGCAACTCACGCTGTTGCCGACGAAATTCACCATGAGCAACCTGACGGCAGCATGGCATTTCGGCGTCGGGCGCGGCTTACTGAACTCTTCGATCGTCGTCGGAGTCGCCTTATTCCTGCAGGTGACGGTGAGTGCGTTCGCCGCTTATGCGTTGGCGCGTAAGCGTTTTCGCTTTATGGGTCTGGTGACGCTGCTCATTCTTGCCACCATGATGATGCCTGAGGAGATCATCGCGATCCCGCTCTATCTTGTCTTGCATGCCATTCCGGAGCCATTCACCGGCGGCACGCTGCTGAACTCGTTCGGCGGCCTTATTTTGCCGCTCGTCGGCTGGGCTCTCCCTATCTACGTACTCACCCAGTTCATGCGCACGATCCCCACCGAGCTGGAAGAATCCGCTCGCGTTGACGGGGCCGGTGAATTCACCATCTTCTTCCGTATCATCCTGCCGCTATGCAAGCCAGCGCTCGGAACGTGCGCCGTCTTCGGATTCTTAATGATCTGGGACCAATATCTTCTCCCGCTTCTCGTCACCCAGACGCCGAACATGTACACGCTCACGCTCGTCGTTACCAACCTTCAGTCAAGCCAGGAGCTTGGCCAGGGTGTGCGATTGGCCGCCGCGCTTGTGCTTTTGGTGCCGAGCATCGTGGTTTACCTCGGGCTTCAACGGTTCTTCGAACGCGGCCTGCTCACCGGATCATTGAAGGGATAGGAATCTTCCCCATGCCAATCACCCGAGCAAAGCGCTCCCCGCGAGAGATGGCCGACCGCCTCACCCGTGTGCTGTGTTTCCCTGTCACCACCTTCGACAGCACCGGCGCTCTCGATATCGACCGGTACCGCGAATACCTGCGGTTCGTGCTGCGGTTCGAGCCGGCCGCAATCTTCGCCTGCTGCGGCACCGGTGAATTCTTCTCGCTCAACCTCGAAGAGTTCACTGAATGCGTACGCGTGGCGGTCGAAGAAGCCGCCAGCAGTAATATTCCCGTCTTAGCCGGCGTCGGCTACGGCACAGCGCTGGCCTGCACATTCGCGGCCGCGGCTCGTGACGCCGGCGCGGACGGTCTGCTCGCACTTCCGCCCTATCTGGTCACTTGCAATCAGGCCGGCCTTCGCTCGCATTTCGAAAAGCTAGCCGAGCACACCGATCTGGGCCTGATCCTCTATCAGCGCGACAACGCGATCTTCGAACCCAACACCGTCGTCGCTCTCTCCCGGCATCCGGCCATCATCGGTTTCAAAGACGGCTTAGGTGACCTCGACCTGCTGCAGCGGATCATCGGTGCCGTCCGCGCGGACGAACGCGATCAACCAGACGACGCCGGAAACCTGATGTTTCTGAACGGGATGCCGACAGCGGAAATGACATCGCTGGCATATCGAGGTGTCGGTGTCACCACCTACTCTTCAGCGGTATTCGGCTTCGCGCCCGAGATCGCGCTCGCCTTCAACCGAGCGCTCCTCGATGGCGACGACGCCGTGGTGACTATGCTCTTCGACGAGTTCTACCGGCCATTCGTCGAGCTACGTCAGCACGGCACTGGCTACGCTATTTCTCTCGTCAAGGCTGGCGCGACTATTCGCGGCCTCGATGTCGGTAGCGTTCGACAGCCGCTGGTCGCCCCACTTAAGGAGCACGTCGAGGAGTTGGCCGTGATCCTGGAACGGGGATTGAAAGTCGTCGAGGCTTTGTGATGTCCGCCGAAACAACCGGCTTCCCTTTTACCGGCCGGCGAGTTCTTATTACCGGCGCCGCTGGGCTAATCGGTCGCGCACTGGTGTCGGCCTTCGCGACAGCGGGCGCCGATGTGATCGCCGCCGATATCAATAAAGACGCGTTGGCTCACTCCGTGTTGGCACTTTCTGGGCTGACTCCTTCCGGAACGGAAAAGGCTAGTGCCGAGCGGGTAGAAACGGTGGTCGGTGATGTCGGCGACGTCGCCTTCGTGGCCGCACTCTTTGAGCGATACGCCTCTACCGGAGGCATTGACGTCGTCGTCAATAACGCGGCCCGAACCGACGTGCGCACACCTTTTCTCGAAACGGACGTCGAGTTGTTCGACGAAATGGTGGCGGCCAATCTGCGCTCGGTCTACCTGGTGAGCTTGCATGCCGGGCGCAGCTGGCACGGAAGAAATCGCGGCGGCGTCATCGTCAATATCTCGTCTCCCGGCGCGCAACGCGCGCACGCGAATCAAAGTATTTACGCGGCGACAAAAGGTGGCGTCGATGCGTTGAGCCGGGCAATGGCCACCGAATTAGGGCCGCTCGGCATCCGGGTCGTCTGCGTCGTACCCGCCCAAGTGCGCGACTACGAAGAACCAGCCGACGAGCTACCACTGCGGCGATCTGTGCATCCAGACGATGTCGCCCAGGCCGTACTTTTCGCTGCCTCTCCAGCGGCTCGTGGCATTACCGGGAGTTCGCTCGTCGTCGACAGTGGCTTGCTCGCCCAACTGCGCACACCCACGGTGGGGCCGGTCTGATGCGAGTCGTCGAGGTGTCGATCACACCGATCGCGGTGAAAGATCCACCACTACTCAATTCTGTTGGCGTGCACGAGCCTTTCGCACTCAGGGCAATCATCGAGCTGGTCACCGACGACGGCATCATCGGGCTGAGCGAGGCGTACGGCGACGATCCGAGTTTGGCTCGCCTGCGCGCCGTCGCGCGCGTCTTAATCGGACTCGACCCTTTCGACCTGCACGATCTCGCGCACCGCGTCGCGATCGGACTCAACGACAGTAGCGCTACTCAGGCAACTGTCACCACCACTAAGACAACCGCCGACATTGCCAAAACCCAAGCCGCGTATGAAGTCGCGTGCTTCGACGCGATGGGCCGGGCCGTCGGCCGCCCAGTGTGCGACCTCTTAGGAGGTGCGGTGCGTGACGCCGTCCCGTATAGCGCTTATCTCTTTTACAAATGGTCGGCACATCCGGCCGACCCCGGCTATCCCAGCGACGAATGGGGTACCGCTCTCGACGCCGACGGCATCGTCGACCAGGCCCGCGCGATGATCGAACGTTACGGCTTCGGTTCACTAAAACTCAAAGGTGGCGTTTTCCCGCCGGATCAAGAAGTCGAAGCAGTACTCGCTCTACACGAGGCATTTCCTGATAGGCCGGTGCGAATCGACCCGAATACCGCATGGTCGGTTGCCACCAGTATCGATGTCGGACGTCGACTCGCTGGCGCGCTGGAATATCTGGAAGACCCGACTGCCGGCATTTCCGGCATGGCAGCCGTAGCTCGTGAGGTGCCGATGCCGCTCGCCACGAACATGTGTGTCACCGAGTTCGGCCATATTCCACCGGCGGTCGCGGCAAAAGCAGTCGGTGTCGTGCTTGCCGACCATCATTACTGGGGAGGCCTGCGAGCATCCCAAGACCTGGCCGGAATATGCCGGACTTTCGGGCTCGGGTTATCGATGCATTCCAATACTCATCTCGGCATCAGCCTGGCGGCGATGACCCATCTCGCGGCAGCGACGCCTAACCTCGACTACGCCTGCGATACGCACTATCCCTGGCAGGTCGAAGATGTCGTCATGCCTGGCGTGCTGCGGTTTGTCGATGGCGCCGTGCCGGTACCGAAAACACCCGGGCTCGGCGTCGAGCTCGATCGTGACGCGCTCGCGCGTTTGCACGAGCAATACCTGCGTTGCGGTATTCGCCGACGTGACGATGTCGCGGCCATGCGTATCGTCGATCCGGCTTGGACAGGAACGCGGCCCCGGTTTTGACGCGCACCGCTACTTACCTTTATCCCTGGGACCTCATCGGTGATCCGGCCGCCGCCTCACGCGTCGCGGCACTCGGCGTCGACGAGGCAAGCGTGGCCGCGACGTATCACGGCGTGCAGGCACTCACCCCTCGCCATCCCCGGCACCGACTTATCGTGGCTAGACATGCTGCCGCTTATTACGCGCCTGATCCCGATCGCTGGCGCGGACACCGGCTACGCCCGGCACCAGCGAATTGGTTGGCCGATCCAGACTCATTCGGACGAGCAACAGCGGCGCTTCGTCGAGCCGGACTTTCGGTCAGTGCCTGGATGGTGTTGCTGCACAATTCCTTGCTGGGCAGCGAAAATCTCGACATGGTCGTCACCAATGCCTATGGTGACCGGTATCCGTGGGCATTGTGTCCCGCGCAGGCGGCTGTCCGCGAATATGCCTGCACATTAGTGGCGGACGTCGCCAGCCGCTACCCGGTTGACACCATTGAGTTAGAAGCCTGCGGCTGGCTCGGCTTTCCCCATCAAGGAAGTCACGACAAGACCGGCGGAGTCACCCTCGATAGCATCGACGACCTGCTGATGTCGTTGTGCTTTTGTACCGCGTGTCTGCCCACCTATGCCGATGCCGGCCTGGACGGCGTTCAGATCGCGACTCGTATTCGAACCGCGCTCGATGCCACTTTTGCCGGTAACACAGGGTTTCGCCACGATGTTGCGCTTGACTCACTCGACGCTGTTACCGCACTGGCATACATGCTAGACACCGACACTGCGGCCAGTATTCAACACCAGCGCAGGCTCCTAGCAGACCAGCTGCGCACCGAAGTCGTCACCGCGATTAGAGCGGAATCGAATGCGTCGGTGCTACTGCACGCGAATGCCGACCCGCTTCGAGCAGGGTCGTTCGCCGGCGTCGATATGTCGCGGGTCGCCAGCTTGGTCGACGGCGTGGTCTTGTCAGGTTCAGGAAAGGTAGATCACACCAGCGCGGCCGTGATTGCCGCTCGGCCGGTGGCGAATGCGGGCGGCCGGGTGTGCGTGAATATGCCAGCGGTAGTAGGCCTCAATCCTGCGGCCGCCGACCTGCACTCTCGCGCCGAAGCCGCAGTCGCGGCCGGCAGCACCGAACTTCGCTTCTATCACGCGGGTTTAGCCTCAATGGCCGATCTTCACGCCATCCGCGATGTCACGACTGCCCTTCAAACAATTCCCTGGCTGCCTCAGAACCTGCCACCTAACAACGTGCTACCTAACGATCTGGCCACCTGCTCGGCCCACGATGAGGAGAACTAGGCATGAGTAGTGAACGCCAGCACACCGATATCCCAGTCTGGAGTATCGAGCCGCGAACCGGATACGCCGTCGAAAAGGTAGCGGTGGAATCGTCGGCGGCCGATGTCGACACGGTAGTGCGCGCGGCAGCAGCCGCGGCTAGCGCGCTCGACGGCCTCGGCAATGTCGGTCGAGCTGTCCTACTCCGGGATATGGCCGACGCGCTCGAAGCCGATACCGACCAGATCGTCGACGCTGCCGATCGAGAAACAGCCCTAGGCGCGGGAAGATTACGTGGCGAACTCGCACGTTCAAGCCACCAACTACGGCTATTCGCCGAGGTTCTCGATGATGGCGGCTATCTCGATGTTGCCATCGACCACGCCGATCCGGGCGCTATCCCGGCGCCGCGCCCCGACTTGCGCCGCATGTTAGTGCCACTGGGAGTTGTCGGCGTCTTCGGTGCCAGCAACTTCCCGTTGGCTTTCAGCGTTCCCGGCGGTGATACCGCCAGTGCATTCGCCGCCGGCTGCCCGGTCGTAGTAAAGGCACATCCCGCGCATCCGTTGACCGCGAAATTGTGCGCGGCATCACTGCGGCGGGCGATTGCCCAAGCCGGGCTACCGGAGGCCACCCTCGGTCTTGTATTCGGCCACCACGCCGGTGAACTCTTGGTGGCCCATCCGTTGATACGCGCGGTCGGCTTCACCGGATCACTCCGGGGCGGACGTGCACTTTATGACCTGGCCAATGCCCGACCCGACCCGATCCCTTTCTTCGGCGAACTGAGCAGCCTCAATCCCGTCGTCATTACACCAGGTGCCGCAGCCACCCGGGCGGCCGAAATCGCCACCGGCTTGGCCGCTTCTTTTACCGCTGGGGCAGGCCAATTCTGCACCAAACCCGGGCTCGCTCTATTACCCGCTGACGACGGGGGCCGCCGCATCAAGGCCCTTCTCGCGGATACCGTGCCGCAAACAAATGCGGCCGTGATGCTCACCGAAAACATTCGGGCAGCTTTCGTCGATGGCGTATCGCAACTGACACACCTCGACGGTGTTGAGGTGATCGCGATCGGAGAACCCAACGCTGCCGCTGGCGCTATCGACGCTATTCCCACCCTGCTGGCAACAACCGCGCGCCAACTGGTAGCGCACCAAACTCTGCGCGAAGAATGTTTCGGACCTGTGCTGGTGCTTGCCGAATATCGCGATGAGGACGAACTGCTTGCCGCGATTGACAGCCTCGAAGGTAGCCTGACCGCCACCGTGCATGCCAGCCCTGCGGAAGAGCAACCGGCAGCCATCGCCGGCCGGGTCGCGACGCGACTACTCGAACGCGCGGGCCGACTGGTTTGGAACGGATATCCGACCGGTGTCGCGGTGACCTGGGCAATGCAGCACGGTGGCCCGTATCCCGCCTCGACTGCGGCAATGACGACATCGGTCGGCACTGCCGCGATCCAACGATTTCTTCGCCCGGTGGCCTACCAATCGGCACCCGAGTCACTGCTGCCGGCAGCCCTGCGCGACGATAACCCGCTTTCGCTGCCACGCCGCGTCAATGGGCAGCCACAGCTGCCAACTTCTGCTCAAATCCCACGCATTCGAGCAGAGTAAACCGCTCGCGGTCAACTATTAGGTCCCGGAAAACGCAAGCGTCTCCCGGCAGCCTGAGGCCACCGGGAGACGCTTTTTTGTTAGTGCGGACTAGCTGAAAGTAATGAACGCGTCGGCGTCCACTTTTCCAGTCGTCACGATCTTCAATGTGTGCGTAGTACCCGAATTGAACGCTTTGGTGTATTCGATCTGCCGTGATCCACCAGCACCGCTGAGAGAAACAGCCGAACTCAGGGTCCCGCCGTCCCAGGAGACTTTGAAGCTGCCGTAGCTACTCCCTGTCGTCGTCACGAATCCGACGCCGGTGGCACCGGCGGGAACTGTGTAGGTAACGGAGTTGCCTGAGACGGTAGACGTTCGCACCGTTCCCCCGGATGCGGCGGCCAGGCTGTTCTGCACCCAACCAGTGGTGGGGCTGTAGACAGTCCCGGTAGCGGGCGTTTCCTGAGTGAGAGTGACGGTAGTTCCCGCTCCCGCTCCGACCGTGTCCGCGCTGACATTCCCAAGCGTGTCGACAGCGCGTACTTCGAATACATACGTCGATCCGGGTGCGACGAAGATAGTCGTCGTGGTCGCGGTGCCGGGAACTGCCGGCGCGAGCGTGCCGAAAGGACTCGCTGTCGTCCCGTACCGAACCTCGTAGTGATCGACCCCAGACGCGTCCGTCGATGCCGCCCAGGTCAGCTTGACCGGGACACCCTTCGCCGGTGTAGCCGTGTCCGCGTTCAGCGTGCCGGTTCCCATCGTGACCTGCGGCACACCCGGGTTGGTGGGCTTGGTCGCGTCAGAAGTCACCGACACGAACGCGTCGAGCTGAACGTCCTTGTTCGTCGCATGGGCAGGATCAGCCACCGTCGTGACCACGATCGTGTGCTGGCCTGACGTGGTTATCGGGACCACCAGCACCACTGTCCTGAACGCGGTGCTAACCGCGTACAGCGAGGTTGCGGACGTTTGTACTACGCCGTCGAGGGTGACCTTGATCGCCGCACTCGTCGGCGTCTTCCGGACGACGATGGCGACACTGGTCGTACCAACCGGCGGCTTGTAGGTCGCCGTGTTATTCAGCGCCGTCGACCAGTACGTCGAACCACCGGAGTTCGTCGTCACCAGGGGGTTGTTAGTGGTCCAGGTACCGGTATGCGACCCGGAGTTCAACAACACCGTTTCGGCCTGATCGAGGACGATCTTCGTCGGCGTTGCCGCACCTGTAGCGGAAATTCCGGCCCCATCGGTTGCCGTCACCTGATAGGTGTAGTAGGTCGCGCCTGTCGTTGGCGGCTCGAAAACCGTGGTATTCGCGGCGGGATTCGTGCCGGTCACGGTAGCGACCAACGTAACCGGACCCGTTCCGTTGGTCTGCCTGTTAACGACGTACTGCGTGATTCCAGCTGACGACGTCGAAGCTGTCCAGCTGATCTTCACCTGAATGCCCTTAGGCGGCACCACGCCGGAGTCGGCGTTGAGCATTCCGCCGTTGACGACGCCAACTGTCGGCGCCCCAGGGGCTGTCGGGCCGGTCGACGCTGTCGCCTTCGTGACCGGGTTACTCGCGCCTGAGGTATTACCCGCGGCGTCCCTAGCCTTCACCGTAAACGTGTACGACGTACTCGGAGTCAAACCCGACACCGTCGCAACCGTTCCTGACACCCACGCGCCCGGCACCAGCGTGCTGCCGTTATATACGTCATAAGCGGTAACACCGACGTTGTCCGAGGACGCGGTCCACGACAAACTCACCGACTGCTGTGTCGCGTTCGGCGCGGTGAGATTCTGTGGCGCCGACGGCGGAGTCTGATCGGGTGTGGTGAACCCGACGGCATTGCTCGGTGTTGACGTGTTCCCGGCAGCGTCCTTCGCTTCGACAGTGAAGCTGTAGGTCGTATTGACAGTCAGGCCCGGCACGCTCGTGTTGAGGCCGGTGACGGTCTGAACCGCTACCCCGTTCTTCAACACGACGTAGCCGGTGACCGCGATATTGTCGGTCGAGGCATTCCACGCCAGGTCAACCGAAGTCTCGGTACCCGGGCTCGTCGTATGCAGGTTCCCCGGAATCGATGGCGCGATAATGTCCGCCACGGTCGTCGCATCCTTTGACGAAGGAAGTGAGGAACCGCCGGCGTTCTGAGCAACAACCGTAAATGTGTACGGCGTGCCCGGGGTCAAGTTGGAGACGGTAGCTCCGTCTCTCGTGCCGTTGTACGCCACCGTCGCACCCGCGACGGGTGCACCCGCGTTGAATACCGAGACGGCGTAAGACACCGCCGTATCCGTTGCCGCCGTCCAAGACAGCGTCGCCGTCTGTAGACCAGTCGTTACGGCCAAGCTTGCCGGCGCGTCAGGAAAGGTCATGACATTTGTCGCTGCGCTTGGGGCTGACAGGTTGTTGGAGTTGTCAGTCGCCACGACCGAAGCGGTGTACGCGGTGTCGCTGGTCAATCCGCTGACGGTCGCGGTCAAGCCGGTGGCAATCAACGGTGAGGTCGCCACCAAGCCACCATCGCTCTCCTTGTACACCGACACGATGTAGCCGGCGATTGATCCTCCACCAGAGTCGGTGGACTGACCCCAGTTCAACGTCACGGAATTCGTCGCGGATGAAGCCGAGGTGACGGACGGCGCCGAAGGCGCGGTCCAGTCTCCGGTGCACTGGCTGGCGCCGGCAACCAGTGCCGGCGGGCGGGTGACATCAAGGCCGCCGCGATACCTCAGGTCACAGCCCATCGCCGAGTAGGCATTCAGTGCCAGCTGATCCGGCGTCGCGCCGCGAGTTCCGTCCAACTCCCAATGGCATGTCGTCGAGCGCTGCGAATTGAAATAGATGGCGCCGGAAATTGGGCGGGTTCCACTAGGCAAGTCACCGGTCGCGTCGCTGATCCATGCTCCTCTATCCGTGGAAGGAACAGTCGGATCCGCGGGAGTGCTGCCGTATTCGGTGACCCATGCCTGTATCCGACTCGCTACCGCGGTTTGTCCGCTCCCCGCAGCGGGGTCGAGAAACGCGCGGAATCCCGCGATCTTTTTGTAGAGAGGCGTCCAACCCTCAGTGGAGCCATCACATTCGTACGCGTTGTACGCGTCGACACCGATCGCATCGATGTTGGCGTCGTTATAGGTGCCGTCGGCGTTCGTCGGGTACCAGTATTGAGGTGCCTGCCAATAGCTGTCGTTCTTCGGCTTCGTCGGATCCGGACTGGTGCCAAAACCGTTGCCGGTCATGATGAACATCGTTTTAGCGTTCGGAATGGTCTTGATCATCGCCGAGAAGGCAGCAAAGGCAGCCTGGAAAGCCGTTCCGTCGGCCACATGGCAGCTGCCATCGGTGGTTTTGTTGCAGGCCAAGTCAGATGCGTGAACAGTCGTCTCAGGCTCGTGATCGAACGCCACATAGATCGGGCCATTGACGCTGATTCCCAAGTGATCGGATCCGCCACCTAACGTCGCGGTGAGGTGAGCCTTCAGCAGATTGAACGTCGCGGCTTGCGGACCAGTGCCGGCTGCCGCGCTCACGATGTCGGCGAACGGAACCCTGCCGGTCGGGTAATCCGGGTCGTCCAGCTGAATCGAGATCACCGGTGTCGTACCGCGGCTGATAAGCCAATCCAGGTACTTCCCCGGAAACGGATCCGTCCAGTTGATATAGACCCGGGTCGTCGCCAGCGTCCTGCCGACCTGTGACTCGAAGTCACTGATGGGACATTTCCCGGAGGCATTGACGCAATTAGCCTGGTCTGCTGGAACGGTCTGCATCGTGGTTCCCCACACGATGGTGTTCGCCAGCGGAGGCGCGGCCACCGCTGGCGAGGTCGCCGCGAAGACGACCGTTACCGCTGATGCCGCACTCATCGCGAGAGTCATCACCGCGTGAGCCAGCACATTGCTTTTCTTGAAGCGCATCCGTTCAGCCAATCTGTTGCCGGAGTTGTCTGCCGCCGGCCGCCAAGCGATGCGATACAGCCGGTTATTAGTGGACACCATGGGACATCCGCCCACATTTTCTGTGGTTTCGCTGGGGTTCCCCTGTGGTTTCGCTGTGACTTTCTCATCATGCCCGGTGGTATCGACTTTCGACAAATCCTTAATCGATCTTGTCTTCACCGCGAAATCGACGGGAACCACAGGCGCGCCGAGCCCGGCCAACCGGGCTCGCGCCAACGACAAACGGTGTGAGCATCGGATCTGATGCTCACACCGTTTGTCGTACCTGCTCGTCGCCGAGCTACTTCCCTCGATGCGGCTTATTAGGCCTCGTCGATACCCACTACGCCATCGCCAGACCCGCTAAGACGTTGCCGCCGGTGCCGGCCAGGCGATCTCTGGCGAGGCGTAATAGTTGATTCCCATGAACTGCCAACGCAGACCCTGCGCGGCTATGCGCTGGCTGAATCCGGTCCATGAATGGGTCGACTCGGGTGACCAACCCAGCTCAGCGATCGCTGGCAACCGGGGAAATGCCATGTATTCCACCTGCACGAGAGTTGACATCGTCTCGGTCCATACCGGTGCCTCGACACCGAGAACGGCAGAGGGGGCGACACCGTTGATAAAGGACGCCGGGTCCCAGTCGTAGGCCTTTTCCACCGAAATATCGCCAGCCCAGTCTTGGCCGTACGTCGTTGCGGGGGTGTATTTCTGGTCGAGGTAGGCGCGAGTCGCTGGCGCCATGATGAGCTTGGTGCCCTTCTTAGTGGCCGCGACGACCGCTGGGTCGATATGAGTAGTGCCCCAATATTCGGCAATGGTCGTTGGCGACAATGTCGCCGCCGTGATGTCGTGCCAGCCGATCGCTGTCTTGCCGACCGAATTGATGATCTGCTGCACGCGAGGTACGAACTGCTTGTACTCGGCCGCCGTCGTGGAACTCGCTTCGTCGCCACCAAAGTGAATGTAAGGGCCAGGTGTGAGCGCCGCGAGTTGACCCATGACGTCGGTGATGAAGTTATACGTCACCTGCTTTGACAGACACAGCGAGCTGAATCCCACGTTGGTGCCGGTGTAGAGCGGTGGCGAGACACCGTCACAGTTGAGCTGCGGATAAGAAGCCAGCGCCGCGTTGATGTGACCCGGCATATCGATCTCCGGCACGATCGTCACGTAATGCGCTTGGGCATAGGCGACGATGTCGCGGTATTCGGCTTGGGTGTAATAGCCGCCGGCACCGCCACCTACCTCCGTCGACCCACCGACCTTGGTCAGGTTCGGCCAACCGTTGATGGCGATACGCCAGCCCTGGTCATCAGACAGGTGCAGGTGCAAATAGTTGATTTTATAGAGGGAAATCGCGTCGATGTAATGCTCGACGTCCTGGTAGGACATGAAATGTCGACTAACGTCGAGCATCGCGCCACGGTAGGAATATCGCGGGTAGTCGACGATATGGCCACCGCCGATAATCCAGTGCTGGCGTGGCAAAAACATCGGGCTCTCGATTGATGCCGGCAGCAGCTGTCGCAGCGTTTCGATGCCGTGGAAAAGCCCTTCGGCAGTAAGCGCGCTAATCACGACCCCGCTCGCCGTAACGTCGAGCTGATAGCCCTCGGCGCCGACATGAGACGGCGCTCCGGTGAGCAGCAGGTCAATGCTCCCCGCTGGCGCCGGCGCGCTCGCATCGACGATCGGCACCGCGAACCCAGTAGATGGACGCAAGATGAGCGCCAGCTGGTTCGCGTCGGCGACATTCTCCGATGCGCTCAAATCGGTGCGAATGACCGTGCCGGCGGTGAGCGTGTATGACACACCAGCTGCCGGCTGCACGACAGCCGGCTCGGGGACGATGTTGCCCATCACCGGGATGGTCACGGGTGTGCTGGCCGGAGTGGTATCGGCGAGCGAAGACTGAGCCGAGCTTGTCAGGACGGCGGCACCGAGTGTGATCACCCCGGCTGCCATGAACACGCGGCTCCGCCTGACTCGCGAAAACGGGGAACGCAACATCGGGCAAGTCCTCTCGCCGGTGCACGGCAAACATGGATCGTAAGAGAGTGATTAACAGGCCACGGCTATCACGTCAAGCCAGCACGATGCATAGATCCGGCGGCTTACAGCCAGATCCTAGAGATCACCATCCAGCGGACCCATAGCACCAGCTAGTGAAACGTTACTTGGTGATGATGCGCGTGCGTGCCGCGTCGTAGAGGGCCTGCGCTGCCATGGCTGCTTGATCTGCGGTCGCGCGTGTCACTGGCCGCGCGCGATAGTGGTTCGCGTTTCGATCCACCCGCATGAGTTCGTAGTGGGCGGCCGCTTCACTCGGCGGCGGAGTGTCGAAGATGGCCGCGAGGAAGTTCCCGATCCTCTCGTGTGCCCCGGCGCCGAACTTGCTCTTGTAGCCATAGGCACGAAGCATGGCTTCGCCGACGTCGTGTGCCGCCTTGTACGCGAGGTTGTACTTGTTTTCGAGATGGGTCACGTGAGGAACGTCGTCCAAGGCAATCTTTGCTTGGTCCAGAAACGAACGGGCGTGTTGTTCGTCCGCTGCGGCTGGGCGTAGGTCCCCGTCGGCGGCCATGCGATCCACGGCGGACTGCTGGGCCAGCGTCAGCGGGACGACGGGCATGTGGTCTGGTCTCCAATGATCTCGACGATGGGGTTGTTCCGCACCTCGGACACGAAGCCGGTATTTTCCGTCCACTCTCGCGGGGTCATGATCGTCGGGTTGACGACACGTCGAACCTGATCGGACACGCGGCGGCAGGCCCGATACACGGCGGACGGGTCGGTGTCACCGACGACCATCAGGTCGATGTCGTTCGGCGGCGGCCCCTCGACGCCCTTCGCGCGAGCGGCGAATGATCCGAACAAGAAGGCGCACACGATCCCGTCGATTTGAACCAACTCCTGCCGGAGGAGCATCGCCGGCCCGGTGACCGTAAGCAGGATTTGGCGAACCGGCGCCAGCAAAGGACTGTCGGGGTTGCCGCGCACGAACCGTGCGCGGCCCACGCGTCGCTCCATCAGCAGCCCGGCTTCCTCGAGCCGGGCCACCTCGCGGTGGACAGTCGCGTACGGGATGGCGGTACGTTCCGACAGTGCGGCCAGACTGTATTCGGCGTTGGGAATGAGTAGCTCAGCCAGAAGCTCCGCTTGACTGTCCGACCGGAACAGTGGAGCGAGGAGCGGTGCTGAACTTCTCACAAAATGGATAGTAACATCCAGAAAGTTGACACCAAGAACCCGACGCACCGGCGCTTGGCGACATACTCGCGGGTTCGGGGGTCGCTGCGCACCCAGGTGAAAGCAACGGTGTGTAGAGCGGCGTTAGCTTGGCGGTCTCCGCCGCGGCCCCCACTTTGCTTGTGAGCATGCAATGACGAGGAGCACGCCCGAGGGGACAGCAACGATGCCAACCAGGATTGTCACGAACCCGACGATCCCGGCAACCACCAGCACCGTCGACAGCGCCCAGGCGGCTATCTGCACGAGCACTGTGCGCCGGCCCCGCGACCCCACCCACAATAGGCCGGCCACGAGCAGCGAGATCGTCGCCGGAACACTGGCTACCGCCACTCCGGCTAGGCCGTCGTGACTGAGGACGGTGACACGGCGTGACTCGTAAAATTTCTGACCGTACCCAGTGTTGTTCGGCGTTGCCGGCGCTACTGCGGCTGATGATGCTGGCGCGGTAGCTGTCGCGGTCACCGGCGGAGCCTGCACAGTGACGACGGGGACGGTCAGCGCCGCGAGGATGATCAGGAATCCCCAGGCGATCGCGGCAGCGACGAGGACCATAGTCGTGGATTCGCGGCGCGGAGCGCCCGTGGGTCGACGTCGTCGTGATCGAAGCCTGTGCTCATCGGGGAGCTCCTAGCTCGTTAGGGCGCCCGCCGCGAAGGTACCGCCGCTGGTCAGAGGGGGAGCCGCCTCGGAGAGTCGAACTCCGGACCTACGCATTACGAGTGCGTCGCTCTGCCAACTGAGCTAAGGCGGCGTGCCGTTACCGCACCCACCAAAGGCGGACTGCAGGACGACCCGCAGAGTCTACCGGGTTGTTGCCGCCACCTTTGAAGCACGCCGTCGACTCCTCACCCGGGTTGACACACCAGCCCAGACGACGGCAACGCGCCCGACACCAGGTAGCTGTCAATGGCCCGATCGATGCAGGCCGAACCGCGAAGGTACGCCGTATGACCGTCACCGTCATACGTGAGCAACCGCGCCCCGAGCTGACCAGCGAGTGACACTGCCTGCGCGTACGGCGTAGCTGGATCTCGAGTGGTGCCAACGACCAGCACGGTGGGCAAGCCGGGCTGGCGGGACACCGCGGTCGGAGTGCTGGTCGGCGCGACCGGCCAATAGGCGCACGGTGGTTCGGCCCAACCGATAGCCACCCCGAACGTCGGGCCATCGGCCGCCCCGGCCGCGGCCGCCGCCCCGTATCCGGCGATCCCCCCCGATGGGCCAGGACGATCGACACAATTAATGGCCACATTGGATTCGACCAGGTTCGAATATCCCGATGATGTCCGGCCGCTTTGTTCATCTGACATCTGCAGCAGCCGCGATCCCTGCCCAGCAAAAGCCGACCGCAAGGCCGCCGTCAACATCGGCCAAAACACCGGCGAATACATAGCCAGCGCGACACCATTCAGCGCCACTGCCTTATTGACGGTTCTCGTTCCTATTCCCGGCAAAGGATGCGCGGCGAGCGAAGAAAGTAAGCTGTCTAATCGAGGTTCAGCCGCGGTAGCTGAGGTCCCTAGGGGACATGAACTCGACCGAATGCACGACGCAATATAGGAATGCAGCGCTAACTCAAATCCCTGCGCCTGCTTGTGATCCGCTACCACCATGGACGCCGATGGGTCGACCGCGCCGTCCAACACCAAAGCGCGCACATGGGTCGGGAACATCGAGGCATACATCGCGCCAAGGAAAGTCCCATACGACGCGCCGATATAGGTCAGCTTCGAATCCCCGAGAGCCGCACGAAGCACATCGAGATCTCGGGCAGCATCTACAGTGCCGACGTGAGCTAGTAATGCACCGCTGCGCGCCTCGCAGCCAGTCGCGAATTGTTTTGCCAGGCTGCCTTGCTCAGCAACTTGCGCGGGGTCTTTCGGGTTCGCCAAAAATCCGACGTAGGCATCTTCTTGTGCCGCAGTAAGGCAGCGAATCGGATTACTCGCACCAACCCCACGCGGGTCGAACGATACGACGTCGAACCGGTCGCCCAGGTTCTTTTGGATTACCGACGCGACACCGAGCTCGTAGGAAATCCCCGATCCGCCGGGACCGCCCGGGTTAATCACCACCGACCCGATCCGATCCTTTGTCGGCGCGGGCAACCGGATCACCGCGATTCCGATTTTCGTACCGGTCGGCTGCGCATAATCCAACGGCACAGTCATGGTGGCACACTGATATTTAGTGTCACAGCTGCGCCACACCAACGGCGCGGCCGTAAAAGCCGGCACCGTAGCAGTCGGCGACGGGCTGGACAATCGAGACGATGGCGTCGCCGAACTCGTCGAACTCGTCGAACTCGCGATAACCGATGCGCCAGTTGAACCCTTCACACCCGAACTAGCGGTGGATACTGCCACGGAAGAACCGCTCGGGTTAGCTGATCGATGCGTCCCGGTCGTGCAGCCGGCCATCACCAAAGCCACGGCCAAAGCCCCAGCCACCACAAAGACTTCACCAACAACAGGGTCAATACCGAACCCTCTACGTCCCCTATTGTCCTTCACCCGGTGGTCAGCTTCGATCGCCCGGCGCGGGATAGGTCGCTTCGTGTGACTGCCGAGAACCACACACGCTGGCTTTCGAACACGACGTACGCCGCCCCGATTCATTCAGCCGCACAACGACCGACTCAGCTGGAACGTTATATCCGACCAGCACGCCGTCACCCTCGGGTGATTCCACTCCACTACCCATTTTCGGCAGATCAGATTTGAAATCGACGTACAACGGGTGTTCGTATTTCAGGCAACACATCAACCGACCACACGCGCCCGAAATCTTCATTGGGTTCGGCGGCAAGTCTTGGTCTTTGGCCATCCGCACACTTACCGGCTCGAAATCCTTGAGAAAGGTCGAACAGCAAGTGTCTCGACCACACGAGCCGATACTGCCTTGCACTCGAACTTCGTCACGAGCGCTGAGTTGCCGCAACTCGATCCGCGCGTCAAGCGTCTTGGCCAGGTCGCGCACCAAGACCCGAAAGTCGACGCGATTCGGCGCGGAGAAATAGATGATGAACGCGTTGTCGTCGTCCAAGAAGTCGACGCCGACGAATTTCATCGGCGTCCCGTGCGTGCGCACCAGCTTCTTCATCGCGATTCGCGCCTGCGCGCGCCGCGCCTTGTTCCGCTCGTCACGCGCGAGATGTTCGGGCGTTGCGATACCGGCACAGATCGGCAGACCGCCCACATCGTCAGTGATGTACGTCGGAGCCCAGACACATTCGGAGACCTCGTCACCGGCCGTCGTCGGGTAGAGCACCTTGTCGCCGATTTTCGGCTGGTGCTGACCCGGGTCGAGGTAATAGAGCCGCCCGTAACGAGTAAAACTGACTGCCATCATCATGCCCACGGGTCGACTCTAACGGCTTGCCGTGATCTCAACCGGCGCGCAGCGCCAGCGTCATCGCCTCGACAGCTAATAGTGGGTTCACATTCGCGTCAAGCATCAGGCGACAGCGCAAGATCGCCTCAAGTCTGCGCAGCGTCGCCTCCGGCGAAGACACTGCCGCCAAGCCATCAACCTGCGACGCGACATCGGTATTCGCCAGGTCGATCTGAGCCCCCAGCTGGACGACGATCACGTCACGGTAGAAGCCAGCAAGGTCGGTAAGTGCCCGGTCGAGGGCGTCACGTTGGGTTCGGGTAGCCCGTGATTTCTGCCGGCCCTCCAGATCCTTCAATGCCGCCGATGCGGCACGGGTCGCGCCTCGGGCAGCCGCGGACCCGCTCGAACCACGACCGGCACCGGTCGCGGTACCGCCGTCGCCGAACGCCTCTTTGAGCGAGCTGGCCTCAGCTTCGTCCAGCGACGACGTGGTCTCCGTCGCCTCGGCACTGGTCGCGGCGATCAGCGCCGCTGCCGCACGCAAACACGAACCGACATCACCGACCTCGGTCGGAATCCGTAACACGGTCTGTCGTCGACTCCGCGCGTCGGCGTCTCGAGCCAACCGACGAGCCCGGCCGACATGCCCCTGCGCCGCGTGGGCAGCAAACGTGGCCATCGCCGGGTCGATCCCGTCGCGCTCTACCAGCACCGACGCAACCGCCTCCAGCGGCGGCGTCCGCAACGCGACGACGCGACACCGCGACCTGATAGTGATCACCAGATCTTCGGCTGAGGGCACGCAGAGCAGCCAGACGGTACGCGCCGCCGGTTCTTCGATCGCCTTCAGCAGCACGTTCGCCGCGCCTTCGGTGAGCCGGTCGGCGTCCTCGATCAACATCACCTGCCAGCGACGACCGGACGGCGCCAACGCGGCTCTGCCCACCAACTCACGCGCTTCGCGAACCCCGAGCGACAATCCGGCCGGACTGACCACCTCGACGTCGGCATGCGTGCCGGCAAGCACGGTGTGACAACCCGAGCACACCCCGCAGCCCGCTTCAGTCGCGACGCACTGCAACGCGGCCGCGAACGCCCGAGCCGCCACCGATCGTCCTGACCCAGGCGGGCCGGTGAACAGCCAGGCATGGGTCATCGCCGCGCCCGGTACTGGCAGTACCGGCAGCCCAGACAACACAGCCGCGCCTGTTTCGAGCGGCAATTCCTGGTGCGAGATCAGGTCGGCGCCGACTTCACGAGCCCAGGTAGCCTCCGCCGCCGATGCCGCGACGGTCCGCAACAACGAGACGACGCGTTCCTGCCCGACCAGGTCGTCAAACACACTCACGCTGAAACCCTCACGCTGGAACCCTCACGCTGAAACAGAACCTTCCGGCAACCGAATCGGCACAGTAGCTCCAGCGCCCGGAGCAAGCTCAGGCAGCAGATCATGAATCCGCGCCAAAATCAGCTGGTGAATGACCTCTTGCGGCAGCCCGGCGTCCGCGACGAGGTAACGATCCGACTCTCGATCGGCCAGCTCCCGAAAGGCGGCCCGCACCAGCTGATGGAACTCCACCGATTCGGCCTCAAGCCGGTCTGGCGCTTCGTCCAGTTTGGCGGCGCGCGCGCCAGCTCGCCCTAACCCTTGGTCGACGGTGACATCGAGCAACACGGTGAGATCAGGCTTCAAGCCGGACGTCGCGAACCGTGACAACCGCTCGACTTCGGCACTCGACAATGCCCGACCAGCGCCTTGGTAGGCCAACGAAGAATCTACGTACCGGTCGGTCACCACGATCGCGCCCCGATGCAGAGCCGGCCGAATTACCGACGCGACATGCTCGGCCCGGTCGGCCGCGTACAGCAACGCCTCAGCTCGCGGTGACAAATCGTTGGCCGGATCCAACAACAACTGCCGCAACCAACGGCCAATCTCGGTAGCGCCCGGTTCGCGAGTAGAGACCACTTCGTAGCCACGCTCGGCGAGCCAGTCGACCAACAATCGCGCCTGCGTCGACTTACCAGCGCCTTCGCCACCCTCGAACGCCACGAAAAGCCCCGATGTCACGCCGCGACCGGTCAGCGGATGGCGCCCACGCACCGCCGCCACCACATCGCGCCAGAGCGGCACGTCGCGGTCGTCCATCTGCCGGTAAGCGATCAAACCGACCAGCAGCGCGAGTAGACCCGCCCCGAGCAGGGTGAGCGGCGCCCCGTTCTCGCGCAGCACCACCTTCTTGATATGCACCACATGGACGCCGATGGCCCCAGAAATGAACGGGCCGGCGGCCACCATCACCAGCAGATCGAGTTGCATCATCGACTGCAAGGTTGCCCAGGTGCGGCCACGCTTGGCGTCTTCGACCTCCAAACCCAGCAGCGTGTAGCCGGTCACCCAGGAGATGCCAGAGAACGCTCCCATCACCAACGCGCCGAACACCACGAGCACCAGGTTGTGCACCGTCGCGGTCAACGCCAAGACAGCGCCACTAACCACAATCGACGAAGCGAACAACCGGCGCCGCGACAACCCGCTCAGCAGCCTCGGTCCGAGGAACATGCCAGCGGCAAGGCCGACGAAGACTGAACTGAACAGCGCGGCATAACCGGGGTTTCCGCCGCCGAGGTCCTTCACGTAGATCTTGGCCAACCCGACGACGACGCCGGCTGCCGCGAAGGCACCCAACATGCCGATCACCAAGCCGCGCACCACCGGCGTCTCGCCGATGAACTGCCAACCCTCCACGATGGACCGAAACATCGACTGCTGCGGTTCCACATGGGCAACCACGACTTCGCGGCCGGCCTCGATAACCACCTTCTCGCCGCGCACTCGCGGCCGTTTCGAGATCTCCTTGAGGCTGTAGATCGTCGCCGCGGATACCAGGAATGTGGACGCGTCGAAGTACAGCGCGAGATCGATCTGATTAGTGGTGAAGAACGGGAAAGCCCTGCCCAACACGCCGGTGAAAAACGACAGCAACGCGAAGACGAGCCCCGCGACCGGTGCTGACCCGTAGGTCGTCAGCAAGCTGAGCGTGTTGGCGTCTTCTAGCTTCTCTCGCGGCACCAGGTTCGGCACCGTTGCTTCCTTGGCCGGGATCCAGAACAGGCTCATCGTCTCGATCAGGAACGTCGCGACGAGCAACCACCACAGGGTGTGCACGATCGGGATCGATACGTAGAACGAGAAGCGGAAGCAGTCGGCGACCACCATCATGCGACGTCGATCGAACCGGTCGGCGAAAGCGCCGGCGATCGGGGCGAGCGTCACAGCCGGCAGCAGCCGCACGAAAACCACGATGCCGACGGAGAAGTTCTGCCGCAGGTAGCCGTTCCCGCTTTCCAGCGACTCCGCTAGCGCGGTCTGGGCCAGAAAGCCCAGCCAATCCCCGAAACTCGACAGCGACAGCGCGATCCAGAGCTTGCGAAACGACCGGATCTCCAGCACGCCACGCAAACCGCCCGCAGGTGGCATCGCCTTGGGGATCACCGGTGGCTCGCTGATGACGTGCCTCCCCGAGTCGCTGGACGAATGCTGGCAACCCAGTATCGCGGATTAGCTCAGATGAGCGGTGCGCTGCCGGCGGCCGCCATGGCGCCGACCGTCTTCTTGGCAGCCGTCTTCTTGGCTGTGGCTTTCTTCGCCACCGTTTTCTTCGCCACCGTTTTCTTCACGGTGGTCTTCTTGGCTGCGGTCTTCTTGGCCGGGGCCTTGCGTGCCGTCTTCTTGGGTGCCGGACCGCGAGCCCGCTTGTCGGTCAAGAGCTCGATCGCCCGTTCGAGCGTGATCGTCTCAGCGTCGTCGCCCTTGCGCAGTGTCGCGTTGGTCTCGCCATCGGTCACGTACGGGCCGAACCGACCATCGCGGACGACGACCGGTTTCGCCGACGTCAGATCGACTCCGAGTTCGCGAAGTGGTCCGGCGGCGGCAGCTCGACGTCCATGCTGCTTGGGTTGAGCGAGCACTTCCAGCGCCTGCGGCAAAGTGATCGTGAGCAGCAGCACTTCTGACTCGATCGACCGCGTATCGCTGCCCTTTTTCACGTACGGGCCATAACGACCGTTGCTCGCGACGACTTCTTCACCGTCAGCCGCGCCGAGTATGCGCGGCAACGTCAGCAGCTGAAGGGCATCGGCGTGAGTGACCGTGTCTAACGACATGGTCTGGAACAGCGAAGCCGTGCGCGGCTTACCTTTTGCACCCTCGGGCAATATCTCGGTGACATAAGGACCGTAGCGACCGCTCTTGGCCACGATCTCCAGCCCCGACACCGGGTCGAGGCCAAGCGGGCGATCACCACTGGGCTGGTCGAGCAGTTGTTGCGCATATTCGACGGTCAACTCATCGGGAGCGACGCCCTCACCGACATTTGCCCGCTGTCCTTCGCGCTCAAGATAAGTGCCGTAGCGCCCCACCCGGACGACGATGCCGGAATCTCCGAGCGGAAACGAGCTGACGTCACGGGCATCGATCTCGCCGAGCCGGTCCGAGACCATCGCCTTGAGACCAGGGCCAGGGCCGTCGTCCTTTGAACCGCCGCGCTTGGTCGCGCCGCTGCCACTCTCGCCTTTACCTTCGCCACCCTTACTGTCGCCATCGAGCGGGGTGCCGAAGTAGAAGCGGGTCAGCCACGCGGTGCGCGCGGTTTCGCCGTCAGCAATCCGGTCGAGGTCTTGTTCCATCTCAGCGGTGAAGTCGTAGTCGACCAGGTCGGCGAAATGGCGTTCCAGCAACTGGATGACGGCGAACGCCAAGAAGGTCGGCACCAACGCCGAGCCCTTTTTGAACACGTAGCCTCGATCGAGAATCGTGGTCATGATCGTGGCGAAGGTCGACGGGCGGCCGATACCGCGTTCTTCCAGCGCCCTAACCAGACTCGCCTCGGTATACCTGGCTGGCGGATTCGTGCTATGCCCGACAGCTTCGAGGCTTTGGGCCACCACGGTGTCGCCTTCAGCCAGGGCGGGCAACCGGCGCTCGCGCGAACTCGCGTCGTCGGAACTGTCGTCGTCGGCCCCCTCGACGTAGACCTTCAAAAACCCCGGAAACGTAATGACCGTGCCGGACGCCGAAAACTCCGCGTCCTGGCCAGCGCGCGAAGTCGCGCCAAGGCGCATCGTGACGGTCTGTCCGGTGGCGTCGTTCGTCTGTGACGCGACCGTGCGCTGCCAGATCAGCTCATAAAGCCGCGCTTCATCGGCCGACAACTGCCCGGCCAACTCCCCCGGCGTCCGAAACGAATCACCTGACGGGCGGATCGCCTCGTGCGCTTCCTGGGCGTTCTTGACCTTCTTCTCATACCGCCTAGGCACGTCGGGCACATAAGCCGCGCCGTACAAGTCACGCACCTGGTTACGGGCCGCGTTGAGCGCGGTCTCCGACAACGTGGTGGAGTCGGTACGCATATAGGTGATGTGGCCGTTCTCATACAACCGCTGCGCGATCCGCATCGTGGTCTGCGCGGAGTAACGCAGCTTGCGGCTGGCCTCCTGTTGCAGCGTGCTGGTCATGAATGGCGCGGCCGGCGAACGACGATACGGCTTGCTCTCGACACTGCGGACGACGAAATCGACACCGGTCAGATCGTTGCTGAGTTGGGTAACCGTGGCTTCGTCGAGGTGGGCGAGGTTCGCTGACTTCAGCTGCCCGACGCTGTCGAAGTCACGGCCGACCGCGACCCGCGAGCCGTCGAGGCTGACCAGCGTTGCCTCGAACGCGGGATCGGTAGCGAACGTCGCGTCGACGTCCCAATAAGAGGCCGATCTGAAGGCGATCCGTTCGCGCTCACGTTCGACGACCATCCGAGTCGCTACCGACTGCACCCGGCCAGCGCTCAGCCTGGGCATGACTTTCTTCCACAGCACCGGCGAAACTTCGTAGCCATAGAGCCGGTCGAGGATCCGCCGGGTTTCCTGGGCATCGACCAGTGCCTGGTTCAACTCACGGGTATTGTTCGCGGCCGCGCGGATAGCGTCGCGGGTAATCTCGTGGAAGACCATCCGCCGCACCGGCACCTTGGGGTTCAACACCTCAAGCAGATGCCAGGCGATCGCCTCGCCCTCGCGGTCCTCGTCTGTCGCGAGGAAGAGTTCGTCCGCGTCCGCCAACGCGGCCTTCAACTTCGCCACCTGCTGCCGCTTGTCGGCATTGACGACGTACAGGGGCTCGAAGCTGTGATCGACATCGACACCGAGCCGTGCCCACGGCTCTTTCTTATACTTCGCCGGGATGTCAGCCGCCGAGGTCGGCAGGTCGCGGATGTGCCCAATGCTCGACTCGACAACATAATTGTGCCCGAGGTAACCGGCGATGGTCTTAGCCTTGGCCGGCGACTCCACGATCACCAGACGACGCGCGTCATCACCGAGCGCGCCAATCGAACCGGCAGTCGAACCGGCGGTGGAATCGCCGTCCGCGCCAGTAGGCGTCTTCGCTTTGGCGGCCATCGGTGTGGTGTCCCTCTTATCCTCGGTCAATCATCATCACCGGGCACGACGACGACGTACCCGTCGCACACGGTAACGGCTCCGGCGTTCCGATGTTCCCAACGGGGCCGCGCAAGCGCCCGTCGGCGAGCCGCGCACCGACCCCGGTCCATCCCTGGAAGGCCCCGGTCCCATCCGGACGTCGCACCCCTGGGCGTTACCCCCGCTCATCCCAACGTCGCACCCCTGGCACCGGAACGTCGCACCCCTGGACGTTATTTTATGCCCCTTATGTCCGGTTGAAATAACATCCAGGGGTGCGACGTCCGGACGGCTGACGGCGGACGCCGACGGGTGACGGGTGACGGGGCAGCAAGAATGGCCGGGATGCGGCAGGTGACCGGCGGGCAACCGGAAGGCCCTTAGGCGCCGACGGCCACGCTACGTCGCTTGGAGAACACAACGGCGGCCACGATGATCACGAAGGCCACCCCGGCGATAGCGATCCGCAGACCAATCGATGAATGGACGCCGACGCTGTACTTCACGATCAACGGAGCGACCAGCAGCGCGACCAGGTTCATCACCTTGAGCAGCGGGTTGATCGCCGGGCCGGCAGTGTCCTTGAACGGATCGCCAACCGTGTCGCCGATGATCGTCGCCTCATGCGCGGCTGATCCCTTGCCGCCGTGGTTACCCTCTTCGACCAACTTCTTGGCGTTGTCCCACGCGCCGCCGGAGTTCGACAGGAAGACGGCCATCAAGGTGCCGGCCGCGATTGCGCCGGCCAGATAGCCCGCCAGCGCGCCGATTCCTAGCGCGAAACCGGTCGCGATCGGTGCCAGCACCGCGAGTAGGCCGGGAGTAGCCAACTCGCGCAACGAGTCGCGGGTAACGATGTCGACGACCTTGCCGTACTCCGGCAGGGCGGTGCCTTCCATGATGCCGCGAATTTCGCGGAACTGCCGCCGGACCTCGAACACGACCGCGCCAGCTGCTCGGGAAACCGCGTTGATCAGCAGCCCGGCGAACATGAAGACCACGGCCGCCCCGATGATCGCGCCGACAATAGTGTTCGGCGAAGTGATCTGAAACGACAGGTTCGCTGCGGTCAGCCCAGTCAGACCAGCTGCCGACGTACCGGCCTGGTCCAGAGCCTCGCTAATCGCGTCAGTAAAGGACCCAAAAAGCGCCGTCGCGGCAAGCACCGCAGTGGCGATGGCGATGCCTTTGGTAATCGCCTTGGTGCTATTGCCGACCGCGTCGAGCTGGGTCAACACCTTGGCGCCTTCACCCTCGACGTCCCCAGACATCTCAGCGATTCCTTGCGCGTTGTCAGAGACCGGGCCAAAGGTGTCCATCGCGACGATGACGCCGACAGTGGTGAGCAATCCGGTGCCAGCCAGCGCGACCGCGAAAAGCGACAGCGTCACGATGCCGCCACCCAGCAAAAAAGCACCATATACCGCCGCCGCGATCAGCACCGCTGAATAGACTGCCGACTCCATTCCCACCGACACGCCGGCAAGAATCACGGTGGCCGGACCGGTAAGCGACGTCTTACCGATATCAATAACCGGACGTCGTTTCGTCTCGGTGAAATAGCCGGTCAACTGTTGAATTACGGCGGCCAACACGATGCCGATAACGACAGCCACGAGAGCGAAAATGCGCGGATTACCGGAGTGTGCGGCAATCTGACCACCAAGACCCTGCAACTTCGAAAACTTCGACGGCAGTTCGGTGAATGCCAAAATCGCCACCAGGACGACGGAAACACCGGCGGAGATAAAGAAGCCGCGATTAATCGCGGTCATATGGCTTCGATCACCGACGCGCGGCGAGACGGCGAAAATTCCGATGACCGCAGTCAGCACGCCGATCGCCGGCACGATCAACGGGAAAACCAGACCGAGATTGCCGAATGCTGCCTTGCCGAGAATAAGCGACGCGACCAGAGTGACCGCGTAGCTTTCGAAAAGGTCAGCCGCCATGCCCGCGCAGTCACCGACATTGTCACCGACGTTATCGGCAATCGTCGCGGCGTTTCGCGGATCGTCCTCGGGAATGCCTTGCTCCACCTTGCCGACCAGGTCGGCGCCGACGTCGGCGGCTTTGGTGAAAATACCGCCACCGACACGCATAAACATCGCCAGCAGGGCCGCGCCGAAGCCGAATCCTTCGAGCACCTTGGGCGCATTCGCGCGAAAGAACAGCACGACCAGGCAGGCACCGAAAAGTCCGAGGCCAACAGTGAACATGCCGGCCACACCACCAGTGCGGAAAGCGATCCGCATCGCGTCACGCGCTTGGCCGACCCGAGCTGCGGCGGCGACCCGAACATTGGCCCGCACTGCTAGCCACATACCGGTGTAGCCGGTAACGCCGGAAAATATCGCGCCAACCAGGAAGAAGATCGACCGACCGTATCGCTGCGAACTCGAATCAGCGGGCAGCAACATAAGCAGGAAGAACACCAAGACGGCGAATACCGCCAGCGTGCGGAACTGTCGCTTGAGATAAGCGCTCGCACCTTCTTGGACGGCGCCAGCAATCCGCTGCATGTTCGCGGTGCCCTGGTCAGCCGAAAGCACCTGCCGCACCAAAACACCAGCCACCAGCAGGGCCAGCAAAGCGACAATCGCGACTACCCAAACCCAGGTGTAGTTCGCGCCGACGACACGGGTAGCAAGGGCATCGGCGTGAACCGACGAGCTGAGCAGCGACATGCGCCCTCCAGTGAATGCGACCGCATTCGCGGCCATGTGGTGGGTTCACGCCTACGGCGAGAACCCCCAATCTCCGCGAACTTCCCCGGAGGTTGCCGGAGTCTACGGCAGAAGATCACCAATTCCGCCTAAAGAAACGAATGGACCGAAAACGTATTCAGTGGCTGGCACCCAACAACTGTCACGCAGGTAGCCCTCAACCAACGCCGGAGGGCACGTTGGCGGTCTCCGACAACCCCACCACCGGCCACGTCATGGTCACGATGGCTCCGGTGTCGCCGTAGTGCACGCGAACGTCGTCCACAAGTCCACTAATAACAGCCAGCCCGATACGTTCGCGCGCTTGAAGGCCACCGACAACCGCTTCGTCGTCTGAATCCGCGCCATCCGTGACAGCGTCACCGGCCGCCAACTGACCATTAAGCGAGTCAGGCAAGGCCAACACGTCGCTGCCGGTCAAGTCGAGTAGGCCAGCATGCTCAAGAGGTGCCACCCGGACGACGGCATCGGCAACCTGGATCGAGAATGTGCCGCCGTCTTCGATCAGCGTCAACTCAATCGGCGCCGCGCTCGCGAATACTTGATGCTGGCGCACCGCGAGCGAACACGCCTCGCTCACCGCCAACCGAATCTCATCGAGCAGGCCCTCCGCGACGCCAGCCCGCCGAGCCACTGAGGCGGCGATGAACCTGGCCGTGCGAACGTGCGCGGGGAGCGCGGTGAACGACACCGTGACGGTAGCCACAGGCGAGCTCAGTCGATCGCCGAGACGGCTTCGTCAACCGAGTTATGGATGGGAAAGACCTTCGTCAGACCGGTGATCCGGAAGATCTTGAGGATGCGCTCCTGCGTACAGACCAATCGCAACGAACCGTCGTGGGCACGCACCCGCTTGAGGCCACCAACAAGGACGCCGAGCCCGGTGGAGTCGAGAAACTCGACACTCTCCATGTCGACGATGATGTGGTAACTGCCGGCCGAGACCAGGTCGATCAGCTGCTCACGCAATTTCGGCGCCGTATAGACGTCGATCTCGCCACCCACGACGACGACCGTGCGGTCGCCTTCGGACCGCGTCGACAGGGACAGATCCACTGCATCCTCCAGCTGGTAACTCACCGTGGGCTTTAGCAGGTCGCTACCCGCGCCCGCAGGCATCTAACCACGGCGAGCCCACCGTCAGACCAGGTCACGCGTCCGCTAGCCCCGTCGACGTGGTTTGTCCGTGCACGTGACTGGGCGCGCGACTCGCCGATGGAGGAGGTTTGTCATTCCCCAGTGCGAGACTGCGAACAGTGACTCCGACCTCTACCGCGCGGGCAGCTGCGGCGCGAACATCTGCTGCGTGGGCACCCACCACCCGGCCCGCTACGGCGCGGCCTATCGCCGCGCAGCCCGTGGCGACGCCGACCTCCGCCGACGCGATCTTGTCCCGATTGACCCAACCGACCGACCGAGCCCAAAGAGTTACCCACGTCCAGGAGTTCCCGGCCCGAATCGGGATGTCAGTGCCATGGCCCAGTTGGCTCAACTCCGAGATCACCCACGCCTACGCCAAGCGCGGGATCCACGCGCCATGGGCGCATCAGGCGCAGGCCGCCTCACTCGCCCACGCTGGGCGATCTGTCGTCATCGCGACAGGGACGGCGTCCGGTAAATCACTGGCCTACCAGTTACCGGTGCTGCAATCCCTGCTCACCGACACCGGAAACAGCCACCTTCGGTCGACAGCGCTCTACCTATCACCGACAAAAGCGCTGGCCGCTGACCAGCTCCGCGCACTCGATGATCTTGCTCTTCCTGGCATCCGGGCCGCTACCTACGACGGTGACACCGACTACGAAGAGCGAGCCTGGATCCGTTCCCATGCCAACCTGGTGCTCGCCAATCCCGATCTGCTACACCGCTCCTTGCTGCCGGCGCATCTGCAATGGCAATCGTTTTTGCGAGGTCTCCGCTACGTCGTGATCGACGAGTGTCACGGATATCGCGGCGTTTTCGGCTCACATGTGGCACAGATCATCCGACGGCTGCGCCGAGTCGCCGCTGGCTACGGCGCCGATCCCGTATTCATCCTGGCGTCCGCCACCGTCTCGACGCCAGCCATCTCAGCGTCGCGGCTAATCGGGCTCGATGTCGAAGCGGTCACCGATGACGCGTCTCCCCGAGGTGCCTCGCGTTTCGTGCTGTGGGAGCCACCTTTGGTTGACCTACCGCACTCTGTCATCGGGCAGCCGCCAATCCAGCGATCAGCGGTCAAGCGGCCCGCGGCCAAGGGGTCGGCGGTCAGGCGGTCAGTGCTCGCGGAGACCGCCGACGTCTTAAGTGACCTCGTCATCAGCGGCGTTCGGACAGTGGCTTTCGTGCGGTCGCGACGCGGCGTCGAGGCAGTCGCGCTCGCGGCCCGACGCATCTTGGACGACGTCCACCCTGGCTTTGCCGCGCGAGTCGCCGCCTACCGCGCGGGATACTTACCCGAAGAACGCCGCGCACTTGAACGCTCATTGCGCTCGGGCGCGCTACTCGGGCTAGCCGCCACGACGGCACTTGAGCTGGGTATCGACGTGAGCGGTTTGGACGCCGTCGTATTGGCCGGTTTCCCCGGCACCCGGGCCTCGATGTGGCAACAAGCCGGACGTGCCGGCCGGGATGGTCAGGAGTCGCTGGCGATCATGATCGCGCGTGACGACCCGCTCGACACTTATCTGGTTCATCATCCTGAAGCGCTGTTCGGGACACCGATCGAAGCGTCCGTCTTCGATCCAGACAACCCCTATGTGCTCGGGCCGCATCTATGCGCGGCCGCCAGCGAATGGCCGCTGACACCTGCCGACTTAGCAATGTTCGGACCAACGGCTGCCGGCGTCCTCGATTCATTGGTCGCCGACGGATTACTGCGCGCCCGGCCGCAAGGGTGGTTCTGGGTGCGCCGCGAACGTGCCTGCGAGCTAGCCGATATCCGTGGCAGCGCTGGCATGCCGGTGCACATCGTCGAGGAATCGACCGGGCAACTACTCGGCAGCGCCGATGCCAGTGCCGCGCACGCCAGCCTGCACACCGGCGCCGTCTATCTCCATCAAGGTCAAACTTTTCTAGTCCGCGAATATCTCGATGTCGGCGAACAGCCTGCGGTCGCCCTCGTCGAGTCTGCGGAGGTCGACTACTTCACGACCACGCGTGAGATAAGCGACGTCCAGATCGTGGATACCGAACGCTCGATCGAGTGGCCAGGCGGCACATTGTGCTTCGGCACCGTTCAGGTGACCACCCAGGTCGTGTCCTTTCTGCGTCGACGAACCGGCTCGGGCGAGGTGCTCGGCGAGCAACCGCTCCAACTACCGGCGTCTGAGTTATCGACCTGCGCCGTCTGGTGGACAGTTCCCTCCGATCGACTAGCCGCGGCGGGCTTGGCCCCAGCGGATCTGCCCGGCGCGGCCCACGCCGCCGAACACGCATCGATCGGCTTGCTCCCGCTGGTCGCGACCTGCGACCGTTGGGATATCGGCGGCGTCTCGACCGCTCTGCACGCCGACACCGGCGCTCTCACCGTCGTGGTCTACGACGGCCATCCCGGTGGCGCCGGATTCGCCGAACGGGGCTTCGAAGCCGCTCACACCTGGTTGACCGCGACTCGTGAGGCAATCGCGGCCTGTGGTTGTGAGGCGGGGTGCCCGTCCTGCGTGCAGTCACCGAAGTGTGGCAGCGGCAACGACCCACTCGACAAACGAGGCGCGGTCGCACTGCTCGACACCCTGCTCGGGAACTCCGCTGCTCTCGACCCTCTACCCACAGGCTCTCCAGCGGTCACGGATCCCCCGATCCGGCAGCTCGACCGACGGTCACGAAGGCCCAGCCCGGGCCGTCGCGGTGACCAAGCTCGGTCCAAGCAGACCTACCAGACCTCTCACTGATATCGCGGCAACCACCTCGATGGTCGATGCACTCAATCGGCAGCTCGTTACCTTTGCGCCGTTGGCCGACGCGACGCTCGCCACTCGCGCGCAGGCCGCACCACTTAGCGCCAATCCGGTTAGCGCCGCTCCGGTCGGCGCCACTCCACTGCCAGCAGCCGGGGCGTGGCCGGGAACACCATTGTTGCCAACCACACTGCCGCCGCCTACGTCGACAGATGCTGCCTCTACAGATGCTGTCGCGACAACTTGAGCGCCGGCCAACGCCGCGAGATCGGCGGCCGCAGCGACACGATGACGTGCAATCGTTGCCTGCCCAACACCAACCGCCGCAGCCATAGCGACCCACACCACCATCGTGAACGCGACCAACCACAAGGACGCCGATCCCCGTTCCCCCCCACAACGGCGATTGGCCACCAGTACGCCGGACCCCAGCACGCCAGATCTCACAGCGCGCGGTAGCCGGTGCCCCATCACGGGTCGGACTCCGTCGCGGCAACAGCAGTCGCCGCGACGACCGGTACCGCGATCTTCGCTAACGGACCTGTTCCCGGGCCAACCCGTGCCCGCACGATAACCATCACTTGGCTGCCCTCATTTTCGATATTGAAGTCAGCCCCGCGAGGTGCCTCCGCTCGGATTACCTCGGCAATGGCCTGCCCCGATTCGCCCCTAGCCGCCGCCCTGGCACCGTCACGAGCGGCATCCACGCTGCTCAACTGTGCGCCGGCAACAGCAACGGCCCACAACGCGACCGCGAGCAAGATCGCGAATACCGGAAGCACCATGGCCGTCTCTGCCGTCACGTATCCGGCCGCTTTGTTGCCTGCCGTGTTGCGGTCAGCAATATCGGCTCCGGTCGCGTTGTCGCCGGCGGCACTCCGTGACTGCCTAGAACGGCACATTCAGAGCTCGCGACACGACACTGGAGAGCAGACCCATGATCACGCCGCTGGTGACGACTTTGTAGAGAACAGCCGCGAACGCGCAGGCGGCCACGGTGCCAACCGCGTATTCAGCGGTCGACATACCCGCATCGGGGAGATCAATCTGGCCGACGACGGAATCGACAGCGTCGCCGGGCGTATCTGGGTGCGAGGTCTGGTTCACGGCATTCGCCTCACCTAGACCTGACTTCGCGGCACACAATCTCCCGGCGCGGCCAGGTATGAGCTTGTCGAGCAACGTCACGGTGTCCTCCTGGACAGATTCGATAAACGGGACCAGCTCTTCTCCCGAGCCAGAACACAAGCGTGGCGCGGACAACGCGTCACTACGGTCGAGTCCAGGGGTTCTGTGCGTTTCAGCAATATCGCCGTGGCCTGTGGAAACATCCGGCCTGGAAGCACGTGACCAGAAACCAGCCCCAGTCGGCCGAACCGAATCCATCCGATTCAGTGCCACAACATCTTCGCGAAGCCGGCCACCACCGGGACGACGCCAGCCAGTACGAAGGCCGGCAAGAAACACAATCCGAGTGGCATCACCGCCCGGACGCCGGCACGTTGCGCGGCCGCAGCCGCCGATGTCCGCAACGATCGCCGCCGATCGGTGGCTTGGTGCGTCAAAACATCCGTCAAAGTAGCGCCCGAATAACTAGCCCGAATCACGGCTCGAGCGACCGGCGCCAACGCGGGCTGGTCGAGACATCCGGCCCAAGCCGTCTCAATCGGCGCACCCCACGAGCTCAGACCGGCCACCATGGCCAAGGTTCGGCCAAGCTCGCCACCAAACGCCTCAGCCACCGCATCCAGTGCGTGCTCAAGGCTGGCTCCAGCACTGAGACATGCGGCCAAGACGTCCAGTGCGGCCGGAACTTCAACCTCCGACAAACCGTCGCGAGCACCATGCCGCCGGATTCGGTCCGCCGAGGATCGTTGCCGGCGCCACGCATTCCAGCGCAATAACGCGAAGCCGAAGGCTGAGCCGATCGCGCAGCAGACAAGTGGCCCCACTACCGGAACCAACCCGAGAACCGTCAACAGACCGAGCGCCGATGGCCAGTACGTCGAGGCGCCCCAGCCACCGCTGCGGCCGCTGCCACCAGCCGAACCATCACCCGATCGAGGAGGCGAAAGCCGCTCCAAGCGACGGCGACCGGTACCGCTACGGCCTCGACCACCCACGAAGCACCAGGTGCCGGCGGCCGCGAAACCGCCCACGCCGAAGGTGTCAACAAGCGGCATCGTTAGCACAGTCGAGCCGCTCGGACGGCGATCCGACGAGCCCAAGCAAGGCCGATCAGATCTAGGCCGAAAGCCGCGACCAAGCACGCCAGGCCGATCGGACTCCCCAGCAAAAAGGCAACCGGGTTGGCACCGATCGCGGTACCGAGCAACAAGCCGATGATCGGCAGGGCCGCCAGCAAGTGAAATGTCGCGCGAGGCCCGGCCATCGCGGTGGCGATGTCGCGTGTCATCTCGATCTCGTCTTGCAGTCCGTCACCGATCCGGTCAAGTGCCGGCGCGAGAGCTGCCCCGGCATTGGCAGCGACCCGCCAACACGCGCCGAGACGGCTCAAACCTGCCAGACCTGGAGTAGTAGCCGCAGCCAACAACAGGTCGGCCAGCTCGGATTCCGCACCATGACGCGCCGCCGCGAAGGCGGTTGCCAAAACGTCACGAGCCGAGGAGGGCAAGACTTCACCAGCAGCCACCAATGCCCGCCCGGGCGGCTGGCCAGCGCGCAATTCAGCGGCGGCCGCCCGACACATCTCGACGAGGGCCACTGCGGTGGCGGCGATCCGCCGTTGCCGCGCCACCCGCTGAACCACGAGAGCAACCACCCCGCCGATCGCCGCCAAGAACAGCGCCGCGCGGATGCCGAACCCACCCACCACCAAGGCCAACACAGCGCACATCGCCCAACGTCGGCGCCAAGCTGTCCCCTGCGGCGACTCCGGCCGCGCTACCCCGATCGAAGCGAGTCGATCTCGGGCGCGGCCGATAGTCGAGGGAGCCGCCACAACACCAGCGGCTGCACAAACCGCCACCACAACCGCCGTACCGCTCATGTGGATGCGCCCAGCAACGCCTCCAACGCGGATCGCCCCGGCCCGGCGAGCCATTGGTCACCATCTCGGTACCAGGCCGGCCGCACCTCGACGAAGCCATCTCGGCCGCGCTCCACAACGCCGACGGCATCAAGCCGCCGCACTCCGTCGCCACCTCGCCGCAGATGAATGACGACACGCAACCCGGCGGCAAGCTGACTGTGTACTGCCTCACGTCCGAGGCCGGCGGCGGTGCACAATGCCTCGACCCGAGCCGGCACATCGCGCACCGAGTTGGCGTGCAGGGTGCCTGCTCCTCCCTCGTGGCCGACGTTGAGCGCGGCAAGCAGATCGACGCACTCCGCGCCACGAACCTCACCCACAACGAGGCGATCCGGCCGCATTCGCAGCGCCTCACGCACCAAAGTGCGCAAGTCGATCGCACCCGCGCCTTCGACGTTGGCTGTCCTTGCCTCAAGTCGGACGACGTGCGGATGGTCAGGATTCAGCTCCGCTGAATCCTCGATGAGCACGATGCGTTCCGTCGCCTCGACACGGCCGAGCAAGCAGGAGAGCACCGTGGTCTTGCCGCTGCCGGTGCCGCCGCTGACCAGGAATGCGAGTCGAGCCCCGATCAGTGAGTCGAGAAGATCGGCGGCAGCTGGCGGCACCGTGCCGAGCGTCACCAGTTCAGGCAGCGCAAAAGGACGCCGGCGCGGCACACGAAAAGATAGGCAGACACCGACCGTCGAAATCGGTGGCAGGACGGCGTGCAAACGGATGCCGTCGGCGAGCCGAATGTCGGCACAGGGCATCGCGTCGTCTAGCCGGCGGCCGGCAGCGGCGGCGAGACGGACCGCGAGCCGCCGCACCGCCCGATCATCAGCGAATCGGACTGGCGCTAACTGCAGGCCTTCGCCACGATCGACCCACACCTGCTGTGGTCCGTTGACCAGAACGTCAGTGACGCCGGGTTCACGCAGCAGCGGCTCGAGCGGCCCTGCCCCGAGCATCTCGCCACGCAACGACTCGACAACGGCCAACACCTCGGCATCACCGCGAACGCCGAGTTCATCGCGCAACGCCTCGGCGACCCGAGCACGAGTCGGCTCTGCGGGATCGAGCGCGAGACGGCCACGCACCCGAGCAACCAAGCCAGCTTCCAGACTCATCCCGGCGTCCAACCGAGTGTGGCATCGCAGCTAACCGGCGCCCGCAGGTCAGTTGTTGTTGCGTATTCGGGCAACTCGGCGGCAAGTAGTCGCGCGCAGAACTCCGCCAACGGACCCTGGCCGCTGCTTGCTGGCGCTTCACCACACTCAAGCGCGGCATCGAGGTTGGGCTCTGGGTGCAGCCAGCCGGCCAATGGCAACGCGAGCGCCGCCGCCACGTCGTCAGCCGTCAAGCCGGCAGGAGACGGCCCGCGAACGACGGCCCGCACATCGCCGCAGTGCCGCGACACATGAGCCGCGACGCGGGCGGCGGCAGCACAGGCACGGACCTCCGCCGGCACGACCAAAAGCGCGAAGTCGCATTGCGCGAGAGCGACATCGGTGACGTCGTCGAAGCGACGTGGCAGGTCAAGGACGACGAGGTCGCACCCGCGCCCGGCGGCACCGAGCACGCTGCCCATCGCTTCGGCACGGACCTCAAGGGGATCGCCACGGTCCCATGACAAGACGGCCAACTCACCAACGCGGGGTAACGCCTCACGGAGCGCGGCACCAGCGATTCGGCCACTGACCCCGGCGAGATCGGGCCACCGCACCCCTTCAACGTGCTCACCACCAAACAGCAGGTCGGCGCCACCACCAAAAGGGTCGGCGTCAAGGAGCAGGCAGCGTCGCCCGAGCGATGGGTAGCGCATACCTGTCAGCGCCAGCGCCGCAGCCAACGTGCTCGCTCCCGCGCCCCCACGGCCACCGATCACCCCGATCGTGAGAGCCCGACCAGCATTGCCGGCGACTGATTCGGCAGCTTCACCGAGCCGCCGCACCAACCAAGCCTCGGCGTCGGGTAAGACCGCGACGTGCTCCGCGCCAACGTTCACCGCCCGCCGCCACACACCGGCGTCATCGAGATCGCAGGTCACCATCACGACGCCGTCGCGGCGGCGAAGCGCGGCTCGGGCAATCGCTTCACCGACGTCGGCACCAACGAGCACAACCGGAGCATGTGCCCAGGCCGACCGCGCTGCCGGCGCATCGGCGGCGACCTGAAGCTCGACACCAGCCGCTACCGCGAGCCGGAGCACGTCATCGAGCAGATCTGGATCATTGGTCACCAGAAGCGGACGTTGCGCTGCCGATGCGCGCGGACCTGTATGGCCAGCATGGGAGTTCGGCGGGGAATGCATCGATGACCTCCGACGGACGCTGGCTTCACGAGTGCGAAGCGCGTAGTCCAACGGTGGCCGAATCGGCCGTCCAGACCGGGCAACCAGCGGGGTCTGTGGACGCATTCCAGCCGAGCGTCGGCTGTGGAGAAAGCTGATAGAGAAAAGAATGACCCCCGCCGGGGTAGCGGGGGTCATTCATAACTGGATCCGGCTTTGGGGGGGTAAAGCCGAACCATCTCTACCGTAAACCCCACATTCGCCCCCAGCAAACCCACGAAGCCACGAAGCCACGAGAACAAAACCCGCCATGGCCTTATTCTCAGCTGCGTGAGCTCGATCACCAGCACCGATGAACCCGTCTCCAGGGCAACCGCCTTCGGGTCGGGACGCTCAGCCGCGTTCTTCGATCTTGACAAGACCATCATTGCCAAATCCAGCGTGATGGCGTTCGGTCGACCGTTTTACCGAGGCGGCTTAATCAACCGCCGCACCATGATCAAGAGCATCTATGCCCAGATCAGATACCTCCTCGGTGGCGCGGATCATGACCAGATGGAACGGATGCGCGGTCATTTCGCCGAGCTTTGCGCCGGCTGGGACGTCGCCCAAGTCAAGGGCATCGTTTCTCAAGCCCTGCATGAGCTAATCGGTCCGCTGATCTACAGCGAGGCCACCGCGCTCATCGACGAACACCATCAAGCCGGACGCGACGTGGTGATCGTGAGTTCGTCCGGCATCGAAGTGGTCGAGCCGATCAGCAAACT